>Ga0065711_1003180_pt1 | contig 29338 bp, 19 predicted proteins | sample Hoacrofraction12_FD_59098 | JGI IMG/M metagenome (GOLD analysis project Ga0065711, IMG submission 59098) | Hoatzin crop microbial communities from Cojedes, Venezuela - Epithelial fraction 12 v2 (version 2) | ecosystem: Host-associated > Birds > Digestive system > Esophagus > Crop | place... | reverse complement strand
GTGGATGACAGGTTAACCATGAGCCAGCAGTGTGCCCTGGCTGCCAAGAAGGCCAATGGGATCCTGGGGTGCATTAAGAAGAGTGTGGCCAGCAGGACGAGGGAGGTTCTCCTTCCCTTCTACACTGCCCTAGTGAGGCCTCATCTGGAGTACTGTGTCCAGCTCTGGGCTCCCCAGTTCAAGAAAGATGAGGAGCTACTGGAGAGAGTCCAGCCGGAGGGCTACGAGGATGGTGAGGGGACTGGAACATCTCCCCTACGAGGACAGGCTGAGGGAGCTGGTCTTGTTTAGCCTGAAGAAGAGAAGGCTGAGAGGGGACCTAATAAATGCTTACAAATATCTGAAGGGTGGGTGTCAGAAGGATGGGGCCAAACTCTTTTCAGTGGTGCCCAGCGACAGGACAAGGGGCAACGGGCACAAACTGAAGCATAGGAAGTTCCGTCTGAACATGAGGAAGAACTTTTTCCCTCTGAGGGTGATGGAGCACTGGAACAGGCTGCCTAGGGAGGTGGTGGAGTCTCCTTCTCTGGAGATATTCAAGACTCGCCTGGACAAGTTCCTCTGCAACAGGACCTGAAGACGCAGCTGTAGGAGAGCCAGTGGAATTGTCTAAGTAGGGGAGAGCTGAAGGTGCCTCTGAGGGGGAAAGCAGCATGTGACATGTACAATGGTGTCCTACGTGAGTTTAAGGTAACGAGGGAGGCAGGAGGGGGGAACAGCAAAATGTTTTGTGGAGTCATGATGCAGATGAGAACTTTTCATAACTTCAACAGCAGAAAAAAATACAAGGAAAGAAGTGGATTTTAGGACTGTTAGAAAGGGCGAAAGAGTGGAACTCGTCCCCGCATGGGCCTGAGAGAGCAGAGGGAGGACACTGCAGGTTTGTACAATGGGGAAGCACAAGGAGATGGCAGCAGCCCAGGCACGCTGACGAAAAACTCCTCTGTTGTCTTGCACCTCTTGCTGGAGATGGAGACAGAGCTCTGGTGATAGCTTTGGCTGGAAACTGTGCTGGAAAATCCCAGACCCTCTCCCACACTGCAGCAGGAGCAGTTTGTGAACTGCGTCCCCCTGAGGTCAGGAGATAATGGGAGCAGAGGATGCCTTGCACAAAACAGGCTGACTTTGGGAGGCAGAAAGCCTTTTGCAAACCAGATGTTTTCTTGTTGCTAACTAAAATAGCTGTAAAGCTGAATTGTAGGAATAGGCCAACTTTGAGCTTCTATGGCAATACACGTATAGGATTACAGGCTTTGTTGCTTTCTTGTAGGCTTTGGGGCAAAGAAGAGTGCTTGCTGTGCCCGGGAAGCTGTGGTGGTCCCTAAACTTCTAAGGGAGGAAAGTGTTAACAAAGAACAAATTACTTAGTCAGAGCTATTACTCTGGCTCCTTCACAGACTTCATTACAGCATCACCATCTTTCATCTTCCAGATGTGCTGAGCAATTCTAGTTCCTCTGAAAGTTTAAAGTAGGTACAGGCATTTAGCGGCTCTGAAAATTGTGCAGTTTCATACTCCTTATGTGAGTTCAGTCCTTCAATGCTGCATGGACACAACTGCCCTATGCCTCTTGCCTCTTGACTCTGAAATGCAAGCTGAATTAAACATAACCACCAAAGCCAGTTTAGACATGGCCTCTGTGTCTCAGCTCACACTTTGGCAAAATGCAGATACCTTTTACACACAGACAAGTATGACAAGGCATAAAGCTTTATAGCTCATGCAAGACACAACAAAAAGCCAAGACACGGTGAGAAGAAAGAGAAAAATAGCAATGGGAGGGCTGGCAAAAAAAAAAAAGGGGATGAGAAAAGCAAAATGAATATACTGGAAGAAATTTTTCTTACAGGGATGGAGGAGAGGCACAGATAAGGGGCAACATGGTGCCAGCAGCATCTTGTTGAAATGTCCCACACACTTTCCTCTTCCCAGCTGCAGTGGCTCCTCCAGCGAGCTGGGAGCAGGGGCTGGTTGCCTGCTGCAGGCATGCAGGGCAGGAGCTCCGGGGTCAGCCGCAGAGCCCGGCTCAGCAAGTTGCGAACAGCACTCTCCTATTGGGGTTAGAATCAGGACGTAATTCACTCTCACGAGTTCATTAAATTCTGTCGTTGCATATCGAAAACATTCAACAAATCCAGCCAGTGTTCTTTGTGCTGTATGATTTCATGGGGCAAAATACATGGAAATACTGGGGACAGGACGGGTCTGGATGTTCCCCTGCTGACACACTTTTCCTTTTTTAGGGCTTTGCTTTAGGTTTCAAATGCCCTTTTGTAGTGAGAGAAACTGCAGTCCTGTTCCTGAGGCTTTTGAGTATCCAAACTCCTCTCTCCTTGCTTTTTGGTCACTGGTTGTGCTCCTCGGAGGCCATTTCATCATGTTGTAAGGTAAGACAAGGCTGTGACCCAGATTCTGGTCTCTTGGGTGCTGTGGCTCAGCTGCATATACTAATGTTGCTTGGGGTTTCACTGTTTCCACCCTTCCTACTCTTCCTGTAAATTTGATTTCCCACTGCAACACATAAAGAGCAACAATACATGCTCCGAGGCATCGTCTCTCGCCTCTTTGTCCTCAGCCGTGAGAAAAAGTCCCTTTTAAAAGCACTTTCCTTGTATTCATTTGGCTTCTGCTCTTTTCCATATTATTTAATATTTCCGTTGCATTTTTGCTGTGATGCCTTCCCCAAGACTTTAGATAAACCACAGAACACTAAACAGAGCTGCAGTTACTTCCTGGGACAATAAAAACTAAGGGTCAAATGAAGAAGAAAACATCACTTCAAGGTAGGCCTATAAAATCTTGTGCGTTTCAGGGGCAGCGCGGGAGTCTGAGGTACAGATGTCTGACTAACAGCTGGTTGCCATGTCCTACAAACACTTATCCCACTGCAAGCACTTTGGAAGGCGTTTTAAGGCCAGTGCCAGCTAAGGAGAGTCAGTCCAACAGGCAGCACCGAAAGATCACAGGAGTCCTGAGTGCAGAATAATTCCCAAAAGAGCCTTTTGTATTTCACATGTCATAGTACCCTTCAGAATTTCATAGTGCTTTACACCAAATAACAATATGTTTATGTATGTGTGGTATTCTACATTTTTTACTGGTTCCTTAGAGGACCCTCTCTGTCCCTCTCTACTTGTTTACTCAAGGGCAAGCAACTGGAATTATATATCTTTTGCGCTCATCAACTGAGGCAACAAATTATTGCCTGCACCTCTTTCTGGTTACCTGTGGAGCAGGGAGAGCAAAACAAGCATAGTGCCAGTCACGGCTTGAGAGGAGGATCCCCCTCTTTAGAGTCATGGCCAACTCCTTGTCATGAGAGACAATAATAATGCTAAAGATGAAACAGACAACACAGTGATGACAACTTTGTTCCTCAGAAACGAATAAAGAATTTTAAAAGGTTCTAAAACATTTCCCAAAGAGATTACTTTGTTGATGAGAGAAATGTGGCAATTGCAATGGCAGAACACCACAGTTGAGGAATAACAGCTCGCCGCTTCATTCCAGTGTCTGGAAGGGACACATGACAATCTCATCCCATTTCAGCAAATCATCTTCTATGCAAAGCTTGTGTCTATTTGTTGTTTCTTTCTTAACAGCAGAAGAGCGGCTTCTGAATGTGCACATCTGCCCCACGCTAGCATTTTTTAAAGGCTTAAAGGTTTCTTCTCTGTGTGAAGTCCCTTTCAGACAACTCAAGAATACTTTGCAAATATTTTTATTTTAATTCTGGTGGCCACAGCATAGGGAGCATTCAGAAGGATGCGGGTCGCTGGACTGGAGCGATGGGGAGGGTGGAATTCAGCCCCTGGCACGCTTCACCAGGCTGTGCCCTGCCAGGCTTTCTTCTGCATTGCCTCCTTGGAGCTGCCCTGCGCTTGCGAGTTAAAAGAAAACTGCAGCCAGATTACGGAGGCCAGCAGCATGAAAGTACAGTGCAAGAAGCGCTTGTCACCATAAATAAACAGTGAAATGCATTTTTTTTTAAGTTGCTAATTCCACTTGGCATTTCTGAGCCCAGCATTGGAAACATCCATCTTGTTAAAAAGTGATGTCATTTGTGACACTAGTAGTATTAGAAGAGACTGCAAACGTGTTTTCAACCCTCTTTAATAATGATTTAACAACCAGGAAAGTAATCAATATTTTAGGGATAAATTTTGCACTGTGCTTTTAGCAGACTCCATTTCTGCCCATACAGAACTGTGTCTACAGATCTGCAGGTGAAAATACCTGAGTGCATGTGGCAAAACTGTGCACATGAAATATTACGCCCGCTACACTTACTGCCCAACATAGACTTCATATTCCAAATTTAATTAAAAATCCCTTTGTCTTTTCCCAGACTCTGATAAAACAAATCCAATCTATCTCTCTGATTAAACTATGAAATGAATCCTTATACCTGTTTTGTCTTACATATTTTTGTGTTTAAAAACAACAAAAAAAAGCTGGGGAGTTTCTGATACAGCGCAGTATCTAGCACAAGGCACCATAATGTCATTTACTGATAGAATTGGATGACATTTCAGTTTCACATGCTGGTCACAAAATGAGATTATGGCATTCAAAACTGCTTGGGTAATTGATGTGCAGATGCTTTTTTAAAAAGTGGATAATCCAAACTGATTGGTTTACAAAGGCAAAAAAAAAGGAAAGGAGCTCAGTTTTTTTCCTTTTTTAACGCTGATTCATTCCATGGCTATGCCACTGAAAGCCGAAGCCTTTCAAATGGCTTTGGGGTTCTGTTTGTTTGGTTGGTTTTGCTGAATGAACTGTTGTTATGCAGTTTCACTCCTACCTAAGAAATATTCTTATAACATTATTTGATTGTAGGCAAAAGTTCCTGAAAAGGTTAGTGTGGAATCTATGTCATCCCTCCTTGGGGAAAATAGACTCATATTTTCTGAAGTACATCGCAATTAGACTATTTAGTGTCTTAAATTAGCCTTATTTTTTTTAATGAATAATGCTCTGAACTTTCCCAACCCGAGTCACTCAGAATCACTACTTCCCTCAAAAATTTTGGTCCTGCAGCAAAATTCTATGTAGACCTCATTTCCCTAAGGGTCTTTTTAGTATATCACCAACTAGATGACTTGCCTTTAGTCTCCAAAATGCACATTATTATTAATAGTAAGTTACACTAATGCTAATAGTAACATAATGAACTTTGATTGCTTTATGAGAAGCTTAAAAAAAGATTATTTTAGATAATCTTTTAGATTATTAGAAAGAATTAGACAAAGTATACCTAAAGGGTCAGTTTCTGAAGGCCTTGCTTCACGTACATTCAATTTGTTAAGTCACCCTCCCACTTTGAAGTTAATGGGAGTCTCTTTACCTATAGCACTGTAGGATTTGACCCAAGGTTGTGGACACCACAATATTGATGAATAATTTTGCCAGCTTTTTAATCACAATTAAAATCCTTGTTGGTATTTGGCCAGCAAATGTCTTGTGGTTGTAATGTTAAAAATCTTGTTTATGTCTATCAAGAATAACAGCTACATTTTCATTTCAGAGTACATGTAGTAAACACCTTTGGAAACTGATGGTTAGCTCATCTGGAGCTGGATTAGTGACTATTGCTAGTGGCAAGGCAATTGGATTGTACCACGCAGGATCTACTCTGAACTTTAGCTCAAAACTTGATGTCATGTACAATAAAGTGTAAAAGAATTAAACAACCCTTCACTTCTCTTTTTAGTCAGACCTTCACAGTCTGGAGGTGGACCAGGTGTCATGAAATGCAACCAGGAAAGCCAAGACTGCATGAACTGGCTTATGATGGAGAGGTTGGGAAGACAGGGAGGGGGTGGCAGAGGTGCCAAGGAGCTGCTGGAGTCCCTACCTTGGGACACTGGGCAGAAACCCTGGTCCAGACCACAAGCTGCAGGTGGGCACTCCTGGGCCAGGTGTAGTTGGTGGAAAGCTTCAGAAGTGATGGGAAGGAGACGTGTGCTCAGGGTGGGTACTGTGCATCTCTCTGTTGCTGCGTGGTGGTCAGCTTTGCAAGGAGGTTAGGTGGGATGAGAAGGGGTCCCTAACCTACAGGACAGATGTTGAGTGGAATAGTGTTTCCTAGCAAGTGGCAGAAATTAATAGGGAGGCGGTGACTGGTTGTGGATAGAGCTTGGCATGAAATGGAGCCAGACTGCAAGTGAAAACAAGTGAAGACTGGGAAATCCCAGCACTGGGATTTTACTTCAATGATGTGCTACAGTAAAAGCTAGCTCAGGTGGGAGATCTGAGATGGAAGTTGACAGTAGGAGTCCCAGTAGGAGGAAAAGCTAAAAGTTTTCTTTCTTCCAGTCTTCACTCTAAATTTATCTCAGATTTTATTTGAAACCAGAACAGTATGGAAAGGAATATCCTTTTTCTGACGGCCTCTCACTAATCCTCAGAAAACAACCGCTATGACCCTACTAGTCATTCAAGATGTTATTAATTTGGAGGATTTGTGTGCCCATATATGTGTGTTCGTGTATGTGAGCACGTATGTGAGATAGTCTGTACTCCCATCCCTAGTACAAAGTACCAGCCCAATATTTCTAACCTGACAAATTTGGAAATCTGTGAAGTAAAGAAAATCTTTTCTTGTGCGAGGTGCAGAGAGATCTTTTTGGGAAGTAGAAAGGTTTAGGCAGGATGTCATGGGTATGAAGACAAATGTTTCAGTCATCCTTCTGAGCCTGTTTCCAGATATTTAAGTGAATGTCTACTTGTATTCTTGCAAAGAAAAGCCTTCAAAACTTCAAGCAGGCAATGGCCTTTGCTCCTGGCATAGAGGCTGATGCAGCTGTTGGGGGGTGCAAATGGTCCACAATGCAGGCTGCAGCATGATGTCAATTTGTCCCGCCACCCAGCCAGGCTCAGAAGCCAAGAAGGAGGGGCCAGCCCACACTTAGATGGGAGGTGACTTAGGAATCCTTGGTGAACTGTGATGCTGAGGAAGCTCCAGCTTCTCACTGAGTGGGACAGTGATGCCAGGTGCAGGGTGTTGCCCTGGTGAGCTATGCAAACCACGTACAAAAAGTGAATGAAAACAAATGTTGACTCTCCACACTGGGCTGGTGGGGACTGTCCAGTCAACCTAACACTGCAGTATGATGTTCCAGTCAGCTGGAAATGGTGGAGTATTATTTGCCCCCCAAGGAGCCCTGGAAAATTTTATATTGAAATGAACCTGACCAGAACACTCTGCCAGAGCAGGTTTCCACTGGAATATATTACTTCCATGACTTGGCATCTTCCCACGAAACATGCCCCAGAGGTCTTCACTAGCCTTCTTGCTTTCTTTTCTGAATCTGTGCACCCACAGCCTCCCAAAGGTACCCATTTCCCCATGTTCCCTCAGTCTACTGGGCAAAACCTCTGCAAAGCACTTTGCCAAAACAGAACTCTTCAAAAATTTCTCTTCTGTAAGAAATGAAACAACCCAATCCTACACCCTAGCAAGCACCCCATTTTGGGAGTTTTCATTTTTATTTGCAATCAGAAGTATTGTGAATACGTAAGCATCCCTGCATGGCTCTGTTGCCAACTGGGAGGCAAATGAGGATATTTCAGAAGCCACTGTTCTTAATATCTCTATCACATACGTGTCCTAGAAAGGAGGAGTGGGTATGAAAAGGAGTATCACATCACACAGACCTAGAGGTTCACTGAAGGGCAGAGAACACCGCAGAGGGGAGAGAGCCACAGGCATATACAAACATAGACCACTAGTAACAGGCTGCAAGGTTCATGATGGGCTTCCAGTCGTCTGATTTTGTTGAAGGTGTGCTTGGCCTTTGAAAGCCTGAAAAGTACAGGAGCAAGGGGTGACAAATGGTTTAATGATTATAGGATGGTACGCCACATCACATGTTCTTCGTCCTGACCCAACTCCTGACCTGTTACACAACTGTAAGCAAATTCTTTTATAGTTCCAGTCCAAATCCTGCAATCTGCATCCAGGCAAAACAGTCACTGCAATAAAATTCTGTCTTGCTGAATGTTTTATGAGTAACCACAATAATACTGTTTCCTTCCTCTTGCCCACAGCAAGATCTTTTGGTACCATAGTTCCCTGAGGGACAAGGCTAAATGTGGCACAATTTGGTGGCAGGCTGTGATCAAAATCAAATCTCAACACCAGTGTATAGCAGTAGTGACCCACTTTCACTCTTTATTTCCTCCTCTCATCTGTGGTTCTCGAAAATCACTTGCCTCTAGCATTGTCACTTCTTTAACTCCCAGCCTAGAAGATCTGCTGTGCCAGAGCACCCCATGACTCAGAGAGATCCAAAAAGCCTGAGCTTAGCAGCATGCCTACTGAACTGAGACAAATAAGATGAGCAGGTCAGTCTGACGAGCTAATCAGAACTCTCCTCTAGGAAAGATTATGCTTCCAGGACATACTCCACATATTGCAGAAAGCAGGTGGAATAGAGCCAAGGCAGAGATACCAACTCCAGCATAACCCATGTTCCCTCAGTCTTGCACATCCTCAAGGACAGTTTATTTTTTGACCTAACGCACAGAACCTTTATAAGTACAAAATCTCTTCTCTTGCTTCTCAGTTGGGGAGTGTTTCTTATCCCATCACTTTCTCTAGTGCCAACACTGGAGATTCTGCAGCTACTGATAAAATTTCTTCACGTGCCCAAGACAGAGCAGGTACAAGATGGACCCTCTGATATTGCTTACATCTCCATGCAAGCCCTTAAGGCCTGTATTTGTGACCTTAGTGAGCCTTGGAAGGTGGCTTAGCTAAGGCAACGGGACTGAAGTTATTACTTCTCTGTCTCATGCAGGAAGAGCACATGCTGTGACAGAAGAGCTGTAGACGATACGTGTTGAGTCTACACAGCTTCACGAATGTCACTTCAAGTCCAGTGACACTGCTGAGGCAAACATCCTCAAGTCTGAAACTCACCATCACTCTAATGTTTTTTTTCTTAAACACCCCACAGCACGTTTCTCAGTCTTGAAAGCACAACAGAAGATCTCTATTAAAGGAGCAAATAAGCTGTTGACTTACATTCCCATGTTTTCTAATCTGAGCTCCTCTTACCTAGACAGCCATACCGACACTTACTGTTTCTCAGTAGTCTTGTTCAAATATCAAGAATATAGCATATTGGCTAAATGGCACTCTGGGACTGACCCACCATTCAGACCTAGCAGCGGTCATATCCATTCCATGCATGGTTTGGCCTTCTGTGGCTTTGGGAGAGTGGCAGATAACTGACAAACAGCAGCCCCCTCTGCCACGGTGCCATTAAATGAGGTGGCAAGATTTTGTTTTGCTTTGCTTCTTTTATGTTTTGCTTTGCTTCTTTTATGTTTTGCTTAGGAGAATTCTTGCTAAGTCTCCATTTCAGAATTTCGAAGATTGCTATTTTGCTTTGGGTCTCAAGTGAAACAGCCTTTTGTAGTTCCATCCTTCTTCATAATTTTTGCATTGGACAGGAATAGCGAGATTTTGCCAATCGATACATACATGTTAAGGGAAGATCTGTTCGAAAAATAATGCCATTCTTGTCTGCAATATGCCTTTTTAATAAGACTTACGTACCACTGTTCTGTTGTTGCAGCACCAAATTCACATGCAGGTCTAACACTGAAAATAAATAAGCTGCGACTTGTGTGTGTGTATAGAATGGCAGATACCGGGGCAGATCGTCAGCTGGTGTAAATCAGCCTAGGTCCATTGACTTTAATGGAAACTTGCCAACTTACCCCAGCTGAGAATCTGATTATTGTTTTGCAAGTTCTTGCATTAAAGATAAGCATTCACATTCTGCTCTGTTAGATTGGTGTAAGTGGGAGTAACTTCACTGAAATCTCTGGGGTCTTGCTAGAGGTACCTTACCTGGAGAACAGAATTCAGTTCAAAATCTTAATGACACTTAAAGCAGTTTTTACCTCTACTACATTTCATCTCTTTCCTTTTCCTTAAAAAAAAAAAAAAAACCAAACCAAAAATAAAGGAAAAAAGAAGAAATATCAGGCTGTCATGGAAATTCTCAACTAAATCTTTTTTCTCTCATTCTCATTTCCAGGCTTTGTGCAAATAGTTTATTTGATTTGACACCTACTGCAAAAAAGGTTGCCCCTTCTGTTCTATCAAGGCTGGTATCAAGAAAAGAGAGAGAAAAATCGCACAGCTGGTAATACAGAGAACCCAAAAATATACAAAGACGTACCAGAGGGAATAGTCATCAACATAAAGTGAACAAGCACCCAGACTATTGATTACATGCTGCTCACAGAACACTAGGCATTTCTGCCAACTTCTTTCCACACTTACACTGAGCTGCAGACAGCATGTTGTACTTTGCATCATCAGTTTTGATGAATAATGCACTGATAAACACTGCAGCCAATATTCTGGAGGAGTTGAGAAGCCAGATGTCATCTGGACCTCCAATAGTTTTAACCCTAGGTCTCTGACAGACACTGAAATAAACACTAGACATGCACTGCAGAATGGGCGATGCCCAAATGCGAGGTTAGGTACAATATTAAGCTGGCAGGCGTATGAAAAATGAACGGGCATTTTAATCCTTTCACTAACAACTTCCAGAGGTGCTGAGATGGCGAGAAAGCAGCACCCTGGCGTGAGCTGCTCACTGGAAAAACCAGCCAGGTGCAGCATCCCTGGGCAAGCAGGGGTGCCCAGACAAAAGAAACACTGATTGCTGTGTCGGGTCAGCCCTCCAAGCCCGACTCCATTTTGAAGGGTACAAGCAAAAGGCTTGGTGGACTCAGCCCCTTGGGGAAGAGGGATCCCCGTTGGGAAGAGCGGATGCGTTCTTCCCATGGCCATGGGCTGGATCTGTTAGGGTGGCACTCAGCTGGGCATCTTAACAATACGCCAGAGCCTTTCTGCTCACAGGCAGCAATGCGTAGCGATGTTTCTCAAGCCCTTAAACCTCATTTGGTATTCATCGTACATGTATCCTCAGCAGGATACATGAGGCCCGGGATTTTTAAGCAACCTGTGGGTCCCCTCAGTCCCCCACCGATAAGGTCAGTGCTCAGGGGACCTCAGGCCTGTGAAGGGTTCAACTCAGCAGTCTCAGCAGTACCATGTAGCCTTTGAAACCTCACATGGCTTAGCAATATTGTCAGTGAGATTATGCAGTTTTGGAAGTAAACTATTTTACCTACCCATCTCAATAATCCAAGATCTCAGCATGCCATGTAAAACTTTTTTTAATAAACGAGAAGAAGGGCTCTACCTTCCCCAGATTTACAGTGTAAAGGACTCATTGCTAACTCAAAATTCTGTTTAAGGAAGATCTGCTTATATAAAAAGCCAAATTAGGCTCTCAAAGGCTGAGCATGTGCCTAAGCAACGGAAGAGTAGTTTCTCTCTGCTGGCACTGCAACATTGCTAGGGTCAGGAAGCCCCCTCATGGTTTGCTCACCAGGAGGAGGGCTGTATTATTTGAAGCATCCTAAATGTTCTGCTTTATTTTACCATCAGAATTTCCCAAGAAAAACTGCATGTAGAAAAGAATATATGCGGCTTAAATATGGAGGGGCAGTATTTTCCCTCTATTTACTTTCTCCACTTTCTTTTGCTCCTGAGTAACCATTCTTGGCATAGTTGGCAAATGCTCTAAGACATGCCCTACTCCCGCATTGAGGGGAAATCCAAAAATAGGTAACAAGCTCCTTATAATGTTATTTCTTTTCCATTCAGCTTGTCAAATAACTGACAAATGTGAAGCATGAATAAGGACCTCTTAAAGGTATGAAACAATCCAAGAAGAAAACTGGCATGCACCTGGGAAGTGGTTAAAACAAAGTAGTAGATCAGGAAATGCTTACATAGATAAGGAGTAAGCTGTAAAAAGGCAGAAGCAGTGACTATAGTGGAATTTCAATTATACTGACATTGATGGGCATAGCAGTAGTGGAGCCATTAAGGATGGATGCGTGTTTCTGAGTGCGGTACCAAACTGTTTTTTCGGTTTGAGGAGCAATCAACAAGACCAGGGGCTATTTTGGACTTAGTCCAAGGAAATGAAACTAGGTGAAATGAATAATATAGAAGATAATAAACCCTTAGGGCTAGGTTATAATATCATCAAATTGGAAACACTTCTGAAAATATTTGTGAATGGTTATAAAAGTACAATAATTTTGAGGACGGAATGAGTTGAAGAAAGTTGATTGGAATCAACTGTTTGTGGACAATAATGGAAAAGCATGTGGTATTTAAGAAATGGAGAGACTGCTATTTCTATTCAGTTTATTAGAATCAAAGTCAAAATGATAGCAAAAACAAGCTAATGTGGCCTCAAAAAAAGTAATAAAGGTATCAGAATGCTTTCCTTATTTAAAAGGCCAGGCATCCTTGAAAAATGGGAAGGTTTGGCAGTTTTAAAATGAATGAGAACAACATTGAGCGAATACCAACAATGAATAATATCCATTAAATATTTCAATCAAGACTGAAGCCAAGTTGCTCAAGTGTATGCATGCAATGTAAATGGTAAAAAAGAAGTAGAAAAAAAGAAAGATGATAATGAAACATGGAGCACTCGTTCGTATCTATTTCCACAAATAAAAGGACTGGTGCTCAGGCTTTCATTCAGAGCTCAGTTCCCATGGCTGCAGCAGAGTGAGGATACGAGTTAGGGCTATTCAGGGAGTGTGTCCTTAAGGAAGTTGATGGCTGCCACAAACCAGGATAGCAACTCCCACGTGGAAGGTCTGGTCCCACTTTTGTGGTGCTGAAGACCACTTAGAAGTGGTTGCGTAAGGGCTGGTGCAGGGTCTGCCCTGGCAACATGGTGGTTATTCTCACTTGCCGTGACTACCTGGAAGATTCAGGAGGAAGAAGTACATCTTGATCCATGCACATCACTCCAAGGGCACGGTCAAATGATCATAGTGGTATCTCAAGCACACACATTTCATTTCACAGACAACAGCCTTGCACAGACAGGTACTCTGCCTCTCCTATGACGGCTGCAGCTTCCAGCTGAGGGGGGCAGTGATTTCTCCCAGTAAGCCAACTCAGTCCTTCCCAGTCTACCTATGTTTTCAGCTGCCATTTCTGAGCAAAGTCTCTGTGTCTTCTCCCGAATGCCACAGTTTGTCGTACCAGAGAGGACCCTTTTCATTCTGCTCAGCTAGCGGTGGAAGGGCCAGAGTCACCTGGCTAAATCTTACCCTGGGAAGGAAACAAAAGACATTGCCTAGTAAGAGTCTCAGCAGGCAGATGGACAGACAGGAGGAGCTTGTGAAACAAGAAGCTGTCTGGTAGGTAAGGGGAATGTCCTGAGGGAGGTACTTCACCTCTTCCTGGGGAGAAACAGGGTGTCCTTGCTGAGAGCGTGCTGCCGTCAGCCGACAGCCCGGCCAGGCAGGCACAGGGCTGGCCATGCCTGGCTGAGCAGCACTTCGTGCCCCCATAGCGATGTGTTGTTCAGTTGGCAGCATCTCCTGCTGCTGCGCGGAGCCAGTCATGGGGGTTGCTGCTTCTCCCAGAGAAGGAGGTGCAGAGCCTTCCTCCTTCCTTCCCCAGAGCCCTGTATTTCTCAGCTCACATTACCAGCCAGGCACACCATGAAGTTGAACTCCAACCTTCTCCAGTATCCAGAAAATATAGAATTACTTATTTCAGTTCAGACTTGTGAATTTGAGAGCTCAAGATGCCAGGGTTCTTTTTATCACCTAGATTTCAAAGCAGGCCTCATCTCTAGCACCCAAGATCCAAGACAACTCTGCTTACTTTCCAGTGTGCTTAAGTTGAGGACAAAGTGATGAATTTTCCTGTGCTGCACTGATGACTTACAAACAGCCTCAGAATCTAGAAAAGGACCAATTTTAGGTTTTTTTTTATTCAGCTACGAGTTTTGTACTCCATTCTCACTAGGCACCCTGAGAACACAAGACTGTTGATAATGGAAAAAGGGCTTTTTGGGAGACACCAGCACTCACAGAATCACAGAATCACAGAATGGTAGGGGTTGGAAGGGACCTCTGTGGATCATCTAGTCCAACCCTCCTGCCGAAGCAGGGTTACCTAATTTTCACTGGGAATGTGCAAGTGAAGCAAGAACTGGCTGAACATGGGATCATTTCCCAGATATCCACAGATAAGTAAGTTTGTCATGGATGACACGCTAGTGAGTATAAAAACATCCTCCCAAACCAGGAGTCGCTGTCAGATGATATGCATCAATAACTGGAGAATAAGGACGTTACACTCACATGGGTGAACCTCCTTGTAAAATGCTGAAACCATGTGTGGATGAATCCTGAAGACAGCCAGTTTCTGGTTTTCATCGTTTGAAGGACATCTGATGGCTGAATCTCACAGTAAGCCCCACTCCCAGGTTTCTAAGATGAAGGCCGAGGGCGAGAGCAGACTGAGGAGAATCATGGATGGTTTCTGGACCATATTGCCATGGTTCAGTGAGAATTAGGAACAATATAATTTTCTACAGAGTTTTACACAGAAGTAAACGAGGTACAGGACAGGGAGGAGTCAGGCACTTAGCCCACAGACTGGCAGAAATTGTGGTTTTGTCTTCAAAGATAAAGACGACAAGCAGTAGATTTTGTTCAGTTACATGTTGCAGAAATTAACCCAGACCAAATTAAGCTTACCAGGTGACCCACATTGTACACGGGGACCTTGTAGTTTGGGCTAGGGTGTTAAAGGAGTCCAAATTTGAGCAAGATCAATCCTTTGCATGTCACACTTCACCCATCAGTGAGACTTCTTGGAGGGAGTGGATGGCATTGTGTGGCACTGGAATTTATTGCATGAATTCTCTCTCCCCAAACACTTTGTCACCTACCAAACACTGAGCATCCCCCATCTCCTCCCGCAGCCTCCTCCTCTCCCTGCGGCTGCTGCACCACTGGTTCACATGCCCCACCAGAGCTTGCGGGACCCCTACCAGCCTCCACTGTAAGCTGGCCTGAGGAGATGGTTCACACTCTGATCACAAAAGCCACAGAACTCGGTGGAAACTTCAGCTCTGTGATAATGATCCAAATTTCCATGAGCCCATAAAGGGCCTGAAAAAATTAGCAAAGAGAGTGCAAGATCATGCATACCTGTGCAGAAATACTTGTCACCTAAGCAGGGAAGCAGAGAGCAGGATGTGAGAGGAGCATGAATAATTGCAACAGAAATTCAGAACTACAGAGGTGCAAACAACTGTTCCCAAAGCAAATGGCTACTTTTTTAAAGTGAAGGCTGGAGAAAACAAGACTGATGGTGATCTGTAAAACCCTAGGAAGCTCAAACCAGAGAGTCCTCCTTTTCTCCAAGGATCCATATAAATTGAGGAACAAAGAAAGGATTGCACATGTGTAGAAACCAGTGTACATTTTTTTCTTTTTTTTTTTTTTTAAATCCTACCGCACAGCCTAGTTGCAGAGAAAAGCGAGCCCTGGCCTTTGTGGCAGTAGAACCTGCCACATATTTGCCCTGGGTAATGAGCTCAGAGGAGGAGATTTGAAAGAAGACTTTGCATTGTTCGAGGAGGCTCTGGAGCAGAGGGAGGGTGGAGTTCCATCTGTTCACTTCCGCGCGGTTCAGTGAGCTGCTTCACTTTTAATGGTTCACTAGGCTGTGACACTTAGCAGAAATTACGGTAAATGTTTTTTAAAACCTTTACATTATCATTTAAGAAGCCGCATGACAAGATCACTGAAAAGCTAACCCTTTGATCTCTGTCTCTTGTGAGGTTTTTTGTCTGATAATGGAGACAATGTACCATGTGCCATTGAGGCTGGATAATGTGCTGGTATGCTTAGGTTCACTTTGCCCCGTCTTCATGGCAGTCTCTATGGTGGTTTTTTCATGCCATCCCAAAAAAAAACCAGATTATTGCCTTTAAGAACCTATAGCCACCTCAGAAGTTCCCATATAGTTCTTCACATGTTAGGAGAGCTGACAAACAGCTCGCAAGCCAGCTCAGATAGGAAGTACCCTATGTTACCGATCAGGTGGAATTCCACTTCGCCTGCTTGAGTGACTCTTTGAACAATGTAAATCATTAAGTAAGTCTTTGCAATGGTGCAGAAAGGTGATGGGGGAAGGGAGCTCTGTATCTGGTGCTTGTTCAATGCAATTTCACAGGAAGTCTGTTTATTTTCTTTTCTACAAACCTTTGAGGAAGACCAAGTGGTAGTCAACAAGTTCAGTCTGACTGGATGAGATGGGAAGTCATGGTAAATTTTTGTGCACTTCTGTGTTTAATCAGCATTTAGGGCATTTTTTCTTCCAGCACTTTCTCCTTACAGTCCAAGTTTTCAGCACTTTCTTGTATTAATCTACCTTCTCCACCTGGAGAAAAGACTATGGAGTGTCCGGAAAACTTGGAGCAACCATTTGGATCTCTTCGCTGCTGTATAAATTCGCCCTTTAAGCACTAAGAGAAAATATTTAGCGTTTTGCAAAGAAGGGAAACACATACAAATGAAGTCAGACTCCTCATAGATCTGTGGCTTGGAAAGCTTTCTGTTGCACTTACTCTGGTCAAAGCAAATAGTTTACAGCTTCTTTAGACAGACCACGCTGCCCTATCAACTACACTGCACAGGTAGCTTGTCTTAAAAACAAGCAGCCTGAAAAACAAATGGAGGCTACAGGTTCCAGCCCTTAGAGATCGTTCTTACCTTCTCCAACCTTCAAGAATTAAATACTAAAGCCTGTTTTAGTGTTAGGGGACAACTATAAAGTGCAGATTCAGAATCATTTCTTTTCTTTTATCAGTTATCTAGGCTATGGGCTTGAGTTCATAGCATGAGTACAAGCCCTTCACTATGTGAAGACATCCCATAGGAAACAGATATCTCAAAGATATGGATTCTGAACTGGGACGGTGTCTACAGCACTGGCTTCATCGTGCTCACATTTTACAAAGGAGCATGGTAGCACACTTTACAAATAGGATTTTAGCTATCACAACGGAAAATTCTGAAGTAAAATGTAGCTAAATGACCCCAGCGAATTCTTGCTATAGCTTTGCTACTGTGTAGGCCCTCTTGCTGAAAAATGTCCTTTTTTCTCCTACCAGATGAAAGAGCAGAAGGATGCTCAAGCCATTTAGGAGAAGGCTGATAACCACTAACTGAGAAGAGGCGGAGAGAAAGGTTACCAGAGAGGGCAAGGCAGAAAGAAGCAAGGACTGCAGCTGAATTTCAGATAGAAAAATGTGATCCTTTGGACAAGCTAGTAGTAACGAACACGAAGGAAGAAGATGGGCTGGTTGGGATTCCAGCTGCCCGTAGCTTCATATCATCCCTTCTAGCTAACGATCTGAGTAAGGCACAACTGACCTTGAAAATTTGCCTGACATCTAAACCAGCATAAGAAAATTAAGCAAAAGCAAGCAGTTAAATATTGGCACCACAGACATGCTTTGCATTGTTCCCTGCATCATGTCCAGGCTGTGCTCTGCCCATGATCCCAGATCACCTGCACAGCTCGGGAGCATCCAGGCTGGGGAAGCCCTCACTCTGACTGTCTCTGATTTGTCTCAAACAGCAACAGAGACAGTGAGATCCCCCTCCTCTGCCCCGCCTCAGCTCTGCTGCAAGTCCAAGTGTCTCTCTTCAAGCAGTGCCAGAGTCCCTGTCTTTTTTTTCTTCCCCTCTTGGGGATTTGCAAAAGCTCATTTGAACTCCAGCATCCCTGTACTGGTGCAGTGGCCAGTGAATGCTTTATGTTACAGGGACATGCTACCTTTCAGTCTAAACGTGGAATCCTTCCTGCAGAAATACCCATAGCTCATGAAGCTGGAAAAGCATGGCCAATATAGAGCAAATAAATCTATCTGCATGTGGACTTTGACTGGTATCAAACTGGCTCATTTATTGCCACAACTCTTTTCTGGGAGATTTTTGTTCTGCTGTAAAGCTGCTAAATTCCCCTTGAGTACTATTAGTGTTGCTGCTTTTTATGTCTCTCTCCATGACACTAGTCAATGCAAGTTATAATTAACTCAGAGGAAGTAGAAGGGGATGGACTCTGTCTGTTCAGGGGGAGATTGGTACAGAATGGGAAAAGATAATGCCGAACAACCTTTGGGCTTTCTAGTATCCCTGAACACTTGGGCCTTGGTTATTTTTAGACCTCACCTTGCTACTGAGAGGCAGCCCAAAGCCTGTTGTCAGCCGCAAACTACAGCAATTGGGACTAATTCTGGGGACTGCGGGAGGACTTGAATAACTGGACTTGTAAGACCTTTGTACTGGCCTTTTGCACAAGATTGATTTTTAGCCTTGGAGAACTACAGAAGCCACCCCTGGCTGAGATCCTAGTATCAAAGGTGAAAATGTGTCTGTTTTCCAGCAGCTGGACAATCTGGAGAACAATTTACTGCTTAACTATTAAAGATTTAAATGTAAAATGCAGGACCTATCCTGATTCCCATAGATCCCCACATCTGTGCGTGCACACACAAGCTGGATGGCTGTTACGCAGCTGAAGTGTGCAGAGGCAGGCTGAGAGACACAGCATTTCTGAAGGTGCATGACTTAGGATCCTGGCAAGGTTTCTTGCATTTTTTAAAGTGCTGTGTTGTGGAAGAAGAAAAGGGTAGAAAAAACAGCAAACTGGTGATCACATTGCACATGCTTTGGACACAGAAACTATTCCCCTAGCAGCAAATAGTGAATGCTAATAGGATCTTAGTGATCAGCTCACAGAATTCTTGGAAGTTGACAACAAAAAATAAAGTGTGCTTACTGACTCCGACATCTCTCCTGCGGGCACATACAGCCATAAGTAACTTTATACAGCTGAGCAAACCTACCGAGTTCAGCAGGACCACTCCCATGTGCACATTACTCACCTGGGTCTCAGTAATGTACGCTAACAGTCGAAACAGTTCATACTTTGAACTATTCAAAAAGTGAGTTTCTGAACCAAGAAGCCATTTGAATAATGAGTGTGCTATTTCGATCTGCATTCTAATTTGAAAACTCATCATTATTTACATGATAAACATAAATGGTGCATTTGGAGTTGTTATAGTCCGTCATGTAAATCCATATTTAAGCATTATGAAAAAGAGGATTTGTGACTCAGTAGATCATATTAGCTGTAGAGCAGCTATTCCTGTCGATCCAATCTATTTTCTTACTGCCCAATGTGCATCAAGTCCATGTGATAAAAAATCCTTAGGACATATTTACTGTTGTGTGAAGTGATGTGGTCATTTTTAATTTCTTTGTATTTTTCCTCTAATATTCTAAGCAGCTTGGCATTCTCTGAGGAGAATAGCTGTCTTACTCTAGGTAGCCCTACTTTGATCTCAGCTAGGTGACCATGAGTGATGAGCTGCCACAAGGTTCCCACAAATATTTTCCGCCTTACTCGGTGATGCCTGTGATGTGCTGTGGGGATGTTCTCCTCACCAAAGAACATGGCAACTCCACATACTCCTTTCCCAGCCAGAAAACATCAGTTCCATACTCTCATTTGCCCTGTTTTGAGCCATTATCCCACTGATCCATCACACTTGCTCAGCCCAATAACCTGGCAGCATTTAGAGCTGGTCTCCTTGCCCAGCAACTGCTTTGCAAAGCCAACTCTGTAGAAATGAGGTTGGTGGTCTCTTGCCACCACTGCTCCTGGGGCACTTAGTTCTCCTGCCAAGGCTAACCCTACCGTGGTGACTCAGACAACTGCCAGGTCTGCCCTGCCGCAGCAATAGGTAGTCAGAGGCAGGTTCAGTTGTCCTTCCGTTCCTCAGGTGGACAGTCCTATGCAGACAGTCGAAGGTATCTCCTAAATGCTGGAAATACTGCTGTTGCTGATGGGAGAGGCAACAGCTATTCTGTCTTGTGCCTAGCAGTACATGCTTTTCTTGCTTCCTGTTGGACTAAAAAGACCAATTTCATTCTTCTTGCTGCTGCTGCCAATGCTGCATCAAATACATGTGCGTTCAGACAGGGCTTTAAATGTAAACGGGAGAGATCAGCCTTAGCTTTTGGCCACAAGCTGGAAATTTTCCTTCTTGTTTCCACTCGAAGTGCAAACAGAAGATATATGCAATTACTGCCACTTCATGGCACAAAGTTTTTAAGGGACTGTTAATGAGCTAATGTTTTTGGGATACTCTTAACTGCCACCAGTTTGTGTGTATTCTCCGTGTATGCTTGGCAGGGAAATTGAGGAAGATTTTGGTCCCCTCAGCTTCCTGCAGCAGCAGTACCCTCTAATCTTTCCAGTCTCTCCACTCGGGTCACATTTTAAGGCTTGTTTTGCCAACAAAGGGGAAACCAACTTCAGTCCAGATCATCAAAGTTTTCTAGAAAGCAATATAGGTGAGAAAGCTGATGCTTTGTTATTAAAACTCAGATTATCTTTCCAAAGCCCCAATGGTTGTTGCTGTTAGCCAAAGCTTGTAGAAGACCCTCACAAATCGTGTTTCCATCTTCAGTGAGGACAGCAAATAGTGGGGTCCCACCCCATGTGCTGCTGTGATTTTTTACCTTCTTGAGTGAAGTCTATCACAGTCTGAAACTGGGACAGAGTCGGAGAGAATTAATGGAACAAGGAAAAAGTAAGACAAATAAAATGGCAAAATAAGGGCAATGTTCTGCCTAGCAGATGTTCGGTATTCCTACAGTCTCGTTACCTTTGTTTAAATGCTTGAATCAATGCTCTTAGTTTAATAAACAAAACAGATGCAAAATTTGCAGCTCAGTGTTAGGAGTGAATGTCAAGGCACAGCGAGCGATCTGCATGTCCCCCAGGACTGTGTTTTTTGGTCCAGGATGGGAAACCTGTTGTTAGAATTGTTCCCAGATTATATCCCACTGGCCCTGATTACCTTGATGTCGGGGAAATGTCTCGAGAGATGTAGATTGCCTAGAATCATTTGCAACAGCTGCCAGTGACTGTGATTCTATGTTATTACAAAAGCAATCTCCCTTCCTGGGAATTTGATTTGCAAAAATAGAAGAATTAATAGAAATAGAAAGAAAGGTTTTTAAGATCGGTTTTCAAAAACTAGGTGCCCTTTTTTATACAAGTATCCCTTATACTCTCAAATGGGAATAATTACAGAAGTGACTGTCACAAGACGGTACTTGCTTATGAAAAATAAATCTCTCCCTTGAATTTAGGCAGGCTCGAGTCAATATCTCTTGCAGAAGAAATCTCTCCTTTAAGCTCAGTATATTTTCTGGAACAATGGATATTGAATATCTGTTAATATAATCACTTGACATCTACCGTTTTGTATATTTCGTGTTCCAGTGAAACCTCCTCTGTATTGCTAATGAAATAATTTTTTTATGTTCTCAATAATCATTATTCTCTTTAATGAAAAGTTAGGGCAGATCTTTCAGTCCTTACATGTGGGAATAATTTCTACCCTCACATTACTTTCTTGAGTAACTTAAGCTGACTTGAGTGAATTAAAGTTTTGTAGGGATGGCTTGTTCATAACTTAAGTGCTAATTGACATCTATTTCAGAACATGATGTTCCGGAATAAACCCTACTTTAAGGCATTAATGCAATTATGGTTTTTGTAACAATTAGTATAATTATGTTTTGGGTAATAACTAATAAGTCATTGCAGTCAAATGAAAGGTAATGTTTCCTGCCAGCTGCCTTCAAAAATCCTCTGTCAGAGACAGTGAGAAAGATCTGTCCAGAGTCACATAAAGCGTCTCCCACAAACACAGTGAAATAAGAGGACAGGGGACACAATACTCTGCCTCTGAATTTCGAGGCACGACTGATTCTAGTGCTTCGAAATGTTGGTGTTCTAGTATCACAAATGAAACAAATAGTTTCATTTTAATGCCTTTGCATCAGAAAAAGAGTCAGGTCCAGATACAGTAGTCAGTCTAGTAAGTGATGAATAGCTAAAGTGAGCCGCTGCTACTTTATTTCCTATCCCCTGCTCTGCCTCCTCTTTAACACCCAGGTAACTGTCAGAAAGGGACCCAGCTATTACAGATGACAAGGGGTAAATGCCTTCATGTTGTCCTCCAAAGGTTAAGGTTTACCAACCTCAGTTGGAAGCCACAATCTCCAATAACCATTAATCCACTAAACTCCAGTACGAGTGAACATATTTATGGCTGCAGTCACTAAAGGGTGAAATAAAGATTAGTTTTTAGTTAGGAACGCAAAGCTTTTTAGATCAATACAGACCCACTGCTGAAATCAATCTAAAGTTTGGAATTTTTAAGTAAAGATTTACTGGGCTTCCTTGTACAGTTAATTTTCCAAAGGGAGAACAGTCTCAGCAATGTTACATAGTAATCAAATTGAGTAAACACTAGTCAGTTCGTAAACTGACCTCAGTTATGCGCATAGCAAATGAGTGTACAGCAATAAAAACACCCATAATGTGGATAGTAAATTCGCCAATAAACAGGTAAAGCCAAAATGCACATATAGACTAACATGATAAAATATTAGTAGCTACATTTGCCTATTTGAAAACATAAATAATCAATAGACATTAATAATGAAGTTGTTCGTGCATTTCTTTATTACTCTGCATATTAAGTGTTTCAATTACTTCTACTTAGTTTGATAGATAAATGTATATGCACATTTTATGTCTTGAAAAGAATATAAGATTACTCTTCAAAACAAAAGCTACTGTTTAGATGAAAGAACAAGTGGACTGGAAATACACAGCTTGTTATACCCCTCTGCTGTTCATGTCTGATGCATGTATACAATTTATTATGCGATTTCGTGAGATTTGACAAAGTAATTGTCTGGCAAACCATAGCTTTAATGATGGTTTTTCTGCTTCATACGAAAGGTCTGAAGGTAGTGTAGGAAAATGACTTAATAGATCAGTGTCTATAAATGCTGCAAATGTGTATTATGTATATACATACGATGGTAACCCAAGTTATTTTCTGAGTTACCGCACAATATGTTGTGAGATTCCATGTGGTAAATTCATTTTTTGTCATCAGAGCTACTGCATGAAATCTTGTATGTTGGGCTGTAACTTCCAGAATAACTCGGGTCACTGCCTTAGCTTTAGTCTTGGTGTCTGTCACTGGGAGTCCTTGATGGTGGACCAAGGGCTGCGAAGAAGCCTGGATGTTATAATAGTGTCATGGTAGCTTAAAAAAGCCAGAATTTCCATTGTTAATCCCATTTTAAAGGGCTTGTCGCTTGGCAGTTAAAATCCACTCAGGTCTGAAATCAAAGTCAAGGTGCAATATATAAATTTCCTTTTAATCATATTCATTTTAAATCATTGCAGCTATTCTTGAGATAAGGAGCACAGAAATCCTAAAGTTTTATTATTTTGAACACTTCTGCAGTCTTTTGTAACTAAAATATGTCTAATTTTAAAAAATGAAATTTCTCAGCAGAGGGATGTTCTTCATTTTGCCTGTCTCCCTGTTTTATCATCGGTAAAAAACTACTGGCCAGATTCATAGCTTGTGTGAGTGAGCACTGGGTCCACTAGGACTGTCCCTTTACATTAGCAATGACCCTTTGTCTGCTGATGAGCTGTACTCGAATGAAGTTAAAATGAAAACCTTTTTCTCCGGTGCCATTTCTCAGCCCTAGGATACTTGGGATGTTTATTTTCACCTTGGTGTAAATGAATATGAGGCACTGGGCAGACAGGAGGATGTTACCTCATGAGCAACAGATACCTGAAAATCACCCAGACAACTTGAGCCAAAGAAAAAAAAAAAGATATTAATTTCTTGTGACTGGGCTCCAACATCAAGTGTTGCTTTATTTCACCTCCATTTTTGAGAATTAATGCTATCTACCCTCATACCTGCTTTTTTGCCTCCCATATACAGCTCATGAATGAGCTTGTTTATAAGACAGAAGACTCAAGTCTCCTCTTAATCCTCTGGTACAACAGAAATAGAGCTACTATGGACTTCCTCACATTCCCCGTTTGGCACCATGGAAATACTCAGAAAGGTGAGGGGAGAACAGTTTCCAGCTGTGAGAGGCTGGCACATCCTTCACGCCAAAGCAGACCATAGATGATCTGCTCAAATTCCAAGGCAATGTCACTCAGAGCCAAACACAAGGACGTTTTTATTATGTGAACTAGATGCTGGCCTGAAACAGCTGGCTGGTGCCACAGAGGGCCTTGCCAGCCGTTCAGTGATGACTTCTTTCTGGTTTCTACTGCCTGAGCCAGATTCTAACCGGGAAGCTGGACACAACTGTCCACTTTGCTGAGAAACAGAGAAACACTTCAGCAAAGGAAAGGGATTATTTTCCTGCTCTCATTTTCTCCCCATTCAGAATATCTGCTACTGAAGTTTTATCTTCCCTGACTAACAAGTATATTTTTCCAATGCTACGCCAACCTCAGGTTGCTATTTTGCAGTTGGACCTTGTGGAGACAAGCCAGAAGGCCTTGTTTATCTGGGTAACTAGTTGGGTTAAGTCGGACCCACTACTGCATTCCACCAAAATCACCCTCACCAGCTAGTGAGAGTCAATATCAGCTAGGGGAATAACGCTTCACCTTCACTGGCTACATGAAGTTAAAGATTACCCGGTTATAATCTCACGAAGCCCTGTTTTCCATGTTTTGCATTTGTTTTTTGTTCTCTCAGCAAACTAGCTAACCTGAGTTAGCAGGTTCTGACTTTAATAATACTGTTTGGAATATGCGGGAGAAGCAGGACATTGACTATTTCACAACAGTGAATAGGTCTGGTTACCAGAGAAAGTGATCATACATGATGTCCGTAGAGAGATCATCTTTCTCCCCTCTGCAGCAGAACAAGACTGCACTATTTAAGCACAGCCCCACAGTTCAAGCAGCAAGGTCAGAAGCTGCTCTGTGTTATCTTAGAAAGATGGAGTAAAGCAAGGGGAGACCGTAAACTTTAACTCACATTTCCTTTGCTTTTTTATACTTATGTTTAACTTATGCCCCTAAAACGATGTTAATGAATAAGTATCTTGGTAGTCAAAGTTCACACCATATTTTATTTTAAATCATTATTTCCTCACCAGGGAGTCAACACCCAATGAGCCCTCCCTGCTACATCCAAAGGGAGGAGACAATTTTGGAGCAGCTGAAATGGAGCACTACGGGAAAGATTTCTGTCCCCAGAGCACTTCTATGTGATGGAGAACAAAAGTCTTTGTCAGCAGACTTTGCTTGAAAGGGAATTAAAAAATTTTTCGCAACTCTTCTCTCCCTTAAAAACTGTTAGTGCTCCCGTGGGGCTTGTGAGAGCCACGTTAAACCTATGGATTATGTATCACTTCAGTACAAAAACGTACTCTAAATCTAGCCACTGCAATCCAGGTAGTTCCTGTTGCTCTGAAGCTTGCCCTTTCCCCTGAGCGTCTCAAAACGCTGCCTCAAGAAACCAAGCGACTGGGATGAAGCACTGTCCTGCTTGGGGATGGATGGCTCCTTACAAAGCTTGACCATGACTTTAGAGCAATCGCGGTGCCACTTGCCACCAACAGATCTTCCTCTTAGCTTTCTAACGAGTCCTGTACGCACCAGGCTGGGAAAATTCAGCCAAACTGAATGGCGAATGCAGACACACGTCCCACGTCAGGAAAGCATTCCCTTTCCAGAAAGCACTTAAGAATATGCCTTAAGAAATGCTTAAATGCTTTCCTGAATAGAAATGGACTTAAGCACAAGAGAGTATCCCTTAATTGGGAGTACAGTGCAGACACAATCACTAAAGCTCGTATTATGTGCCTGAAAATCGACTCCCAGAGCGTAAGCTTTTCTGAGTGATGGTTAGAGGCTTCCTAGTAGTAGCATGGTTCTGTACAGAAGGATTTGCTTAATCCACCTTGCTTTTAGATTTCAATTTCCCCAAGCTTAGCTGCTCCTTTTAACAGTTCTGAGTTCTACCCCCTCTCAGTTATTTTAATAGCTGTTTCAGAGGCAATGCCTTATATTTTGATTTTTCAGAAGCTACTGGTTTTCCACAAACTTTATTTTTGTCATCTTGATTGCACAGCATTGCATTAAATGACTTTTTTTATTTTTCATGTAGTTTACCCTACTGCCTTTTTGGGGACTGCAAGAGGAGGAAGAACAGTTTGTCTTTCGGTGCTCTTAGGATCACTAATTTAGGGTCCTGTTTAGCAGCTCCCAGTCCACCCCCACCAGAGCTTAGAGTAAGTAGGGCAAAAGTCTGAATACTTACTGGTATTACAACTCTTTGTTACATAAAAATTTCTGTTCTGTATACACTCAGGCACAGAAACAATACTTGATGTGTGTATAAATAAAACCGGTCAGTATTCCCGGAGGAATCTCAAAGGACTAGGCAATCATGGATTAACCAGGACACGACACAGGCGATTGGGACGCCTTGTGACACTTCTGGGGCCAGTGGTGCCAGTCTCTAGAGCCACACGGTTGCGGCAGCCACTGGCATAGCAGGGGTAATAGTAAACGTTCAAAAATACCCTGCTGGGGGTGGAACTGGGCAGATGCGCTCAGCAGGGCCGATGGAGCACAAGCTGGGACAGCCTTGGACTGCACTAATGAAAATCCTTTTTAGCATTTGTTAACTGAAGCACAGAGATGTTAAAGGATGCACCTGGGTCAAGGTTGCTACATCTATATTATTAGACCCAAGATAACTTCTGATTTCAGCTCTGTCTCCCTCCCAGCTCCTTGCAATGCCTCACATCTCGGTTTCCAGGGAAAAGCCCTTCTCAGGGAAGAATGAGGCACCTGCAAGCTTTGGATGGTTCCCAGGCCCAAGCAAGCCAGGGTAGGTACAATCACTGTGTGCCAGTGGTGGGAATCCAGACATCCAGACCCATGGGCCCTGTCGCTAACAACCACCCCCGTAGCCCCCTGAAATATTCCACTCCTGCCCTACTCCTAGACTGACGCTACCTGGCACTGGATGCAGCGAGTAGTTCATCTGTACTCCAGGAACACTACAGCTGTGATGCCAGGTCTACCCTCAGAAGCTTGAGCTTCCAAACTTCCACATCAGAAGCTTGAGGGTGGATTACACAGCAATGTTCGGCATGAGTAGCAATGTTAATGGTAACAGCCAATGCTGCTGTTGCTCATCTGTTTGTATAGTGCCTGGACCACAGGAGGGACCTGGGTGCTCAGATCTGTCCCAACAACTAATATGGCACACTGCCCAACAAAAATGATCCAGCTTACCTGTAGTCTTTACCTCTCTGGAAGGTGTCACTAAGAGAACTTTCTTCTCCTATGGTGAGATATCCCGTCCGCATACAAGTGGCTCCAGTGAGCCGTTCTCCGTTCTACCATTTGAAATGCAACAGTGGCAGAAATGCAGACTGTTGAGAGCTCAGCAGGCCCGACAACATGCATAAAGGCAATCTCTGTGCCCCAAACAGGGGAGCCAGCTGAAGCTCTATTGCTGACAGCAGTCTCAATGACAAAGGGGCAGGTGTTCACAACTGACACTTGTTTTTGTTCTTAATAATTAAGATACTGTGCATGTAACTTGATTTCTGAGCTGTGCCAGGATATCGGTGTATATTGCAACAACAAAATCTGCAAAAAATCTCCTGAAAAAACATCCGTTGTGCAGAGATATGTTTCATATTACAAGCACAGATAATAAAGCGGTTCAAAATTTCGCTTTTTTGTATAATTACTCTCAGTGAAAAGTATTTACCTTGCTTATTTATCGAGTTTTTTCCCTGGGATCTTGATGACAATGCCTTATACTTTCTTGATGAGGGCCTCCTCTGCATGAGGTCCTCTTCCTTTAATTGCAACATGCGATTCGGTTCCTTTTGCAGTATTGACCTCCCTACTACAAGCGTCTGCAATGAGGCTTTGGCAAGTTGCGGGGTCTGCATGGAAGGAAAGAGATGAGCTATGGGAAGAGAAGTAAAAGCACAACATCTATTAACCTCTGGCTTTGAAATGATGAAAGCACGGGGCACTGCCCGTTGCTCTTTGGAAATCCCACGAAGGGACAGAGCCCTATAGCTACCACAGGGAAGGCTGGGGACTTAGTATGTGTTCCTTGCCTCGGGGCAGATGCTTTCCGCTCCCAGTGGTTTCCCTGAAGCCTGTAATGGTCTTAGGCTTGTAAGCTAGAGACATGAAGTCCCTGCTTAAACCAAGCAGCAAGTGCGTCTAGTTTTGCTCCACAGAAAAAAATGGATAATTTTACATGGTCCATGCCAGGGACTAACCACAGCAGGAAGAAAACACATGGTATTTTCTCCTGACAGCTGTTGCCTGTAAGAGAGGAACTTTAATTTTCTACTTTGCAGATACAATGTGTAAAATTTTGAGAAGGACCCAAGTGAGTTAGGAACTTCAAAGTCTCCCTTCCAAAGTGCTCAAGCCCGTTCAGAGAATACCGTACCCAGGGCTTTTGGAAATATTTGTCCAATGTAATTCATAAGTGACCACAAATCATATACATAAGTAAGACTGAACTTTATTTCAACTTGAGTCTAGTGTAGCAAAGTTAAATAAAAATTAACCAGGTCTTTCCACTGATGAGCAAAACATACCAGTATGTTAGTCCCAGAAACATGCTACACGTTGGCGCAGACCGATTTTGGCAGCTTACAGTGGTATAGGAGTGTGTGACACATCACTCAGTGAAAACTGATATAAAACCCCATGGGGATTATTTACAGTCGTTACAGCAGTAAAGTTCAGCAGCACAAGCATGATATAAAAATTGTTCTTCCTGTCTACTACACTTGGGAGACAACGCGCATCACTGAAGACATCAGCTACTATCAAAACGGAGGCATCTTACAATTCATGGTTTGAATTCTTCACCTGAACAGGGTCAAAATCTGGGTGGCCAACAGGGTGCAACTGGGAGGAAGGGGAGGCACAACAGAGGCAAAACATAGAAAACGTTTTAGAGGCAGCATACGATGGTATGTGTGTTTTGGGAAGAATACTATGCCCTAAAACATCAGCTGCCTAACTTCTCTTGGAAACTTCTTGCAGAGATAACTGACATCCAAGGGAGGAGGAAGGGAGCTATCTGGTGAGGAAAAACAGAAAGGTATGGAAGAACTTCTTTTTTAAAGTCATCAAAAAATGGATGAAAGCAAAAGCTGCTTTGATGCCTTTCAGTTCCAGTCCTTTGCATTTGTGAGCAATCTGACTCCAGCTCTGTAAATGCATTGGGTTCCTTGGCCAAGTCAAAGAGAAAGACCATGAGACCTGGCATTCAAAGTCCCACTCCTGGTGTGTATTTTAATTAGCAGGAGCCTGAGCATTATCTGGGAAAGGGGATGGGGCTTGTGGCTTTCACACCAGGTAAAACTTTCTGTAAGTGCTCACTCCAGTCTTCTTTCATGTGCACTTCATTCAAGGGCATACATTCCACCTTTTTTTTCTTTTTTTTTTTTTTTTTTTTTT
>Ga0065711_1031566_pt1 | contig 29339 bp, 20 predicted proteins | sample Hoacrofraction12_FD_59098 | JGI IMG/M metagenome (GOLD analysis project Ga0065711, IMG submission 59098) | Hoatzin crop microbial communities from Cojedes, Venezuela - Epithelial fraction 12 v2 (version 2) | ecosystem: Host-associated > Birds > Digestive system > Esophagus > Crop | place... | reverse complement strand
GGGGTTGGAAGGGACCTCTGTGGGTCATCTAGTCCAACCCCCCTGCCGAAGCAGGGTCACCTACAGTAGGCTGCACAGGATCTTGTCCAGGCGGGTCTTGAATATCTCCAGAGAAGAAGACTCCACAACCTCCCTGGGCAGCCTGTTCCAGTGCTCCGTCACCCTCACTCCAGCCCACGCACATCAGTGTGCGACCACGAGCAGACGAAGCCGGACTAGCCGGCAAGCAGAGGAGGTGGCCTGGGAGCCGGGGGCAGAGGGACCTCCAATAGCCAGCTGTGGGTGGGAGAGACCCCACACGTCTCCAAGTGCGAGCGCACAGCGGGGCCAGCCGCAGGACCCGGGGAGACCTGGCCAGCTCCGCATGCCTTCGTGCATCTGCGCAAATGGCATGGCCAGTACCAGCAACTGGAGCACATCGCCCGTATGTATATATACGGGTCTCACCAGGAGAGAGAGGGGAGCAGGGTAAGGCCCCCCGCGCTGTCTGTGCCTGTGTGTGTCCATACACGCGCCGCGTTCGCGCGCACTGCGTGCACGTGTCTGCTGGGAACACACGCTCAGCCTTGCTGCCGGGTGGACGTGGGGCCACGGAGTGGCTGCAGCCTCACCTCCCTCAGGCTGACGGATCCAGCGGGATCTGTGTTCCTCGAACAGTGTAGTATTAAACCAGATACAGACAGCAGTGAACCTGCTCTATAAACCCAATATGCAAGCAGTGCACTGTAATCCTACCCAGCTAAGTCACAATCAGTTTGACTTACATAATTACGGGTTAAAAAAAAATTACACAAAAATAGTATTAACAAAAATGGAGTATTTCTACCAATCGCCACTAGAAGAGGGTTTTGAAGAAACATTGTAAGAGTTCAATTTTCTCCATCAAGACTAAAAAAAAGAAATCGGTAACTGGAATGCTTAAAGCAACTTCTATTGTAAACCTTGTGCCATTGCTTCAAGTTTGTAATATTTTCAGTATTTTTGTACTGAGAGAGAAAGGGATGCTAGAAGAACACAGCTAGCAGTCAGAAATTCCTGATTTCTACCTAATCCCTTCCTGACAGTGGGCAAGTCACATGAAGTCTCTCCTTTAGTTTCCCTATCTACAAGCAAATAGCATGACACAGAAATCTATCAGGCTACTAGACTGCAGTGAAAATTAATCAGTGCTTATTTGTAGTAAATTCTGAAAGTGAAAAGGACAATTTGCTTCAGCGAGGAGTCCTAAAATGACACAGCACTGGCAACATGAAATACAGTTGGGAAGAGGAAGAGAAACAATTATTTTGAAATACAATTTCTATAAGCAGAGGGAACAGCTACACCCTATTTCCTTCAACCATTTTATTTTTGTAGCGGGGACAAAAATAAAGCTTAAAGCAAGGCCAGTCTACTTAAACACTCAGTTTATGAATACAGGAACGATGTCATCCTGAAACAAATCTCCTGAAGATAATCATCTGGGAGAATTTATGAGAAATGTGTACTTGGTACATAAGTGCATGCAACAGAAGTAATTAAACCAAACGTATCTCAAGCACATTAATTACATGTGACGTGAATTTTTCACTGCAAGTTAAATAAGGCGTACTGCAGCTGACTGCTGACCAAGATTTGAATATCTAAAAATACAGACTGTGAATTTAACTGTAAAACGTATCACCAAATTCTCTGTGCACCCTGATTAAAAATGCAGAAGGTCAGGAACAGTATTATTTTCATTTCTTTATATTAAACTGGACAGCACTTGAAATCAGGTGTGCTTACAAGATAGCGAAGCGGTGTCAGAAAAGGTCTGAGTTGAGTTACTCTTCGTGATGCAAGATCGTAAGGTCCTCCAAGTACTAAATAGCTAGCAGCAAGCTGAAGTGGTACAGCTTTCTGTCTGAAACTGATGCTATGTTTTTCAGGAAAAGTACAGAACTTCTTGGTTTATACAGTTTAGGACTGCTTGGGCAGTCCTATTTGCTGTAGCCTTGCCGAGGCAAACCGGCATCAGGAAGAGGTCAGATTCCTCATAAATGTCTCTACACACTACGGGAAACGCTTCTCAGGGCAGAGAGCAATTCAGCAGTTTCACAGCACCGCAGTTCCACACTCAGTGCAGGGCAGACCCACTTTCTCTTCAGAAGGCTCACAGGCCAAGATACAGACTGATCTCCTTAATCCACATATGTTGCCTATCTAATCTTGAAACTACTTTGCAAGGAAAACTGCCAGTGGCTTCAACAAGAGCTCCAGGAGTGGCTGCAGGCTTTGTCACATGCTACCAAATATTTAATATGGCAATTCTTTTTCCTTTAAAAAATTGCTTGAAAAAACGACATGAAAATGGCAACTCCTTCTTCTGGTAGAATTCAATAATGGCATTTTATTAAGCCCGCTCAACTCAGCAGAGTCGGATGACAAAGAGAAAAGGCTGAAAAAGGTTCCAAACGTAAGTTTTGCATTAACAATGTCACCTTACAACCCATTAAAAAAGACTACATAGTTTTCAAGACATAAGATTTAAAAATCTATAACCTCACAGACACCAACCTCAGTGTAACAGCCCAATTCATCTTTGTTGAATTTTATCAGGGATTACCATTGCCTGCTTTAAGCAATTTATTTTCTAATTTTATGGACAGTGAGGGAGGCAAACTTAAGAGAAATTGCTCTTGGAAGAAAAGGATCAGATCTTTCCTTCCAAACAGTAATCACAAAAGTGCCAGCTTCTCAGCTAATGAAGTACTCCCAAGGGACTGAACTTTGGCAGCCCACCAGTCAGCTTCCTGAAACACCAACTGCAGGTTCACAGGGCGAACTTGTGCCCTGTCCCCAGTGATGGCATACAGCTGTTCAAGGTACGAACAACAGGCTGTCATCCACGCGTTTGCTTTCTCACCAGACAGCCCCAGAGTTGGCGATACGGAAAACAACTTACATTTTAACTATTCAGGATCAAAAGTTGCAGGTGCACTTGCAGGCTGAATGAGTACAGTGTATAGACAACCACGCTGTATGGAAAACTTTTAAGGTCAAGTCTATCCATTTCACTTTTTGCAAATCTAGCTGAGTGACAAAACCACCTCAGTTTGCAAACTCCAGCCCCAATGACATCAGTCATGCAAGTGGACCCCACAGCCCACGCTACAAAGCAAGCAAACCTTTGTGTATGCGCAGAAGGATCTGTTCTTGTAGTTGTCCCTTTGATTCAAGAGACCAGGGAAAAAAAACCTTACACTGCACAGCATCTAGCTCTACACGAGGCAAGTACAAACACACTGGCAAAACAAATTCTAATTTTTTAAGCTATTCTTAAGTATGCCTTCACAACCTACTTTTTGGAGGTGTCCTGGGAAGACTTGAAAAGGTACTCTACCCCTAGGGGGTTAGTCTGAAAGACTTTTAATGCGAAGCAGTTTAAATATAGCATTGTGGAAAAAGTTGTCAAAGTTTCTTGCTTTCTTCTCCATGGCTATAACTTCAGAAATACATTGAGAACCGTTTTTCTGAATACAAGTGTTGTTTTGCCATTCTGTTCTCCATTTTATGTACAAGATCAGTGCTGAACAAAAATGCCCAAAGGACCAAAGTTTAAATTTCAGATAAAGGTTACTAAGCACAAAGAAGAGAGGAGTACAGAATTTGCAAAAAAACTCATGAAATGTGAAAACCTATAAGGACCTGTAAGCCCAGCATCATCAAGGTAAACATGCAATTTAGAGGAATGAACTATCTAACTGTCTTCATTTCGTAATTTAGACAGCTTGTTTTTTGCATATTTCACAATACTTCTAATGCCCTCTAGACCGGTGCATCTTAAGATTTACTCCTCAAGAACTAGGCATCAGCTGTAACCACATCTTCGTGGGCCAAGAGGGCAGTAAATACGCCCCCTCACTCACTAGCCAAAGGAAAATAGTTACGTATGTTCAATACAAGGGGTTCCCTTGGTCTGTGTAGCCCAGGATTGCTTCTGTTTGGAGTTCCCAGGAATCAAGATCAGAATCCACGCAACAAACCAAACTCAGAACCAAACCACAAGACCTTATTCAGACCTAGCTGGAATCTCACAGTCAGAAACAACAAACAGGCACAGAGACAATGCACAAGGATATCATTAGCACAAGCTTTCCATTTCCTTACAAGAAGGGTCTAGAAGAGCTGAACTTCATCTTAACAAAATAAAAACTTGAGAACTTGGAAGTAAAAAACCCGAACCTTTTTAAACTGGAGGATGATGTTGGTAAAAGCACAAATAGGTATAAATCAAATCTAGACAGGAAATCACAAGTTGGTTCTGCAGCAGCTTTCAAATGGGAGTTCTAGTGGAAGCAACAAAAAACCTCAAACCCTACCTGTTCTTAAAACCCCAACATTTTACGTAAAGTATTATCTGAGACACCAGAAACTGGTGAAAACACACCAGATTGCTGCATTTCTATATAAGTTTCCCTCTCTTCTCAGTTTTAAAAGAGAACTCTGCGCTTCTGAATAAGTTCTTGAAATGCTGTGAGGTTGAGAAAGCATCACAACACACTGTCTCTGGTTTTATACTTTTTCGTAAGCATTCATGGCTAGAAACAGGACACTTGGATAATGGACTTTACTAACACTGTAGAACTGTTTTTGTGGGCTTTTGTAATCAATGCACTCTTGTTAGATTTTTGCAAAAATACTACAGTAATGCAGTGTAGTTCTATATAGCTTACACTTAACTGACCGGCATTTAGCTAACCAACACTTTCACAACATGCAACTTCATTCTCACATGCTGGCTTTTCAGCAGCTGCATCACACTACAGCTATGTCACTATTGCAGACAAAACAATCTTGACTCAGGGATTTGCTTCCTTTCACCTATTGCCAACTAACACAAACCTCTAGTTACTGATTTGGGTATTGAGAAAAAAACCAAAACACTTAAACACTTCAGGAAACACTTTCCTTCTTCCTTCTCCAGGCTCAACTCCAGTCCAACACCTTTTCCTCCCCCATCCAAGTCTGAACTTCTCTTGTTCTCACTGCATGTTACACTCCATCCTCCAATGCCTATGGTCAAGCAACAGGCAATGTAGCAGGTTGGAGCCAGTGTTGTGTGGTTTCTCTCTGCTGCTCCTTGCTTCCTACTTGTCCTTCCTCTGCTGCTACTTGCTTCTCACTCATTTCCTCCACTCCAGCTTGGGTGCTTCCATGGGCTGCAGTCTGCTAGGGGTGTCCCTGCCCTGGTGTGAGTCCTCCAAGACCTGTGACCTCCTGGGAGCCTGGGCTGCTTGGGAGCTACAGTCCCTTGGGAATGACATTGGTCCAGTGTGGGTCATCTCCTTCCAACAGCACACCTCCAGCCACACGTCATCTCTTTTTCTCTTCCCCTGCAGCAGCCACTCTCTTTGGTAAGTCTAAGCAGCAATGTCATGTGCTTCCCTGACTGGCTCAGGTTTTCATGCACAACTGGTTGTTTTCATGAATTTTAGACCTGGCTGGAAGTGGCTGTGACTGGCTGTATTGGTTTTACATGGCAAGGTTTTGGTAGCTGCGGGGTTCAGGGCTGGCCTCTGTGAGAAGAGACCAAGGGCTGCCCCATGCCATGAAACAAACCAATTAATGAAGAACTGTATCCCGTGGGAGGGATCCCACACTGGAGCAGAGGAACAGTGTGGGGAGGAACGAGCAGCAGAGAGGACTGACTGCAACCCTCTCCACTCCCCATTCCTCTGCACTGCACAGGGTGGGGAGAGGGTAGATGGCTCATGGATGAAGGAGTGAAGTTGGCCCTAGGAAGAAGGGTGTAGGGGAAAAGTGGTTTAGTATTGCCTTTGTTTCTCACCATCCTACTCTATTTTAAATTGGCAATAAACCAATTTTCTCCAAGTCTCTTTTGCCCATGACAGTAACTGCTAAGTGATTTTCCCATTCTTTACCTCAGCCCATGAGTTTTTCCATCTTATTTTCTTCCCCTGTCCTGTTGAGTAGTGGGAATGAGAGATCTGCTGGCAGTCAGCCGAGGTTAAACCCACCACACGGGTACAGGGTAGTTCACGGTCTCTGCAGAGCTGCTCTCCGCCTTCTGTTCTCCAATCCTGTATCATTGCCAGGGGCTCTGCCACCCCTGGAGCAGCGCTCAGCCTTTGTCATTTTAAATCTCATCAGATCCCTGCGGTTCAGTTCCTCTGAGCAGCAGCCCTGCCCTCCAACATATCAACTGGTCCCCTAGTACAGTGTCATTTGCTAAAATTTATGAGAATGCCTTTTGTCCTCTCCTCTGGGTCACTGAGAGAGATGCTGAACACAACAGGTCCCAGGACACACCTCTCTGATACCCCTTGTGATACTGGCCTCTAGATAGCACATGACCTCTGAGCCCAACCATCCAAACAGTAGGAGACAGTATCAAAACCTTGATAGAGGCAAGGTAAGTAACATCCACTGCTCTTCCACAGTCTGCAAACCTGGTCATTTTATCACAGAAAACAATCGGGTGGGTCAATCCATGGTGACTGTTCCTGATGACTGCCTCCTCCTTCACATGCCCAGAAACGTGTTCCAACAGGACTCACTCTAACATTTTTCCAGGGACAGAAGCAACATGAACCAAATTACATTGCTATTTTCAATTACTTAGAGATATGACATATTTCGCACCAAACCAATCTCCTTCAAATGTCTTCCTTTCCTCTTGGAATTATCTTGGACATTTTCCCTAATGTAGAATCACTCAGTAAGCAAAAAGAGAGAGCAGAGATGGTTTTAGAGACAACACTCAGAAAAATTGAGCAACAGCAACATCAGCCTGCAGAACTGATTACTGTGGCTTGACATTATTCATTTCAAACATCTACTCTCCTTCTAAATTGCATCACAGAGCTTGCATTCAAAAGAAACAAGGAAGTAGGCAGGAAACAAGCCATAATCACAGCTCACAGAGTAAATTTGTCCTAACCCAAGCCACGCTTCACCATAAATTAACGCCTCTTGTCAGACTACCAACCACACAGGATCCACGTCAGGTGAAAATACTTCACATGTATAGGCAAGTGTAGAGGCTTCAGATTCTGACAGATTCAGCTGATCTGAGCATTCTGTGATTTCACATCTACTTGAAAAGCAAGAAAGCCAGACTCCTTCCACTCCTCATACAGATTACCTGCATAAAGAGGATGCTCAGATGTGTTACAATTTCTAACCAGCATCAGAGACAGCTAGTATTCAATACAGAATATAAATTGACAGGCTTAAACCACTAGTAAACAAGTAGCCATTACACTGGGTTTACAGCCCCCACTCAAAACCATGAACTGTAAACAGAACCCCTTTTCAGATGCCTCCAAGGTATAAGCCTTAAGATTTCAGCATCTAAATTATGTATTGGAAATCACCAGTTACAATTCTGACATGGTCACTGGTATTCTCTCGAATGCATACATAGCTCTTATCTTGCCCGCTGCAGATTACATATGAAATCTAATCAGTACAAAAGAAAAAATAATGGATGTAGTCAAGAGCTTGTAAAGGTAGTCATAAATATATGAGTACTGTGATGGAGGTACTCTTTCCGTGAACACTTGGGATTACTGCTCCATAAATTAAAACAATTGTGTTGCTTAGACAACTCAAAAGAAGCTCAAATCCCTATAGCTTTCTATTCTTTGTCTTCTAAACTACCTTTTATTATTACTGTAACAAAGTTAATTTTAACACCTGAACAAATCCAGATCAGACAAGAAATGGAACAATCTACGATGAGCCCAGAGCTACACAAGCAATGGTTGGTTGTCCAATACACACAACTGTCTAGTCAACTGGCAACTGCCAAATTTACATGTAAATGAGTTCAGCTTGTCTTCTGCACAGAGGAGAAAGTCAATGCCTTTTCCCACTATCTGATCATCAGTTTCATTAAAAATTAATGGCTTTATTTATTTTTGAGGTCTCTAGTCTTCGTCTGAATTTGGCGGGAACTAACCAGCAAGGGTACTGCTGGGAGAAAAAAATGAGAATGAAAATGCAGGTTTGTGCAAATTTCTCTACTTCTTTACAATAACAAGTTGGGGAAATAAAAAAAAAAGTGGGGGGGGGGCATGTTTAAACCACCTCCAGTGAATTGATTTTACCTCTGTGTCTACAAAAACAATCAAACTGCCCAGTTACATGACAGCATACCAAAAACTCTGCAATCACCAAGTCACATCTTGAGATGTCATCTGACACAACCGTACCAAGGTCCTTGTCCCTGAAGTCAGCATCAGTGACACTGATAACATTTCAGATATGTGTATTTACCCATTCTCAAAGGCCTCCAAACATCCACTGTTACTTGGTCAGATTTGAGTGTTTCAATGCTGTTACTTTTGGTAAAGTTTTCCCAAGATCTCACCTGACACTTCACCATTTCAGTGGAAGCTGGTTAGTTACACCCACTCCCGCCAAACCAAGCACAGATCGCCTGCTGCCTCTTTACCACAGCTATTTTCAGTGCCCCATATGGACGCTCTCTTCTCCAGCCTAAACAATCCCCTTTCGATAGTGGGGATGCACTCTTCATGGTCTTGCCTGTCCACATGTAGACCTCCAGCACTCTCCTTCAGACTCTCTCCAGCTCCCTCCAATGCAGCATGCCAAACAACAGACACGCTATGAGCCTCCACCAAGCATCCTTCGCTCCCCTCTGCAGGCTATGCTCCTCTTCTCTCACTACAGCAACTGCCTTTCAGTAACAATACAACACTGACAACCCATCTTACACTGTCATCAGCTGCAACCCCCACAGGGGTTTCTGCAGACCTGCTACTTGGCCAGCTGCTTCCTCAGCACAGCATCATGCACCTTGCTCTGGTCCCTGCTGAAAAGCACCTCCCTCTTGCTTCCCCCTCTGAAGACTCATCGTGATTTGTTCTTCTGTCCTCCAGCACCCTGGTGGGTCCTCCCAGACTGCTGCCTCTCTACTGCAGTTTTCACACCTCTGAAAAAAATATTGAATGATACTGGCAAAATCTTGCAAAATCCACCTAGATGCAGGTTTCCGTTTCAACAATGATTTACTAGATTCATCTCTGTGGTTTTCATAATATATCTTAAAACGAATCTCACAGGAAGCACAGAGTGGAATTCACCCAGGCTCTCCTCCCGTTGCCACTGAAACAAATACACTAGACCAGAAGCGCATCAGGAAACCTTCTGCAAAGCGAAGCAAACTACAAAATTAAAAATTAAAAAAAAAACCACAACACCCCAAAAGAGTTGACTTGACTTGTAGGACAAGGAAACCTTTGTTTTTCACACTTACCAGAGAAAAACAAACTAAAAACATTGCCAAACTAATAAATCATCAAAACAGTCATAGTCTTTGAACATTTCTCCCTCAAGAAGTGAAATTAAAAATGTAGAAGGCAACAGATTAATAAAATCATACATTGATAAAATAAAAATCAATCTTCAAAATTCTTAAAAAATGAAAAAAGAGTAATTACAATTAGATTCTTTCCTGCATCTTTAACCTGCTTTTCAAAGCAAATCTCCTCATTCAGTGTTGACAAAGAACACATACCTCTCCTTAAGCTACTTAACCTTGTTCCACAGTTCACAACCTCTGGAAGCACTGTGTCGTACCAATGTAAGGCCCACGCAGTTTTGCACAATGCTAAACGTGACAGAATGTGATGCATCCTGTTTCAAAACTCCTACCAACTGAATTGCTCTTTCACTACAACAACACACAGAGCTCCCTTTGCTTTAGTACACAGGCAATGTCCAGAAGAACAAACGCTAATTTACAATAACTAGCAGCTGGCTAGAAATCCCTTCTTCCGCCACTAACCAACAACCTCCACTGATGAAAGATGTGAGAAAACAGGGACAAAATGCCTCGGTGCAAATTCAGCCATAAACCCTGCCATAGCATACATACTGGGTTCTGCGCTCCAGCAGTAAAAACCCCAGTACTTAGTGAGTGCTGGTGTGTGGTACCACCGAAGGGCACTCCCAACCTCTGAGATGTCATGAAGCACCACCTCCTCCATGAACGGCACTGAACAGCATCCTCTGAAACTGAAGAAACCATCAAGTCATTCTTCAAACCAAACAGGAATTGCAACACTAGCACTAACAGAAGGTGGTATACTTTTGAAGGCAGATCGTTATCTGTTCCTACAAAGATGGAGCGGGACTATTGTTTGGCAGCCTTATGCCTCGTGCTTAAGTGGAATTAATAGCAACTAACTTCTGAATGAAAATTTATTGACTGGGAAGAATAATGGCAAATTGAGTACAAGGTCAAAGCACAGGCTACAAAATTACAGAAATTCAAGTCATCTCAGATCCTAACAAGCTTTGTATTCAAGCACTAAAGTCCCAACCAAAAAAAAACCAAAATCACAAAAACACCAACCCTCAAAACCCACAAAAAAAGTAAATAGCCTCCATAGCAACTGCATACTTCCCGTTACGGCAGAGTTCTTTCATAGCCTGCCTGAATAATCAGACAACCAGAGCAAATACACCACGGTACTGTAGAAAATGGTAATTATGGAGAAATTATGCTGGCTTACTGTTGTAAGGTGGATAAAAAATGCTGGTGAGAGATGCATGCAGTTATCACCATACTGCTGAGAATAAAAAAATGTCCACAGTATTTTCACCTGTCAGTTCTGATAATAATATCCAAGACAGAAAACAAAATACAAAGAAGTCTAAATGCTATCCCTTTCCACTAAGCTCTGCTAATACATTAATTCTGATGGCTCAAATTCAGTTTCATGGCAGTGAAAAGGTTATACACGAAATCAGCTTACTGTCTACCAAAACTATTTCTAACAGATGAGTTTTCCTCTCCATAAGCCACTATTTCTCACTTTACAGAGGTAGTGGCATATCCACTACTGATGGCAGAGATTCAAAATTATTTCAACTGTCCACTGAAAAATGTCAAATGAAAATATTTTATAGTATTAAAAGCCTGATTATCACAAAGTTCTATATTTCTTCTAAAGCAACAGAAAATACTTTCCTGAAGAGCGCATTCATTTGTAAAAAACTGTTTGTGCAAGTAAAAATATTAACTGCATGACCTATTTATGAAAGATCACTGCAACTGCTAAACGACAATGAAACTAAGAAAAGCCCCATAAGGTTTCTAACAATCTCCTTCAGTAATTGTTTATTCAATTAATTGTCACTCAATTGTCTGTGAGAAAGAAAAAGGAAGGAAAAAAGGAAAAAGAAGTAGTCATGGTCTGATATACATTGTATTCAGAATTGCAAAAGAAATTTTCTTTTTAAAAGCAAAACATTTTAATCTATTTTAAGATACATGAATCCATATCCTGTATTTCATTTAACATCAACTCTTTAAAGACGCATACAAAACCCAAACAAACACAAGTGTTCAAGAAATCCACAACCATGAAAGAACTTCCAGTAAAACAAAACCTAGGTGAATGTTATTTTTTCTAAATGCCAGCAGTTTTGTGGTGAGGTTATCACATATGTGAAGTACACATAACGTTTTTATACAAATTGGTATGACTCAAGCAAAAATGCACAGACATAATTAAAGCTTTATTAAAGATTTAAATACATTATGTTGATGATTTTCAATTACCGCTTAGCAAAAAGAAAACAAAGAACCACATCAGCTTGTGAGATTTACAACTTATGCCTCATATTACGCTGAAAAAAACCCCCTATGACTAAACAGCCTGGAAAGTAGGCTTTTTTGTTAGGTTGATAATCCACAAACAATACTTTAAATTAATTAAATAATTCTTCACTTCTAATCCTTGATTTATTAGCCACTGGCCAATTTTAGATTTAGTTTATAAGAGTCTCGGGGACAATGGACTTCCTTTTAGGTCCACGGGCAACCCCAGTTCATCCTCCCAGTTGGTGAGCGGATTTCCGGCAGCGGCTGGCAGACCGACCTGCGGGCATGACCGGGCCAGCAATTCAGCAGGCGTTCAGCCTGAAGTTCGCCTCACCCTCTTCGGCTTCTCCACCACTTTCCTGGCTTTCCTGGGAGATGTGTAGTAAGGATATAGCAAGTGGGGCAAGAAAGCAACAGAGAAGTAAAAAAAAGGCAGACTTATGAAATCTTATGAAAATCCGGTTCCAGGCATCCCTGTGCTTGTGTAATTCCTTACGGGTTTTCTTCTCCAAAGCACGAGAGGAACTGCAGTCCTGTGGCTGTCTGTAGTGCATTGTGCACTCATCCCCAACGCCAGACTCCCTTCATTTAACCAGCCCTGGCTTCAGACCAGACCCAGCTTCCAGACTCTCTCACGGAAGCTCTTCCCCATAACACCACTTTCACCTCCATGCTTAAAACCTCGCACCCACCTGTCACTTACAGGGTGGCCCTGATGCCAGCCAGGAGACCTGCCTGTCCCCTCCCCAGCTTCTCCATGATACTACACAATAAAAACTGCTATGTATTACAAAACAAACCCCAAAATCCCACAGGAAAAGCCACATGGAAGCCATATTCAAAAGGCACAGAGGGTTCTGCATAAACATGGGACTGTGCCCACTCCCTGAGCAAAGCTGTGCTAGCCACTCTTGTGACAGGTTTTCTAAACTCACTTCTAAACATCTCCAAATGTAAACTAATTGTATCATGAAACTGAGCAGTCCAAACAACCTCATGCTTTAAATTACATAAGAAACTGAAAAGGCTTTAAATTATACAATACCCGCTGCTGACAACGTTTTACACCAGTGCAGCAGGGAGGAGCAGGCATCCCACCTTCGCCTGCCAGGTGTTGATGCTGGGGCAGTGGAGAAGGCATGCAATGCAGTTACAACTCATAGCAGGGAATATATTCCATTTTTCTGTTGTAACCTTACTGCAGGTTTAATATAACAGATTCTGTAAAAATGTCCAAACATCATACCACCCAAAAGTGTAGCTCCTTCCCAGTGTACAGAATCCACTTATTTAGCAATCATTTCTTTGACAAATTACGCTCTTCCTTGGCTTTACTGCAGGACTGATCTCTTCTGAACTTTGCAACCCGCCTGTTGAACTTTGCTGGGTTCTGACAAGACCATCAAATAAGGACAAACTGTGACAGAAAGCAAAAGATCAAGTGTAAGGGTAACTGCACAAGAGCACTTCTCAACTACAGAAATTAAGACCTAGTAGTGGCAATTCCTTGAAGAGTATTTTCCCATCCACCAAATCATTCCAAGGAGAAGTTAAAAATATAGCCAAAAAACAAGGCTAAACGATGACTCTTCCATCCCAAAAGCATACGTTGGATTTCATCACTGACTTTTGTGTGAATCTGTACACTCTGTCACTGTGGACAAAGGACTAAAGAATCCCACATGAGAAACTCTCATGATGCATATTAATGCCAGAAACACTGACTAAATTGTGTGGAAACCTCAAAATAAACAAACCAAACAATAATTTAAAGCTTTTGGAAGGTTCTACACATTATCTAAAGAAATGCATCCATTTTGCTAAAGGCAGGTAATTTAAAAAACCTCAGTCTTTTATGTGGAAACTAAGATACAAGTATTGATTTAGAATACCTTTTTCACTCCATCTACATTACAATTAATAGGATCTGGCTAGGAAACTTTTTTATTTTTAAATTCCCTCAAACTTCATAAACTTGTACATTAGGGGACAACAGCTTTTAGTTGCTTATAACACAAAATACCTTATTAACACCAAAACTGCCTTAAAAGAGCTGCCCAGAGTTCAAACTGACTAGTTTCTGGGTTTGTGGTGTGGGTTATTTTGTTTTTGTTGTGTTTTGTTTGCTTGTTTTTACTGTATAGCCCAATAGATCTCCTAACAACAGCAAAAAAACCCCAGAAAACCAAAACCACAGAAATACTTCCAGCAAGAACAGAATCAAAATGACCAATGTGAGGACAACAGACAGAAGAGTAATGAAGTCACCTTGCCTGAAGAAAGATTTGGATAAGAGAGTTATTTTGGAAACAGTCTACTTATTACACAGAATCACAGAATCACAGAATGTTCAGCATTGGAAGGGACCTCTGAGGGTCATCTAGTCCAACCCCCCTGCCGAAGCAGGGGCACCTACAGTAGGCTGTAGAGGACCTTGTCCAGACGGGTCTTGAATATCTCCAGAGAAGGAGACTCCACAACCTCCCTGGGCAGCCTGTTCCAGTGCTCCGTCACCCTCAGAGAGAAGAAATTCTTCCTCATGTTCAGACGAAGCATGTCTGTTCTCTTACAGATTTCTTTGAGTGTATTTTTTCCCTAGCTATGAGCAAGTGTACAACATTTTAAAAAGTTATCTTTGCTTTTGTTCTCTTTTCATCAGAAAGTTGAAGAAGCTAGTAATCAGCTGAGCCATGCTGAATTTAAAAGCGTGCAAGCATGACAAGAGTATGGTATACAGCTTACAATGAGGAAAAAAAAAAAAGAGTTACTTAAACAAATTTTGTTTGGGAACAGTACAAAACAAAGAAACTCATCTAGCAAAATTGCTTCCAGATAGAATACGGGCATATCCTCCACTGACATCCACAGCACCTCAGTGTTACCTCAGTTTAGCTTTGAACTAAGCCTTTGACAGTAACAAACACATAGATTAAATACTAAGGACAGACCTCCAGTTTGTTCTAAATAAATGTAACTCCACAAAATTAAATACAGCTTTGTGTCACTGACAGGATTATAGCAGAGCTACAGAGATTTAAATCAGATGCTTCTAGACTGTTCTTTCCTCATTAAAAAAGTTTCTTCTACATTCCTGGAGCAAGTGAAAACCATTGTCTGGGACTTGGAGAGTTATGCTAGAAGCAGATCAGTGAGACCTGCTAAGTCAAAGGATCTTTGAGACTCTCAGATATTTTCCATTTCCTGCTCACGTACTTTTTCACATTCCAAAGGTTTGCAATCCAGGGATCCCCAGGAAGAAAATCCCACTTAGGGAAGACATATATAAATTCAGAAAGAATGCTGTTGATACTACCCTTTACTTTTGCTAGTTTCCACCTCAGAGGTTTTCGATGTTGTGGCTCAAAAGCACAGCTCCAGCTGGTCTCCAGCGCTTCCACAACGCCACGGTCTGCTAGCTGATTCATTGCTCAGAAAACACCAGCGTGCACATCCCTATGGGGCACTTCTATGAGCTATTCTAGAGCAAGGAGCTAGTGAAAATGTAAGCAGAAGCACACAAGGTAGTAACTACTACGAAAATAAACCAAGAGCTGCTTTAGAAAACAAAGGTCATCTCCCACACATAGAGAAGATTATAATTTCGTTACTTCCACCCTTACTCTGCCAACACTGAAGCAGCAATGTCACCTTAATCGTTTTTTTGGTAGCTCTACATAGAACAAAAAACGCAGTAGGGCACTTGGAAATATTTTTCACTTCCAGATAGCTGTAGCCCTTTTCACACGATACACATACAAGTTAAACCTCTGCACAAGACTCAGTGAACTTAGCCAAAAGTCATGGAAGACTGTGAATTGCCTTAATAACAAACTCCAGCCATTAGGCAGTAGTCGTTTAATTACGTCTTGTGTTTAGTGAAAAGACAATGTTATTCTAAACCTTAGCAGGCTCCTGGAAGTCACAAACTCTGCACCTGAGCTGACCTATCATTCCACCACTCTCTCAGTGACTTCTGATCAGGGTTACATACGCAGCAACAACATCAGCAATTTATTATCAAACTTAGAAACAAAGACCGAAAACAAACGTTGACAATTCCCTGGCAGATTTTCTCTTGTGCCTTCAAACTCCTCAAAGCTACAGTGTGTCTTCAAGCTTATCAAACTATTAACACAACACAGAAAAAGTACAGCAGTCCTGAAGCACAACTGACAGGCAGGCCACCAGCACAGCAGGTAACATCTCTGTCTCACTGAATAGGCTTCCACATCAGCAACCATCGCTGCAGCAGTCTCCTGGGTCACCTCACCAGAGATGAGCTATGGGGCCCACACTACCTTCTCCACCCTCCTTCACCGTTGTTCCAAGTCTAAAGATCTGGAAAGGTCTGGCAAATAATGGATTTCACACAGTTTTCAAAAGCAGGAAAAAGAACTTAAAGAGATAAAATATATCAGTATCTGCTGTATACCTCTTACAGAGGCTGCTTTATTGGAGATTGTAGTTTTTCAGCTCTGACTCAAAACTTCACCTCTTCTTTGGCAAAAAAAATGTTGAGGAAGGAAGGGAAGGAATATGTATAACCTGCTAGACCATTAAATACTTGCAAGCAAAATACATCCAAAGAATCAGCTTATTCAATGACATGCTGTACAATAGTTTTCTCAACTCTGAGTAGCACTGAAGCCACAACACCAGTTCTACACAATTGCAGTCACACCATTTGCAATTGAAACCTCACCACTCAATGGCATCAGGCTTGATGCCTAACTAGGGTCTTTTGATTCTGTGCAAGTACAAGTTGTGATTGCTCAACAGGCAGCACTGCCTACTTTGGACACTGAAGGTATTACAGTGATGGGTAAAATGTGTAAATGTGGGTATATGATAAAGAACATCATGAAACTCAGGATAACTACAGAGACAGCAATAGTCTGCAGAAATAACGTTAATCAGCCTTCAATTACTAACAAGCATTTGCCACAATGCCAGATTTAAAGAGCACAGGAAACAAGATGTAAAGAGAAGTGAAAATGAGAATCCTCAGGGCTACAGTGGCACTGCTTGAACCACCCATGCGGAATAGAGGAGAGATGTTCTGAAAGAGCTCAAGGCATCTTGCAAGCATAGTGTCTACTCCATCCTTCCAGCAAAAAGTGTTTGTGTACAAACACACATCACCTTCTTTTGATAGTCAGCTGTGGCAACCAAAGACACCTCAGCTAGAAATTCTACTCCTTCTGGAAGAAAAAATACTGTATCAGGACCTAAAAAACTCTTTGTTGAGCTGTATTAACTCCCAAATCCTGTAAATAATTTCCAAACATGCTACCCAGTGGTGTTTCAGTTAATCTAACATTATTATCACTGTTTCTTCTAACATTTAGAATGATTTTTTCTAACACCTTTAACCCCCAAACATCCTTCTTTGTTTTATGACTTTCAAACATATGAACTAACTCCCTTCCCACAATGGACACTAATTTATTGAGGGCACTTGCACAGTGTTACCATTCTTCTCTTAATCTCTTATTACCCAGCACCTTTATTGTGCTCCCTCCGCCATGCACAGTGTATGTATCCAATCCTCACAATTTAAGTTGATTTTTCTACAGATTTTACTTTCCCTGTATTTTTTAAGGAGGAAAGGCAAGTAGCACAAATTGTAGCCATGTCTGGAATTATATCAAAGATAGACCCATCAGTACAGGGTTTACCTGTTACAAGCATTCTGCTCACTTGCAAAGGAATAAAAAAATCACTATAAAAGCACCACCATATGCAATTACACTACAATCACCTGTGAGACAGGTGATTCTGACTCACCAATAACTTCTGATCTTCTTTTGCAAGGATCAAACATACTAACATTCATTCCTAACCTTCACTATATTTTATTTAAACTTTAAATATCATACTAAAGCAGCTGACCACCGAAAGTCATGGAACACTGCTTGAAGGGCAAAGCTAAAATGGAAAATAATCTACCACATCACCAAATTGTTGTTCTCATGGGAAAAAAACAGTATCAGAAAACTACATCTGGTGACAAACAAACAAACCAACAAACAAAAGAAGAAAAGAAAATCTGCTTATATGAGTTTCAAGGATGAAGTCATCCCGGATTGTGAAAAGCAAAGCCACATCAAAATCCCTCAGAGATTATTCAAGTTGAGGATTGCTTCCTACAGTAATGTTAAAGCCCTTGCACCATTGAGTATTCACATCTTCAAAAATACATCTTCCCTCACTCCCTGGGAGACTATTTCACAGTCTAGCAAACCTCAGTGCTGAGGTGTTTTTTCCAACGCTTAGTTCTCCTTTCTGTATCTCACCCCATCATTCACAGCTAGGTCCTCCTTACCACAAACAGATTTGTTTCCTGCTGCTTCTGCAAGGGCTTTTTGGTTAGGAAGTAAGATTGTTCCCCTTTATCAAAAAAAGGGAGATAACATTTCAGTCCTCTTCAATTATTAGCAATGATTCCTACTGTTTGAACATGCTTGTGTTATTTATTTCAAGACAAACAACCCACACTGTAAGCACCACACAGCTAAGGCACAGATCAAAAGTTTACAGGTTATTTTAGAGCAAAGAGCTTCAATGGCAAGTTAAGCTCCAACACTGGAAACCTGCTATCAGGATTCTAACATTACCTTCAACTCAGTCCCTGTATTCCTTGCTATCTCTCTTCAATAGGTCAAAAATTGGCAGAGCGAAATCTTTTTCTCACAAGAGACATTCAAACTCACTAACCCTGGACTTCTGTCACATCTCAATTCAAAGGGCTGAACAAAAAAAAACTGGTTTTATTGATGTTGAAACAAAAAGTAGTTTTCAAGGAGGAGACTAATAATCCAATTTCTGTTCAAAATTACTGTAATTCTTTTCTTGACAGCATAAGGTTTACCAGGTATAACAGAGAAAGATTGTTTCTGCAATCCAGGAATGCATCTGTCCTTAACGAACCAATAAAACCAAGCAAACCCTCGTATAAACTAATGTACAATCACAGCAGCAACAGCAGGGTAACTCCTTTTGCTAACTGAACACTGCAGAAGTGCCGTGTACTTGACATGCACATGATAACAAGAGAAACTGTGTGCCTGCCTGTCACAATGAGGTCTTCTGCTTCTCTGCTTCACTGAGCATTTTTGTTAGTGTGGTAGAAGAAAACCAGACACCATCTTATTCATGTACATCCAGACACCATCACAACAAGATGTTCAGCATTATTAAAAAGCAAACGTAAAATTGAGAAAAAAATCACTTCTTCAACTGTAAATTTACCAGGCCACAGAAAATGCAAAGACTTTCCCCAAATCTGGAGTACCAGAGCTATGCAGAACAGTAACCACACACTGCCAAGTCTTGAGCATGAAGAGTGGGATTTGTTTAGATGCTGTGGGCCACTGGCTCCAAACTGCGGACTGTGAAGCTATTTCTATCACAATGGTGAAGCATCCACCAATTTTTAAGCTCTGTGGTTTTGCCATTAACCCAGTCCACAATTCTTGCATAATTTCCACAAGATAAAGTTACTGTTTTTTGAAACATATGCTTCTAGATTAAATGGGCACCTAGACACGAACTCACTCAATTCTCTCCCCCTGTGTCCTTCACAGGTTCATGAGCTCTTTGGCAAAGACGTTTTTTCTAACCTCAGTGCCTCGCAGATAAAAACGCACTATTGCATCATTGCCTGTCCTTCGAGAATGTGTCACACGCACTGGCAACTCACGAATGGGGCTACATTCAGAAGAAGAAGAATTAGCCTCCTCAGGACAAAGAAGAACAAGTGGAAAACATGATGAAATAACTTACAAACCAGACACAGATGGAAGGGAAAAGAAGAAAAAAGCGGATTAAATCCTCCCCACAAACAATTCAAAGGCATTTAAAATAGGGAGTACCCACAGCAAAACTAGAACAGATACACACCAGATGCAAAATAAAATGTGTACGTGAGATTACCTTCCAGATCTTGTCACAAGCACGGTGCACATGCAAATGGAGCTGCAGGATGACAATGTTATGGAAGTTATTCAATTTTCACATGCTACACTTGGTGACAGGAAAAATAAAATTATAACCACCAGGCAGGAAGGTTTCCTCTGAGGTACTTGGGGCTGAGAATAAAAGTACTGTCACCATCCTGAGTCCCCAGACAAAAACTGGCAACAATACCACTGCCATCTTATAAAATGTAAATTTAAATTGGTATATTTTCACTCCATGTTTGCTTCTGACACCCACATGCCTCCTAACAAGTGAAAGTGTCACAAATCTCATCAGTTCTCTGTGTTCCGTGATTGTTAAGCAACAAACATGCGCAAGAACAGAACTGGGAGCCACTAAAAGAGAAGTCAGAAACCACTGCGGGTGGGGAAAACGTATCACAGTTGATGAGCAACAGAACAAAAGACTAAACTTCTAAGGCTCTAGTCTCTCCTCATCAGAAAATGGCTTCCAGATTTGCACCCTTGAAGCTTACATGCTGATACATACATTTTCTCTTTAGACAGGCCTGCAGCCAAAAGATTCGCTCTTTGGATAATAAAAGCATGGTGGAGATCTTTAGGGGGATTCCTTCCTCCCAGTAAAAAAAGTTTGTATTTCACAAATGTTGCCCTTGAACAGCTGTGGTCACGGGATCTTAGGCTGTCTTCAAAAGATTCAGTTAATAAACAAGTGTACAAGAACGAACAGACTTCAGAAATTATAACAGTCTGAATATATGTTGAATACATAGTATTCAACAGCAGGTACTTGTTATACTTTATGCTAAGTCCTCATCACGTATTTGGCATCAGCATGGTTACAGCAAGTATGAGAAAACCCAACTCACTAACATGCTGTGTCACCAAAATGCACCAGATGGATGCTCCAATTACACAAAGTCTCTTCCCTCCCCCTACTCCTCTCTTTCAAATAGGATGTAATTTTTAAAGAGCAATAACGGGCACCAACATGGAAAATCCTATGTTGATAATTACTCACCTACCAAAGTGTAATCACTGCTACAATTACTTCAGTCAAAACTAAGGGTAACATTTGGCCTTGATCTTGACACCATTTGCAAAGCCGTACTGCCGCGGCGCTTGCGAGGCTTTGGGAAGGGCTGAGTTTGACCCAGGCGAACACACAACTACGCACCACTGAAAGCCACAGCCAAGGTTGATTTTTTTCCCAAGTAATCCACCCCTGCAACCAACCTCATGGGAGCTCCCCTGACACTGCCCTAGCAGACGACTGACACTTCCTTGCAATTTCATTATCCCCATTTGTCTTCTTAGGGGAGCAAAGAAAATTAACTCGACTCCTCCCTTTCCCGTGGTCTCTCCCTTAGGCACACACGTCACCTGCAGACTGCAAACGCCCGACAGACCGAACACAAGCTTGCCTTGGTGCAAGGCCTCTTCCTCGTCGGGTGGCACCAGTGGGAAACGGGTGAGTTTCCAGTGAAGCCACAGCGACATACCGCTGCGTCCCACTGAGTGACTCCTCTCTGCAAACAAAGCCCTCCTCCCTAAAACCCACCAGTATTTCAGCCTGGTCTTCCGTGCTGTTCAAACCAAGTACAAAAAAGTACAGGTGACTTCACAGCACACCATTTCACACTTCAAAGATACGATGACTTTGGCATTTGCAAACATGTCTTCTGTCCCTGGCATGGCCCCCCACAGGTGCCAGGTGAAGCCCAACAAAATCCATGCAAGACTTCATTGGATTCTTCTCAGAGCCACTAAAGCAGTGAGTTTTATCGGGATTATCAGGTACGTCCGCTATTCAGCGCCTCACTGCATCCAAAAAAACAACACAAAGCTGCCTCCGAGGTTTGTACGCTACCACGCTGTAATAACTGTGTGAGATACTGTGAAAGGCCATGAAGCTGCAGGGTTCCTGTTGTACATGGGAGACAGGGATAGTCCCGTTGGTGGAGTAAAAGTGACAGCAGACGTGCACCTAGTTGGGGGCGACTGGTCTTTGAGCGGGGGTGTCTGATTCTTTGACACACCAAGCTTTAATAACTAAGACACAGAATATCATAAAAACAGAATAGTAACAGCTTTTTTGTGTACTGTCATTAAGTCCTTGCAGTTTGTAAGATTAATCAACCTCTAGACTAACTTGAAAAGTATCTCAACTGACTGAAAAAAAGCATCTTCCTCACATCACAAGAAGTCCTGAATTACTCAACCCCACCCTGTGAATTCTTTCCTGGTAATTTCACCCTCTGGTTTCAGGTGTACGACACCTACAAAAGCACAGCACATATCCCACTGTGCTTCCAGTGTCCAAGGGCCCTAAAGCCACTCTTCTACGCACTCTGCCATTTGAAAACACAGGGCTCTGGGATGGGCAGCTGAATAAGTCTTCCTTTTCCAAATAAATGAAGTGCTGTTGCTTAATAAAAAAGGGACTCTTATCTTGCTGCTGTTTGTGCTATTCTGTTACCCAGAGTGGACCGAGTGTTTGTGTATAAGCCTGCACCACAGTGCCTGTGGATGCCACTGCTTGCAGGACCATAGTTAAAAGACATACGCAGAGTTTAACACTGTAGATCAAAATTGAGTTGTGAACTGCTCAGGTTTCAACACAGTTATATAGTCGAAAGAAACAAAAAAAACCCCAAAAATATCTTTGGACTTCTAACTAACAAGTCATTATCATCATGGATACAGAAGTGGAAGAAGGAGTATCTTCAATAAAAAAATGAATTTGCATACCAAAAATGTGGCATACAAAAATTACCTTTGCTCCACGCACAGAATGGCTGTCCATAGCAGTTTTAATTCCTAGAGAATCACTGAAAGGCTATCATTTTTGGAGTAGAGAAATTACTACTTTTTTGAAAATTGACTATACAAATATTTACTGTATAAAAGCTAGGACTGTGCTTTTAATATTTACTGTTCATGCAACACTATTTCCACATCGCCATTCAGTTTGAAATGCTTCTATTGGCTATCAGGGGGTAATTTATCCTGAGGGGGTCTGATGGAGAACCAGATTTTCTCTAGGAAGTGTTTTGTTATTCCTGGTCGGCAACAGCTAACAACTGGATCTCAGTGACACAGGGACTCTCACAACAGTGCAGCAGAAGACATCAAGTGATGCTCCTGGTTACCTGCAATAGCCAATGCAACCCAAAGAGCTACTTGATACATTACCGAGACTACATTTTATCTAAAACCAGCAGTGATACATGCAGCTTATAGACATCCTAATCAATTTATTCTTCTCTTCTCCTTCCAGCCTACTTATTTGGCTTTCCTTGAGACAAAAATTTTGTTCCAGAGGCTGAGATATCTTGGCTCCAAGAAATAAGCTAATCTGTAGCTAACTAGAAATACTAATTCTGCTTAATTAAGCAGTTAGATTTGAATCCAGAACATGTTTCAATGTATTGTATATCGAAGCATTAAATGTGCGAAACTCTTAAAACACAGACATGTTTTCTGCACCCTTAGCTACCTTTAAATTTGCATTCAAAAGCAGCTTGACCTAAGCTGAAATAAAGACATTTAGTCCTTACAGTTTTCTTAGGTAAAGAAACAGAAAGGTACGTTAGGGCATGTTAAGCCCCTCAGTCCACTTTAACTGCAACTAAAACTGCCGATTTCAAAATCTGTGTGGTCCAAAGGGTACCCCATTCAAAATATAACCCATTAACAAGTGCCTGACTCGGACAAGACTTTAAAACTAGGGCTAAAGCAATCAGACTAATTATCATAACACTGTAGTTAAAAGTCTAAAGCCTGGATGTAGAAGCTAACGCAGAGCCAACGTTAGGAAGTACGGTGCCGTCCCCTCAGACCGATGCCCAACTGCTTGCCCAGAAGGCATCGAGCTCAAGTGTCTCTCCCACGCTCCCTGCAGCCCTAGCGTGGTCCCGCACGAAGAAGCTCTCAAGGACTTCAGGATCTTCTCACTGTTATGAAATAAAATTAAGCATGCCAAAACCTGAATGACATCACGGCAATCTCATAAGTGGATTGCATTACTCATTTATCAGCACGGGAAGATAATTCTTGAGCGAGAGCAGAACCCTGAGTTCATCCCTACATATCACTCTGAGACAAAAGGTACAGTAGCTGTGGATATCAGAAATACACATCAAGTTCGTGGAAAGGGTATGTAAAATGTCCACCAAAAATGCAACGGAATTACCAAGCTACAGACTGGTTTTACACTGACTCTTAACAAAACACAAGCCTCTGTGAGCTCACCCACAAAGTTACCAGGGGAGATTTTCTTCATTAGGTAAAAGGCAACTGCACAGCACGTAATTATTAAGGAATTAATAAATCTTAACATAATTTAACACACAAAAAAAATGTTTTCTAAACTTCTGCATGTTACTTTTCTCCATTTTGATGATCTCAAAAATCCAATTTAAAAAACAAAATTAAAAATTATCAGGTCACTGGATAAGTTGATACGGCAAATACAGCAAATTTCAGGCCTTTCCTGGGTGGAATGACTACGGCAAGACAGATTTAGAAACCAGCGCCCACCGGGAGGTAATCACCATTTCCCTCGCACGGCAGATGCTGAAGCGCAGTGCCGCTGGGGCAGTGGGAGTGTTGGGGTGACCAGCTTCAAGGCTCCACGCTTGAGCTAAGCTGAGGGCTACCAACACGGCACGCGCAGCCCTCGCCCTAGTCGCCTGGTCTGAGCAGAGCTGAGACCAGATGGCATTCGGGCATCCTTTACAACTCCAGTTACTGTGTGGTCATAAAAAAGCTGTTGTGAGAAAGCTGTTAAGAAAAGAGAAGGAGAAAACCCTCAGGTCCCCACACATATCACACAAAGTGTGCCAATTTCCTCTCCCAATGGCAGAGGCAGTACCCACCCTCCCAAAACTCACCCGAGACAGCCAACATACAGAAAACTATTGGTTTTGCCTGTTCTTTGGATTTGAGGAGTGTTCGTTAAAGCATTCTGGTTATGTCAGCCTGGGGAAGACCGAGAGCAAGAGCTTTTACACTCCGCTTCCTCACCCTGATTTGGCGGGAGCTTTTTTAGATACTACTCTCAGTTGTTTTTTTAAAAATGGTTTTCTAATTTCAATTTATTTAGCCTACCGAACAGTTATAGGTAAGATTTTCAAAGCACCAGGATTACAAACACGATCAAAGTCCCATCAGAACAGATACTATATCAATACACAGTAACAGTAATAATTTCTGCAAGAAGCACAACTCATATACCAGAATAAATTGGAAAAAAAAAAAAAAATCCACAAATGAAACCTAAGCATATGTTACGGAAAAAAAATCATATTAATGTATGTTTTCAATTTTCCACTATATACTGATTTCCCCCCCCTTCTGTCTAAAAGCACCTTCCTTCACTCAGCCCCTAAGCTCTTGCCCATCCAAATACGCAACAATTTCTAAGCAAAATACATTTCTTGTAAACAAAAAAATTCTGAATGACCACCAGTAGAAGAACAATCAGGAATCTTTGCTCTTATGTAAAAACAAGAAAATAATTGCAACAAAACAACATTATTTACGCAGATCCAAATAGCCACCAAACCTGTACCTCCCACATATCGAACCAGTACACATCTATACAGAAAGGCAGCTCTTTCCCTCATACACATCCCCAGCATGGAAAAAATAAAGCATCAGTGAGTTAATTTAGTGTGTTTCTCAATCGATCTTGGTAGCAGATGGCCAAGTTTTGTAGACTCTGCTGCTCTGCTGTCCTGGTGTTTTCCTGATCTTTGCTCATCTTTCGGAGTTGAAAGTTTGAATATCAAATTCAGCAGGGATGCTCTTCATGCACAAAAAGGTTCCATGAAGGTTCAGAAGAGTTTAATTAGTTGAAAAAATGAAATTACCACTAAAACGATTCAGCCCCAATTCCAGCGATGTGCTGCTCATCCGTCACATTCACCCACAGGCTTTTAATTAAGTCTTTCACCCCCACTCTCACATTATCCTCAGATGGGTGACAAGGTGGTCTTCTTCTTACAGAGAGTAATTTTTATCAAAGTGCTTGTTGAAAAAAAAGAAGGAAGTAAAGCTTAATTGCTGCCTTACGAGCAAGATTTGACAGACCCAGCAGACAATTCAAGAACACAGTGTGGCGGAAGGGTACATGTCCAGAAAAATACAAGCACTCTAAATAAATGCTCTTAAATCATTGGCTAAACATTGCAGAACGTCTCCTCCTCCTTTCACTAGACAATGGGAAAAACAGAGGCTCCCAGTGTGGTCCACCTCACCCAGACTATTTCTTTTTTTAAATACTTCTAACCCATTTCTTTCACTAGTTTCCTTGATGATACACAAAACCCCACTGCTTATCCACGAACAGTTGCTTATACAGGCTTACGGGATAATGGAAAGTTGTCCCAGCCAGTATTTGCAGTGAGACAGAACGCAGCACAGGAAACAGCTTGTAGGACACGATCCTGTAAGGACAAGAGGATGGACCAGGAGAGATGACACTTTCCTAGCAGCATCTCCCTGTTGGCTCCTTGGAAACAGATCTTCACTCCCATGTCAAGATAAACCTTCTCCAGCAGAAAGGGTCTAGTGGAAAAATACCATCCTGTGATCCTAGAGCATCCTCCCTCAGCTAAGTCCTCTGCTACCCACAGCTGCCATGTACCCATTAGGCTGCTCCTGCATTTATTGCTTCAGAACTAGGACAGGTATTATCATCATTCTTTCCCCGCATATGTGAAAGCAGCAAATAAGGATGTTTCCCCAGGCCTCTTCAGTAAAGCAACACAAACACACAGGGCTTTTTTGGAAGAACACAGTCTCATGCAGTGGAAACAGAAAAATACTATCACACTGCTCTGAGCAGCTGCCTTATCAAATCAATCAATACTGTGAAGCAAAAACAATCAATCTGTTTTTCAGAAACTTTTAACCCCTATACAATATGTATTACACACAATCTATTAGAAATAAATGAGAGCGGGGTTGCTTGCTAGATCTCTCATTAAGCAGGAATTTTCACTTTCTGTGAAACCAGAAAAACACATTTAAAAATGTATTACTAGAACATCAAGGCTTGACTTAGACCTACAGTAACAGCACCGTGTTCAAAGTTAAGCTTCAATTAATCAAGCTGCACTGCCTATGGACATGTATTAAACTATCTGAAGCACCTTTTTTTTTTTTTTCTTTTTTTTAGCTTAAGAGAAAGGTCCAATTCTTTTAACTCAGAACCTCACACAGATCCAGAACAGCTACGATCAACAGCAGACAAGTTGTGTGCTTAGAGAAAAAATGCTGGATCTGGTCTGAAGTATCTAGGCCACAAGATGTAAGTTAAAAGTTCTAGCTCTCTGATTTTTAGCTCTTTGATTTTTCCTTCGATTTGCCTATTTGACAACTCTGAAGTTTATTTTATATATATTTTTTTTTTAAATTTTTAAAGTGATCATTAGTTTTGGATACTAACCCTGAACTCACACACATGCAGTAACACCACAGAACCAATGTAGTGTGTATTTTCCCAGTCACCTTTTCTGGATTTACCATTTGATTTTCCAGATTTTGTTTGCCATAAACACTACCGTGCACTGAAACAACTTAAAGTCAAACAATAAAACCACTGCACATGACTACCTATACTGGCCTGTTCAAAATACAAAATAAGCAGCTGAACAAGAGACTCCATTTCTTCGCAGCCGCATGTCTTTCAGGTCAGCTCTTGCGCTGCTAGGCACTGCTTATAAAAAGGTTAAATACGTTTCAAAGACGCACATAATCCTCACATTGCAGACTTTTCAATTTTAAGAGCGTAAGCATTGTATACGACTGTGGCTTAAAACGGTATCAAAGAAGTCACAAGCCGATTCCTGGTCCAATTTAAATCCATTCAAATCTCTTATGCAAAGAATTCAGGTTTCTGGATAGTGTTGCTTGCTACACAGACGACACAAAGTTTAGCCTCAAAATTAGCAGTCCCTGATCTCAAAGCATTATGGAGGCTTTACATCCACACAGAGCAAACAAGATGTTCAGGCTTATCTCCAAAAATCCACACCCACTTTCCCCGCCCCACAAGGATAAAGGCACGATGGGCTACACCAAGACCTTCACTCCTGGCACCCACCACGTCACTGCACCCAGCACCGCAAAATTTCTTCCAAAGCATAACTCCCCTATGGTTTAAACATGTGAAGACAGCTTTAACAAATAAAAAATTGGGAATGTGTTTACACTCTTGCCAACATAAGGAACTGAAAACTTTTCATAAACAAACTATTAGGAAATTAATTACTAACTCAAGAAATTCTGAAAATTATTTTCTATTAAGTAATCGAAAAGAATTACACTAAAAAGCTTTGGTGTCCTCCCCAACACACTAAAACCATCTTTTCCATCTACCCAGATGTACCAAACAACCTTCCCAGCAATCTTACATTTCATAACCAACAGGCTACTCTGTGAATATCTTTATTTTAATAGCCTTCCAAAAGGCTGGCCTTGCATCTGTTAGAAGACAGCACCAGTGGCCAGAAAACACGCTATGTTAAGTGAGGACAATGCATTAATGTAAGATAAATGTATCGCTTCAAGCTACAGCCAGAAACGTCCAATAGAACTTGGCCCAACAATTCATCCTACACAGCCAGCCCTGAACTGCCGTCAGTTCGTAGGAATCGGTTTGGCCTAAAAGCCTGCACATCTCTCAGTCTCAGATCATATTTTCCAATGGAGGCCAGCTGCCCTGCACTCAGGATTACGCTTCGCTCCTTGGATGTCCACAGCGTCCACCCCAAGGTACGTCAGCATGCCACATGCTCTGCATTTGCAGTTTCCTGTGGTCTTCCATTATTATTGTTTACTGGACACTTAATTTTTCACTACAAACACACACAAAAGCACAGAATTCAACGGCAACTGCTCTCCTTTGCTTCCAAAAGGCGTTTCTGAGCAGCCTGCCCTTCCCCTTCCCCTCAGCCCCCCCATCACAGCACAAGCTAAACACGCACCTCACTTGGGGCTGTCCGCGCACCACCAGAACGTCGCGCCTCGAGAAGAAGCGGACTCCATGTCACCGCCAGCGCCCGGGAGAGCCAGGCGCGACGTGCTCGGCCCGGCTGCGGGCCGCAAGGGCAGGTGCAGCCCGTCCAGATGCCGACGGCGATGCAGCAGAACCCGGGGCTCTGTCACGGCAGCCCTTCCCGGGGCAAGCTGGTCGGGGACCCCACGGGCCACAGCTGCGGAGCAGACCCCAAAACCGCAGCTGCCCGGGCGTGCTCTGAAAGCCTGGCGTAGTGTGATGCAGAACACAACCCAAAAACACAAACGCTACGCGCCCGCCCTGCCCGACACCCGCGCCAGCTCGCTGTCCGCAGGCGCCGCGCCAGGCAAACCCCCCCGCCTTCCAGCTCCTCGGCAGCCACGAGAACGGACGGATCCGCAAAGCGGAGACTGTAATTCCGCAGCCCAAAAAAGCCGAAAGGGGGGGGGGGAGCAAGAAGATGCTGCAGTTTCCCAGCCTAGGCCCGAGTCCCCTCCTCCCTTAGCGGGGGGATTTCTCGGTGGCGGCAGTGACACCAGCCTCGGCAAACCGCTCCCGTCGACGCTGATCTTTCCAGAAAGCGGAGGCAGCACGGAGGGCTGCGCTGACCGCGGCTGCCATTTAGGCAATCCTCCCCTCAGACCGCTTTTCCGGGAAGGAGAGACGAAATCTCCCTTCCCTTTCCCCTTTCCCGAGACCAGGATGCGGGGGGCTGCAGATGCCGCCTCCCAACCCCCCCCCCCGCCAA
>Ga0065711_1031565_pt1 | contig 29341 bp, 8 predicted proteins | sample Hoacrofraction12_FD_59098 | JGI IMG/M metagenome (GOLD analysis project Ga0065711, IMG submission 59098) | Hoatzin crop microbial communities from Cojedes, Venezuela - Epithelial fraction 12 v2 (version 2) | ecosystem: Host-associated > Birds > Digestive system > Esophagus > Crop | place... | reverse complement strand
TCAGCTCTGCCACCAGGCTGAGCAGGTCATTCACCTGCTCGCACCGAACACAGCCGTTGTCTCTGCTGTCCTCCGGTACGAGCGCCAGGCTCAGGCACTCCCTGCAGCCAAAGACCTGGACACCCAGGTTCTTGCGTGGGGCCTCCGTCTGGGTCCCCACACTCCTTCGAGCAACAGCTTTACCACGGGTGGTAAACATGGCTAGAATATCTCCTGGAAGAGCGATGCCCACTACTTGAGTTGCCAGAAGGGGCGGCTGCACCCTGCCTGTCGCCTTCCCCGCTCGCCCTGCCTGCGCGAACTGCCGCGCGAACTGCTGCGCCGCCTCTGTTTGCCGGCTCTGTTCGCCCGCGCTCCTCATGAGGAGGGGGTCAAAGACAATCAAAATTGCTTTCAAAACACTATTCCATTGAACTCAATATTTCAAGCACTTTCAGCAACTATGATAGAAAACACAGTACCCCACTTCCATAACTACCATAGCACCACAGTAGAGATAACAATGAAGCCCAGGAAAACTGTCATAAGCAAGCTGTTCCGAGAAGCTGACAACATACATAGGCTTCCATGACAGAATCCTAAACATCCTCTTTATTTATAACCATATAAATGGTTTCTGCATTGAAATACATGGAACAGCAGTGTCATCTAAAACTGCTACTGATCCATTGCTGCTGCCCCTATTACATAAAATGTAAATGTGAACTTCATCAACAGATATATGGCACTGTCTATTCTAAACAAATTATCAAAAGAGTAGTATAATTCAAAGAAAACACCTAAGCTACGGAGTCTTTTAAATGTATAAACTGTCATACCCAATTGTACTTTTCAGATTTTTTTGAAATATCATAATAATATCATTTCCTGTGATTTTGCCAAAAATATTCATAGAAATACTATCAAGCAATGCTTTCAGCAACAAAATTTATTTACCTCCAAAAGACGTTCCAGGATTGACAGGAAACAGTCAACAAGCCCACAGTACTTTCTACTCTGTTTATTACTGTGAATTAATGCTATTCAGTTGTTTCCAGTGCCCTACTCTCCTTATTCCAGAAGGCACATTGATAATCCTTCTTGCTTCTACAATAGCTCAAACACAGAGATGGATGTTCAATTTTTAAAGCAAAGCACAGTAGACTCTAAAGCAGCAACAGTTCTTACAGCCCTGTTTGGGAAATTAGGAAAACTAAGCATGTGGGACCCCAACCAAAGTACAAAGCACCACAAGTGTCTGTGCACATATGACTCTGAGCCCAGCATGCTGGTCATCAAGACTCCACAGAAATTTGTGGTCTTCAGTTCAGACTTGCTTAAGGAAGCCCAGAACTGCATTTTAATTGAAGGGCATCTTTATTAATAAACTCAAGAGAGTACCAAACATATTTCAGAATTCCTATAGCTAGGGTAAATCTCTCATTCAAACGACCCAAAAAGGTTTCTCATTTCACACCCCAGGAACCCCTTGCCTCAACCCCTTTTCCTGTTACTAACTTTTGGAGAACAAGATTACTTCACTTTTTACCTGCCATTGGCTTAACAATACGCAAATTTTCAGCTGCTTCATCTTTTCGTAATCTTATGGTAACTAGCATTCATAGAGCAGTATCTTAGCTTTTACTTTGACTCTAATCTTTGCTACTTTTCTGAACTCATTTAATTCTTAGCTTTTTTACTCAGCTTCTCACCGTGCTATCTGACCTCCATGAGCCAGTCATCCTCCTTTTCCATCACAGTTCTCTCCATGAGAGCCCTGACCTGATGAAATCTCAGTAGCCTGCTTTATTCTTATCCTTCTTGCCCAATCAAGTGCCTCAGTGCTAAAATTCTCTTATTGATGATATTCTGAGTTTATTTGCATTTGCTTTACCATGTCGTTTATGTGACCAGTCTGCCAATGAAAATGCTTTACTGTAACGTTTCCAGTATTTGGTGTTTTCCCTATAACCTCAACTCCACATTATTGCCAGATTATGTGAAAACATGGTGGCAGGTTTGGGGGTGGGATCTTTTGTTGTTTGGCTGGTGTTTTTTGGTGGGGATGGTGGTAGGGGTTATTTTTGTTTGTTTTGGGGTGGTTTTGTTTTTGGTTTCTTTTGTTTGTTTGTTTTAAAGCGGGCTTTTATTATCCCTCTAAGGCTTTCACAAGAAAACTTAGGACTGCAGGCACCAGTGACTGATCATCCTCTGTAACAAAGTGTGCCTCTGGATACAAGGAAAGACTATTTTATCATTCTAAAACATTGTTACTATGTTGCCTAAGACATTACACAATTCATGGAAAACAACTATACAATCATTGCACAGTGCTGACAGTTCCAAGGCATGTACAGGTACACTCAAATCTAAGACTAAAAAATGAAAGCTTTGATTTGAGGTGGTCTGATGAAACCATTTCAATGTGCTGAAACATTGCAGAACAAATGCTTGCGCAACAAAAAAACCAAAACAAAACAAACAAAAAAACCCACATTAGTTCGTCTTCAGCTCCAGAACAAAGCAGGTAAAGGATACAAGTTTCAGATGTTACATTAGAATGGAAAGGACTAGGATTTTTCAAGTGAACAAAATTAATATTGCTCATTCACTGTTTACTAGAGCTTCATTGTTGCTATGTTGAATTACAAAAAAGATTGTCATTTCCAGCTACTGCTGCAATATTGCACGCACCGCCTAGTTTCCAAACCAACTCTTAATTCCCAAGATGCTTAAGAAAGCGATTTTAGAATTATCTGTCTGGCAGAAAAGAATAAAGTAGTATAATGAAAACAGAATGATTTAGAAAGGAACCTAAGGTAGCACCTAGACTGCTGCTACCAAAAGCACTCCATTAACCACAAAGATCTCTGCAGTACTCTTGGTACAATTCTCTTCACTTCTGAAGCAAACACACCTCCCAGGAACAGGAGGGAGCTTGTAGGTCTGTATTCAGCTTCATGTAGAATAGAACAGGCTCCCAAGTGCTCCACACAGCCAGGGCTGGCTTACTCGGTTTCAGTCTTAATGAAAGGAGTATTCTAACATCTGCACATCTTTCAAATTCACAGCTTCATTATGCATCCTACGATTAAACTTTGATAAATAATAGTCAAATGCAGCCAAACAAAATGGTTGCATATAGCTCCATATCTTTTTAAAATTCACCTGATTTTTAACAACAAGGTTTTCTAAGGACATGTTATTCTGTATTAACTGTGCAGTCTGTGCAGCTTTTCCGTCACCGTTTCTTTGGTAAGGCTACAATTCATATGCTATCTTAAAATACAAATAAAATAGAGGAAAAAAATTTTTACAGTGAACGTTTTGATATTTAAAATGACTTTTCTTTCTCCAATGGATTTTAGTGATTAATTAATCCCAATTTCACAGATAATTTTTTTTACACCTTTAATTTCACATACACTCAACACCTTTTTTGCACCTCAAAATATTTATCTACTTTTCCCCTCACATTGTTCTTCTAGTAATATAAATCTGAATTCCAACAGGTTGGCACTGATATCTTTTAAATAGCACACTTGCTATTACTCTAGTACATTCTGTGTCTGGTGACAACAAACATTAAATTTCCTAATGTTTTTTAAAATTTTTTACACATAATAGATTTGTTTTTCATATTTATGTTCCATTCAGTTTTCCACAGCAGCAGTTCATTTTTCTTAGCTTTCAGAGAAGGAGGCACAACAGAATCTAACTTACATACTAGTAAGATGCTTGGGTTGGTTTTTTTTTTTTAAATATGTATGAACAGCAGCCTTCAAATATTAGGTAAAAAACAGTTGTTTCCAGGTAACCATGCAAATAACTGCCTAAACAGCATCTCCCTTCCACAGACTTTTTATATTCAAAAATTACACCAAATCTACCTCGTAAACATGTTTGTTGAATGCGGTGCTTCCTAACAACAACAAAAAACCCTGAGTATCTGATGAATAACGGTCATGCAAAGTGTTAAAAAGAGGCAGAAAGGAATACTATGGTAGGGAACTAGAATCAGAAATATTTTAATACAGTTCTAGTTAAAAAGTGGTTTTCTGTAACTATCTGCTATCGTTTTTGCAAAATGTCTGATGTCTGTCAGTGTGCAACTACAAATGAAAGGCCCTTGTCTTCAAAACCCAAACTAGCAGATTATTTTGTAATATTAAGGGCCTTGAATAAGGAGTAGGGAGTAATTCAGTACTTTAGTCTACTAAATATTTTAAAGGTTTGTCATCTGCACTTTAATGTCTATCTTTTCACCAGGTGCATAATAGCTTTTACACTGCAAAAGAAGGATCTATACATATCTCTTATGCCATAAAACACTAATCAGTGTAAAGTTCAAAGCTTTCACTTGAGACTGTAAACTTCTAAGAAAGATTAGATAACTACTGAGCAGGTGCAATCCAGGAACAAAAATAGATGGAAAAATAATAAAGGAAGTCAGACAAAGCTGTTGCTAAAAAAATTACCCTCCTTATTAAAAATAATGACTATAGCAAAAAAGAAATTAAGATACAATTACCACATCTGATAAGGATATTCAAGCATTTTGCAAATATTTCTTCAAAATTTGAGTTCATAATCCAAAGGCAAATATATTATTTTGGATTTCACTTTTGTACAAGCAGATTTTGATATTCTCATCTCTTGCAGTCATGTTAAACATATTCCATAAAAAATTAAAACTTAACTATATTCACATTGAAGGGTGCAACACACAGTCCTAACTTGCACAATATTTGACAGCTTTCTTTAAAACATTACAATTTTATATAAAGCATTCAACACAAATTCCAATACTGAAAAGTTCACTGAAGCAAAAAAATTCATAACCTTCTCAAACACATTCAAGTGATAGTCACATACTGAAGCACTGACAGGCACCCTGATGAATCAAGGAACTTAATTAATGGGATTAAGTTCACACTTAAGTATTTCAAGGAAGTATCATCCACTTCTTACTTTCCATTGCAATCTGGAACTAACCACAAAGAGAGAAACATAAGCTAAATATACATGGAAGCTTTGGTATTTTTTCTCATGACAATGCATTTCATACACATCCAAACTGCAGAATAAAAAACCTTTGTATTTCATTTCATAGTTTTCAAACAAAACATTCCATTGTTCTCATGTGTGATGAAAATGGTTAATGGTATTAAAGCAATAACTTAGTATGCAGAAAGAAAAGCGTGAGCCCACTGCCAGCAATCTCACTAAGATCTGTAGAAATAATCAGCACTAGAAGAGGGTTGTTTATAAAATGCCAATACTACTTATGACTTTTTTTAAAAAAAGTGTGCATCATAATATTTCTATTTTCCTGAAATACCACATCCCTTTCCATAGCATGGAAGTACATACTCTTCTCTTTTGCGTGTTTTGTTTTGGGTTTTGTTGGTTGTTTTTTTTTCCCTTCCCTTCCAGAACCTCAGAAAGTTTAGCTCAATCAGTCAGGCCAATTAGATTGGCTGCTTTGTCACTTACCAAATTCTGTATTACAAAAACATTGAGAATTATAACTGCAAGTCCCTCTTTCTTTCAGAATAAATGGCCTGTTTTCCCAAGTAATGGGCTTGTTCTGTCCTCATTACTCGCATTAACCTGTGAATTTAAGTCAGCTAGCATAAAAATAAAAGGTGCAGGAAGCAGCTGTGATCAGAAACAAACTTTCATTATCTTTTGTTTTAGAGAGAACACAGACTTTAGAGAGAAAAAAAAAAAAAAACAACTGAGGAAGCCAGCAACTGTGAAAGCTATTAAACTGGACAGTCCATTCTGGGCAAAATATGTCTGTTTGCAGAGGGTATAGCAGATGCATATTCTATACTGAAATTCCAACAAAACTTTCAGAACAACGTTCTGCCTCTCAGAAATTACTGTTAGGCTCCTACTTACTGCATAGGAGACCAATTATAGCTAATTTTGGTCTGTGCAAAGAAAAACACTAATATCTGTAATGTAGCCATCACATTCAGGTAGTTATTTCTTTAGGTACTTTTAGGTACTGTTTGTAATATCCCATACCTAACTAACTGCCAGTGCAGCGTTCTCAAACTGCTTGTACAGTATAAGGCTCTGAATAAAGCTGCACTTGAGTCAGCCAGTGATGGGGATCCTACAGTGAAAAAGAATCTCATGTAAAATCCTGGGCATGCTCCCATTGACTGGAGAATTTATAGTGGTTAGTAGGCAGAAATACCTTGCTCAAGTAGCTCTTCTCCTGGTGCATATAACCTAATTTAATACATTCACATCATCTACTTACATACCACATCCTTATCACACCACTGCCTCTCCATCTTTTCTATTGGAATACTGTCACATTTTCACTCACAGAGAGTTCTTGGCATTAAATTGGAGAGAACCCAAACCATTAGAAAAATTAAAGTGCCTGATCTTTCAGTTAAAAACACTAAAGTACATGTGCAACAACTTGGTGGGAATTAAATATATTTTCTGTATTTTGCTCAGATAAAGCTATTATCCCCATCTTTGCTTATTCAATCCACTGACAACATAGCATCTGTGAACAGATAATTGTATTTCTGGAGCTGTCTACTCATAGTTTACCTGTCTAATATTTTAAATAAAACGGATACATACCTAGCTGGAAAACTATCCAGTCAAACATTTTCCAAAGAAGATGTCATCATAGCTTTGCCCAAGAATCTTAGAACATTTTTTCCAAGCAGATTTGATTGTTATTCTTGAGATAACATGGACTCTACCATAACAAGCAAGATTACATTGTTACTTATTCAACACACCTGCTAGGCAATAACCACCTATTTACATCTGACTCAAAGTAAACTGCGAACCAAGGAAACATTTATTTATTATTCCCTGTAAGATACCATACCTTAAAGCAGTTTTTTTTTCATTTTACTCATTTTAGAATCACATATAGACAGAGGTAAATATTTTTTACCTTCAAGTTTAACTGTCAGATAACTTCTACATATAAACCTGGTTCATCTGGAAGCGTGCTCTCAGTACGAAGCATGCATTTATACACTGCAAGATACACATACACGCTGATCCACAAATTTCATATGCAGAATGTTTCTTCAGAGGAAAGAAGGGAAACCAGAGTCTCCAGCACGTGGTCTTCCAGAAGGAGTCTGTCTAGGGGCCAGTCTGAGCGGGCGCAGGCAGCCATTGCAGAGGCCTGCTTCCACCGAGGGTTGGCAGAGAAGCTGCCTAGACCCTCCAACACCTGGCAAGTGGTAAGCATGTGAGGCAAGGGATAGCAGACGAAAATCTGAGCAAGCACCTGCCATTGCAGACTAGTAGCAGTCACTAATGGGTACAAGGGCATGGAATGTATCAGAGAAAGTGGCAAAGGGGTGAGGGGAAGATAGTTGTTCCCATACAAGAAATCTCTCTAGTCCAGATGAGAGCAAGCTTAGGTCACATGAGTACTGTTTAGATCTGTATCTCGTGCATTCATTTTCCTGACTGTGGACAAAGAAACCTGCATGATTACAATCAAGGCACTTTAATTCAGAAATGTTATTCATTCCAAATTAAATCAAAGTACTCTTGTTCCAGCTTTATATTTATAGTTGCTAGAAATAAAAAAAGGGAATTTGTGGACAGTGCTTGATACCCTTCTTCCCTGGTCGCCACCAAAGAGATGAAACAATAGCTCTCACCTTTGCCATGCCAACAAAACCAACCTTAGACACTGTGTAAAGCAACAGGCACAAATGTGAATTGAGCAAGTAAGGACACAATAGAAAAGATAACTTTGCACTGAGGTGGCAACCTACCTAAATTACAAATGTAGGAAACCCTCATCTCTGCATTAGGTGATATAATAATCACTTTGTCTCCTTCTTTATAAAGGAATAAGGCATTTCCATGCTGTCTATGAAACTGTCACTTGATGATGCTGCATAGCTACTGCTACTGAATAACAAAACCCATTCAACTTTCATTTATTTTGAGTTGTGACAAAAAAAAAAACAACTAATGAACTCTGAATAATTAAGACATATATAATGCAAACCTACTGTGTCCGTATAAGGCCTAAGATTCTTCTAATATGGCTAATATGACATACAAATAGGCTATGATTTTTAGTATGAGGTGCTTAGTTTCTGGTTATTGTTAGATGTTATACCAAATTTTTAATATTCTATTAATTAGTTTTATTGATCAGTTATTCCAGCTGTGCTAAACAAAAATATAAAAACAAATTAAACTACAGAACCTTATTTAACATACTATGTACAAAATAAACCCAGCTACTGCTCATTTTGTAGAACAGGTATACAAAAGCATACCAAATAGAATTCATCAAAACAGAAAGTGATGCACGAGCCTATTCATTTCTGAGACATGTCAATAAAAACAGTAAAGCAAGATACTTCGTAGTCTAATTCTCCTGTTCCATATGAATGATTAGTTTAATTAGGTAAGGCAAACTACTTATTTGCTAGATAGAAGCTTGGTATAATGAGAATATGTGCATTAGCTAGATATTTTTATATAAAGCAGTGTGTGTGTGTATATATATATATAAATCAGAAGATAATCTAAAATAGAAAGTATGACTTGGAAACATTTTTATATGAAAGCGTTTAGTTTCAGGCAACGAAGTACCTGCAAGTAACAAATATACATGGGTTTTTTAAGCAACATATAGACAGTTGTAACAAATGACACCTGAACAACGAATCCAAAGCCCCACTCACAAATTAGCTGAGGCTATTCCAACATACCTACCTACTCTAAATCATTGTTCAACTGATAATCAGACACTAGTTTCAATCAAGAGTTCTACTACAGTAGAAGGGCCTACAGGTATAAAAGAAATGTCTTGTTTAAACAAACCTATAACTAAAACACAGCAGCTCACACAGTAAGAAACCACAAGTACTTGTACAGATTATTTCTGTTGATAATCAAGCTACTCCTTCCTCATTAAGTTTGCAAGTATTCTGTAGGCTGTCATTCTCATTTTACCTCACTACTAAGCACATTAGAAACTGAAATTCTGCTTAATGACAGTAAGTTATTAATTGATAGCAAATAAGCTTTCCCTTCGTATGTGCTGACCAGGTCACACAAAGGGGAAGGTGAGTAGCCATATTAAAATGCTTTCTCTCCCCCAAATCCCTCGAGGGAAGGTCCTTACCACTGTGCCAATGAATTTCTTATGGCTGCCTCCATCATAAATACTCTGATTAAAATGTAAATTCAACGAACCTATCAGCTTCCCATTAAGAGGACTCTTTAAAAACACCATTAATCAGCCGAGAGATATGTAGTGAAATACCACTTATCAATTCTAACTGCTTATGACAATTAACAAAGCTTTATATTTGCCCCAAACACGTGCTGATCTATCAATTATGCCAGGGTTCACTCTCACGCTAATTGTACATTTTCTTCTCTAATGCATTTTTGCTGTTATCTCATAGGCTAATGAAAGCCAGGAAATCAATACATATAAATTATACATGCAAAGAAGGACTGCTGTGAACATAAAGTTTCTAATTAATTGCACTTGATTAATTTATATCCTTTAATTATCTTGCTAAGCCACAAACAACATAAATATCCTTGCAATCTGGTTATTGCTATGTCAGTCATAAAAAAGCAGACACAGTAAATCTATGAAATCTAGCAAACTCCATGCCAAAAAACATGATATGGCATAACACAAATATAACTGGACTTACTCAAGACACCTATGAATAATTTTAGCGTGACAAATTACCACTAAATATGTTGTATAGCTATTTGACTAAGGTTATAATGATGTTATAACCTTACATGTAGAATACAGGGTAAGCAAAATGAAGGCTTCTCATGCAGGATTATGGAAGCTGTTAGTTCTACTTATAAAAAAAAATTGCAATACATATGTAAGTGATATTGATATCCAATTGGTTAGGGTCAGGGACGAAATTATCAATATTCTCAATTAGGTCATTACTGGTTTTCTGCACTTAAGATCACATGGCAATTTGTTTGTAGAGTTATCTGAAAGCCAGAAATGCATACAATCAGGACTTAATAATGATAGTCCCAACTCTAAGCAGAGTTAAATAAGAGCTACCATATCGTCTTTTGTAAGAGGCAATTGGTCAAATATAAATTCTTCCACTACATCAGTAGCTGCAACAGTAGATACTTTTTCTTTTCCTTTCAAATTTTGTTCACTTTGGTAAACCAACCATATGTTCTGAAATCTAATCCTATCAATCCACAAGGCTTGCTCTTTGTCCTACACAACAGCATATTACTGAATATCTGCATCTACAACTTTCATAAACGTGTAAAAAGAAACTGTATCTGTCTACAGTGAGACTCAGACAGAGACCATCTGTCAGTGACTAAAGCTATTCTTTAAAAAAGAAAACATTCATCTGGGATTTGCCCTTTACAGAGTAAACCCACTTAACCTCCCAATAAGATTAACTGTTATTTGTTTCCATTAAACAAAAATGACCATGCTAATATGCATTTAATAGTACTAACAATGAGAGAAACATGAAGTTCAACAATTTTAAAATTTTTTAAAATCATAAAACTTGTTATTTCGTGACAGCTAGTTTATTATTCATAAATAATTTTCAGTTTTCATTACAAGCTTTCTTCCCTAAGGCGGAGGCTAAGAATTAAAAAAAATAAAACAGGTTAAATATTGAAACTAAGACAGCAGGCTCTTGAGTCTGACACATATTATAGATAGCAATGACCATATATAAATTAAGACTGAATAATGCATATAAAAACCCAATACCTTTGGAGCACTGATGATTTTCACCTGTGCCCTCAACATCTAGGCATTTACAAAGAAAGGTATTTAGCTAGATTGATTATATGAGGCTGGCTAAGTAGAGTTAGTGCAACATAATGGAGACTGTGCTTCTCTCTGCAGCAGCACAAGTCACTGAAGAAGCCTGAAGCTATACTGAAAAACACCTTAATGTCTCTTCCTGGGCTGACAAAACACAATAGTACTGTCTTGTAAGACTCCCTCTCCTACTGTGGAAAAACGCAGCAGGAGAAGCCTTTAAATGTAGGCAGCTACTTCTCTTCCAATTTTGTCTTTCTGCTTTTTTTTGTCAGACCAAGTTAGCGAGAGGCGAAATAATAATAAAGAGTATCCTAAAACATGAAGGGCTGAAGTGCAAAATCCCTCATAAAACTAATTCCCAGGTCCCTGCTTTTCCATTTTGCATATAACTGAAGTAAACTAGATGAGAACAACAAAAGGTTGTTGTCTCCCCTCAGGAAAAGCCCAAGGAGAGCTCCGTAAAGTCTGTTTCCACTGTAGGCATAATTCAAATCTTGCTGGAACCAGTGGGAATGTATTTACCAGGTTCAGTTGGCTTTGCATCTGGCTTTTTTCATTAATGGTAGTGGCACTATACAATCAATAAACATTAAGACAAAGCAATCATACAACCATTTTCTCAGTGAGAAATCGGTTTATGCTATAAATAAGAAAAATTAAATTGATGAAAAGAATCACTATTACAATTCAGTACAGCTAAAAAAGTTGTTCCTAAAACAGAGAAACCAGAGAATACCAGCTTCTTTCCGTGAAACACAAAGTATACTAAGAACCAGAAACAGAGCAAAAAACCTTAGGCATGCAAATCTTCTCTTCTTCTAAGGGTGAACGGTTGATGCACTACTTGAAAATACTATATTAAGATCCAACACCAGAGGAAACAATATGCTTATAAGTTGTATAAAAGTGTATACAAAGTGCTTTACAGAAGCAGATTTAACTCTGTTTCAGCAGGTGTTAAATCTAGATGAAGATGCATCATCAGTCCTTTGAAAACTGCGAAGACCTCTTTTCTATTAGACAAGCGTCAAGACGACAACTTTTCAAATAGTGAAATCAACCCTTTGACAATGTTAGTGCTGGCTTCTAATTGTTTGTTCCCTGCTAAAGCAACAGGTTCCGACTGGCATTGCTCAGTGTTTGTGTACTATCCATAAAGCCATAGCTGGACAATGAACTTTGTGTTTTCATTACTTTACAGAAAGAATGGTACAGGTGAAATTGAGAAAGGCATGAATTAGCATGGATCATGTTTAGCTACTGGTAAAGTTCTGACATAAGACTTGCCACATGACAGAACGTTACAGCACAGAACACTCCATGGTCACTAAGAACTAACTGAAGGCACCAGAAAAATCTTTTATCCATCCAAAAAACATCAGTTCATCGAAGGAAAAACTTCACAGTCAATAACTTCCACTAGAGTTCACTGGATTTGTCACTTCAGATATGAAGCACCTAGATAGAAGTAGAGTACCAAGGTTTGACTGCAATTACCTCATCTTTCCTATTTTTAGTGACAGGACTTAGATTATTTTAAGTGCATTTTATAGAAAACCCTTCTTTACTGAAATATAAAGACTGTAATAAAGACAATAGAATGTTTTGAAACTGTTTTAAATCCTTCACTCAGCTTTGCTTCTACAGATTTAACATGTAGGGGTTCTAATCTTACTGCTACTAATTAGAGCTTTAGTGTAATTGTGCCAACAGGGTGCTTGGCATAATAATTACTATTGAGAGATGCTGGCGGAGCAGTAACGTGCCCACATAATACAGATATGTCTAATATTATACAGCAGTCACCTTTGTATGTTGATTCTTAAGTTGGATTTTAACCAAGTAAGGGGTTATTTTGCCTTTATTACAAAGCTCGAAAGGCATATACATATGTATGATTTAGGTTTTTCCTAAATTCATTTTTTCCTCTTTGATTCTTTTGAATATTAATTAGGTAGGAGAAAACTAGAAGGCACATTTTATTCCACATCCTTCATAATTTAGTCTAGTTTGGCATGGGAAAATGAACAAAAATGCTTATGTTGGCAGGTCATACTTCTAATGTAATATTAGACTTTCTTCAGATAATGTCCTCAGCTGCAAAGTTTACCATAATATACAATAAACTGAACTAAAACCAGAAGATGAGTAAGACTTAGAAATCTGCATTTAGCAAGTGCGTGTACTGCGTTCCATTACAGTCTTACTGGTTCTGAAACAAATCTTTCTGTAGCTACTTGAATAAATCTGTTCAGTGAAATACATAAAACTTAAACCTAAGGGACAATGCAGGGACACTAACAAAGATACAGCAAAGCATTTTCAACAAGAGCATTTTTGATCACTTAGCAACGTTTTCTATCTTACTGTCTAAGAAGTTTCAGATAATGAAACTTTGTTAATGATGTAAATCTACAGTCAAAGAACACTTACCAGCATTGAGATGTTTTGTTTGGGTTTGTGTTTTTTACCTCTAGAAATATCAGCTTCAGCCACATAATCACCACAAAAAAACCCCCACCAACTTAATTATGGATATTTGTTAAGAAGGACTTCAAAAGCAATTTAAACACACAAACCCAACCCAACATCATAAAATAAAAAGTAATAAGCCTTTTCAGTCTAACTGTAGAATCTTCTTTTTAAAAAAACTGTGAACGCTAAGAGAAAATATACAGCATGGAGCCTGCAGCAGAGCTCCATCTAGAACAAACAGGCTTGTTTTTACTGCCCCTTAGTGCTTCCCTTTTAAAGTGACAGGAAACCAATTTCTGATTACAAATCAATGGGTTAGCATGCTACCATCAGACAGTAAATTTAGCTGTTGATATTAGACCATATAGGGTATCAGAAAAGATCAGGTATTGCCCTTTTGATGCATATAAAAACCAGTAAACAGTAATGCTTTTCTGTAACCCCATGTTTCCAAGGAACAATTCTTACAGAGTAAGTCACATGTGGCCTATTTATTGTTTGTGGGCCTCCATCAGAATAAAAACTGCAACAAATATATCATATCCATAAAGTGCCTAAGTTTAATTCTCAAAAACAAGAACCACTGAAGCGTGCTGTTTTAGTTAATATAATGGAAACAAAATGTATGCTCCTGTCACACAAAATACCTTTTGATGAAGTCTCTTTTTTCTTTAAGCTTTTAAGATAATCTTAGAGAAATCATCAAACTATAAAAAGAAATCAATAAAACAGAAAAGGTTCCCATCACCCCTACAAAAATCCATAACTTTTGCATTTTAATAGAGACACTACAAGACTATATCAGTCATTTTCTTTCTGATGTGTTCCTTTGATTTCACTCTTATCTCACAGGACTCTTGACTTTCCTGAGAAAGGGATTATTGAATTGTATGTTCCCTCAGATGCTCTTGATCATTCAAGTAGTCTGTACTTAAGAACGTTACAGAGTCTGCTCAGCTGCTGGCTCCTTGGGAACTCATCAGGGACTGTCATCTTAATATTAATTGGGTTTTGTGCAGGAATCCGAGTCCCTCAATAAGAGGGTTTCAAGAGAGAAGATTATGCCCAAAGCTAGATATAAAGACAAACATATTTAGCACAACAATTATGATAATTGCAGAAACACTCTGAGAAATAAGTAAATCTGATTAAGGGCACTTCTACATGATCAAATATTAATCTGATGTCTTCACTCTAACCTGGTTTGAACATAAGAGGCTTCTTATGGTTTTATGTATTAACAGATTTGTAGAAGCTGAACTCATAGTACCTAATAATATGGTACATCCAAGTCAATACAGTAAAAGGATCTTTACGGAATGTAATCCACTTAAATTAAAAATAGACACAGATTGAATCATAGAGCTTAAATTAAAATTGACATACAGTCAACCAATAAAACATTTTATATAAAGCCTTGCATAAACTACCATAACACTTTTCAAATCTCATAGCATAAAAAACTTGTGTGTATTTCTTTTTATTGAATAAAGACTGCATCACTTCAGAAGAAATCACCATAAATACCACTCAGACAAAGAGTAGTAGAAGTCTTCAGACTCACATAATAACCAGCAAATTACTTACACCTATATTTGCAGATGTGAGATTTCTTTCTCTTTAACATATGTGTATTAACTGTAGAGATTTGAAGTATCCAATCAAATAATTTTATTTTTAAAATCACTACGATTTATATGAACTGTGGCCCTACACTGTATATTTGAGTGATGAGTAATAATACAGTGGCAGCAAAAGTGTTTGCCACACTGATTTCTCTACCTGTGTGTGCATGGACCTACCTGTATATAAACTTATACAGACCCTTCTATCAAAAATCCTTACAAAAATCATGATTAACATTCTGTACACTTCATATTTAATACTATCATGACAAGTATTTTTGGTTTGTTATGCACAGACCAGTTTTGAATAAATCTTAAGCTAATATATACAGTATGCATACTTTAAAATATAAATTTGCAGAGGTAGAAGCAATGCCCGAGAGCTTCTACACTATATTTGCATAATCATTTAACTCAGCTGAAAGCTTCCATCTATAGCTGATTTCAAAACTGAACATAAAGCATCTGAAAACTATTAAAGTAATATATGCACAGAAGCCTACAAAAAAGGATAATATATCAAAAATTACAATGCAAAAATGCATTATTTCTACCCAAGAAACACACACACATAGATGCCTATCTATCCATCTTTATTTGTAAGTATTAAGCACATATAGACCTTATGTGAAAGGTAAATCATGCCAGCGTGGCTTACCTCCCATGGTAATTAGGCTTGTGTTTCTGCTTTATTAACTCTGATACAACAGTGTCCTGCCCTCTGTCACCACGGGTACTAATAGATGATAATCACTACGATTTGGAAACCATACAAATTAAATGATGAAGTGAGATGAAGTGCAGTAATGTAGTGAGTTCAAGGACAAGCAAGTTAGTCATTTCAATACTCATTTTCAGGATATTAAATAGGAAATACATGAAAAAATTAGACCACAATTTATCACAAAAATCATAATTTACAAGTTAATTATATATATTCCTGAAATATTAATGTTTTAAAGATGATACTAAGAAGTTTGCCTTACACAAGACAGTCTTTCCCCTAAAAGAAACATCTCCTATTTATAAAATGCAATGAAATCTTTACAAAATTTAATGCTTCCTATGGACAATTTTAATTTCAGGTGGACAGCAAGTATATTTTTCCAGTCCAGTGATAGCAGGCCTATATTAGTATATTGAAAATACATTATTATCTGCATTATTGCAATGTTTAAGATGTGATACTGATTCTTAGCTCCAAACTACAATTTTTCATCCATTAATCTCACAGCACTAATGCTGCAAAGCTACTGTTCATTTTTTTAAATCAAGTGCTTAATTATACAGAAACATAACTCAGACAACAAATATAATTTCACTATGAGTAGTTGTCAGCATTTTCTTCTTTTAGATGTTTTAAAACTTAAAACTTGTGACGGATATCACAGTTTTACAGTACCTTCAAAAAGAGACTTCAAATTCTGAAATGTCCAAGTGACAGATTTTCTTTAAAAAAAATTATCAACTTCATAACAGACAATTAAAGCACTGACACAAAGATACTAAGTCTGAACACTTTCACTGTGTTTCACTGCCTTTTCAAATCCATACTTATCTTTGGTAACTTATCAATACATTCTTATCACATTTATTCTTTTCAATACACAAGACATGTAGTTTCAATCTTCCACTTCAATGTAAAGCTAAGATTCTCATAATTTTAGAGGGTAAAAATGTATTTCAGTATATTTACTGAAAGCCAGATACCTTTCAGTATAAGCTAACATTTTAAAAAACAAATTAGTGAAAAATTTTCTGTCAAACAGCTTTTTTTTTTTTAAAAAAAACAAACAAACAGGTGAATGCAGCTACTTTAATGTATTATCCAGTTATCTATAAAAAAACCCTGGTTCTAGGGAAAACAATCCATTTTATTCAAATCAAAGTCCTTTGCCCTAGTAGTTTTCTAAACCAATATTTTAACCTACAAACAGCTCACTCTAATATGAAGAGTTTTGAATTGTTAGATATATTTCAATAATCAGGATGCTCTCCAGAAACATAATTCTGCCTGGGCCTATATCGTGCCCTGTGAAAACAAATACTCTGCATTCTTTTTCAAACTAAGCAAGTACTGTTCTTTTTTAAACATTGCTTATAACCAAAAACTATAAAATACGTTTATTTTATATTTGTACTTTGTTCATGCATATAGATATAAAAATGTTCTTTCATTCTTTAAAGTGTTAAGATAAAAGCAACTTAATTTCTGAACTAAAATTGAATTCTGTATATAAAAAGTATTTTAAATTATATCAAAACTTTTAACAGCATAGGTCTGCTCTCTACTGATCTTACAAAGGATGTATTTTACTACAGTGCTATACAATGCGTATAGTCCACATAATACAATTCCATCTCCTATTTAAGAGACTCAAACACTATGATTTCAAAAGAGTGTCCTAAAAATAAAAGTTTCCATCTTTGAAGAGAAAAGGCTTAATAGACAAAAGAAGTACAGATACTTTGCTAATAATCATCCAACTAGCTACTTTCTGTTCTGAGGAATTGTTTTCTATGGTTAGCATGTTTAGATCCATTCAATTCTAGATGCAGATTATGGCAATTAGATATTTATCCTCCTTAATGTACACTGTTTTTATTTATGTTGAACTTGAATCCATTATCAGAAACAAAGCTGCATACATATAACCCTAACCAATTGCTGGAGATGCACACAGACTACTGCTTGTTTACTTTGGGTAGACTAATCTTATGGCATGCATTAAAAATGTTGTACTTGTCACTGACTAATACAACAAATTGAAACCTTGGAACAATCTTATTTACAATTCAAGTACTCCATATTTGATTCCTGCATCAGAATTTTCATTAACCCTTTTGTTAAATAACTGAATCTCAGAGCAACACACAGCTACACTGCATTTTATAACTAAATACAAGAAACTTTAATTTGCTACTCAAAGCTTTTATCTAAAAGATGCATTCAGAGTGCATTGTCTCACTGTATACTTTTCAGGCCCTCAGTTAGTATGCAATACATAATTGAATATTTCAGCTGCCTTCTACCGTTCACATAGCTATGGTTGTGAAAAAAACCCAAACTTTCCCTCATCTCTATTCCATAAATAAAAGGCTTAGCTGCTGTTTTTACTTACAGTTCCCAGAATTTCTCTCTTCTAAACCATTTTAGCTCTTAATACGAAAGTTTTATTAGTTATTCTGTCAGAAAATGCAAACCTGTACTAAGTGACATTAACAGTTACAGTTGGTTTAAGTGTGGTTGGGCACCCCTGATTCCATCAAGAAAAAAACCAAAACAATATACGGCACATGTCCGCATCTAAAGACTGAAAACATACCCAGTAAACTAGTCCCCCAGACCGAAAGGAAATCACTGCTTAATTCCCCGACCAGCGCCCTGGCCCCGGCGCTGCAGCGGGGCCGCCAGGCAGCTCCGCGGCCCGAGCCCCCCCGCTGGCGCAGGCAGCCATAAGGTGCTGCGCAGCGCCATCTGCTGGCGCCAGCGCCGCCCGCGCGCCCCGCCACGCCGCGGACACGGCCCACTCACCTCGGCTCCGCGGGGTCTGCGGCGCCCGCGCAGATCCGCGGCACGCCCTGAGAGGCAGCGAGACCCACGCAGAGAATCAGATGTGCACGTAAAGACATCGGAAAGATGAAATCATCGGAGAGATGAAATCTGAGCAGAAGGGCCTTCTTCCAGGGAAAAAACGAAGGCTGAATTTCCTTTGTCCCGGTCCAGGGAAGCGCTCATTTTAAACTGCTTCATGGACATGGTTTTCTCGCTTCGATCTAGACAGAAGGAAATTCAGGAGGTCGTTGCATGGAGAAATAAGTTTTTTCTTAAGCAAGAACATCACAACAGTTTCTATCCTAGTGTAATCCTTAATAAATGCTAGATTCAGAAACAGTTATTTTATTTTGGGTTATAATGAGTAAAGACATTAAAAAATTGTATAAACATAACTGATGAAGAATATATTTTAATTTTTTCCAGGCTTCATATACGCAAGCAGATTAAAAAGAAGTGATATTTGGAACGCTATTGTTACAAGATTATGAAAGCTAAAACAGCCTTAAGAATGTTTTCTGAAGAATGACAGGTGAGCAAGTCGGGAAGCTGTTTAAATTGACGACTTTATTCTTTTATCTCTATTTAAAAGGAAAATAAAACTAATCTCACTTTAACTGGAATTGTTTGCTACATTGACATAAAAAAAATAACAATTTCCCCCCAAAATGGGACTATCCAGACCTCTGAACTGTTCACCTCTTTTCTATGCAGTTTACATAACACCAGTAGCCATAGACCTGATGTAAAAAATAAAGACAAATTCTGCAGCATTAGCGGAGCTGCTTGTATGAGCAACACCCTCACGCTGTAAGAGTACAGACGATAGAAGTGGGTCTGACAGTCCTTCCTCCGTGACACCACTCAAACTGTGGTAGCAGAATCCTGTAGATGGGAAACCCAGATTCTGCTCACACCTCTGACTGCTCCCTGTAAATTAATTTGTTTACTTGATGCCTGTTTCATGAGGTGCGTAGAGGCCTTAGCTGGTACATGTGCATACCAAAAATCTCACACATTTAGTACCCACTGTGGGGTCCTGGCCACAGAGTGCTCTGTGACAGCCTGATGATAAACAGCTGGCCTGCTTATGGAACGTGCAGAGCCCACTGGGCAACATAAGCAAAGAACAGGTAAGCAATGTTAGCAGAACTTGCATTTCAGAATATGACAGGCTACTTCAAAAATCCTATTGCCAAGCTGTCCAAGCTAAGACTGTAGTTAGAACTCAGTTCAACGCCTAGTAAAATACGTATACTCTTAATTTCAGCAAGAGCTAGCTCACATCTCGGGGCAAAAATTAAGTCAAAAGAATCCCTCTCCCTCTTCCTCCATCAACTAACACTCAAATGCCTTTGTTACACCTACAAATAACTCCAATTAGTAGATCTAGTACTCTATATTTAAGCCAGTGTAACATTTCAGATTAAAAAAAAAAATTCAGAGCAGTCTGTTTTTCCATTCAGTAAACCAGGAATCAAAGCAGCACGCCTGTCATCTGCTGCAGCCAGCATAAGATTCTGCCAAACTCTGCAAATCCAAAGGACAATGTGTCATTGCTTGTCTATACCACAGCACTGAAGATACGGAGACATAAAACACCAGTGGTAGCCAGGATTGTAAGTATGACAAGATCAAGGTGGTCAAGTAACAGATAAGAAAAAGCCGTGAGCAGTCTTCTCAGATTCCTCTGGCTGCAGCATTTTGTCTCAGAACAGTCAAACCTCAAAAACACAAAATGCCTTTAGTTTAGAATACTCCCTACCCCAGAAGTATTTTTATAAAGTGTTATTTGGTATTATTCATCCCACAATATGTTTCTATTTCAAACTATAACAGAAAACTGTTGCTAAGGCTTCAGTGACTCAGTAGTTAGTACGTACTAAGTGTCATTTTATTTGTCAGTGTAGTGATATGCAATCTCCTCAGTGTGATGTCACATGAAAATTTCTTGCACTGGTTTTAAGACAACAGTAGTTGTTAAACAACAAACAAACAAAAAACCAACAACAAAAAGAAGATGAGAAAAAGTGATCCAAAGTGGTATCACCGGCTGAACTACATTAACTACTTGGCACAGCCTAAAGCCGAATTCTTTTGTCAGCATCTTTAACATCTTGCAACATAGCACAACTTTTTATTTTAATTCCTTCCCAACATTGTAAAGGAGTAAGTTTAGTATATCAGAAAGTTATAAAATATTGAACTACCGATACCAAGAGATGTCCAGCCAGCTATTTCAAGTCTTACTTACAAGCAGTTGATTTTTGCTCTTATCAAAATGTCTACATTCTTGCTCATTCCTAGTATTCTTACAGATGTTTTCAACTATGCAAAAGACATCAGCCTGAAGTTGTAAGTAGACACTTCTACATACCTACCATCCTGCAAATACATTGAATATCGATGTGCCAAGAATCCAGTAACCCAGATGAAATCTCTAGGATCACAGATAACAGTACAGAGTTGGGCATTTTCTCCTGAGTCCAGTAAAGACATAATGTTGCTGAGATAACAGACTTTACTTTCAATCACCTTTAAATATAACTGTATTTTTCAATATTTTTTTAATTTTAACACAAAACCTGAAAACAATATGAAACCTCTCATATAAATAACTAACCAGAAAAGACATTATTTTTCACAAATTTCAAGGGAATTTGGATTAGACATTTGTTTTATAGACTCTGTGGGACAGGAAATATTTCTTCAACATTTTTGCCAAGTGCCCTAACAAACAGAGCACTTCAAAAATCTCAGTGGCAACCAAGACAAGTCCTGTCACAAACTGCATTTTAATTAAATACTACTCTGAGTAAATCAGTGAGAAATCCCAGTTATTTAACAGCTTCACTGAAAACAGATACACGTACTAAGAAAGGAGAAAAATCTCAGCAAGGTATCACTTATTAGGACCTAAGTATCATTTAATTGCATAGAAATGAGATACATATGCTTTGAACTAATGTGGAAGTACTTATCCATAACACAGCATTTATCAAAGATTAATGTTCTCCAACAGAAAAATTTTCAAGCTGCTGCCCATGGCCACAAGAAACTAAAGTTAAAAGTGGAGATGGCAAAAACAATTCAAAATTCTGGTTCAAGCATATTATTGCATGAATATGATTGCCTAAGCACAACTGAGTATTTGAGATCACTGCATCCTGATACAGGATGAGTCTGAATCATTGCTTGCCTAGGGATGGCTACAAATGTAAATGTCCATCACAAACACACACAAACACATCTTTGTCGTTTCAAAATAGCGACATGTAGTTTTTCCACTAACACAGTACTATAAATACCAACTTCTGCAACTAATTAAAGAATTCACAAGAATGACCTCAAGTTATACATGTGTATTTTGCCTGCAGCTTAGAAAGTTTTGAGAATTCTTTAATTTTCATATGCTAAATTTGTATAATCATTATAAATACAAACTTACAGCCGAGACACAGTGCTGTTATTGGATAAAAGGGTGTAGGAAAAGAAAATCCAGAATTCTGAAGTGCGCAAGTAGTTCTACCACAGCATGTTTTACAGCACTGACTGCAGTTTCCAAAGCACTCAGCACCGGTAACTGAAGATAGGGACTAGGATGGGCTTCAGGTGATAATTCATTTTTCACTTTGAATGTGCCTCCGCTCAATAGGGCCTTACTCTTGGTTAGTACTATAGCACTACTATATTTGACAGTATTAATACTATAATCTCTGTTGCTATACTTGTTATTTCTGTTCTGTTCTATTCCTTTCATAAAGAAACGAAACAACAACCACCACCAACAACAACCTACAACGCACACACACTCGCAAACCCCAAACCCTTCAAACTGGAAAATAACTTTACAGGGAGAGCTAGAGCAATTGTCTCAAATTTCTATGAGCATATATTACAAAGTGAAAAACCCGGCAAACAAAGTAACGAGGATTGCACTTGGAGCCCTATCCAGCAAGCTCAATAGCTTAAATTCGTACTGTACCTTAACAGTGTGCATCTAACTGGTAGAAAATCTTTTTTTTTCAATATCTTAGTGGAGTATATTGATTTTTCGTATAACTACTGCCACAAATCTGCAAAGGTTATATATGAGCGCTTGTCTAAGCATGTTAGCAGTCCTACCAAAATCTATGCAAACAATCATAAGCAGGCATAAACTACAATATCTTATTAGGTATTCTAATGACATTTTTAGGATAAATGTATTACAATCTTTAGCTGTTTGATGGAAAGGTATCTTAAAGCATTCATTCCTTTCCTATTTTAAGCTTTCACCTAATCTAAGATCATTACTGCAAGAGCTCTGAGGACACTATTTCATAAAAATAAGAGGCTTAATGGTTCCATTCATGTTAGTGCCTCCAAACACACTAAAAACAGTTGCCTTTTCAAAATATTTTCTTCAAAGAAAATTCTGACAGCAAGCCAGAAATATGTTTTGGTATAAATACAGAAAGAATAATATGGTTTTGAAGATTTTTCTGTTTTGAGATCAGCACTCAAAAATAATTTCCGTATTAATAGTTCTCAAATAAATATTGAGTATAATCACCTATAAAGGCATAAATGTGCTACTGGGTGAGTTAACTCAAAGAGCAACTTGTCTTGTGTGAAATTAATGATTGGCTATTTAAACCTGACCTGAATGCGAAGGTAAGAAAGGAGACAGCAGTTTCTTGCAAACACACAGCAACAGACATTACCAAATACTATATATCACAAGGGATTTGAAAAAAATGAAAAATAAAATAGGAAAAAGTGATAAATGAAAATACTAAAGTTTAAATTCTCTTAGATTTTCTCAGTAGAAAACTAGCAAGTGGAAAGGACAATGAAAAATGGAAAAATGGTGTCCTGATGTAACAACCATGCTGTGACATTTTGCTGAACAGACTTGAAAGTCACAGTACCCAAGTAGTACATAAGAGTTTAAAACCTGTCTACAGAAAGTTAATTTATACCTTTTGTCTTTGAGCTTAATATATATTAACCCTTCTGAATATAGATATTGTACTTCACACTTGGAAAGAACACTTTTCAACTCCTGATCTGGGGGTGGGCTGGCCTGCTTAAACCCAAGTCCCCTCCCTAGCTTTAACTAGTGAAGCAGAATGTGAACAAACACACCCCTGCAACATATTAGACTTTATTGCTGCTATCTTCACCTCATAAGCATGAGGCCTAGACAATATTATTTAATGCCCATAAAGAATAACTTCCCTCTTATCAAGGGCATGCATAATCTAGTGACAAGAACTCTTAAGGAAAAAAAAATTGAGCCAGATGATGTAGCCTTTTCAATATAAAAAGACAGTTCTATTTGGTCATGTGCTTTTGAGGTAACAAGCAAGTCTGCTCAGCAAGTCGGATTCAAAGCTTCCCAGGTTATGCGTCAGCAGAAATGGAAATCTTGGTAACACTGTACTGTGCCAAACTGCAGATCCAAGTACAAAATTATGGTCCATCATGGCCATGAGGAGATGATTCAGAGGTACACCTATGCCATCTCCCCAAATTCTTTTTACAGGTTACATGAACACAAAGATTAATAGAACTCTATGGACAAACCACAAAGAAAATGAAAGTCTTTACCAGGCTCCTTTAATAGGGATACTTTTCCTGCTGCAGGAACTTTGCAGATCCTAGTGATTGATGCTATGTTTACTTCTTCAAATCACACTAATTTGATGTGTATCCAAACGATAGATCCAAGTGATATTTCATCTGAGGAAGCAGGAGTGGAACTGGGAAGGCCAAAGGTTGAATAGGGTTGAAATTGGTGAGGAACATGAAGTGGTTCAAAAACTAACAGTGTCATCCATGACCTGCATGGGGTAATGTACCATCAGCAAGTATGCAAATGATGCTAAATTGCTTGTAGATGGAAGCAGCGAATATTCAATGGGACCTCATCAAGCCAGAAAAATGGGACAACAGAACCCTCACAGAGAAAAGAACCTCTTCCGGAATACAACAGCCAGCTCCATGCAGGAGTGCAGGCTAAGGACCAAGTAGGTAAGTAGCAGTTCTGCAGAAAAAGGTCTTCTGGGCCTTAGAAGAAATAAGTTTTTAATCATTAGCTCACTCAGAGACTATGTTATCTCCAACTTCTAAGATTTGCTGGATTCAACTGGATAAGCCCTGAGCAGCCTCATCTAACTGGAAAGTCACTCCTGCTTGGAGCAGGAGGTTGGACTAGATAAACTTTCTCAGATATAACTTAAGAGCACCAGCACAGGATTCGTGACTGAACTACTTTCTGACACCATCAAAGAGGAATTTACTCTTCAAAACTGTAGCTTATTTGTGAATTACCAGTTGTGAACATACAGGTGACAGAAAGACTGGATAGAATATTTTCATCCTTTTTTGAAACTAGCATGCACATTTGACAGTGCTATTTATAGCTAAGTTTTCTAAAGTCGATGGTCAGTTTCTGTGCTGCTTCTGTGGGCTCTTGCCACAGTAGGAGTTTTTGCTTCAGGTAAGCGTGACTCCAAACCAAGCAAACCAGTTTCTGAAGGAGCAAAACTAATGAACCCTCCTTTCCTGCCGAGTTTTGCCTTAAGGTTGATAGCTCATGTGGCTTCCCCAATTTCCAACAAAGGTTGAGATTATATTATACCCTTCCCCCTCAGTGAAATACAAGCTTTTTCTTCTAAACATTGCTTATTTTCCTAGGACTCACAGAACTGAAACATCTTTAAGATTGCTTGCTCTCCATCACATTCACTCTGGAATGACCAAACACAAAAAGTTTTTAGGAACAGATGCTCAGACACCCTCACACACAGTCAACATGACGGCCCAAAGAAGTCGTTTCTATGTCAACAATCTAGAAAGTAGTAGTGAGCCATGTAACTGTGAAGTTCTGTACGCATTTTCAGTAATTTCCAGTTCAGAGCAGTAACTGCTATCGGTCGATACCAGTTGATCTAGATGTCTAGAAAACTAAAATGACCCCAAAGGATAGCTTGCCATAAAAATCTCATCATGAATCAGAAAAACATCCTATTATAAAGAGAATAATGAGTTTGTTCCTATGAAACTTAAGTGAAGATTTTAAGAAACTTCAAGAAAACAATCTCTTAATTTAATAATTTAGTCCAGAAACTGCACAAATGGAATTACCGAATATAATAGATTTCTTTAGAAAACAAATGGTACTTCTATTTCGAAATTAAATATCAATCCTAATTCATGTCCTTCCCCTCCTTGAATTCCTACAGGTCTTCCCCTTTTCTCAATCTAATAACAGTGTATTTTATAGATTAAAATCAACATGTCTGTTGCTAAACTACACCTTCGTCAATTTAGAATACATCAAGAATTAGAATACTAAATAGAGTATGATGATGATATGATAGCAAGATGATCATCATGATGTCTTGGGAGCTGAACTTTACCTAAGCATAACTGTGACACAGGTTACATGCAAGGCAGGACTCTCAGTAATGACACTAGTATTAGGTGCTTAGGTATTGCCAAGGTAATAATTTGAATTAATCCAGTTTGGAAGCTCCTTCATAAAGAAGCTTAAAGAGAATTAGCAAATTTCAAAGGCCTAATTTGCGTCAGTGAATTTGGTTCCAAAATGGAAGGAACTACCTAGAAGAAGATTTTTAAAAAATTGAGCTCTCAAACCCACTAAGGATAAAGATTAAAAAGCCTTGAAAATCAGGATCAAACAGAATTGTTTAATGTACTGGTATTAACACTCTGTGTTTGGTTTCATTGTTTCTTTTTGTTTCGTTGGTTTTTGACTAGTACATTGCTGTGGCATTAAATCCTGGTTTGCATTTGAAATGGTGTTCCTTTAATGTGTATACACACAACTGTGGACCTGGGCCATCAGGTGCTACTTTAGGCATACTAATTTGATATGGTTATTAACACACTACAAATTAAGTACATGGCTTACTGCTTTGCTAACTTCTTAACAAGTATTCTTCACCTTCAGAGCATCTTTCCTTTCTAGTGTTTTTACAAACGCTCCAAGATCTGTAAAAAAATAATTTGAAAAATAACCCTAAAAGTATATAAGTAGATATTATCTCAGTTCTCAGGTCTCATTCTTATCTTAACTGCTTGCACACATTTATGCAATCCAGCAAAATGTCATGCATCGTACCAGGCTAATCTCAGATTAAGAAAATTGCTAAAGGTTTATGAAGTCACTCAGGTAGAAAAGAAATTACAAATAATTCAAGGGCTGTCAGTTGTTGTAGAGGTATAGGATTTGACTGGGCCCCATCGAAGGGTGAAAAATTTGACTGTTCATGGTGATTAACTGCATCATTTCTTTCCAGAGATCTTGGGCAAGAGCAGGGTTGAGCGTAAGAGACAGAAGCATGAATTGTCTTGATGAAAAGCCATTTTATCTGAAAGCAGAGCAGAAAATACCATATAGCTAGTCCAGGCCTTTATTATAGGAAACCTAACAATCTCCACCAGCAGAAAATTCAAGAGACACGTTTATAAGGATTCCACACTTGCTGTGGTCAACCTTCTCCCCCAACCCCAGCACTGGTAGAAAGACAAGAATAGGCCAGTTTAATGAATTTTAAGAAATTATACACTTCTGCACCTTTCAACGTCTAACAAAGTGAGCCAGCAAAAGACCTACTTCCACAGGAAAGGGATCCCTTAGCAAAATGGGAACATTAAGCTATGTACAAGGCTCAGCCTCCATCAGAAAAAAAGGTTTTAGACTTTGTGAGAAGGGAACAGTGACCCTCAAATTTTGCCTGGACCATGCATTCTCCCTCTTAATCCCGGGGTGGGGATGGTTGTATTCCCAAACTTTGTGGGTATTTTGGGAGATTTGTGGGGTTTGTTTGTTAAAATATCTTAGATATGTGTGTGCACTCATACAGTGAAACAAAAATGCACCCTGTCCCCTCTGATGACTGTAGTTCACTAGCTTGTTCAAACAAGTTGCTGAGAATAAAAAAATATACTTCAGAAAGTCACCTTCTGAACACAAAATTCTCCAAGCAACTCATTCAGCATTAGGTCTTTGCATTCACATTTATGCTATTTTTGTTCAGCTTGCATTCACATCAATACCACTCTTACCATCTGAAAGTCTACTACTTCTCTCATCTTTTAGGTACCTAAAATGTACATGAAGTGTATTGATAAAACATAACTGAAATATACCATGCAGAAATGGAACATGGAAGGAACACGCCTTTCAGGATGCTAAACTTCTTTCAATAATGTTGCCATGAGCCAATGAAACAGTCTTTAGTTCCTACCTCTTCAACATTCTTTACCTTCAAGTAATACTCCATATGTTGGGTGCTGAAAACGGTACATTGCACATGCCAGCAGTAGTGAACACACTAATTCTAAGGGTCACGTTCATTAGTTTGTAGCTCTAGTGAACAGTTTCCTGCAGCTCTAATTTTTATGTGCTTTTCAAAGGCAGTCACAAAATGAATATCAAAGCACATTAGTAATCCACATTGGGAAAGCTGTCAGAAATTGTTGGGAAAATAAAGTGAATCAATAGTACGTTAAGGGTCTCAAATGGAAAAAATATTGAATATTCATTATCTTGGTTTCAGAGGAGTAGGGATTTAGTAGAACTGTAGCAGCTTGTAGGATTTTCGACTTTCTTGAAAACATTAAAATAATTTTTGTGATGTGCTTTGAATTCAAAATTTAATTAGTTTCTCTAAAATTACGTTTTGCATCTTCATGTTGTTTACTGGTACATATACAGCATAATTAGGAGAACTAGTCTGAATGGCACAACAACTTTTAAGTATACTGTTGCTAGGAAAAAAGTACAATAAGAAGTATTCATGTTTGCTCATTACCATGCAGAAACACACGGAAAGCAGCTATACATTTGAAAGTGCTGCTGCAAATGCTGCTAAGCAGAAGCAAATATAAAAAAATACCTGAGTTAATTTCAGTGCTTTAATGAGATTTACAGCATATAAAATAGATATTTTTTAATGTGGCTTGCATTCCAGGAAATGTGATATGCTTACACAAGCAACTCTTAATGGAGGGCTATGTCTATGCAGTTTGTTACTTAGGTTGCAAACTTGCTTCATCTGCTTGCCAAGCAGCTGTAAATATAGTTCTACACAGACCATATTATGCAATTTCTATATTTGAATAAACAGAAACACACTTCTATGTTAATTTTTATGTAAGAAAAATATCAGGCCCCTTTATCTCACACATAATACAAGAGAAAAGAATTTTTGAAGTAAGTCCCACAAACTATCAGTTATGAAGCCAGGGCCGGGGGGGTGGGGACGGGGGGACGACAACAATTTCCCTACTGCTTATTTATTTTTGCATGTAACTACACAAATATTTTCAGGCAACCCAGTAATCTATTCATAAAGAAAGTTATGAAATCTCCTCATTCAAGTCAAAGCTTTGCCAACCAGCTAACCCTCAGGTCACATTTATTTTACAATCTTCACCTGCCCCTTCTTCTTTGAAGAATCCGAATAGTTAGTAACTACTTTTTAAAAAAGTGAAATAGATTTTCAAAATTTACTGAAAAAATTAAAGAAAACACAGTACTTGTAAACACGATAACTTCCTGATATTCAATGTTCATCCCCTTCAGAAAGGGGATGAACTTCATTTTAAAAATTGTCATCCATGAAACATGCTTCCATCCTGACATCATCATATATTTTTTTCTAATTCTCTAATTAGAAGCCCTTTTTCCCTAATATAAATAAAAATTATGAAACTATCATGTAACAAAGATTAACTACTTTTGACAAGACAGGGAAATTCTACATTTACTTCCTAGAAGCCAGAAAACCACTCTCACCATTCTTAGGTAACAGCAGAAATAATAAAAAACATAGAGAAAGCACAATTTGATTCTGGGGGGGG
>Ga0065711_1031564_pt1 | contig 29341 bp, 18 predicted proteins | sample Hoacrofraction12_FD_59098 | JGI IMG/M metagenome (GOLD analysis project Ga0065711, IMG submission 59098) | Hoatzin crop microbial communities from Cojedes, Venezuela - Epithelial fraction 12 v2 (version 2) | ecosystem: Host-associated > Birds > Digestive system > Esophagus > Crop | place... | reverse complement strand
CTCAGAGGGAAGAAGTTCTTCCTCATGTTCAGACGGAACTTCCTGTGCCTCAGTTTGTGCCCATTGCCCCTTGTCCTGTCACTGGGCACCACTGAAAAGAGCTTGGCCCCATCCTCCTGACACCCACCTTGCAGATATTTGTAGGCATTTATAAGGTCCCCTGATAGTCTCAAGGCTATATTAAAGGACACACAAAGAACCAGGCACAACCCAAGCCCCTTTACTTTTTCTGGAGAGGAAGAAGATGGTGGGCTGAAAGGCCCTGAGGAGAGTGACGTCTATACACACTTTGGGACGGCGGTGTCAGAGAGGGAGCTGGCTAGGCTGATGGCAGCGTAAACAGGTTTAAATAACACAGATGCGTCAGCAATCAGCCCTCTTCATTCTAAATGTTTCATGTCTTTGAGGAATGAACAGAACGTGCTGTATTTGAAAACAGCTCTATTAGTTGCTTCAGTCAACTTCTGCTACAGGCTCCCAGAAGGAAGCCCTTGCAGGGAAACCTTAAACCTCCCACATTAATTCAAATTGGTACCCAAAGGTAACTCAGGCCTTGGTCTGAGCGATATTACTGTAGCGTACTCTGCTGAAGGTCACACATGAGTGGGTTCACTCAGTGAGACCCTGCAAAGAAGGGGTCCTGAAAGGTGTCTCTTACCTTGGTAACCATGACAATAGCTTTCCCAAATACTTTCGGCTAATGAAGAGTCCAGAACATCACATCTGCTTGGTATTTTTTCCCAGTGTATTCTGTAGATCTCATCAGTACTTTCAAAAAGGAGAAACTGGGGAGGAGCCTGGTCCTGATCTGAAATCCAGGTGCTTGTACACTGGACAGGGGGCATGAGGCCAAGGGGGAGAGAAAGAGAGGGCTGCGTGGTGGAGAAGAGGGGAGGGGGGGGTTCTAATGTCTCACCTAAGCAAAATCACAAAAGACAGATCGCAGGCAGCCACACTGAACTCAATCAGATCTCACAGACCTACAACGACATGTAACCTTGTGGGAAGAAGGGTCTCTTGAGTTATTACTTTAAATAGCAGTCAGCGGTGTATTCAGAACCTGTGGGCAAAGTCAGTCCCCAAGGGTTGGTTAGCTGTGTCTAATGCAGCATCCAAAGTATTTTAATTACAAACCAGAAAGCTTGTTCCTCCTGAGGGATAACAGGGGAGATTAGATGCAGGTTACATGTGGAAATAAGTTTGAAAAGTCAACAGTGACCCTAGGAGATGGGTAATTGCACCCTGGTCCTTGGCCTCAGGAGCAAAGGCTGGCAAAAGCTCAAGGGCCTCCCAGAACCCTTTGGGTTGTGCTTAGACCGCAGGGATTCTCCGACACCTCCCTCCTTCCCTCTCAGGAGCTTCTAACCCTGCAGCTGAGCAAGCAGCCAGAGCCATGCAGCTCCGTACTGCGTGTGGTGGAAAGCCTTCTCCAGCCGTGTGCCAAGAGAGATGTCCTCAGCATGACATCCAGGCATCCCACCAGGGTTTCCTGCTCCCAGCATCCAGCTGCCCACGTGGTAGCGGCTGACCCGCAGGGGAAGGTGTGTCGCCTTTTAATCACCGATATTTGAATTAAAATCCAACAAAATGTGAGTCCTCAGAGAGATTTCTCCCTGATACTTGCTGCCACTTGTTTTAACAGCTGCAGGAAAAAACAGTCCTTTTCCGTGCTTGCAAATATTTAGTGTGTCCACCCTCTGTAGCTATTTTAAGCTAATTCTGTGGCAGTGTTCACGAATAAATATATATATTTTTATATAAGAGTATGTAATTCAGAATGCTAACCTTTCTTTAAAAATCTTATCAGACACAGAAGGCAAATACCACATCAGTTATCATAATTACACTACATATCTTTACCTTCAAATAAAGATTCTAAGATTTTTGGTGGATGAAAAAATACACAGTAAAAGGAAAATCTGACTGCTAGTGGTACCATGGATTGGATGATGACTGCCAAAGAGGGTTCCTGATGAGGGTGAGGGGCAGTAAGAAATGAGCAGCATTTCCACGATATTTGAGAGAGGAGTAGATGCATTGCTTTCAGTTGCTATAGGTTTTTTTTTCCATTTGAACAGATGCTGTTGTCATTTGGCAAAGCACCCCTTCATAAGGTCAGTTCGAAAACATTAGGATTACTCCTCTTGATTTATGCTCTTATTGTTTTCTGCATAAATAAATCTATGGCCTCTTCCTTCCAGTTAATGTGCCACTAGCTTAATTAATTTTGAAAGCGGAAGAGGGTGCAGGAGAGAGCTGATATTAATGAGCTGTACTAATGACATTAGGGACTGACTGAAACTCATTATTAAAAATAAGAGTAGGGCTTGTTATATGCTTTGGAATAACTGCAGTAAATAAATCCAGTAAAACCACACTGAACCCAGAGTTTTATGATATATGCCTATCTGCATATAGCTACTGTACCCCAGCAAAAATTCTGATCCGAACCTCAGCTCTGTGTTTAGTTCTGTACTTCAAAAAGTTCACAAACGTAAAACTCCTGCCTACAAATCACTTCTCCATTTTGAAAGCTAACATTTCACTTACAGCTAAGAGAGGCCTTGCAGTTAAAATTTTGCAATGTGATGGATCTACACTTCAGGGATTACTTCATCTGTGGATAATTCTATTTCCTCATCTATTTTTATACTACTAGTACCCAAGTGTCCCAGTTAGATGGCCATTGTGCTAGGTATCACACATTCATATATATTCAAAGCATGTACATTTTTCTATCATCAACAGTAAAATGTTGTGAAGACAAGAAGAAAATAATGTACCAACAGCAAAGATACGCATGAAACTCAAGGACAGCTAATGGCAGGGGGAAAAACCAAATCCAGTAAACAGCTGATAATTCACAATATCCCAGCTCACCCTGAGGGGAAGCTGCCCTGACATGTTCCAAATAACGAAAATGGGGAGACAAGTACTACTACAACACAACTAAATAGGTGTCCAAATCTATTGTGGTCATGTCTTGTATTTGTTTCAGTTTTAATACACTGTGAGTTGGAAAGATAGTGTATTACCTCGTTAACATGTGTTTTGAGCTGCTGCTGTTCTGCATTAATTTATTTCTTGCATTTCCTTGTGACTTTGTTCACTATTCTGCCCTGTTTGGGATCAAAAGGTATTTTTGTAAACTTCGGATGTAAAGATTTCCCGCGGGCTTTTTAGCTTTGACCAAGAGTGGTATTCCTCTTCTTGCTGTTCATTACCCTCAGATAGATACTTGGTTATTTTGGTCATATTTCTTCCAAAACGTATTAAGCCTGTTTGCCAAGCTCCAGGAAATATTTGTTCAAGCTGAGCACGAACAGGCTTTCATGAGTTTGTAGAGAATCTAGGAAGGGGACTAGCTTCATCATCACCCTGAAGACAGTAGAAAAGGACAGATAAACATAATTCCATTGCTGTGACTCCAGAGTATTTTGCAGTGTAAGCAAGAGCAGTGTTTGACCAAGTTTTTCTACCTACGGAGCGCAGAAACGTTCACAACTGAAGTCATTGTACAGCATTAACAGCTCCTAAAAGTGTCCCTTTTACTCTTTGACAGGAAAGAAGTTGCACAGACATCAGGGAAAAAGGTTATGTAGTGGGAAAAGAAGATGCAGATGCTAAAGAATGCCTTTTGCATAGGTGAAATTGTCTATCATTTCAACTTGTTGTACAGCAAAAGGAAAGAGAAACGAGTTCCAGTGATTACTATGATTCTCCAGTGATTACTATATTTAGCATGTAAACAAACACTCAAATATTTGTTCATGTGAAGTGATATTTCAGACCTTAGGATATTTTGATATTTATTCAAGCTGAATATCTCTTCATTTTGCAGAGATGGTAAAATGCCTTTATAATTAAAACCTAAGTATGACCGACATATATCCAGATCCCATGGCTGAGGTAAGTGAAATTTTACTTCCTATAGGGATGGTAAGTATTGTCAAAAACCATGGCTAGTATGAGACAGAAGTATGCTTGCCAGGACTTAGAATAAGAAGGTATCAGGGAAAGATCTTCCATTGACAGCATGAAAATCAATTTACAAGTAGATTTTAAAGCTTGGAAGTAGGTTATAAGAAGAATTAAGCTGTTGCAGCACAGCTTCAGAAAGCTCATGAGTGAAGTGCTTATCCACAGAAAGAAAAGGTAATATACTTAGGCCATAACAAAAGTGAGATAATAAAAGTAAGTGATCAACATATGGTTTTCTGTCTGCAGAAAGAAGGATGTAAATACAGACTTGCATAGCAAAGCCAAAGAAAATCTGGATTGACTCAGGCATAATATATGCAAAGGAGAAGAGCAACTTTTATTTAGCAAATGAAATAACTCCCACGACAACCAAAATTCCATATGTGCAGTGGTCAAAATAAAGTTGGATGCCAGCAGTTATTCAGTGTGTTATGTAAGACATTCAGATATTTACACTTCTAAGCAGTATAAATTGTTACATTCATTTGGTGGCTGAGGACTCGACATGGCTTCCATTAAAGAAGGGAAATGAATGACATATTATTTAACCCCTGGCCACGCTAGGAATCCTCACCATCACCTTTCTCTTCTGGTCTTTGTCATCCAACCAGGCAATAACAGCTAAGCAGCAGTTCTAGCACCACGTAATCTCCTTTCAGTACTGGACCAGCTCCTCTGCCTTGGGCCTGAAAAAGGAATTGAAAAAAAACCCCACCAATGGGTATTGTTTGTTACTTGTGGAACATACCTGCTACCTCTACTCTGACATTCTCAGCTGAAAATTACCACATAGTTACAATTTTAACATCTGCAGAAAGATACCATTACAAAGACATATTTTCTAAATCTCAGCAGGTGGGAAACTCACAGCTTTTCAAGTGCTAAGTTAAGCTTGCAGGCTATCATGAGGGATTTTTACTTACCCTTGCATATGATGTGACATATGATATCCGGACTAAAGCAATCAGACCAACTAAAACAAGTGGTCTTACTGTGGAAAATAAAAATAATTGTTAAGTATGAAAAGTATTTTAAAACTCTGGCCACCGATATGTCTGAAACAGAAATAATGTCAGTAAAATAGAAGGAGTAAACAATCAAAAGGAGATCAGAATTAATGTTTATATAATACTTAATCATTGGCATACTAACATTAGCACTACCACCTGAAAATGGAAAGATTCCTGCACCAAATTGTCTTTTCTGATACAAATCCAGAGTAACTCTAAGCCAGCTACAACAGAGCCAGTCCAAGATTTAGGTTTAAACAGTGTAAATCCACACAGTATTTGGCCTGTCTACTGGGGTTTCAATTTCTGTTAATAAATGAATACAGTCCATTGTGGAAGGGGAAAAAAACGAAAGTGAAATAAATATATAATCTCCTGGAATATAAGGAAACATTTGTATGACCTTTATTTTACAGTCCCAGTCATCCAGCCTGATGATCTTTGGAATTCTAATGTTCGGCAGAGATTATTTTTGTAATGATTTCGATTGATGGTGAAATTGTAAATAACTGTGTATAAGAAAGAATGTGTCCAATTCAATATCGCTATATACAATATTGTGCATTGTTATTAGTAGTATCACCTGCAGCTAGTATTTTATATTTTAAATTCCTTTTGGTTCCAAACTCCCCTAGTACTTACAATACATTCTGGAGTTACACTATTGAATTTTACTCTGTCATTCAATGAGTAATTTCTGTCTATTCTAATACAATTTTGTATGACAGGACCTGGAGAAAGTTTATCTGAGCACCTTGTGTGGTGACTGTAAAACTGATATATCATTCACAGCACCAGCAATGCAATCACCTACGAATGTGGAATAAGAATCAGTTTCCATCAAAATAGGGCATTTTTTTCGGAAACTCAGACATTCACCAAGGGTTGCAAAAGTAGAAATGGTATGCATGTTGTCTGGCTTCATTTTAAAGGTCATAAAATACATTTATCACCCTTAACATCTTTTATGTCTCTGTAATTAAATTATATTGTTCATGTGTTTTTCAGACACTCCTTGTATGAAACCCGGGGAGGTATAATGAATACTATTTATATGGGCAGAACTACAAGATTATTGGAATGAATGCTGTAAGAACTGTACAGCTTAAGGGTGAGTGAATAAAATTTTCCATCAACGATATTCATAATTATTACAGCTCTGCTACTTTAGGAAAGAGTGAACTACTGAAATACGTCTCAGTTTTGACTCAGTACTTAGTCAAATATATTGACTTTGGTAAGTAAGGGCACAACATTTCTTTCTCCTCAGCAGAATACACTAGGCACAGCCGATGAATGCAGCTGTCAGAGACACCGCTACAGTGCTCTCACGCTCTGCTGTGGTACAAACTGCATCAGCCCAGGGACAGTAGTAGCTTTTACCAAATGGCATATGTTCATCTGGGAACTGGGTGGCCAGTTCTAGCTCCAGTCCCTTCCACATCCTCTCTGACATGAGTCTCAGAAGAGAGAAACAGTAAGCTCTCTTTTTTTGTTGCATGTGTGATGGAAGACCCTGTAAGAGGGTTTACGTTGGTGAGGAAATTCTAAAATACCATCTAGAAAAATGTTCCTAACTCCCAAAACTAAAATCTCTTGACCAAGTCCTCATCAACAAACTTTCTACTTAATGGTTCCCCTTCTGACACACACGAGGAAACAAAAGATGCTGTATCTGAAGTATAGGTTTTTGATACAGTAACTGACAGTAACCAAATTTAGGAGGTGTTCTGTTTGTGAAGTAACTGTGAAAACTGTGCAGTAGTCTGGACAGCATGCCTGAATAGCAGCTATTATAGTTCTGAATTTGTTTATGAGTAGTAAGTGGCCTCCTGCATAGCTGCTTCGGGGATTTTGTCAATCTCATGGTTAGAAATCTTTTTCAAAGTTACGCTTCTCTTGTTAAAATATATTTGTTCTTTCAAAAAATGTTTTATGATTTTATATATGACTTTTTTCCTTCCCAGTATTTGTATTTCCTATGTATTTACCAAGAACAATGCAATGTTCTTATAACCTTTATTTTTTGCTAGGCTAAATAATTTAGTTCTCTCTTCAGCATTTCAATAGTCCTTCTCAGCAGCTGTTCTGGTACAAATTCATCTTTCTTGAATCTAGGTGACCAGATTTATATATGGAATTCCAGACGGAGCTTCAGCTGGTCCTTGTACAATAACAATAATACTTTGGAATAGCTAAAAGAATTATCTTACTATTTACAGTCTCAACACCTTCTTTATGGTGTATTACTTTGATACATATTAGTCATCCCATAAACAAGACCTGTAAAGCTTGGAAGATCTTTAAACTGCTTTCACACTGGCAGGACATTGTTTTTTACCTCCTGCCCTGTTGTTTCCAGGTTATGGGCACTGACTGGTAGAGGCCAATAACCAAACTATTATCTGCTACGTTGCAGTAACTTTGACTTCATAATAATAAAAGCCATCCTATTTCTGCCGCTAAGCTCTAGTTTTTCCTAGAGAGTACTCCAATTATCCAGCGTATTGGTGATGTCTGCCAACTTAGTTACCAGCAAATTTTATAACTACTGTTGTTTTATTCCAAAGCTACTAACGTTATTAAGTAAGACCTGTCCCAGAACCAATTATTACTCCACAAAACACCTCTCTGTAGGCTGATATCTCCCCTTTTCATACATCCCATACTCATGTCTAAAGTTCTCCTTCCTTATCCTGTCCACAGTTGCAGTTTACAGTCCCGCACTTCTGAAGTTAGCCAGTAATTTCCCATGCAAATATGTATATGACTTCTCCACATAGATTAAATATGCAATCAGTTATTTCTTCAAAAAGACAATGCACTTGTCCATCATTATTCACTGTGGGTAAACACATGTTGCATTTTATTACCTTTTCCATTAGCTTATATACCTTTAAATTACTACAATGTTCATTGGTTCTGTCAGAATTTGAAGATGAACATTTTTTTTTGTCCTCTCACACTCAGCATGGGGTGCACGAAATTCAGAGGTTTCCTTCCACCTGACTGCAAAAAATTCAGTTACTTTTAGCCATCAGGTTTTCTCTGTCCTTCCTAATAGCATATTCCTTATCAAAAGCTGAGAAAAAATATTTATTTAGCTTTTCAGCAAAACTTGGTTTGCCTTTAAAATTTAACCTTCTAAGTTCAGTGAACTCATTTCTTCTTTTCTTATTCTTTTTTTTTTTTGTTGTTTAAACAGTTGCATGTTTTATTATTTGTTCATTTGTTGTTTTCAAGGTCAAATTGCTTCTTGGAGTTCTTCTTAAGCTCTGCATTTCCTTTGTTTGACAATCCACCTTTTTTGTTTTGTATCATTGATGCTATTCCTAATGCACTTTTCAATAAATTAGTTCTGGAGTCTTTTTTAATAAGTTTTTTTTCTCCTTTGTTTGAAACACAGTTTTGAGAAATCTCTGCATTTAAAGCTTTCATGCTGAGGTCTCTAAGCTCTTCAGCCTAGATAACTTTATTCACAATTCCTTTAATTTCTCAACATTTTCCCATTTGAAGCCAATATTAAGTTGCAGACTAATCATTATTTTTTTAGGCTAAGACAAAATCTGAAGTGGCATAGTTTCCATCTGGTTCCATGAAGAACAGCAGGCACCACATCTCAGAATGCCCAGACTGAGTTAACGGTCTTTTGTTTTCCAGTGTCTATTTGGACAACAAGTTTGCCATAGTGAGAAATGTCCTAGTAGGATGTATTTCTCTAGAAACAGAATATGAAAATACTATATAAAACAGAAAACAGACCTTTTTTCCTCTCTACTGACAACACCCTGTCATGAGGCAAAATTTGTGGAGAGAGAGAGAGTCTAAGAACATTCATTTAATCAATATTATCAACATCACAACAGTAAATAGATAAAAGTAATTGCAAACATAACAATGAGAACATTTTTTGGAAAAAAGAAATACTAAACCCTTAACTGATGTCCCCATTAAATGTACATTCTTCCTGAAAAGAACAATGATACTGTTTTTTGATGGAAGCTACACATTAGAACTAGAGAAAAATATTGACTGTTTGCTGTCAAAAGCTGTAGTTTTGCCAAGACCAAGACGTTTCCATGGAAGTATTCCAATTGCTGACCAACTCTATTATAAATACTTACTTGGGGAGCTGAAGGCTCTGGTCTTTCCGCATGCTAAGCAGCACTGGTCTCCAAAGATTTTAATGTGAGTGGAATATCTTACAGGGTTTGATCCTAAAGGAACTATATATCTCTCTACAGTATCTACAGAATAAAATTCCAGTGTTGAATAACTCTCTGAAGATGGACAGAAATGAGAGAAGAGCATATTTTCTTATGCATCCATGATCCAGAAGAACAGTCAGTCCCGCTCTATTACGTTTATGTCTTGGAGGGTCAACGTTCCTTAGTGTGATAAACTAGATAGGTACAAGAATCCACAATTTTACCTGTTGAGACAGACTGTTCAAGATATGAACTAGAACTAAAAATATAGTCTGACTGGGAACTTCCCTTAAAAGCTATTTAAGAATAAAAATGCTACCCTGAAAGAGAGATGAAAATTGCATACTGAATATTTTCTACTAAGAAATATTTTTTGCCTATTTTTTTTGTTTTCATTAAATAAAGAAAAATGTAAAATCCAGTTATAAACATCTGAAAAAATGAAATTGGAACAATGCTTTAAAAAAGGAAATGAATAAAAATCACTGTGGTGCGAAGATGGTGCATTGCTTAAAAATACTTCAATATAGTTCTTCCCTTGATTCATCTGACCCTTTCAAGTCATTCTATAAATCAAGCAAGTAGTTGTTTTCTGAAGCAGTGGCTAACCGTGATATCATTTCTAACACGTGCTGGCTTTTAAAATAGTGGCTTCTGTAAAAGCACGATTTAGATAATTACACTGGGATTCAGTAGAATCTTATTCCATGAGTATTCCTGTTTGACCAGATTATGAACCATTTATTAGCATTCATGTCCAGTAACTCACATGTTTCATCCCACCGAAAAGGTTTCAGGATTGTGGCACTCTGTCAGTTTTGCTCCAAGTACAATCTGGGATTAATCTATAAAAGTACTGATATAAAAATCTGATTTAGAGTGGTGTGGCTGAATGTTCTGAGCAATTTAGAGTGTGAGATAAAGTATTCTAAATCTAGGAAGATATTTCTGGCAGCTGCATTATGTACTTTTTCTAGGATGTGGGAACAGTCCAGACCTCTTGACTCACTACTGCGCTACCCAGCCAGATCATAGCTGTGCTGAACAGGCATGTTCTACACACAAAGGCAACTCCATTCTTTCCACAACTTTGTAGTCCAGAGCAATATAAACATTGATATATCTCCACCATATTCTTGTCACTTTTGTGTGACTGAAACATTGTCTCCTAAAGTCTACTGTCCTACAGAAAGCAGGGTCCTATCAATAAGATGGATCAAGCTCAAAAGTGATAAATTTTCAAGTGCCTTACATTTGTTAACTGTTTAAACAGCACTTGTCTTATATTAAATGAATGAAAATAATACGAGCAATGAAATTCTTCCATATCCTTTTTTCCACCTCCCACCAAATCTATTTTGTTACCTAGTAAAATGGATTATCATTATTGCTATGCAGTGCATAGCAACTGACGGAAATGATCAGGCTATAGAGCTTAACAATGCATAGTGAAGGATGTTTCATTTTATTTTAGGATGCCTTTTATGACAGCATACTCTGGCAGAGCATATTGATTAAACAACTGATAATGCCACATTGTAAAACACTGAGATTCTTGGTACTTTATAAGGAATTAGCACCGAAAACTGAACTGGACTTCTTCTATCCAAATACAGCCTTCCTGAAAAAACTTCAGTCAGAGTCCCATTATTACTTATTCTCTCAGATAACTACGCCGTATGCTGTACCTGACTTTGCAGACAGACAAAAAGATGAAAGTGAAGTCTAGTCAAATGTTTCTAGCTTTCTGTTAATAATGTTTTGTTTTGTTTTGTTTTGTTTTGTTTTAAATTCTGATGGCATGTATGAGTTCACTATATTAAGAATGCTTTATGTTGCTTCAGTTCATTACCCTGTGCTGATCTTATCACAAGAATGTTATTCACTCCTTTCTTTGATAATTAATATTGATTGCCTGTTAGTCTGTGAGCAAGTAAAATGGCCTTCAGTCCCAGTCAGTAGAAATTCTACTTAGAAATTTAATAGATATTTCTTTTCACATCTTTTAGTTTGCTTAATGGTGCACCTCTCTTGCCCAAAGCTGTTCTTATAGTAGTTAGAAGGTGATGAGTAGAGGAGGTAACTAGTTTTATTGTTGCCCATCCGCAATTTCATTTGCTTGTTAATGTTTCCACATGAATCTTTCCAAGCGGCTTTCCCTGAAAGAACACAGAACATGAGAAAATGAAACAGAATGTGAATGGATTTTTCTGAAGCCTGAAAACACCATTGTAGATTCATTGCATTATTTGCATTTGTTCTTGTCAATGTTCTTCTGTCAAATCTACTATATTCCGATAATGGGAGCCCAGCCAATATTCTTCTTGCTTTTCAGGAAAGTCCCAATAAGGCCATCGTTTAGGAAAAATAAAATATAATAAAAAATCGTTCTGATCAAAGTAGAGGAGGGTATGAGCCAAAAACCCAGCTCTGAAGATTCCTGAATTGTATTAGCACGAACCTCTGACTCGTAACTTTTCACTTCAGTTCCATCATGACATTGTTGGAAAATGTATAACCCATAGCGCAAAGCAATAATCTGAATAAACCAAACTGATAGACAAGACTATTTTTCATTACAGAGAGAAAAGGAAAGGAGAAAATGTGGAAAAACAAGTAAAAAATTTTACAAATCACATATTGTGAAGGTATAAAGTGATTAGTACTGGACAAATGCTTGAATCTATCATTTAAAAGTTTTATGCTTTTAAACCAGAAAATCATCTGGCTATGTACTTTCAGAAACCAAGGTATGCATCTAATGGTCTCATAAGAAGAGCTTAGGACTTTGAGAACAATCAAAAACCATGCCTTTGAAAATGGAGAATAAAGAGGTCCTAAAATGATAGATTTGAAACAGTCCTAGAAGACTGTGTCACTTTATTTAAATGTCATAGAATGGTAGTTACCCGCTAAGCTGAGCCAAAATTGTTCCTAAAAAAAAACTATATTCAAGTATCTTTAAGTAGACTACAGAAACCCAGTGAAAAGAAATGTTAATTTATAAAAAATACACTTTAGTAATTGTGTTTACCACCCATGGCTCTTTCCTCACATCAACATTTTACAAAAGTATTTTATATTAATCTATACTCTGAAGAAATCTAATGGCTACCCTGCAGATTTGGGGTGACACTTACATCCCTAACAGTGGAGCACGTCTGCTGGTTACTGTGTATGAACACGGCTAAGATACTTGCTGCCTTTGACACCATGCTTGTTTCCACCTTTCCCACACATCTAGATCACCTGAGGGACTGAACCAAAGGCTACATTGGAATCTAGCTAGGGAGAAAACAGTCCTGCTAAAATGTAGAATAGGTGACAAAGGTAGAGGAAAAATGATAGAGCAACATATAGCGCAGATGCACCTCTTTTTTGGGGGTGGATAGCAGTGATAGATAGGCACTGGAACACCTGGCTGGCCCCAGATCCCCGGAGGCACTCTGCAAATAGCTGACCTAATTGCAGATGCAGGGATTGCTGTCAAAATCAGCAATCGCCAGCAGTTTCCAGAGAGTATCATCTAAGGAATTTTGTTAATTCCAAATTGTGGTACAGTCAATTCAAACATTGCCATCAGCAGAAATTATTTATGTTCACTTTACTGGTCTCATATGCACGCTATTCTCTTTTACTCTGCCAGCTAATCTGCCAACAGAAATATTCACATGCGGGAGGAAAGAAAGAATAGAAGCTGCCTGTCAGCTGGAGTCATGTGAGAGCAAAAAGCCTGCAAGGATACAGTCACAACAGAAGTTAGGTGGCCCTCCAGCTATTTCTGTCTTGGTCATGGTCCTCCAAAGCACATAAGAAATACTGAACTAAAAGTGTCAGGAGAGGACCGTTATACCTTTATAAAGATCAGTTCCACATCAAATAGAAGAAATGAATGTATTTTCCAGAGAAATGTGATTTTCTAAATTCACCCACAGATTTTATAGCTAGAGGGGGTCATTAAGAACATCCATTCTGAGTTAGCGAAGACCACAGGATTTCAGGGAGTAATTTGTTATCTCTAAAACATCATCTGGAGGAGCTAACTCTCACAGTTTAGAAAAATAGCTAATTGTCTTGACTTAAATTCTCGATTGTTGAGGAGACACATCCTCTATAGATAAAATATTTCAGAGATTAACTATTCTTACTGTTAAAATATATGTCTTGTTTCCAGTCTTGATTTGTATAACTTTAGGCTGATTCTTGACATGTCTACTTGTAATCAAGCAAACAGCCAGATCTTCTTCCAGGCTCCCCAGATCCGAGTATCTCTCTGTCTTGGAAAGGATAAATTTGAATTTGTAACTAGCACACCTCTGTTGAATAGATTTAGGACAAATAAATAACTGATTTGCAATTCGGTCTGGTGGGAACCAGGTCTAATCCCATATACAAAAATAAGAGAAAAATAAGAGAAGAAACACATGGATTCAGAGATTAGAATATTCCTACAAGAATCCCAGGTTGCAGAAGAGATGTTTGTATTTAAATAAATGCCAAACATTTCCCCTGATTTTAGTTAATCCTAAACAGTGTAAGCACATGACGCATGTACTTATAGACACATTTTTTTGCTAGACGATTCAAGACTGTTGTGGGACTGAGATGTAATGAACAGTGTATCTATCTATTGGGAAGCTGACACTATCCTAAGGAAAGAAGAATTGACAGGCTATGATTGGGACAGGTTAAATGTTTTTCAGTTTCTTATTTTCTGGCTTTTACCTTATGTTGCAGCTGTTTTGTGTAGCTGTTCCTCTTGCCATCCACATGTTTGCCCTCTGAATCCAGATATAGAAAAGTGCATCAGATTGCCTCTGTGTATTGATGTGGTTGCATGTACACCTGTTGGTACTGCGAGCTGTGAGACTGAAATGGAGACTTCTCACTTTAAAACATCAGGTTATCTAGGGAAAATATTTTAAAATATACTGAATGAAATGTGACGATGTGGGAATTTCTAAAAGCTGGGCTTCGAAGTGTAGCCATTTCTGTGCAGAAGAGCTGAGGTATTAATGCTGACGTGCATGAGTCCAAATTAATCCAATGTGAGAGGAAATCCTTAGATCTTTAAAGTAAATAGAGTTTGAAGATAGATACCAGTAGGACTAGAAATTTCTAGAGCAAATTAAAAAGAGTTTTTAGATGCCTATAAGCTGCTGAGAGAACTGAGACAAGCAAGTCCTAAAGGAACACCCATATTTGCAGAGAAAAAATGCACCAAATTTTATCTTTCGTTATTTGGATTTGAATCAATAAAGCCAGTCTCAAGATGAGTGTTTGTTGTGGTGAAAGAGCGTGGGAGCTTCAACTGCTTGAGTGTAGTACAATATAGCACTTAAGAAATCTTAGCAATACAAAAATTCGTCATCTAACAACAGTATTTTTATCCCACTATCTGAATATTCAGGCACTCTTCTGAGAACAACAAGTTTATCCTGAGAAGTGGAAGATAAGGCTGTGAATCAGCTGTAATTTTTTAGCCAATGAAAATATTGACTGAGCCATCACTCTTGGATTTTATACTCCAAATATACTTGCATTCCAAAGCAACTGTTATTAAGTAGAGAGCTTATTGAACTCCTAGCTAAACAATGGAATCTGCTCAGCATACATATCTGCACAACTGATATGCTTGCAGCAGGATTAGTGAAATACCATTATTAGTTTCATCATCATCTTGTGCCGTGGAGAAAGCTATTTTTTAACTCATAGTTATCTGTTTCCTTTGGTCTCAAATACAATATTTTTCTGTCAGTTGTATAAGCTGATATGAAGTTATTCACAGCATTTTACAAAGTAAAAATACAAATTTCAGTGCTTGTAAACCCAGTTCTTTCCAACAGAAATAGCTCTTGCTGTGTGAATTAGGATGCCATATCTACCCCAGTTTAGGATTTTTAGTTTTTAAATACCGGTGTGATATAAAAGTGAGCACTGAATTCCAGCACTGCCTCACAGATATGTTGAATGCTGAAAATTAGCACCAGTCTTCCCACCAAGAACTTTAAATCTACTGTCACGTGTGGTGTTTGGAAAGCTGGTTTCTGGCTCAAGTGTCTTATCATAAAACAGTTTTCAATTCAGTATACTGACATTTTAATTTGTCTGTTCTTTACTGCTCAGAATTAAGGAAGGGGCATCATTCCAAGCTATTTCTCCAATATCATTTAGAAGCAACATGGCTTTTGACCTCTGAATTAAACTGCAAACCTCTTTGCATACACAATATTTTGCAGTGTTGAGTTACTCCTTACATTAAATCTCCAGCTGGTTTACTTTGCCGCTAAGAAAATGCAACCACTTGTTCAGCAAAAAGGAAATTACTGTGAAATAAATTACTGTTTTTTCACGGAAATTAAAGGTTTATGGAACACCTTGATTCAATGCAGAGCTTCATTGCTATTCTAGAACCCACTAGTCAGGTCAGCAGAAAGCATCTTCATTTCTTTTTATTTATATACATAACAAGGAATATCAAGGTCAAAGTTTCTTTCAGGAATGAAATTACATGAAATTGCTTAGAGTTTATTTAAATCTCACAATCACGTTGAATGCAATCTGTTATGTCTACCATATGTGTAACCATTAAGCATCTGACCAAAGACCTTTCAAAACGTCTTCATTTCTGTTATCTTTGGACGTGAACCAAATGTGTATTTTTTACCAAAAAAAGGACTGAGATAGTGTGCTCAAGGACACATAGATCATCACCAGATGTGGGTATTTCATAATCACGGTGGAGTGAAACAAATTCATGAAAAAGAAGGAGGAGTAGAAAAAGTTGTGGCAAGGAAAACAAATGGGGCATCTCACTGGAACTCCCAATTCGAATGTTATTTATCCTTACAGAAAAATCCTATGAAACTTTCATGGTAATATTACAATAATGGCTTCGCCTTGTTCGTATTAAAGTCAATACCAAAGTTGTACTTATTTTTCAAGGAGGTAGGAATAAATGCATATGTGTTTTCTCTAAGTAACTTGTGGGTAGAGTAATAGCAGTGAATGACAGTGTTTTCCTTCAAGACATTTAAAACAGACCCAGAATTGGGTTAATCATTATCTCTCTACTGTCTCTCCAGTGGTGAGAGCTCCATTCATTGTGTTCTCTGCCTTTTGGTCATTCAGGAGCTAAATGGCATCAAACTGCTTGGAGCTCATTTAACCTCTCATGGCCATGCAGAAGACAATTGATCTTACCTACCTTAATGTCTAAACATTGGTCCCATTGCAAAAGCAGCGATAGGGAACGTGATCTGCCACAGCATTTATACACACAAGTTAAGAAAAAAAGGTATTTCTTAGGTCCCATATATACATGGGGCTATAGTCCCATAAACGATTCCTGCAGAAGACACAAGGAAGTGGATTTCAAGTGCAGTGCCTCTTCTGTGGTCACCACTCATGTGTTGCTAATCTATATTAAATAGGACTGCTTTCAGTGAGAGCAGGGAATGTAATGGAGGAGCTGAGGCCAACTTTAAAAACTGCCTCCCTCCATCCTATTTTCTCATCTGCTGTGTACAGATTCTTTCCTTTGTGTACTCTAACTCAGTGCAATTTATGTGTGGTCCCAACAGATTGCCCATAGCAGAATTCAATATGCATATTTTTGTCGCCTGTTTAGTTCTGAGCTATTCTAAAAAAAAAAATCCATGCATTTATGCATGTGAAAACAGCAGCAGTCAGTGCTAATGAAACTGCAGATAGATAGAAAAAGAAAGGGATTTCTTAAGTGCAGCGTAGAGTTGAGTCAACCCGGCACAAACTGACTGTTCAAAAGTTTGATGGAGACTCAACATCCATTGCACAGTCTGGCAGACAAATGTGCAAGAATCTATGTGATCTCAGAGACAACAGCCTCAAATGCAACCTTATTTTGGGTTTATAAAAGCAATGGTGTTATATATTCCTTTGGTCAATCTGGGTGTGTCCTGGCTGTGCCTCTTTCAAACTCCTTGCCTACCTCCAGCCTACTCGCTGTGGGGGGCAGCTTGGGAAAGAGAAACTGTTTTGGCCACAAATCACAGCACCATAGGGACTGCTATAAAGAAAATTTACTCCTCCCCAGTCAAACCCAGTATGCAGTCTTACTCTTTGTCTTTTTAAACTTAATCCTTGTACTTCATCTCAGCACGCCCATTCTGTCTTTTAGCCAGGTTAGCAGGGAAACTTGAGCATCCTAAAAGGTTGCAGGGCCATCTTCACCTTCTGTAGGTGTCCCACCTACATATAGATAAGTGAGTGATATAGATCACTGCATCAAGGTGTACATCTCTGACTAAGAGAAATTATTTTCTCCATCCAACTTGGAAATGCTGTTGGAGCTTAATATAAATTAAACGGGCTGCTAAAACTGGCATGCCTCATAGATTATAGAAAAGACAGTTGGCTTCTGGAATCTGGGAAGCCAAAAGCGTCTGCAAATATCACTTGGTAAGTCAAGTTTAGTTACATATTGGCTATCACCCAAGCCCAGTAGCATTTCATTAATCTGAGGTATTGGATGTAGATCTGAACCAGATATTACATTAAGCTTCCAGAAATCGATACAGAAATCAGATATGCTGGTAAGGTTCTGGAACTAATGTAATTAGGCTGCAGCATTCTCTGTGTAATGCTGTAATGACTAACTGTAGCATCTTCCATAATTTGCCTTTTACTATATTCCGTAGCTGTTCCAAGATGTGAGTCATTTGTAAAACTCTTCCAGGTTCAGGTGTTTCCACTATAGGAGTAATCACATCCAAAAGCTTTTAAAATTAGCTATCTAACTTCTGCATGCTGCCCAAGAGCTGAGTAATCCCAAATGGTATTTCTGGTCCTTTCATCAGACTTCTGAGGTTCCAACTGCTTCTGAAACAAGCCACTCACCATGTGTCTTCTATGTCTACCACTGTTTCAGGATAGTAACATGATAAATCTGAGCCCTTCACCATTTTCTCAGTAGCAAATTTTTTTGCTAAATTTCCCTATATGACCAGACCTTCAAAAGTCTTTAGACCAATAATTCATTTTCTCCAATGGAAAACAACAATACCCAATGGCCTATTTCTGTATGAATAACAGGATAATCTTATTAAAGAATTGCTCTGAGTACTGCTGCTGGCTGTAGGGTTTTTTCCAGTGAAAGGATTGAAAATACTTTGTATTTTCTTGTGTCCCAGTACATGCTGCATAAGATACTGATTTGCAGTACCGTGTTTCTCTCAGGATTCCTGAAGGTGGGTCAGCAGTACCTGCAGGTTGTTTTCCAGAGAGTAACGCAATAGGTGAAAAACCTGTAAAACTTTCCAAACCTTGAAGGTCTTACTGATTCTGGAATTCAGTGATGATCTGTTTATGAAATGTTCTATTTAGTGCACATTTGCACCATGCAGACACAGTGTCATGGGCAATAAAAATAGCTTACACTGTGAACACTAAGCAGATAGTTGAGTGTACGTGTATGGTGAGGGTGAACACCCAAAACCAAAGCCCACACAGACACTAGAGGAACCTGCTGCAGGGACAGCATGGTAGAAACTAAAGCGGTGTCAGCATAGCCTTTACAGCAGCGTCGCAAGTACTTCTGGCCTCAGGCACCCCAGGGCTGGTGCTCAGCTAGCATAGCGCACACATCCCTGTGTGCCTGGGGCACCACTGATGGACTGGTAGCAATTCCAGTAGGCTCCAGGTGAGTATAACCAAGAGTCTAAACCTTTCTCCTAAATCCATTTAGGGATGCAGGTACTGGAAATAGGACGCGTCAGAACTTTTGTACATTTAAATCTGTGACCCAGCCTGCAGGCACCTATGTGCCTGCTGTACGTTTCCTGTTTCTTGTCTGATGAAACACTATAATAATTACCTCTGTTACTATAATTGTAGCAGGCAACATATCAGAAAAGAGATTAAGCAAATTCAAAATTAGTTCGCTCTTTTTATCTAGTTGGAATATCTTCACAGGGGTGAAGAGGGGAAACAGACGCTCAGCTATAAAATCATAACCGGTCATTATTTGAATTCCATGTATATCCATAGGGACAAGCTTTAAACAGTAAAACATTAGTTTGCTTGCCATGTACTACATACTGTGACACTTCCCACAATTATTGTATAATTATTGTCTGCTGCCAGTGGTGTGTAAAGCTGGACATAGCAGTTCATGAAATTTGGACACTTCGAACAGTCTCAGTTACATGGGTTTCCATCCATTTAGCTGGTCAAGCACTTGTGTAACAATGACATCTTCGTCCAAGACTTGTTCTTCAAAGGTTTTCAGATTTCTGTCAGATTGCTTCAAGGGAAAAAAGACACCATTATTACTCCCTACACCTGGTAACACTAGAAAGCCAAAACAGCCACAGGGATGAGATAAATAGCTGAATAACATTCTAAGAAGGGTTTTCCATCTCATATATCTTCAACAGAAGTGTGAACTAAATTCCATTAATGGTGTCAAATTCTGCCTTCAATTACACCTGTCAAACCTGTCAGAGAGAATAGTTCATGCAAAGAGAATATTTGGCCTTGTATACACTTTTTTTGCCAGTAAATATATGACAGCCTGAAAGGATATATCATGTCTGAGATCTCAGGCTGAGCTGCAGCTGGATTTTCATTTTTTACCTAGAACCTGAGCAAATGTGATACAGAGCCACTGATCATAAAAAAGTCCTATCTCGCTGCTGTTGCACTGACGGAAATCAAGACTGTTCTACAACTCCGGAAATAAAGGTAGCTCAGTTATCTCATGGGCATTCTATTCCAGCTTAAGTTAAATAATATATGTGTCTTGAAGCCAGCTCACATCTCAAAGTCCACATTTTCTGAACTATTACATCATCACTTCAAAATTCACTTTTTTGCTGAGAGTGGAATAAAACTTGCTGTTTCTAAAAAATGGCAAATAGTAGCCTGAACATATTTTGTAGCCCCTCTGAAATATGTCTGAAGAATGTATTTGAGAAACTTACATAGAAAATAATGAAAAGACTGCTGTGTTGCCATTAAATAAGAAACTATAGTGTAAATCTAAGGTACTGTTTTCATGATCAGGGTGAGACTTCTCAAAGATGCTGGAAGATTGGAAATGAAGGGACACTCATCTGCTGAATCAGGCCTAAACAGGAAAAATGGCTCCTGCAGTATATGGCTAATCCTTTGCTATCACACATTGCTGTAATAGTTCACTTTAAGGTTACCTAGAGAAAATATTTGTGAAGTTATTAACATTTTTTTGTATGAAACTCCCATGACAGCACTACAGGGAAGTTTTGATGCTGTTGCTGTATCTTTTCATAGATCTCTGCACTGTGGATTCCAATGATTTTATAACACTTTTAGCATGCGCTTAAAAAAAAGGAAACACATTCCATCAAGTTCTATTGACAGTTGCAAAGAACTCATTGCAGAGACCTTGTAAATCTAAACCCCAAGTGTTTAAAATGCAATAAAAAAGGATTTTCATATGTTATTATTTTTAGGAGAACATGATATTTTTAAGGTGAAAGTTTGGGAGTGTCGAGTAAACAGAACTCTTCCATTTCCTGGAAATCAATTTTATTTTACAGAAACATTTGTACTTATTGATACAAATGCCATGCAGAACAGCCAATTACAGGCAGTAACAGCATCAAAGAACAGAAGACAAATTTGTGGAACATAAAAGAATAAGAATTATAATATTGAAAACTGGAAGTTGAACTGCAAGCTCAAAGACACCACACAGGAGTAACTTAGAGAGAAATACACTCAGACATGTATTCACAAATGGTCCTGTAGAGTCAATCACACTCAATGCAACCACAGAGAAGTGCATGGAAAGAGGAGTGTGTCCAGCTTGCATCCGTCCCCGAGAAGCCTCCTGAGTGCCCTGACAGAACTTACTGCCTCTGCTGTTCTCCACAAGGGACCGAGGGATCTGTGCTGAAGGTTGTCTCCAAAATGCCAGAGCCCTGTACCAGGCACCTGTGGCAACAGCGAAGGCATGTGACACAGCTGTGGGAGCCTCCACCCACACACCTGATCATCATTGGCTTGGCAGCTGCATTTAAACTCCTACCCTGGCTTTTCTTTCTCACTTACTGCCTTCTAGACATGTATGTGCCCTGCTTTCCATGCTGCTCCTTCTTGCTTTGCTTCACCTTGACTTGCTGATCTGACTTCTAGCTTGACCTCAGACTTGCCTTGTTGCTACAGGCTTTTCCAGCTGTCACCAAGCCGTGGCAGCCTCGATTACTGCTGGGGGACTCGCTCTACTTTTCTTCAGTGCTTAAGAACTGTATTGCTTGCTAGTGAGCCTACCTGGCCATCGTCCTCAGTTCCTGGCTTGTCCTCTGTTCAGGTGCCAGCTCAACTCTGGATGCTCCCTACCACCATCCCAATAAGTTTCAGATGTGTTTAAACAGCAGTCTTTACTGAGCCTACTGAACCAGTGTGGAGCCCACCAAGCTGCAAAATTACTGGGAAAGTGCTAAAGCTTTAGTTCTGTAGTACAACTCAACATGCAGGTAGAAGCTTTTTTGAGTGTCAAGATATAAATAATGTGTCAACAAGTGAAGAATTTAGTGTACTTAAAGAATGCTGCAAGATGGAAAATTATAAACACTAGCATTTAGGAAGTGGGATTTCAGTTACCTCTTTGGTCTCTTCACTTTATAATTATACAACATTAATATGCAAAACATTCTTCCTATAACTAGTCAAAGGAGATTCCACAAATGTCCATTCACAGCTTTTAAATGTTATAGGCGCATATATATGGGTTTACAGAACTACACAGGCCTGTAAGGGCTATAAATAGACATAAGAGGTAAATGATTTATCTACCAGCCTTTGTCATCATTACATACCTAAATGTTTAAGGGCATTTCAGAATATGCCTTTTGTGGATGTAATGCTAATATCTGAATAGAAACAAACTTGTATGTAAAACCTTCAAACACTGACATTAGCACTATAATGTATATCCCAAAGGAGACAGACTTTCTGTCGGTATTAGAAGATTCTGAATGCTTGCTGCAGTTATCTCCTGTATACTTTTCCTGCAATGCCTGGAAATGCTTTAAGCTTTGGAGGCAAAGAGTGTGGTCAGCCATTGATAGACTTTTAATTGTAACATTTGGCTTGTGGTTTATAATGATGACTGCAGCAATAAGTACTCGGTAAAGTTTAGAAGCTATTTCGTTCCCTGTTATGCTGGGTGGAGACTCTGTTTAGCTACTTATCAACTTCAATTCCTGCAAATCTTCTTTTTCTAAGTGGAAAAGACACTTGGATCCAGAAAGCACCTCGGGTCTCTTAGAGTTATCATCTAACAGTAAGTATACTAAAGTCTAAATAAGATCATATAATCAGCTGCTTGTACTACCAACAAACAGGCATGAAAACCAAAGCGAAGCAGAAATCTGAACAAGCTGTGTATAGTCTCTGCAAATATTCTTGTGTTATACTTCAGCTGAATTTTGCTTCTGCTTAAGAAACCATAGGGATCAGTCATCATTAAAACTGCAGAACGCAAGCTGAGCGAGCCCTGGCAGTATTAGCCTACACTCACCCAGCTGAAACCACAGTGCTACAGCTGCCGACAGTTCTTTTCCCTCATCTGTGCCTCGGTTACTCTTCAGCAGCCCACCCACTGTGTGCCCGCATATTGCCAGATATGCACATTGGAGACTATGCTCTATCATGCTCTATTTCTCTAAATTTTCTTTTAAATAAAAAAGCCTTGAGGCTTTCTGGATGCATGGCTTTCACCCAATATAAAGCTTGGATTAATGATGCCTATAAACTCATCTCTCATAGGTGTTTCTCAGTTTAACACATGCATATTGGCTAAAATAACAAGTTCACCAGCTGTTGGTTTTATTAAGCAGCACTAGTATCAGTGTAAGTACTGTTTGCTTGTTAAAAAGATTCAGATTATCAGAATATTAGGAATGTGGTGAAACTCAAAACTATTGAGTGGGTCAGACTATATTCTCAAAAGTTCAGTTTTGCCAGCAAGAAGCTATTAGCCTGGAGCAACTACAGAAAATGAGCTACACTGCATCCGCTAGCCTGACAAAATCTTCACGTTTTCATGAGAGAAGTAGCTAGGGTGACTGCTATTATCCTATTACTACTACTAATTAGCCTTTATAAAAAAAAAAAAAAGATACAACCAATTATGTCAAAAGGGTTAACTGAAGAATGAATGCAGGCTGAAAGAATAAACATATTCAAGTGCCTGACTTACAGAATTCCATCACAATATTTCTGCCCTTCTGACAAGGGCAATGAATGTATTCGTCAGATCTGGATAGTGAAGCGGCCACTGCCAGCCTGTATTTGCACCGAGGAAGAAGGATTCTGGATTTTTATTTATTGGCTTTTCTCAGTCTCCTTACAATGTATTTATGGGGTTTGTATTCATATACATTTTGCAGAATCCCCTATGCTTCAATGCATTGAATCCATCCTTCCCATACTAGAAGAACCTTGAATATCAGGGTTTAAGCAGAAGGAAACTTCAGCTGCAAATAATCACTTTGGGTCCAGCTGACTAGGATTTGGGCTATAAAAGCCACTAATAGCATTGCCTGCTTAATGTTCTGACTCCTCTGCCTTTTGGCTAGGACTATCCTCTCATTTGTAGAGTAGGAACCAAAGTCCTATTTGACTCTTTTGAACACTGTTGGAGTCTGGAGTGTCAGAATGATGCTGAGCTTGGATTTCCACTCATGTTTTTTACACCAGCAATCAAAGCTGGCAAGGAGCTTGCACTGGAAGTACCATGTGGCTATCAAGGACACCAAATAGGCACATAAACAAGATATGTATGGGTGATACAGGCAGGTAAGCTGAGGTGTCTGTGTTGAACTAATAGTGGTGGAGCACAAATTTGTAAAGGCATGTTGAAGTTTGTTCCAGCAAAGATGCTGTGGGTCTAAGCTAACAGTCAACTTGGCACTCAGCTGCATTGGCAAACATGAGCCCAGACTTGTGCACGCTTACCTCAAGAGGCAGTTGATGTGTAGCCTTTCAGATTAAACCTCCATCAATGTAAATTCTGATAAACTTAGCTTCTAACTTTACACTATTCACAAGAAAACATACATACTGTTTTTCTTTGTGTCTCTAATCAGGAAATGAATCAGTAATTGATTTTTTTCCTAAGTGTATATATATATATTTCAGAGAAGTTGGTACTAGATTTACAAACACAAAGACTGGAGTAATTTTCTCATCAACAGGCTGGGTGGATGGCTCTTACAGCCGCTATGCGTGCTTCTCCACATCATTCACCGTATGTGTAGCACCAGCATATGAAGGCATTGCTATCCAGTTGCATCCTTCTGAGCCATGCGTACCCTCCAGAATTTAGTATGATGGTTGTCCCCAAAAACCTGGTAGCAGTGTGTTTCATGATAAAGCAACCTTGAAACAGCATATTTCAGAAAATTAACAGTCAAAGAGCTTTATACTCTGCCAAGATTGCTTCAAAGGCAACTCTGAAGGTTTGTTTTATTAGAAGTTGAAGTATTTGTGGCAGACAGTTATCTTTAGCTCTGCAATACATAGTATGAAAAGCACTAGCTAGCACGTTGTCCCCTGAACTAGTAGAAGTGGGAGGAAAAAATATTAATCACAATATAACACACAGACTAGTGCTTTGATCAACACTGAATCATACTACATAACTGAAAAAGCATTGGATTGGAAACTAGAAGATGGAGGGAGGGGCAGCTCTGACTAGAGCTGTAAACGCATTTTTGTCATTGTTTTATATTACATGTTACATGAAACTTTAACATCAGTTTAATAAAACAACTTTCTAGCCCTATCTCCAAATTCTACAAAAGTCAACCCATAAAGTGACTCTAGCTCTTCTGGAGACTTTTCTCATGATTAAAACATGATTAGCATATAAAGAGTAAAAGAATATTGAAAACAGTCTGAAAATGTATAGATTGGAGATCCCCCCCCTCTGTTTGATCCATTCTATATGGTTCAAATAGCATACAGAAGGAAAGAAATTCATTACTGATTTCTGTGGGTTGCTTGATGAAACTTTCAGGATGTTTTCTATTATTCTAGCAAATTCCCTCCTCCTAATATCAAAGTGAATAGGATTTGACAGGTGGAACTAGTAACAGCTAATGTTCTTTCTTTCCTTATCAAGAATCACTGAATATTTATCTATGCTTTGAATTCTAAGTGCCTAATTAATAGAATACCTAATCCTCTAATATTGCTTAGACACAAGAGCTAATAATTTCTGTGCATTAAGAGGAACATAGTAACTAAATCACCAAAAGTGCAAGCTTACAAATGATTCTTCTGCATCATACCAATGCACATCCCTTGACATCCTTGGAGCTTTGCATTTTCTGTATAACTTTCTCTTTTTTTTTCTTCCTTTACTGAGACTTTCTAATTTCTCAAACTGGCGTTTTTTTGTGATCTTATTATAGGGTGGCACTGTAGGAACTTGACTCCATGTTCTTTTGTTGATATTTCACTTACTTGTTCTACATAGAAGGACTTACTGATAACTTTAGGAAATAACTCTGAGAAATAATAGCCACCCCAAAAGAAAAGTCCAAAAGTGAAAGGGGAATAGGTGAAGGTTTTGTTAGGAACTGAGGCTTGGAAAGGAAAATCATAATCTTCTAAGGCCAAAGTTATGTAGGAAAATCTTTAGGACTGGAGGGAGATGGACATACAAAATAAAGAAACAGAAGAGTTTAAGTTCAGGAATAACATTATACGATTGGGAATTTTGGAAATGTAAAAATGAACAAGGGTTTTGGGGTATTCCCTAATACTTCAAGAGCAAATGAGTGAGTAGAGCCCAAGAAGAGACGAAGGAAGGATGAAAGAAGCCCGGCCTTCAGAAGACTAGAGGCTTTCAGAAAATTCTAGGATGAAAGACTTGTTTACCCCTAGCTCTATGAGCCTTCAATCCTTCCAGACTTTAAATTGGGTTGAGATGCAACTCTAGTTAAAGGTGCTGCAACCCGATGAGCGACCGACACAAAGGGAAACCTGAAAACAAAGCATGATTCTAGCCTGGGTTTGAAGAATCCTGCAGTTTGGTGATACCCGCAGGAAATGACTCATTGAGCTGATCAATATGACCAGCAATGATACGCTTGATCTACTTTGTCTGGTAAAATGAAGTGTAGATAACTTCTACAGATACAAGCTTTCTCTCTTTACTCTGAAAGGATCAAAGGATATTTTCATGTCAAATATTTAAGTGAAACATTGGAGGGAGCACAGCTAACAGCAGGAAGACTTGCACTCAAATATCTGTTATTGAAGGCCTTAGCTAACTGAATCAATTTTCTCTGATTATTCATTTGAATGAAGGTATACATAAAACTATTCCTTAGTGATTTTTACACTATTACCCGTTTTTCAGCATAGGATTTTGGCAAAATTTGACTTGTGACTGAGCATATTGTGCTGAGGCTGTCCTGCACCTTTTGTAGGAGTTTCTAACAGTTTTAATAGTCTACTAAAACAGCGCTTCTCAAACTGGGGTTATGATGTGAGGGCAGGAAGAGCAGAGAAGACATAAAGTATTGCAATGTGCCTTTATCCAGCTGTCACCTGTTAGGCAGTAGAAAGTTGTTCAATCAGGCTGAAATAAGATGTGGATCAAGAGATGCATCTTGATACACAGATCATCCCTGTCCCACCTCCTATGTTTTTCCTCCTAATAATCCTTACGAATCAAGATAAAATGTAAGACAAAAGGGTTAAAACTCTTTTCCATGCTGATTCTATGTCTTAGACAACTTTCTCTTTGCAGGACGTGTTTAACAAGAGGAAACTAAGATACTGCAGAAGTCTGAAGAATAATGAGCAGTTTTTCTATACATATAGATGCTACTCAAAAGAAAATTCTCGTGTTCTGAGACAGGCTTTATGCAATTTCTCAAACAATGGACTTTAAAAAGTATTTTGATTGCTTATTCTATAACTTAATCTGACAAACTGGATGAATTTCTGATTATTTTCTCAGTTTTGAAGACTACCAGGAGAATTGTTACACTGTGTGAGCAGAGCCATCCCTGAATTGCTTTTTGTATTTGTAGGTGTATTTATACTCATTAGATTTCCAGCTCCAAATCTGGAGTCATGAACTTCAAACAAATTCAAGATTTTGCTTTCAGTTAAATAACGTACTAGAGTTCTTTCCGATACATATTTAGGACCTCTAATACTTACCAGCTGCAAATAAATAAGATCAAGTGTTAGTGATGGAGACCACAAAAGAATTTGTGTGTGGGTCTACAGATCAGATATTTTGGTGTAGTACAGAATTCAGTTTTATCCACCCTGGTGGCAATACTCCATCCACAGTTATGCTTAAAAGAATACAATGAAGAACAAGAACTCCAAAGATGTGGAGAAATTATGTGCTGAAAGTCTCTCCCAAGAATATTAATTGAACTTCCAACTTTCTATGCAGTGTTCTGGAAGTTTAGTATTTGATCTCCATTACGTCTTGCTAGTCTCTAACTTTCAGGGTGATCACGTAGATGTGCTGGACAGACACAGCTGAATAATGTGGATATAATTATCTTTTGCAACACGTATGCAAATCCCACTGACGTGAACGACTTTGCAGAGGATACAGTTTGGGTCCACCTTTAAAATTCTTTGGACTTTAAATAGATGTTTATGTTTAAAAAAAACAGGTCTTGAAGGGAAAGTCTGGATTTTTGCTATTCCTAAATACCAAGAGGGGATATAGAAATACATTACTTGAGATATGCTAAGAACTGGGTGAGAGGCAGTAGTATTTAGATAGCGAAAAAGAGTTAAAATTTTGAGAGGGCTTTTTTGTAATGTAAATCAGTAAAAGAGGGAGAAAAACTGTTCTAAAATTCTTTTCTTCAAGGACTTCCATCTCTTTGTAGGAAGAATCGCATAAGACCATTGTGCTATAAAATCCATGAAGAGCAATTCACTTCCTGAAAGTCTCTTTGCTGCACAGGAACAACGATCAGACTGTCTGCCAGTGCCAAGCACCAATTCCCTCACCAGACTCCTTTGTAGGGGCTCTGTTCCTTGCTGCTCCCAGAGCCTGGCTCCTTTCTGCCTCTTCCCCCTCTCAGCTGGAGCCACTCAATAGACTGAAGGAGCTACTGTTGCTGCCTGTTTGGGGAAATGGCAGATAATTGATGGAATTAGAGCCCACCACCATTCTGAAAGACTCCAATACTGCAGTTTGTGCTTAAAATGATGTGAAGTGGGGTATCCCAGCCTTTGGCTTTCAGCCCTTCTATCTTCAGAGTATTTCTCCTTTTCGCTGAGAAAGAACTGTGGCAGGATGCCACTTCTTTCAGACACTCTGTGGACCTCTACAGCTAGGACCTTCTCTGGTTAAGTTAGAAGACACTCTCTTCATTGTGTGCAATGAAGTGATGGTTGCCTCCCCTGAAAAAGGCAGGGATGTCTGTCCTCCTCTGTCACTGAACTCACAGCTGCAGGACTCTCCTATCAGGGTCAAAACCCCTCTGATCACAGAACCTGGCCAAGCTGTGACACGAAGTGGCTGTTGACAATCATATCCTCCAACTTAACCAAGTACCCCAGCATACCCCACTTTATCCTAGTACCAAACAAAACCTGGAGATGACATCCACTATCTTTATTTCTACTGCATAGACATAAATAAATCAAGACTTGGTTCAGCGAGGAACAAAGAATGACCTGAAATCACCTGAATATATATGAGGACACTCAGATTCTCCCACAGCCTACAGCACTGAATATTAGATGAGTTATACTTGAAAAGTTTTATTGCTTTTAATTTGGGGGGACTCGGAAAGAATTAAGCAAATACTACATGTTGTGCCACAGAATCTCAGAATGGCAGGGGTTGGAAGGGACCTCTGTGGGTCATCTAGTCCAACCCTCCTGCCAAAGCAGGGTCACCTACAGCAGGCCGCAGAGGACCACGTCCAGGCGGGGTTTGAATGTCTCCAGAGAAGGAGAATCCACAACCTCCCTGGGCAGCCTGTGCCAGGACACCGTCACCCTCAGAGTGAAGAAGTTCTTCCTCATGTTCAGACGGAACTTCCTGTGCCTCAGTTTGTGCCCATTGCCCCTTGTCCTGTCACTGGGCACCACTGAAAAGAGTCTGGCCCCATCCTC
>Ga0065711_1003179_pt1 | contig 29341 bp, 16 predicted proteins | sample Hoacrofraction12_FD_59098 | JGI IMG/M metagenome (GOLD analysis project Ga0065711, IMG submission 59098) | Hoatzin crop microbial communities from Cojedes, Venezuela - Epithelial fraction 12 v2 (version 2) | ecosystem: Host-associated > Birds > Digestive system > Esophagus > Crop | place... | reverse complement strand
GTGATTCTGTGAATCCAAAAAACAACTCAGTATAATTAATGAACTGTCTTTTAATGAAAGCTGACTTATGCCAAGCAGCTTTCTGGAAAAAAACAAACTTACTCCCTAGCACTTACCCATGGAGCATACATAAACTGTCATAAGAAAAGCCTAGATGAAATAAAAATGTTATCGCTGAAGAAATCGCTGAATGAAGTATGGCAAGGGGATCTGCTGGAGTCAGAAGAACCACAGCCCTGTTCAGCAGTTTCAACACAATCTTAGCGATTAAACAGCACATAAATATTGCCAGAGCTGTACGCAGCAACTACAATACATCCCTCACATGCAGTCACCCAAATTTCTTCCATACTTAAGTCCACTGAAACAGTTTGTGCTGAAATAGGAGTGCAACAGAAACAAAAAAAATGAAGGCTGTCATGTTGACAGAGTATCAGAAAGTAGAAATTCAAGAGTTTTAGGTTCCACACAATTCAAAATTCTGTCCCAGACATCCTGCATAACTGTGGCCAAATCATTTAGTAGCTCTATTCTTAATATATTTCAGGCCAGAAAATAAGTTACCAGCACCCCCTGAAGATAACAAACATTAGCATTTGGGAAAGCATTCAGACCATGGTATCGTGCTTAACTACACCATTGCCAGCAAGTTTTAAGCTGAAGGAACTCCCAGCCCAAACTGTGCTGGCAAATCAAAGCCCAGAATAATGACCCATTAATGGGTATAGTATGCTTAATTAAAAAAAAAAACAAAACCACACAACAGCCTGTTATGTAACTGAAAATAGCTGCCCTCTCTTTGAAGGGAAAAAATTTAGAATTTAGTAGTTTTGCTGAGATCAAGCACTACGAGTTAACTGGGAAGCATGAATTTTGATGTGGCTGTAGACAGGCAGCCCTACTTGCACCACTAACTCCTAGACACATTACAGTTAGAAACCCAAAGGCCCACGTAGTATAAAAAGTAATGTATGCCTGGGTGTTCTTGATTCGCAACATTCACGGTGGTGGGGAAAAAAAAACCCCAAAAAAACAGGGCTTCATTGTTGATGTTTTTGTCTAGAACACAGAATGTGAAATATGGGAGAGCTAAAGGTTAAACACGTAATACTGACAATGATCAAGAAGGCCACAAGCCTATGTGAAACATCACATGTACTGAGGCTGCAGACCTGGAGACAGTCTGGAGATTAAAATTTAATTCCTGTATCTCGGATGTCCTGAACAAGTTCTCTGCACTTGTTTTCCTCTTCGAAAGCAGGAGTACTATACCTGTCCTAATGTGCTCTGAGATCCGTGCGTGAAAGTGCAACCATGCTGACTTCTGATATGATCCAACTGGATTAGGTCAGCTAACAGCAGCTACCCCACAGAACAACAAATACTCTCATTTAATTAGGAAGGTTTAAGATTTCCATTTTCTAAGCAAAATAATGTAGCTGTCAAGGATCATTTTGCTCCATCAAATGGAAGATTCGTGTTCAGACCATTATCAGATTTGAATAAAACCTTTTACCAATATACATCTCTGACCTGGCAGATATTCATACCAGTAAGAAATTTATCTTTTTCCTTTTGCAAGTTAGTTCACAAAAGTGCATAGCTGGAGATCATGGACTCCCAGAAACATGTCCCAGAATGCATACAGACAGGGAAACCAATATTAATGACCTGGGCTGGAGAAATCACTCAACTGATGTGGAAAATGTAAGTTGGCTTTTATATAAAGGGTGCTTATACTTTTATATTCCCTAATCACACTTTTAAAACTTAGCTAGGTCCTTGAGTGCGAGACACCAGGGAATTTAAGTTAAAAGAAAATAATCCACATTTTGCATTCCTTTCCTCGGCTAGGTGCAGCAGCCGGGGGTGGGGGAGGATGTGACGGCAGACAAGCAGTGCCAGGGACACAGCAGGCTGGGCCGTGGGCGCAGTGGAGGGCACAGTGGCCAGGAGTGACGACCTCCCCGTTTCCCTCGCCCTGCAGAAGCAGGACTGGAGACGAAGGTACTGCCTCTCAGTTAAAATCCTGGCAAAATTTGCTGGGCAGCTGGACACCACAAGAGCTTTTAGGTCAGTGAGCTAGGGACTAACAGGCACTGAACAGCTTCCTCTCCAGCTCTACAGGGAATGAATGGCTGAAATCAGAAGTACTGCTTGGGGATTTCTGAGAAGAGCTGGCTTTTCACCCCATATTCAGTACACAGTAATCCCTCTCAGATGCTTCTTAGTTTCTCTCCAGTTGTCCAGCTGCAGCTGTGGTCAAGAGAAGCAATGTTGGGCTACTGGCTCCAGCTAAAAGTAGTCACAAGCAGCAGCTGGTTACCCAGGATGTCTTCCCCTGCAAAAGGCAGACTAACACAGGTGCTGGGGAAAATACAGACAAAAACATCATTGTAACACTAAAAAACAAAAATCCAAATACTCACTTCAAGGACCTAACCAAATTTTAAATATGTCAGGAACCAAGACTGGTATAACCACACTTTATTATTGACCAGTTCTCCAAAGAATAATAAAAAGAAAACCTCAGAGAGCTGTGCCATAGTGAATAAAAGCTGACTTACCTTTTACCCACAGGCTGAGTACTCATTCCTACCCTGGTCAGTGATGGCACTGATATCACCTACCAAGAGCATGGTGAAGCTCATCTTTGTAGAGCAGGGAATCAACAACTGTAGACCAAGCTATAACGTGAAATTTCAAAAGGAAAGAGAAAAAGAGTATATAAAACTTAATTTAAAATCTTGGTGATTATGTTTACAGGGCAGTTGGCAGCTCATAACTGAAATGGAGACAAATTTTAGAAAAACCTCCTTTACAGTGGAGGACGGCTACCGATTTCAGAGAGGCCATGTACGTGATTCACTACTGATTTTAAGACCGTCAGGAAGCACCTGCATCATCTAATCTGATCTGTAGAAACAAACCTCAAAGGCATCCAGACACTTCACAGTCTGGCAATCTATCAAAGTTCTAGGTATGTTGCTGTCATAGCCGATTTCTTTGCCTGCTAATAAAATCTGCCTTACTTTTAATAAGAATTTATTAAGCTTTGGCTGCCAATCAGAATTCACTATGCAGTCTGCTTAGATTAGAGAGCTGTCTGCTGATGGTAATCCTTCACCAACACCTGTACTTCCCGCTCATTATCAAATCACCTGATAACCTTTTTTGTCTTCAACTAACAGAAGTAAATTGTCGACTGAATTTCCTACAGGCTCATGAATAAAAGAATTGTGACAATAACCACTACAGTCACTCTAAGCTATAAAGTATTCACCAAGCCAGCCTTCCCTGCTGCAAAATTCTGCATCCTCAGAAAGCCTTCCTTCCACAACAGCCAAGCACAGAACACTAAAGCTGCATTGTTAAGTTTGCAATTTCTGGTTTTCCTGGAGAGAGCACTGAGACTTGCTTCTTTTTTTTCTTTCTTTCTTCCAGAAAGCAGCCATGCAGTATATTCCCGAAGGAGAAAGTTTAAAACTGACCTATGGAAACTACAGTATCGGTGTGCTAAGCACATGAGCTCAAGGAGGAAATGCCTGAAAACAGGTACGGCTTAAGCACTACGGATGATGACATGAAAAATAAAAGGCAAGAGGAGTACACAGATCTTTTCAGAACATTCGATTGTGCTCAGAAGACATTGGCCTGATCCAATGATCTGGACTTCCCGCACACTGGAATCATGATGTATGTTGTCTTAGCTGAAAAAAAATGGCATCAGATCAAAAGAACAGACAGATGAAAAGAGAGGTTAAGAGCAAAAAACCTGGGAGAGAATTCAAGGTCAGTGACATGACAACATGTTCTGCGTTGTGGCACAGAGCAGACAGCAGAATCTCCTTTCTCAATGTAATTTTGCATTTGAGAAGCTTTTAAAAAATTGACCGACAGACTCCCAGACACAAAGAACATTCTTGTTAAAAGGAAGCTGAAGTCTATAGATTCTGCTTGCAAGCAACACAAACCCTAAAAAGTGTAACAGACATTATAACCTGTATTAAACTTGACAACTGCTTTGTTACAGCTCAGCAATGCTGCCTGTAATGCCTGTAATCCAGGAGAGAGAAAGCATCAGTCATAGAACCAAGGCAAGAACAACAAAGCAGTCTACAGCTGTCACTAAAAAAAATGCTATAAAGGCACAGAACTGTTTTTATTTCAAATCAAAAAGCCAGTTAACTAAGAGAAAAAAATATCAGAACACAACAAAGAACAAGGATGAGGGAGGGGAAATAAGAACAAGGAAAAGCCCCAAAAGCACACGGGACACACACCAAACTTGTGCCACATCCGAACATTCAAAATTGAAACTGGAAAGAGTTTCAGTTGTCTCCTGGTTTTCTGAGTCCTGCATGACCAGAGCCAATGGAGTCGGAGTGTCCCCTCTCTCCAGCAATGATGGGAGTACACTTATCTCAAGAATAACAGCTCAAAAGGAGAACAGAGATATATACTAGGTAATGTGCTCAGTCTAAAGTGCTCACCCAGTTTTCCCAACATTCATTAAAAAAGCAACAATCCTGCGTAAAAAGAACATTTTTGACATAAAAACAGAGAAAGAAGAGATACTACAGTGCTCTAAAGCTCTCTAGCTGGCATATCCTGGTTCCAGTTTATTTTATCCTCTGGCAGAGTTCACTGTCCCTTAAGCCCAGCCTGACTGTCCAAGGTTACAAATCAAGTCTGCTGTGGGTGCAAATACGACAGCAGACTTCATGCAGGGCGACTTGGGTACTACACGACTGACTAAAGCCCTTCATCACATCAGCATCACTATATTGCTTCCAGATCCCAGCTTGCTTCACAGCACTAATGGGGGTACGCGGGAAGTGGCTCTGCACAAACCAGTTGTCATATTACAGCTGTTTTTCTGTTATAAAAGACTCCCATAGCTCCCAATAATGAAAAATAGACTGTATATACAAAATGGTTCTGAAGCGGCATAAATATTTATCAGAGATTAGCATTTCAAGTTAATTAGAGGCAGAGCTGCTGCATGTTATGTATGTGAGATAAGACCACGTAGCCAAAATGCGACAAAGGCACTCATGAATTAATTTTATACTGATCACAGTAAATGATCAGTATAAAAAGTATCAGACAGGCAGCTAATTTTATTAGGTATACTTTAACCGTATTAGTAAGTGACTGTTTTAAAAAGTTGTAATGGCAATCTAGAGTTAATTTGGTTTGTTTCTTGCTTTTTTTTTTTTTAATTGTCAGGTATAATGTACAAGTCATATATGTACATGCTAATCTACAGTCCCACGGCAGACAGTATCAAGGAACTGAGCTGCTCATGAACCTCAAGACATCTTAATTTTTCAGACACACCAATATATGGTGAAACAACATTATTCCGCATTAATCTAGCCATGACATCCGCACTAGCATAGACCATCTCAGCTAAGTATTTCAAAACAGTTCACAGAGATCAAAAAATTAATTTCTCAATACCTGTGTAATGTAAAACCTAAGTTATAGCCATTTAAATGAGAAATAAAACCAGGAACTTTTTTCACCAAATGAATTAAGTTGCACTCTTAAAATATCAATTTACACAAGTCATCTAAAGGTGATCTGCAAAGACAGTCATCCCTCCCCCCTCAAAAATTCCAGGGAATACAGCCCACCAATCACTATATAGTCCAATCACTGGACTACAGCTGAAAGCAAACAAAGAAAAAAAAATTCACGTTGCTAAAAGCAAAAGGCTGCACTTACCTTTCTCTCCATCTGAAATAAGATCTCTTTCTCCCTTTTGAACAATTGTCAAATTCCCCATGGCTTGGCTGAGTCTTAATACACATCCATGATGATCACTACTGTCTACGGGGTCTCTAAGCTACAACACAAGAATTCCATACACAGTACATATTTTCCAACTAGAACAACATATTCTAGCACATGCTACTTCAGCATATGTATGGGGAGGGGGGGCTGGGGGAAGCGGCAGCATCAGTCTTTCCAGGTACTTTTTTCTATACCTACTGCAGTGCCAAAAAATGCATAAGAAAGGGTCGTCTTTAAAAAAAGAACTCTGTTTAAGAATATGCATTGCTGTGGCAATTACCCCATGAAACTGAAACTCAGAGAATGCTTCTCTCGCATATAAGAAACAGCACATAATGTTTAACCCAATAATAAGTTGTTTAAAGACTAAAAGACTAAACTTGCACATACTTAAATACCAGAAAGGAAAACAGCTCACCATGGCTTCATACAGCCTACTAAACTCCATATAGTTCGGAGTAAGAATAGCTCGCTGGTAGCCTTGAATAAGAGAAGGCTGCTGGGAAATGAGCCACAGTCCATCCTGCAAAAACGAAAAAGAACAACATTTACTGAATAGATTCTTAAATCTCAAACCACTGACTGGATCAAGAAAATACTTACAGCATCAATAATGATGGGAATTCCTTTCACTTTTGATTTTTCTATAATACCCTGCAAAAAATGCAGACAACTTTAAGATGCTTTTGCTAATTTGAATTTCGTAAGATCCAAAACAAATTCTTACCATAAATCTGATCATGTAAGTTGATATTAGTAAGAAAGATAGAAAAAAACCTGTTACATTCTGCAAACTAATGTAAGACATTTTCCTATCAACTGGCAATTTTACAGTTACATTGTTCTCTCCCTGATTCAAGTATAAGCAGCGTCAACAGGGTTTCTGTAAGTGATGCCTTGGCGTTGATATACAAACAAGCAAACAATTCTCTTCCTGCTGCAGGAGGCATGCAATGCCAACTAAGTCGTACATTGTAAACATACATCTCCAAATAATAATAATAAAAAAATCCAAATGAGTACTGCCATGACAGAAATCTGTAACTATAACACTAATTTTAGTTGCTTTTCTGATGACAGCCCCATTGGGGTGTTTGAATTTACTTATGAACACACACCCGAAGACAAGCAGTACAGAAAACATGTCATTCCACTCACAGCCCTGCAGGTTTTATACTTTCAACAGAAAACCAAGGCAGCCCACACAACAGACCACTTGCAAAAGTGTTTTTCAGCAAGCCGACCAACTGCCCTTGTTCTCTCTCCTAACCGAGCAGTGGCAACAACTGATATTCGAGCTTTTTTAATGAGCAATGGCTGACAGTCAAGTTTTTTTGAATGTTGGTCATTACCAACTTGTCTTTGAAGCTGGAGAGTTTATCTTTCTCCTGTATAAGAGAACAGAGGACGGCATCCATCCAAAAGTCTAATTATTTTTTAATGTTATTAAGCTCTTCAGAGTAGCTATCATACGGCACTGAGCTCCACAGGTTAGCAAGACATTATGTAAGGAGTAAGGGAGTAGTTTTTAATTCATGTTCAGAGTACTGAATGTATCTCTGTTCTTGTATTGTGCTCAGAATAAACACCGCCACCTTGTTTCCTGTAAATTATTAATTATGGCATATACATATCCTCACTACCTCCTTCCTACCCGATTCTGATTTTACCAACACCAGTAGAAATCTTCCTCTTCTATTTTTAAACGGATGACCAGAATTTAGCAGCGTGCTTCAACCCAACACTACTTTTGTTTGTTTGGGCACTGTTTGCACGTTGTAAGTGTGAGACTGAAACACCACCCACTGCTCCAAGCCTGAGGACTTGTCTCTACACACAGCTGCAGCTACACTGGAAGCCACTACAGAATAAAAACCTTCCCATGACAAACACACGCTTGCACAGCTCTTGGCACTGTGTGTCAGACTGCAAGGTGCCCACCCTTGCCACGATCCCAAGGGAACACCAAAAGTCTTCTCTTATATTCAGCTACTTAAATAATTTCGAACCAATCGCAAGTTTTACACAATTCATGTCATTCAGTTACTACTAATTATTCAAATTTATGAATAAGTATATTTAACAGCTGTGCCAGAATGGAATCTTAAAACATACCTAGAATTAGTCATGGCATACCAAAAGCCAGCAAGCCTCACTTTCAAAGCTTTTAAGATATTTATGAGACAGTCATTTCTTTATTTATTAATGTTAATCTGCACAGATGTGCACAGCTCAGTTTTCCTTCACAGAAGCTGTGCTGCTTCGCGCCTGCTGCGTTAAGTTCATTAACAACTAGGTTTAATTTGACCCACTTGGTTATAATAAAATAAGGCTGTGGGTCTGACAACCAGATTTATGATTTTTTTTTTTCCCCCTGTACAAATGAATGTTATACATCCAACAGTCCAATTATTTTCGAACCATACTAAGCTCTTCTGATTAGACATCATACGGCACTGAGCCCCAGAGGTTAAGCAAGATACTATGTAAGAAAGCATTCAGATCATCCTCCCCCAGCCTGTGAAGTTACAAATATCATTTACTGCAACCTTGTTTTCTAACCGGTTTTAATCAGAGTATTTTTGTACGTTAGCAGCTTCAAACTCCTTCAGTACACTTAAAATGATTACTGCTCCACTTCCCACTAACATGAATCACTAGTTTATTCTAGTAAGCCAGTCTTTCATGACACTTCATTTTTTCAAAGCAAAAAAGATTTCCCCAACAGAGTCCATAACGAAGTCCGAAGCAAGACACCAAATCTCTGAAGTCCTTATCCTTCCAAACTAGTCTCTTAAACTCATTATGAACAATCCATGGAAATAATTTTGCCAAAGTTCTGATGCTGAAACAGTTAAAGTTTGGCTGCTGCTGTTATTGTTTGGCCCCTTTTCATGTTTCCTCACAACTGTCATCTTGACTCCCAGTTAGAACTGCTATTTTTGTCTATACGTATATCTAACAACAGGCTAAATCAAAAATCCCAAAGATCCATTGTCCACCAAAAGAATGCAAGAAAAAAAAAAAAAAGGTGGAAGTTACAAAGCATGAAAGTATAGGCGCAGGTAAACAGCTTCTGGAAGGCTGGGTCACTGGTACACTCCAGAGAATAAGACATTTCTTCCTAATAACATTTTGTGTTCCTACCTCTCCAGCACGTCCTCCACAATCCTGAGACATTTGACCTCTGCTCCGAAGAGAAATCTCATCTTGCTAAGTAAAACCTACTGGCCAAACAACTTTTATTGTGTACCAAGTCCCTGAGGTATCAGTTTCTATTCTAACACACCAAGCAATCTTTGCTTTTTCTTTCTCTTCTTATAGAACAAATAAGCAGGGGATACAAAGTCCTTTGTCTTATTTAGAAAGCTCATTTTTGATTAAAAAAAAACCAAACAAAAACCTACCCTAATCACTTTCCTTTCCTCTTCCTTCCTTAAACCCAGACAGAAACTGCTGGAGACAGACAAGGAACCCCAGAGAGGAAGTTCTGGGGAGGAAGGGGGGGAAGAGGTAATCTGGCAATCGTAATAAAGCAGAAACAGAGATAAGAGAACCCCCACAAGACAACCACTGATTTGAAGGACACAACATTCACTGCAGAACCCCTGTTTCCTACTGTCTGTGGACAGGACCCATCTCACCTGCTGCCATTGCAAGCTCACATGGCTCACCACTGGAGAGCAATTCACCCTATCTGGCTTAGGCATCACATTTAGGGTGGGATGAATCACCAACAGACATACCTGTCTCTCCTCAGCTATCACAGAGGGAGCAGAAACACCTTACTGCTTTAGTTTTGGACACTGAGATTTAGGTGAGATGAAGCCCACTTTTAAATACTCTATTACTGCAGTTACTGGATAAAAAAACATATTTGTGCAAGAGGTCTTTACAGGAATAAGCGCAGCATCCACTGTGCAGAGTATTTTGTTCTTGGAAGCAAAAGTTAAGTTTTTCACTGAATCTGTACCTCCACATTTGGCATGGACTTTCCTGGTTTAACACTTCTAGCATACAGAAGAACCTTCACTGTTAATTGCACAATTAATACAGCTCAGCCTAACTCTACTTTCACACCAAAACCTATTTAACGGTTTCTTATAGGACTGTATGTATGAGCAGGAACCATCTGTTCACTTTTATCCTATGCAACAATTATTTATACAGGCAAAGACTTAGAAGAAAACATTGCCAATTAAAAACGCCAAGCAGTGTTACTAAGACAAGACTTGAAATCCAAACACCATCCCCACAAGTGAACAGCAACACATACAGGTATCAACGATAAACCCAAGACATCACCCCTTCCCTTCAAATGGCATTTTGAATATTAAGATTTTGGAGATTCTAGCTCCAAGATATCCCAGTGGGCTAGCTTTTTGTGCACAGAATATATTATACTACAACAGCGGTGGTTCAGCTTGGCGCAGACCAAGGCAGGAGCCCTTCCTTCACTCGATTCCTAAGCACTCGATGACATCCAGAAATGAGGGACTGGGCTCACAGAGCAACCTTGACACTAGTCATTAAGCAGAGAGGACAATGAGGAGGAGGAGAGAGTGACACGCTTCTGTCATCCAACCTCATGACCTACAGCCACGCTGGTTAGCTAAGATACCAAAGACTGCAATGCAGATCCTTCCTCTGTGATACTCACAGCCAGGCCCAAATTTCAGTTGTCTTAACTTTCAGGTAGAGAGTCCTAATAACAGGGGTTTGGGCAGTCTCTTGCTAGAGATATTCTGCTTTGCATGCTAAATACTTGGTGACTCTCCTAAAGAGGGATTCCACAGCCCACGACATTTGAATGAGAAAAGGGAAACGCCCTCCAGCCCACTGCGATTAAGATCAGCAATCATGATCTGTATTACAAGACTGCAGGACTCATGCTAGGACAAATCTGTAGCAAGAGCTTCCTCTCCTAATAATTGAATATCAAAGTTTAAGCTTCTACCCTAATTAAGCCAAAGAGAAAACGACCTGGGACTCACACATCCCATGAAGGTGCTGTGTGGGACAACCTCCCACACAGCTATCATTTGTTAGTGACACCAAATACTCAACATTTAGGAATGCCCAAAATAGTATTTCAGTGATTCCAGTTTTTGGTGGAGGTGGTTGAGGGGAGGAGAGCCAGAGGGGATAAAATTAACCTGAATCTACTCCCACTCTACTCTTGAAATACACAATTTCCTGAAAAATCTTCTTTTGGTGACTGGGTATCCAGGACTCGCATGCAAGCAACCTACTCAGTAAGAACTGAGAAAGAAGTTGCGTCACAGTAGAAACCAGCGCTCTATCTGGGTAAAGGTAACCCTTTCCTGTAACTGGGAAAATTTACAAAGTAAGGGCGAAGAATTCATGTGTTTTAATGAATTCTTCTATTATCATGGAAGCTATTCCTTGAAATGCAATGCATTTAGCTACACAATAACTGGTTTAGCTACACAATAACTTTGGCACTTTGGCATTCAGTGTTTGCAAAGGGAAGAATCAGGAAATTAGAGCCAGTGATTTTAATAAAAGATTGAATTTTAATGAAATAAACAGAAAACCACAACAGCAGCACATATAAAGCCACATCTATCCCACAACAGTAATTAATTTTCACTAAGGATGCATCACATTGTCATCTCTCTACCTTGCAAAGGAGAGATACTACAGGCAAATTTCCTTTACTGACACCTGCAACGAACACTGCATTTCCTAGGTCCCTTCAAGAGTCCTGTCTTTGCCTACTCTTGGCAAAATTCCTTACCCATGTGCTCAAAAAGAAGTTCAAGCTTCAGCATGCCATGATAACAGACAGCGTTGACCACAGTGACATCCTCACATTTTAGGCAGCAATATAACCTTGCCTTCAGCCCACCAAAAGTGCATTCTACTGCAATCTGCAAATACTAAGTATGTAATTCAATCTTCTGCCAGATGTTCCAAAGTAAAATTAAAATATCTTAGGAGAGCTGTTAAGCAAGTGAGGTCCTTTGAACAAAAGTTTGCACCCGTAAGGCTTAATCCGGTTAATAACTGGATTTCTGAAAGAGAGTAATATCTTCGCTTGTCCAAATGGGTCAGTGCCAGACCTCCTTGGCATCTGGGCAGTATGTGCCTTGCCAGGGAAGCACCGTGCCTGCATGCACACAGCTAAAACTCCCTTCAGCTGAGGCCTGCAGAGCAGGTCACCGCTATCCTATACTGTACCCTCCGGTGGGGTAATCAAAAGCCTGACCCTAGCCCAGGAGAGCTTGAAAGGCCCATTCTGTAAAACCTCACATACTGCCTTCTGGAATGCTGGTTACATTAAGGTGACTGATAACAGTTAGCTCCACTGCTCCCGTCCGTGCTACTGATCTGACAGCACTGGGTGACCTGGGCTCCTGGCTGGCTGAGCTGGAGCTGCCAGACTGAGGGCAGCACGAGCGACTAGCTGCTGGTTTGGGAGAGACACGCACACGTGCGTAACCTGGCACTGGTTAGGTCTCATACAACCTCAAATAATCAAAAAGGAGTGGCAGACCCTTTTACAAAGAACCCTCGACTGAAAGCTAGGATCAGAAACCACTGTTGAAACGCCAGCTATAATTGTTGTATTTTCCACATCGGTGCTGCTCTCACCCAATAATCCTGAATCCATGGTTTTGTCTGGAGCAGAGAGATAAAAGGGAAGGAACAGCCAGAGATTTCCCTGTAAATGCTGCAGCTGGAAGCACTTCTGCACACTCCCTCCCCAAGGTGCCCGGCAGGAACAAACAAGTTCAACCCCGACACGCTGCAAATCAATTCCTACAAGCAGGCACTGAAAACCCAAGGAAGCATTTCTACGTTCCTTGCTTCAAGCCTGGATAAATGCAGAGTTAGCAGGGACTCAGCTGCACAGAGGTCAGGATGCAGCTCTGTGGCAGAGATGCCTGGCAAACGCGCTTGGCGAGCAGAAGTTTGTCATCTCGTGCAGCTAGAGGTAGGCAAATATCCCAAGCTCAGGCTGTGCTCAGTGCTACAGCCAGGGTTGGCAGGGGGGGAGAAGCTTCCCTAAGTAGAATATATTTGATACAGGACATTTTGAAAAACTTTAAAAGTGGAGTTTCACTGTTTGAGATTCTTGACATTGGAGCCATATTTTCTGTAACTTTTTTTATTTTTTATTTACGCACTGGGGGCAACGTAGTTAACTCTGAAACTTGCTTACATTAGTTTCCACAAAACCAATCCAAGAACACATCCTCCTTTCAAAACTCAGCAACGTCAATCAAAATCTCACTCTGTGGACAAGGTTTATATAAATCACCCTTAACTAGCCTAATTGCCTCAGTTTTACTTTATATATTCCTGTATGCATAAATATCACTAGCTCATTAATCACTCCACTAAGCTCTCAAACCTCACATAAGAAATGATTAACTACTGACTACCACTGATACTACTTGAATGAAGAGTCACATAATAGAGACAAATATCCTTTCTTTGAAACAAATAGCTTATTTATCTCACCGTTTATACTCCATTCAATTTAACTGGGTCTTTTGTCTTTTAACTGTAGTGCCACATGCTAGACCCTGTTTTCCAAAACAGATTTTTCAGGTGCACAGGAAAATACTTCATTTAAGCCAAGCAGAGTGTGATAAGGACTCTGAAGAGTACCCCACTAGTCAGCAAGCTCATTAAATGCTTTGAGAAATGTTAAGAGCTGTTGTTACAACTAACAAAGCTGAAGATGCTGTAGATGGCAGCTATTCAAAACTGTTCCATTCTACATAAAATAGCATAAAAAAAGGGATGAGAATGATCCACTTGTAGATTCCCTCTTTGAATTCAAAGTAGATCACTTGCTGTCAAACTTGGAGGAAAACTACAGCTATCAGTTTCTTAATATCTGCCTCAATCATATGCTGAATTCTTACAGAAGTGACATAATTGGAAGTAATGCCTGAACATAAGAAACACAAGAATACAAAGCAAAAGCCTCTGAAATATCGTCCTAGTTATGCAAAAAAAACAGAGCACTCCATTATAGTTATCCCCCCCAAATTCACAATCAACCAGATTGAGAAGCTACATTTACACCCTTCCATCCCTATGCACATCCAAACCCAGTTTAAGCATTAATCCTGTTTACTTCAATCCATAGTAAAAAAACTAAATCAGAATAAAGGCACTGTATTTTCTTATGCTGTCTCATCCACTAAATACTTGCAGTCACAAAGCAAACTCTACAAGGTTTCCAATTTATGGTTGATTATGTTAATGTTAGATTTGACTTAAGATATGTTAGATTATGACCTGAAGATATTCATGGTCAGCTATTGGCATTTTGTCTTAAAATGAAACAAATAAATGTAAACTTAATATGAACTCTGGAATTTATCACTGCCAATTTCTTTTTAGGGTTTCTAGCTGAACAACGCTCAGAAGGAGCTGAAAAAACATCCAGTTCCAGCTTTTTCCTTACAAATACTTTGAAGTATCAAAACCAAGTTCATAGAATCATAGAATGGTAAGGGCTGGGAGCAACCTCATAGATCATCTAGTTCCAACCCCCCTGCCATGAGCAGGGACATCTTCCACTAGACCAGGTTGCTCAGAGCTTCATCCAACCTGGCCTTGAACACTGCCAGGGAGGGGGCATCTACAGCTTCTCTGGGCAACCTGTTCCAGTGTTTCACCACCCTCACAGTGAAGAAAGTTAAACAACAATATAATAATTCTGCACACAGAACGCAAATAAACATCCCACTTCACTGTGAATGACTTTCATCAAGATCCATTACATATATTAAAAAACACATTCTGCTTGCAAGCTGCATAAACCTGTATTTAAGGTCCTGTTAGCATATTTTCAAACACTGTTTTTCTAATCAAGATATTGCAAGGAAGCCACAGAATACTAATAGTTCTTAGCACAGGCAGCAATCATTCTCAGGGTAACCAACAGGCGCTCTCTGCCTAGAGCTGGTGTTCCCCAGCTTTACCCACACCAGTCCCACCACCACAGAGCAAGAACTGCACCCTGTCCCAGCAACTGCCTCGTCTTAGGTGAGGACGCCCACAAATCCTGACTCTCATCGGGCTGTTTGAAAGCAATGAGGCTTGGCTGGTAAGAGAGCAGTTTTTCACTGGATACTACTTGTGGTATATGCATCAGTCTTGGGGGCTGGGTGAGGGCTGAGAGAAACACAGTCCACACACACATTCTCGCAGCGGGTGCATGTACATGCCCTCTGGTTTCTGCCTCTGCAGCACCACAGGCACAAGATCCCATCTACCTGACCTCCTCCCAGCTGAGGGCTGAGAACAGCAAGTGGCGTGTCCTCACTGCCACGGCAGCTCCCTACGAGCTGCAGAATCCCCACAGCAGGAATCTCCAGAGGACAAACACAGGGTGGGAAGTAAATTCAGATGTGACACATACTGAAGAATGAAGTTTCTGTAAATAATCTTGTGCTAACTTGAGCCGACACGAGCAGCGATTCCAAAGAGTTAACACATCCTGCTGTTCATACCCACACGTGATGGTAGGTACCACAGACAACACTACTAATCTACCGACTGCAGCGTGAGCCTGGGATGCTTCTCACGTGTCTTATACTTGGCACAAACACAACCCGGGGTGCTGCTCAGGTACCAAGATGAAAATGCTTATCAATGCCCACAGAGGCAGATTTAGCTTTAACAACAGACTGCTATGACAACAAAATGTGGCTCTGTATTCTGTAGTCCTCTGAATCTTGCAAAAACTAGTGAAGTGTACTGAAGCACCCAGTCCCATTCTCATGATTTCTTAAGGCTGTGAAGTGTTGCCTAAATCCTGAAGGGCTTAAGGCTTCAAAGGGAGACATTAATCCAGCTAACCAAACACAAACACAGAAAGGCAGATACCTGAGTCAAGGTGGAACTGAGAATCCACCTGAAAGAAAATTTCAGATGGGCTCTCTCTGGGCACACTGGATGGAGGTGATCCACGACAATGGCCCACACCTCTCCCACCCTTTGCTAGATGTAAACTACAGCCAAGACATCGCCACACAACCTTAAGATGATGTCACTAGGGGTAGAATATGAGGTTTCTGAAGTTTATATCTCAACAGATCGCACAGATCTTTAAGTGCAAATGACTGGCTAAGGGTAGTGTTTGCAGGGTGAGGGGGCTGGAGGGGAGAGAAACAGAAACAGCAACGGGCAGAAATGGCAGCTAGGCAGGGCCTCAGCCAAAAGCAGAACCCAGGCTGGTATTCAGGACATTTTCTTGGAGTTAAAACAAAGACTGAGAATTGAGCAAGAGGAACAAGTACGCAGTTAGAAAACCCAGTTGATTTTACCACATAATCTGAGTTCCACAGAGCCATTCTTGCTATTAATCATTACCACTCTTACAGGAGGGAAGCAAGCACGCTCTGCTGAAAACACCAATCTAACTTTGCTGCTGCAAGACAAAACATGGCAAGACTGGAGTGGCAGAGTCCAGGATTTGGTGCTACCATTTCAGGGACAGAGGCAAGGAACCCAGTGACGATTCCAATGTCAAAGTCTTACTTCAGTTAAGGACAAGGCTCTTCATAACAATGAATGCTTTTCTCTACCTGATCCCAACCGTAACCACTATCCCACCAACATCTCCATATTAGTCCATTTGACCACAAAGCCCGTAAAGATCTGCCAAACTCAAAAGCAGAAAATTCGACAAGAAGATCACATTCATAAGCAAGAGGAGAAAGGAGATGACAGGAGGCTGGCAACTGATGCAGGACACAGCTAAGCCCATAACTGCCTCACTGCTGGCAGCAGCAGAATGCAGAACACCCTGGAGCATCAGGCAGCATCGGCTCTTCTCCCAGAGCACTATGCAAGGGGTACAATACTCTTCCCAAAGTCCTCTCAGGAGCTGCACTCATCACCCTGCAGGAGAGGAACCTGGTTCTCTCACAAACCTGAGGAACAGCTCTTGACATTAGAGGTGGGAATTCCGCTACTTCCAAACCTCAGGCTACAAGAAAAATCATATCACAGTAAGACCAGAAGTGCAAGCACCCCTGGAACGGATGAATGAAGAACGCTGTGGTGGGTAGATATGACAGGGACGTAATGTTGCTGCTGTGTGAAAAAAGAACACTCAACAGCTTTGGAAATACGCCGCTTCTAAGCATTGACAGAGGACAGTTGTAGGGACCTTGGCCTTGCTTCCACGTGGCAATTAAACTCTTTCTCAACAGAGTCCAAACCACCACCAGCAGCACACCAACTGAGATGAACTCGGGGAGGTAACCGTACTGTCATCTCTGGCCAGAATCAGTCACGGACACTGAAAGGGAAAAATAGATGGGCTGATGTTGCCTACAAGGAACCTGGCTGTGGTAGCTAAGCTCCACACCTGATGTGGTAACAGCATGTCGGAAGTTTGGAGCAGAATAGGGAGCAGAGGGGCTTCAATCTGTGCACTCCAGAGCTGAGAAGTGGAGCACCAATGTGGTTTTGTTCCTTTGTCTTGAAGAGAAATGGCTTGGACTGGTTATTTGCTCCGGAGTTGGACAGTCTAACAAGGCCATTACTAGGATTGCCAGATCTGCATGGGATCCAGCTGCACAGCTATTAGGACAGAACAAATGCTTTCTTCAGCAGAATTTTCTGAAGCTGCAGCTCCTGGTCCTGCAAACAAATGGCTAGAAAGTTATGACAGAGCATCAGCCCTCACCCAGGCAGCTGAGGAACAGCATGTGAGGGTTCTGGCACAGCCCCACACAAGTGGTGTATGAAAGAGGGATGCAACTTGCAGAGTGGCTTCTTGTAACAGGACTTGTAAATGGAATTACAGCAAAAAAGTAGTCAAAGAGTATCACTATGCTCTCAAGGAAAAAAAAAAGAAAACAAATAGAAATCAAAGGAAACTGATCACAAGGTGCTTCTTTTCCATCAGACTGTCTATAAAGGAGTTGAAATGCCACAGTGCACACACTGCAGGCATTAAGCATGAGGGAGGCAGGTGACACAGTAAAAATGCTGAGGAAGCAAAGTATTCTTTGGTCTGGAGAGAGTAAATGGACCATCTGGTCAACAAGTACCTGGGGCTATTCCCCAATAAAACACTGTCCATGGGCCGTATACCAGAAATTGGAGGTTACTGAATTAGTATCTTATTTTCTTAATGCTCAGAAGAGAGAAGCAGACCAAACACAACTGTTTGGACAAGCACATTCATTGGCAATGTGCTGGCACAATACTGACAAGAACTGACATAAGAACAGCATCAGAGAGTTGACAGAGCACTACGCCTCAGCACTTTAATGGGCCAGGAGAAGGAAGAGGGGCAGCTCTCTCCCATCGTCACTGCCACTCTGATACAAAACCCTGACCAGAAAGCAGACACTAGTCTACATCTCAGCCCCATATTCATGTGACAGCATGCTGAGGTTAGCTTAAAGGGAAAACAGAAAATTATATACCAAGCCAGCCTCCTATAAAAGTTTAAAATAGCAATGCTGTCATCGCTTGCTTTTTTTCTTGAAGGTGAAGAGTGATACAAAGCTTAAAATTCACTGTTGAAGCAAGAGGCAGACTCAGCCTTTCCCCAGCACAGAGAAGCACTTGTCTTCCTCAAGCAGGCAATCAGGATTCACTTGTCCCCAATTACATGTACTTATTAAAAGTTTTGGCCAAATAAAGAATTTAGATTATGATAGCTGGATTAAAAAAAACCAACACTGGGTAACTAATCAACACTTACATGATTACAGTGAAGACACAAAACTTGAGCTTTAATGTGACTTGAAATTGTTAAGGTCAGATCCACAGCTCATATGAACGTGGCCTGAGATTTTAGCACAAAGTAACTTCCAAATGCCTTGTCTTCATTGGTTGGGTTTGTTCCTTTAAGCTAGCTCACACAGGACAACCAGGCTGAAGTAGAAGCATGTTTGTAATTCACCAAGAAATCAAAATTATTGTTAGCAATGATGGAAGGGAAAATAAAAAAAAAATAAATCACGGAATCTTCCAGATATTTCTGTAATACATTGACAGTTATTTATAAAACCCAGATGGAATTCTGATATAAAAGCTTACATTAGATACCTTACATATTCTAAATGAATTCTTATTTTCTTTTGTGCAAAGTTTTCCTTTAGAAAAAAAATTGAAATTTAAAAAGCCAAATCATTGTTCAGTTTTTTTCTGAAAAAGAATACTGAAAAAATGTTTTCAAAAAAGAATAAAATCTCTGTTCAACTTTTTCACTCAGAATAGAATTTGATTTCTTGATCAGCTGTAATAAATTTATTTTTTCTTTCTTCCTGAATCCATGCTCTTCATTAGTTTTACACCTCTATATCACCAACCAAACATTTTTTGGAAGCAGAAGGAGAACTTCAGAAGGAAAGAGCTCCAACAGCAACTTTCTCTAACAAAGGCCTAGCAAAACCAATCTTCATAGCTCTCAAGGTATTCCCAACTACTCGGACAGCGTGGTCTCCAGCCTCTTGCCTCCCGTTTTGCAATTTCACCATGTAACTGTTAACATTTCTGTAAATCATATTAATTCCACTCCTTAGTACCACTGATTAATTCAGTAATACTTCTCAGGAAAAAAAAAATTAAATTGTACAAAATTAGATTGACATTAGACTGAAAGATACACTTTGAACATATAAAGATGTGTCGACAGTAATACAAGACATCAGCTGGAAGACACTGTAAGTACATATTATTTAGAGTACAGAACTATCTAAGCTCCTGTTTTCAGCTCTCCACTAAGGCTTGACAGAAAATAGAATTACCTCTTTATCCAGAGTAGAAATCTGGAACATTTTATAATTAAGAGTATTACTTCGTATCGCAAGAAGACACAGTCCCTATTCTTTGGTACGTCTCCTGATACAAGTTGTCAAACACGGTTCTGAAAATTAGGAACTCAAATTCACATTTATGTTCTTACAGTACAAGTGCTTTGCACATAAGAAAACACAGAGCCCTGTATCTAGAGACGCCAACATCTATTTCTTAATTAGTGACTTTCACAATAAAAACAAAAGCAAATCAAAACAACCATATGGGTGCCTAAAATTCAGACTGATGCTTACAGTTTAATAAGGCAGACCATGACTGACAGTTGTAATTTTCAGCCAACAATATTTTATTAAATTTGTTATGTAGTAAACCTATCAAAAACACTTGTGCAATCATGTAAAAGATAGGAAATTGGTTAATAAAATTCAACATAAAGACACAGAATAAAATATCAATATACACATTACCTTAGCATTCTCAAGCAGAACTTCATCTCTACCCAAGCCCGGTCCTATGACAACTGAGTGCAGTCGTGGTAACCACTTTTCCACCTCATGGACAGCATTGGGACTATCACTAAATGGAATTGGGAAAAAAAAGACAAGTTTAAAAAGGCTTCATTGCAGTATTCTCAGAATCTGAGTTGAAGACGCAAGACAGAAAGAGAATATTTCCTATCCTGAGTGTCAGGCAATTTTATCCTCCAAACCACCAAAAATCTGTGACCCAGGAAATATGGAATAGTTGTCCAAATAGCTAAAATGAAACATTTATCTCGATTCATTCCTTAGGGGATACCACTTAAAAACGAGGAGGTAATTGCAAGTATCCACTATGGTTGTTATAGCGGGGAAAAACAAAACCCAAGGAGGAAACCAGCAATTCCTACAGGCTGTCACAATTCCCTATTTAATGTTTCTTTGCAGAGATTACACCTTGGAGAGAGATCCACCATTTCTCAGGTATATACCACGCCTTGCTGGAAATGATGCAGTTATTTATTACCCTGCATGGCAAAATGGTATATCTATAGTTTCTTTTGTCAGTTGCTTAGTAAGCATTTGTTCCAAATGAATTATGGCCAAACTGTCCCCTTTCCCTTTCCTCAAAAGACAACAGGAGAACCAAGCTACTCAGTAAGGGTATTATCTGTTTTTAAAGCTTAAAATTTCTGTGGCGTTCAGATTCTGTCTACGTTGGAAAAATTCTGAGAACATCCACTGCCAAATATAGCTGCCATAATACAGCATTCACCCGCTGACCAGAACTGTTTATTTTGTTCTGATCAGTTTTGTTGTGTAAATAGGTCAGAATATTTTGAAAGCACTGCCCAACAACGTCAGTTAATCCCTACTGACAGTACCCAGGGAAAATTTAGCCTCCCTCTCTCCCCACCGCTGACATAAGTGATGACAATAAATGAACATTTTAACTGAAGCACAGGGCAATAAAGCTCCCTATAAGCTAAGCAAGGAGGTATTACTTGATAGTATTACTCGGAATATTTTGAGCTTGCAATACTTCAGCAAAGCTCTGTTATTACAGCTGAAAGCCCTTGCATGTTTTTCATAGCCAACAGCTGTACTGAGGGACACACCGTTTGGGAACAAGTGTTTAGCTCGCGTCTGGCAGAATCAGCGAATTCCACAACGATTTCTGCAAGTGTCAGGCAGGAGCCCAAAGCTTTTGCAGCCGCACAGAGCAAGGCAGCTGGCTCAGGGCTGCAGGGATGCAGTGTCCCGTGCCTGGCCCCGGCCCCTCCGCTGGCAAGAGCTGCTCCAGAAACCCCCGGCTCCCCAAAGGCACCCTGTGCTGACACCACGGAACAGCTCTGCGGAACAAGGCTGCCGGGTGGGAGCAACGACCCGCTGCGAGGGCCATGGAGACAATGGACCACATCAGGACATCGGGGTCCCCAAAGCAGTTCCCCGCTTCGCAAGCTGCAGTTGAATTTTCAGTTGATTGATGCAGCTCCCTCCCTTCTCTCACTCACGAGGAAGCAGCAGTAGCTTCAGAATTGCCAAACAGCATGCGCTTTTTTTTTTTTTTTGTCCCTGTACAACCACCTATCAGTTTACCATGCAAATACAGGCTGGAAATAAAAATGATTCAAGAAATATTTAAAGCACTACTAAAAAAGCCGCTCTTTTATATGTGGCAGGTTGAACATGTGAAAACCTGTCTGTAAACCAAACTCAAATAAAATGTCACCATTTCTCAATGCAGACCACAAACTGAAGTTATCTCTAGAAGAGCAATACATATCTCAAATACACACACTTCTCAAATAAGCATCTCATGTCTACAGATCACATAGATACAAGATTACTGCTATACATATTAGGATGTTTGAATGGATTGGATTCAAAATACCTTTGGACAGTAGAAGCCAAATACATTAAATAACTGTTCCATCAAACATAAGCTAAGAATAGAGCCATAGACAGTACCATAACTGCTCTGCTCTTCTACAACTACCTCCTGCAAACAATCTCAAAGTAGAAAGCTTGCCAATTTATTTATATTCAGGATTGAAATGCACAATTTTGTCTCCAACCCAACTGATAATGCACACTCTTCAAAACAAAGCCATCTCTTGGGAAATGAACAGCCCAACATTAAGCCACTCCTGCTCACTTTGCCTCCAGTAACAATAAAAACATACTGTAGAGCTTTTCACCTTCAAAGCATTTTACAAACATTACGTTCACGTAACTCCTTTGCAACTTCCCATCAAGAAGCAACCCAAGGCATGTGAAGGGCCAAGAGATTTAAAATGGTGATAATGACTATTACATTGCAAAATCAGCTATAAAAACATGCTGTAAAATAACTGATGGATTTTAATTCTTCATAAAGAAAGCAGAACAAATACTGACTCGGAGAAGCACCATGCCAACTTCACTTTTAAGACACTGGACACTCACAACAGCTGTGGTTATGCAGCTAAGGACGCCTTACAAATACTCCGTACCTACAGCTTCTCTGAAAGTGGAAGGGCTAGCGTGACATCTTCCAGTTTATCCCACATATAAAGTAGTAGCATTTTAAAGCTGATACGGTACAAATCATCAACACGTAACTTTCTTCAGGAAGGGGTGTCACCTTGAATGATACTGACCATGGGATTTCGCACAAGGACAGAAACTCTTCTGGCTCTTAACAGCTACCGTCTATACACAACATTTAAACACGCCCAGAAGAGTTCTCTGACACTGAGGTCAGCTGGCGTCGACACCCTCAGGCTTCAGAGCAGGTAACGCTCCAGCTGCCTATCAGGCACAGAATTTGGACCACAGTAGTTCCTCACCACTGGGAGAAGTTGTTGGGAGAGGCTAGGTGGCATGGGCCAAAAACCTTGCCAAGGATCATTTGGATAACTTGCGAGTACAGATAATCATGTTCAAGCACCTGGGAATAAATATTCCTTGGCAGTGTTTATTTTATTACTATAGAAAAAGCCAATGTACATTCTTGTTTGCCTGTGGATCAAAAACAGAAAAAAAACAACCACCAAAACACTCGGAGACACCAGCACAAAACGTAAGTCGGGTCCTCAGCTGCTCGCTGTGTACTATGCTCACACAAATAACGTTGTTAACTTCCTTTGTCCCTTCATGCCAATTTCTCCACCTGATTACTAACCCGATATCAAACCTCTCCATTTAATTATCACCTCCACTGCCCATGACATGCATGCACAATTGGAATTAGCATTGTATTTAAAAAAAAAAAGTATCTAGAAAGGTACGAGGCATGATGAAGACGTCCCATCGATCAAAAGAGATGCAATTTTCAGGCTTTGACAGACAGGGACCAGGTAAGCAAGAATCAGTATTGCCTTTAGAGGTGCCGAGCCACACGATATGCAACTTGGCTTTTTTCCAAAACGGGAATCACAAATGCAATACCCCAAAAGCACAAAGCTAATATTAAGAGGAGTCAGAAAGCCTCTTACAAGGCCACAAGAAAACAGCATTCGAATTTCTGAAAGGAGGGTAAAAACCTATGAGAGAGACTTTGATTAACTAAAAATCAGGGATTTCCCAAAATAAAGCAAGCTTTTTTGGAGGTTGATGGGGCAAGACATTGGGAAACAGTCTGGCTTTCCCATAATTTGAGAATACAAACTCTGCACTATGGACATACACAACAGGAATAATTTAGGAAGCTGAATCCAAACGTAACACTTGTAAACATGGAAAGTGAACTACACTGTGCACGTCTGCAATTAAAGATTCTGGTGACAGACCACAGCTGTAGATTTGCAGGGAATGAACAGATTTTCAAACAGCTACTTAACTCCCAGCTAACCATTATGTTTAATGTGACATGTTATCAGATGCCATTCTGATGAAAATTTACATTACGACAGCTCGCTGTTGTTCAATCAAGCAACCAACCAACATCCCTCCAAACACCAAAATCTTCCTCAAAGTCTTAGCTTGTCTGGAAAGCAACCGATAGAGCTCTGGCTGCATACAGAAAAGAACTACCGCAGGATAAACATGTAAATAACAACTGCAAGACAACAGAATCATTAATAAGGAAAAAACGAAGGAGCTTCTGTAACTCATCTCATACCTGTGAGGTTTAGTAGGTAAGAAAGAGTCTAAAGCTAATATCAACATTCAATTGACTTTACCCATTGCCCATTAGTCAAAGAAGANCNAAACAAATAAGCAAGCATAGAGAGAGTCTCACAGCAGGGCACGCTATGAAAAAGGACCACACAGATCTTTACCTTATCAGCTTTCCTTGGCTATTAACAAGAGGTAGGGGAGACACACAAAGCTTTGCTCAGCGGAGGCTGAGAACACTGTGATCTCTTGGGAAGTCAGACACAACAGCTTTAACGCTTGCCTTCCCTGAGGCCCCTGTGTAGACAGGGCCAAGGTATGGTGTTCAGCATCTCGCGTGCTTATACTTTTGCTCCATTCTCCTCCAGAACGTACTGAGAAAAGTACTTTCCATTGCAAAATCTACAAATATTATTCAAATTCAACAGCACTGAGTCTCTGAAATGGTGAGGACAATCTTTCTTCGTGAATTATTCGTAGCTTCAGCTAACTTTTGTCAAACTAAAATCAATACACCCTGAAAAAATTCCTCTTGCCTTGCCACCTCAATTATTTTTGCATACGGGAACAGCACTGGTTTGGTTATGGTGCTTATGGCAGTTATTGCTGGATTCAGTACTGCACCATCCCCCTGCTGCCTCTTAATGCACAGCCTCACAGTCTCTTACAATACCTTTCAATTTTGAAAAGCTAATGTAGACAATAAGAACTTTAAGTCAAGCTTTTTGCTCTTCAGGACTCGTCTGTATTTCACTGCCATAAAAATAAAAATTGACATAAACCACAGTTCTGTAGATCTTCATCTTGGTGAAAGCTTGATGCAATAACCTTTCCAAAAACAAAAGAGCCTAAAAAATGATGGTGCCTACTGCCTTAATATCACCCACAGTTTCTAAACATCTTCCAGAGCAGTTCGTAACAGGTATTTGACAGGTGTCATCTGCTTGAAAGTCTGCTCTAGGCTGGTCACTGCCCAGAGCGGGAGGACACTTGACAGCTAGGGCCTGAAATGCAACTCCCATACCCAGTCCCCCCAAAAAGGAAATTTTGCTGTACACTGCATTTTATTCAAAGACTGGCTTTCACCAAATGATCAAAAGCTGCCAAGGCAATAGCTTTAAATTATTACAGAAAGCTCTAAACACAGCAGCTTTCCTCATTCAGGATGAATGACAGTTAACTGTCATTCCTTTCTAGAGAAGGGAAAGGAACAACAGTGATAAGGTGCAGCCTTGTCAAATTTTACATGGAAACAAGAAAATGTGAAGCAAAGTCAGCATGGGTGTAACCAGGAGCTACAGAAATAGCAGATAAGCATGAATGACAGCGCAGACTGGAGGCAGCAGGACCGCAGCTCTTCACGCGTGTTTTCAGCAGAGCTGGAACCACCTTCGTAATCAGAGATGTGGTTTGGACGTCACAAAACGCCAATCAGTGGGACCTCCTGCTAGAGGACATGGGACATAAGCAAGAATGCCGTCACCTGATCAACTGTACGGCTCCTTGCTGGAGAGCCTGTTTTTCAAATTCTGCTCATTATCTGTGCACACTTGGTGTGACTGAGGCAACTCCAAATGCATTAAAATGTACCGTTGCAAAAGTCTGTTACGTAAACTCAGACGAAGCCACTTCAAGTGGGCAGTTTCAAAAGCCAGCCTAGAGTCTTATCTTCAAAGATGGGAAAAAGTCTCTGATCTGAGGATGAAAGAGTTTCGGTTTTGTTTGTCCAAGCACTGCAGGTAATTATGGTAATGTGAATCAAATGTTAGACCTGCTGACATTTAGATCCTGTCATGTTACACAGCACATCAAAAGAGCGAAAGATGGAACATAATGCGTAGCTCTAGAATTTCAGTAATCACCTCAGAAAGCTAATTATTAACTATTGTGGTAAACCCTGGGTGAGGTCATTATTGGAAACTGGGTAAATAAGATAGCGAGAGAGATTATTCTGGATAGGTTAGGTCAAAGAAATTAAAGGCAAAACCAAACCGTGCAAAAAAATGTTCAAGCATAAAATTAAACTAATTCTATATTTGAAAAGTAGCTATATTTGTCAATGTTTAAATCACCATTCTTGTAAATTAACTCCAAATTTCCAGAAGCCCAAAGGCTTGAGGCAGCCTCTTTCAGCCCCGTGAACAGAACTGGAAACGGTAACTTATTCTAGAAAAGCTCACTGATCCCATTATCAACTCATGGGTCTCTCACCAAGCACCTCAGTCAGGTAGAGTAAATCTCAGTGACAACACAGTGGCATGAAGTTGGCTGGATGCACTTAGAGACCACAAAGAGATACATTTAGTAAATTAAGACTGGTACATTAAAATGCCCCCCCAAACATTTAGAAAACAAAAAGGTCATTTTCACCTACCAGGCTGTTGAAAGATCTTCAGTAATGTTTAATCTGCAAATGCGATGCAGACAATACCTATTTTCCTGCTACAATCCCATGAAATGACAGGGAAGAAAATGAAAGAAAAACAAAGACACTAATGAGAGAGCGATTGAACACTATTCAAATCAAGTGTTGCTTTTCAGCCACTAGGTAAGTTAATTTAGACACCAGAAGTGACCCTGGTAGGTTTCATCTGAATATTAACAACATAGCAGCAAGAACAGCAACCCATCATCCAGGAAGAGCACTGGTTTCACAAGTTCATAGCAAGAGACTGCTCTTAATATGCAGATAGCACAGTTTTTACGTGCTTCATATTCTACCTTCAAGGCAGCGAGAGTCTGAATGACCTTTTGGGGTACGCATTTAGAAAAAATGCCGTATTCACCATATCGTATTCTTTCTATCCCAAAAATGATGACAACACCCAAAAATGTTTTCCACAGCTGCTATTTGGACACCAGACTTTCATTTAGGTATCAGATCTTCTGTTTCACTAGGAATTGGGTTGTCAACAAACTACAATCATCAGAGCCAACAACCATTTCTAATAATGAACCCAAGCGCATTATACAAATGAAGTCGCCTCTCATGCAGAGCAGAGCCTCTCACATCCTGTGAGAAACAGCCCCAAAGGAGAAGCAGCTATTGCTTGACTCTGTTTTCTGAGATTTCTCACACAGACATGACAACAGCACTCAAGGTCAACTTTATCTAGCCTTGTAAAGATACCACAGTTATCAACACAGTCATTTTATGACCTGCATTTAGATATATCCAAGTATTTAAAGCAGTTGCAGTAATGTTTTGATCTCAGTCATATTATCAATGCGTGTTATGACAATCCCCCCCCAAAGTATAATGATAACCAAATGTTTTGACTTCATTATTTAGAGAGTTCAGGGAAGTGAACTGACTTGATAAGTAGAATCTGTCAAATATTCTTTGAAATGGACTGCAATCAACCAAAACCTGTGACTTAAAAAGCGACAGAATGAAGTTAGGATGACAACGTAATTTCCCTCAGAATGAAATAGACCCTAAAAACACTAATGCACTTTTTTTTTTTTAAATGTTAAACTCAAAGTGACAAGCTTTTATCACATTGGTATCCCTCTCTAGTTTGTGTTCCACTCTTAAGGCACAGATGATAGCTGAATCAATACCCAGAAGGCAGAGTACTTCTCACGTGTCCACAGACAATTTGAAGACAGAACATGTCTCGGTCTAAACGTCTGCTTTCCTGATTGTCAACTGGAAAAAAAAAAGAATGAGACCCCAAAAAACCTTAAAAATTATCATAACAAAAACAAATGCAAAAGCAAATCCCAGGCATGCCCGCTTTCACTCAAACTCAAGATTAAACAGCAAAGAAGTCCAACCCTGGTGTCAAATCACAGCAGTACAACAAGTGTCCAGAAGGATGAATTTGGCCAGGATCCAGCTAGAGTAAAATGTTCCTACACACGTATACATCTCTTTCTGATGTATCAGAAAGCACTAAGAACAGCAGCACTCCCTGCAGTGATGCTAAAACTCTTTGGCTACTTCTCGCATCTTGTACGGCCCTGTGCAGCCTGCTCTAGGGGAACCTCCTTTGGCAGGCGGGTTGGACTAGATGATCCCCAGAGGTCCCTCTCAACTACTACCATTCTGTGATTCTGTGATGAGGTGGCAAAACCTCTGTTAGTGTCACCGGGGATAACGAGCTCCACAACAACATGGAGGAGAGGGACTACAGTATGGGGTGAATACATCTCATGTCTATTATTCACTCTGCAGCACGCAGCAAAGAAGCAGCCGCTTTTTGCCAAGAAAGCTGGACACAGGAAACAGGTCCATAAACAAGTTTTGTCCATGGGACTGCACAACAGGATTAGAAACAGTTTAAGTATACTTCTCTGAGTCAGCACATAGAAACAGACCGTTCTCTCTCCCTAAGTACTCAGGAAAAAAAACCCCAAAACTGTCTCATGCAATTCCTAGCTAGGCCGCTGTCTAAGTGAGGTTTGGGAGAAAGATCACAAAGTTTATGCCTGCATCTTTTCTGCGGGTATAACAGGGATCCAGCAGCCAAGACACTTGAGAGACACCTTTCTGGTAATCGGAGCAATCTGTGCTTTCTCCTTGACTTTCCCCAGTGACAAGAATTCTTGCATCTCTTCCAGCAACTGATTCAGCAGAGAGGTTAGTCACATGTTACACAGAAGCAGCATTTAATAGTCATCCTTAGCTAACACTACTGGAAGGTATGAGCTTCCTCCCACAAAGGAACAACATTTTTGAATCTCCTCTCCATATAACTAATTATAAATGGTCAAAAGTCTTCACATTGTTCCTGGGCTTTCTTTAAGAGACTTGGCACTGGTTAAAAGCGCTCATATAACTTATCAGGAGCTCGCTATCCATGACTCACTTTTACAAATTTTTTTCCGATCATCAAAACATAGACAAAGTCCAGCGAAACTAGGTAAAACACGTTCCAGCAACCCTGATCTAAGCTAAGCTTCTTCATTAATGGTAACTGACCTCAACACACAGGCCAGCCTCATGAGAGTTTTCTCCCCAATTACAGAATCACAGAATCACAGAATAGTTGGGGTTGGAAGGGACCTCTGTGGGTCATCTAGTCCAACTCCCCTGCCAAAGCAGGGTCACCTACAGCAGGCTGCACAGGACCTTGTCCACGCGGGGCTTGAATATCTCCAGAGAAGGAGACTCCACAACCTCCCTGGGCAGCCTGTTCCAGTGCTCCGTCACCCTCAGAGGGAAGAAGTTCTTCCTCATG
>Ga0065711_1031557_pt1 | contig 29343 bp, 12 predicted proteins | sample Hoacrofraction12_FD_59098 | JGI IMG/M metagenome (GOLD analysis project Ga0065711, IMG submission 59098) | Hoatzin crop microbial communities from Cojedes, Venezuela - Epithelial fraction 12 v2 (version 2) | ecosystem: Host-associated > Birds > Digestive system > Esophagus > Crop | place... | reverse complement strand
CTGGAGATATTCAAGACCTGCCTGGACAAGATCCTGTGCAGCCTACTGTAGGTGACCCTGCTTCAGCAGGGGGGTTGGACTAGATGACCCACAGAGGTCCCTTCCAACCCCTACTATTCTGTGATTCTGTGATTCTATATACTGTATAAAAATGATCCCTGAGTAATGTGATAGTTTTCACCTACTATGGTGTAGATTTTGCTTTGTTCATTGCTACTTGTTTACTTCGCTTGGTTAAAGAAGACGTCATGAGGTAGTTTAGGACAGTGAAATAAACTCTTTTCTGCACAGTGCTTATTGGTCACCTAACCCTTTTGTAGGTGGCTCGTCTGTAAAATAGCATAACACCTTACCTGCTTTTGCAAAATACTTTGAAAGCACAGTGTCATTTTAAGGAATTTATTAATTCTGTCCTAATAGATGTATTCATCTTCTGTGATGTAGATCTTAATTTTGTCAATGCTTTCATCTCTTTCAAACATTCACTTTCTCTTGGCTCACCTTACACATTAATTGGATACATTGAAATTTGTTGAGGAGGATGATTCCAAATATGCTTTTGCATTCTGCCTAAGCACTTTGAGTTGGATCTTATGGACATTCAGTGCATAATGTATTTACTCTCTGTACATTTATTTAATTCTATTCCACTATATTATTTTGTTGCTAACGTCATACTTCCCATTTTTTAGAAAAAAAAAGCACTATCAAGTAATGATATGTAACCCTCTCACATACTGTTTTGTATCACTATTTCTGTCTATCTTTTGGACAGATACTCAGCTTACTACAAATAGACGTAAATCCATTGACTTCAATGGGGCTAGCCCTCTTTGCAGTGAAAATCTGTTCTACTCTAACCACAGTATTGCCCCTTGTGTTTATACAAGTACAAGAAGATGCAGTATCAGACACTGTAGGCTGCAAGCCTAAAAATATTTAAGAATGTGGGAGCTGTGAATTATGTGCTCAAATCCTCTAGATTAAGAGGTGAGGTTTAATCTAGGAACAGAATCATAGATATTCCATTGTCCATGTAGAAGCACAGATGTTCACTGATCAACAGCCAGCGTGAGAAGCTGCAGATACTATGTGCTTCTGGATTAAAAGTATTTGTAATGGCAAGTGGAACAAGTGTAAAGATCTTTGTGCTCGTCACTGTGGTAATGCTAACTAGTATTGCCAGACCATTGAAAAATCGAGATCTGAGCTCTGATCGTGAAAAGTCAGATGCTGAATTGCAATGCAGCCTGCAGACCCAAGGGCAGAATTTTGCCTTGAAGTTTTAAAAGAACTAGCTAGACAAATGGAGTCTTCCAGTATAATTTGTCCTGTAATTGCACAGTGATGATATAATGTATAAACTAATAATGAAAAAGATGTTCCTTTAAATTATTTAATTTTTTACTGGAATAGTGTGAAAGCATCATTGGGGTACATCGTGTACTTTAGAGAATTTGTGGTGTTCTCATAAAAAACAAATGCTTTTGACTTTGCTTAACCATTTCCTGAAAAATAGTTCACGTGTGTTCATTTGTGGCTTACAGAGCAAGGCTAGCATATACATAGCTGTTCTGGGAGCATGGTTTAAATGCTTGCCCTGTGTTCTGTGAGAATCCTTGTACTCATTCTGCACTTGCTCTGCCAAACAGCCTGCTGCTTCATTTCTTCTATGCAGCAAGTTTAAAATCTCATCGTATTTGGGGTCCTCATTTGTCATCATTTCTCACAAGCCAGGCTCCTAATAGTGACTTCACTGCTGCTGCCAGTTCCTTAGGTGAAGATGGCTTAAGAGGGTGTAACCAAAATGAAAAATGTAGCTAAATTGGGTGATTCAGAGTAGGATGAGATAATGCAGCAGCTGGCACTATTTTAAGCATTCTCTGTTTTGTTCATCTGACTCTAAATGTATCAGGCACTAAAGACAATATAATGGTAATTGTGGTCCAGTTTCTCTCATATGTAGTCAGGTTGTAAATCAAAAGATCTGTATTATGGAGCTCTGAAATAAACACAGGCCAACAGAACTTATCTTAAATGTGTTGGAATGAAGAAAACAAAGCTTCTCTCAGAAGAGGCAGAATGGAAAGAATATGATTAAATATGGTGTCTTTGGAGTGTTTGTTACGCCTGCTTACTATGCTTCTGCTTTCTCCGCCCCTAGCTTTCTTTGGGAAGTACCTTAATGAATACAATGGCTCCTATGTGCCTCCTGGTTGGAAAGAGTGGGTTGGATTACTTAAAAATTCTCGGTTTTACAACTACACGCTCTGTAGAAATGGAGTGAAGGAGAAGCACGGATATGACTACTCCAGGGTATGTCCTATTGATTTATTTCTATTTTTTTAACATTTGGACATGACTGCAAGAAAGCTGTGCTTTATGGTTTTAGTCTAACTAAAGAATTATTTTCATACTTGAAAGCTGCTCTGTGTAACATTAGCTACAACCCAAGAGGCATTGTGTTTGGACTTTTTGTTATCTTCCATTCTGGGAGGGTCATGTTACTGAAAAGTTGTTAGCAGCAATGGAAACAAACAAAACATCCTGAGACTGTACTATGTATTATGAGCTGAAGATGTAAATATGGATTTAAAAGCTGCATAGGAACTATTTCTGTGCTTTGTATTTTAATTATTGTATGCTAAGTCTGATTATCATCTATTCCCCTGGTATAGCACTGTCTGCAGTGCAGTTACACAAGCGTAGACGAGATAAGAATCCAGTTCCCTCCAGCTAGACCTATCTTTTTATGTTAGTCTAAGGAACTTGTTTCACAGCCACAGCATGATGAAGAGTTCATAATATCTTGATATATCTTACAATAATTCTGAATGGGTGGAGAATTTAACTATTAAAGCCGTATCTCCATGCATTGGTACAGGTGCATATGGTTCCTAATGTGCTTGCAAGGATGTTATACCCTGGCCAAACTTACTAAAATGCTTGATAGTCATTGTCAAATGCAGTATCATTTTTTTCCTCATCTAGCACATGTTACAGCTCAAATAGTTACCTGTTGCAGTCAGGAATATGTTTATTTCAGCCAAAATGGTTAATGTTCCAAAGGATTCAGCTTTTGTGATTCCTAAAATGGCCTGAATTGTCTCTGAAGTATGATGATAAATAAATTTATCCATAAATTGCTGTAGTTGTATAACTTGTGAAGTTACCTCACTCTGGAGGGATTTGCAAGGTGTATTTGTTGAACAGGGATTTGGTTCCCTTTCTCTTGTTGAGCGGAATTCCTGCCTCTATATTGGTGTTTCTTTAGCAGTGTGTTCGCAGTTTTTCCTCTAAAAGATTGATGTCTGTGTGATTTCCTCCCTTCCCCTCCCCTGTTTGCCATTTTTAATTGAAGGTACTATGTGTTGAAAGTGAAGTTTAAACAGGCTTCTTGGGTTTCCTTTTCTATCACCAGCTGCTAAGGGGAAGGGGCAACTGGTGTACAGAATTATTTGTCTTTTATTTCCCTTCTGATCTATGAAGAATGAGAGAGCTAATCTTTACAGCCATGTACCAAAAATGTTATGATGGAAACGTATCTTACGTGGAACAATGTCAGGCAAGTGATTTCACAGGGCACTGTTCCCTATTGTACCAAGAAGCCAGCGGGGAACTTTATGTTCCAGTATCCTCAGCTCAGTTTTGTCTATGCAATACTTGAAAATGTTTCAGTTTTCATTTGGTTTTGTTTTTCTTACCAAGTTTGGTAATAAATTAAAAAAAAGTCTGATGAAGATATAAATGTTTTGATAATCTTCATATTCTTGCACAATACACAGCTATGGTAATAAACAGATGACAGTGTGCAGAGCAACAGCACTTGTTGATGTTAACACTGGATTACAAATGAACAAACAGAAGCTGAAATACAAGACTGCTTCTCTTTCTTTCCTGCCATTTTTGTTGCTGGAAACTTAATTTTCCAGCAATGAACAATATAATCAGATTATTTTTTAGCCCTATCTATTTGACATTGTTCATGTTAATTATGTGCCAGTGGAAAACTAGAAAAAACCACTACTGATTCTGTCCTCCAAAGCGACTGCCGAACACTTATCCTGTGAAAATGAAATCCTTGCAAATTATTTCCAATTTTATAACAGGATATATTTTACTTTGATTTTTCTTTTTCAGTTTCTGTCAACTTTTTTTGATGAATTTTTAGTTTTGTATGCATTTGCACAGTCTATTACAACCTCTGCAACCTGAAGCTTTTAAAAAAAAAGGAAAATGTTTCTGTTTGGTGTTGTGGCCTGACAAACACTGGTTTTGCAATGTTAAATTTGAATAATTTTCACTTCGATCAGGTGAAAACCTTCATCTTCAAAATGGAGTTTGAAAACTATGCTTTTGTAATGGCTAAATGAAAGATGAGTAGCATGGTGAAGAAAGTGACTGACCAGGTTAAAGAGCAGGCACATTTTAGATAACTGTCAGGGCGTTTTTGAGAGCACTCCAGTATTTTCAGCTATGAGTATGGTCTCGGGTATAGTAAGTATGTTCAGAAGTCAGTTTTGCTTTGGTCTGGCTTACTGTACATTCTGCCTTCCCCTGCATATGCTTATGAATGGAGGTCCTTCAGTTAACTTGGGTGGAATTATGCCTATTTACACCAGTTTTTGTGAGTGAAAATATTCTATCAATAACAGTCATAATCATGGCAGTTCCATAACAGACATGCCTCATGTTGGGACCACCATATAAAGTTCCAAATGGAGACTTTACCAGCCTTGTTCTGGGATACACAGGAAATAACTTGGGGAAAGTAAGTTCGGTCAATGAAAAAGGCTGATTTTTGATGAATGATAAGCTGACTTCTCAGATCAACCATGCTGGCATTGGTAAAGACGAGCAAGTGTCTGAACCATGAACAGAACTTAAAAGGACTTAGAAGTACTTAAAGGGAGATGCAATCCACACCTTGTATTGGTTCACTTGAGCAGAGGCAGATGTTATGTCTCATTTTAGGTTCAGCTGTGACATGACAGTTATTATTTTGTTTTTTAAAGATGCAATTTCATATTCTACTCATGTTTGAGGGGTGTTGGTATATGCAGCATTTCCTGTGGTGCAGCCTAAAGAGAGAACCTAGCTTGTCATTAAAATTACTGTCTTTAGTCCATATAGCTTCAGCAGTTATAAGAATCATAATGATACTTCTTAGAAAATAGAAAGATAGCCCATATCTTCCAAAGGAAGTTTTCTGAATTCTCAGCAATTGATTTGATAGAGCTATATGTCTAGCAGATTGTCACTGTCTCTGTAATATTGGATGAAATTTTTGGTCCGATTAGCCCGGCATCATCTAGCTTTAGTGACTTCTGGTTCAGAGGGAGGTTACGAAAAATGAACAGCAAGCTGTTTAGATTTTCAAAGCACTGTTATGGTGCAAGGTTGGTGTATACACCTTGAAGATATAGAGACCAAAAAGCAAAGAAATTGACCTGTAATTTTCTAATGTTTTTTATTAATACCTGGTCACTATATTTAGTGTTACGGTCTTCATAATGTAATTACATACTCTGGGAAGAAAGAGTGCTATTTGATCTTCTTTAATGTCATTCATTTCTGAGAGGAAGCTGTTGCTTTGCATATTTCTGGGCAGCAAAGAAAGAATGATTTGGGTTTAGTTTTTGAAGTTTTAACATCTGTAACTTACTCCCTTCTCCTCCCATCCTGAGTGAAGTAGCTTCTTTTTTCCTGTTGTTTATGATACCTCAGATCTCCTATTCCTATCTCGCCCCTCAACTTGAAATTATTTTTCAAGTATGTCATTATACTTTTACTTCTACTTGCAGGATTATCTAACTGACCTGATTACCAATGACAGTATTACCTTCTTCAGAATCTCAAAGAAGATGTATCCTCACAGGCCTGTACTGATGGTTATAAGCCATGCTGCTCCTCATGGCCCTGAAGATTCAGCCCCTCAGTACTCACATCTCTTTCCTAATGCCTCACAACACATGTAAGGAAAAATAAAACCCTTTCATTTCCAGGTTCAGGAGTACGGAAGTCATGGGTATCTCTGGGGGAACAGTGGTTGCTTTATAATACACTGGGCGTAAGTTTGTCGCAAATATGTAAGAAGAGTTTTGAGGTTTGGGGGGTTTTTTAATATCTCTTCAGACTAGTACAAGTATCTTGAGAATGGTTACTGCACCTAGAACTCAGAATTGTAGCGCACTGAGATAAATGGGAAGATTAATGTTGCATTCGTTGGGCATTGTTAAAGCCTATTTGGAAAGCAAAGCACTGCGTTATTTTGAGCAGGGGGGTCAAAATCTGGTTCTTGGACTGTAATCTTTTCTGGGGAAGAAACTATCTCCCTGTCCCTATGTATAAACTGTACTATTTTATGGGTATTGCCAAAAATCACATCATATGCAATTACTTGTATTACTCCTGTTTCATATACAGAAAGAAAGGAGATACAGGCCTGCAGCACCAAATTAGACAAGCTGTTTCTGAATGAGCTGCTATGTCTGTACATGACCCAGTGCAATGTCTTGAATGGGTCCCAAAAACAGTATCACCCAGTTCCTGAGTTAACATGTTCATAAGCTCCCTGATGAGATGGTTCTTGTTTATAGCACAGAGTCATTTTATAGGTCCAGCTCTGTAATCCTCCATTACAGGCATCTCCTCACATGGTGATAAAAGGAATGGTTCTCCCAAGTCACCTTCTGGCACAACTGAAAGCATTCCAGTATTTTTCTGTTTACTAGCTTCGTGCTTTCATTGATGTTCAACATTTTGTAACTTTCTTCCTATGTGCCCTTTTTAACTTTTTTTTTTTTACGGGGAATTCTGGTTTATTTTGGATTTATGAAGGAACTGGGAACTGATGGAAATAATCAAATGGTAGCTGAAGCTGCTCGGGACTAGTCCAAAGTCCAGTGAAATACATTAGAGCTTCTTCACTTTATTTAAAATAGAGTCTGAGAGAAAAAGCTTCCTTAGTTCTATTGTCTAGGTATTGCGTAACTTAGAATTATATATTACATTATTTTGTGATGTGCTACCAAAGAGCAGCTGTGTCCTAGATCTAGAGCAATGCAGTATTTTGTGTTTGTTTGCCATCTTGTGCTCATTTATTTTCTTTGAAATGAAAATTACAGAAATGACGAATGAGCAGCTTCTCGTAGCTTATACCCGGTATTGACCTCAGTCATATTAGAAGTTTCGTTGGAAGGCATTTATATCTCAGAGATGATAATCATTTATCAAGCAACTTTCTGTAGCAGTTTAATTAAGCTAGTCGAATGAAAAAGAGTAGAAGGATTTGTGGAAGGTCAGCAATGAAAGATATAAACTACATCTATTATTCTTTTGCTCATAATTTATATTTTATTTTTCACACAAATTGGATTTATGTTCTTAATTATAAAGTAGTCACACAAAACTATTTTTAATTGTAGGTGACTTTTCTTACAATGATAACAATTACACAGGAGGTGTCACTTTGTGGCAAGAAGTTTTGTTTGTAAAGAAACAAATTATCCTAGTAGATCAAGGAACTGTGTTTTTCTTTTGGATATGAGTATAAAATAGGATTTTATGTACGTCTTGTGCAAAGAAACTGCCCACCTTATTCTAAACTATTTTACAGGCACTAAATAATAATCTGTAAGGGTTTTCATTGACCCGGGTTTAAGATTAAATGTAAAAATGCAGAAAGTGCATCATTCCTTCACTGTGCAGGCTGCTCTAGGTGACCCTGCTTTGGCAGGGGAGTTGGACTAGATGACCTACAGAGGTCTCTTCCAACCCCTACCATTCTGTGATTCTGTGATTCTGTATGTACAAATTAGTTCTCTGCTTTCCATTTTTTCCCCTTGTTCCCGCATTCCCAGGAATTCCTTTGTCAATGATAAAGAGGTGTAGGCAGTTCTTACTGTTTTGCTGTCATGTGGATATGGTAGGGAGGGATCAGAACACAGAACACTTCTTATGAATTGCCCTAAAGCAGCAAGCAATAACCTGAGCAAAGTCTTTGTCTAGTCCCCGAATCGGCAGACGGTACACCATGTGCCACGTCTCTGTGCATCTGCTTGTGGCAGCGCTGACAAAGTCTGCAAGCGGATTCTTGAGCTATATCCACAAAGCAAAGTGAAGGTGTGACTGTACTGCTTACGCTGCTTGACGTACATACTGCGTTGTGTAGCAGTGCGAATAATAGCTAAAAGTTAGTGGGGTGGATTTTAGCATAGACTGACAGTCTGAGTACTATTTTGCTTGGGAACCCTGGTGTGTATTTTGGTTGCCAATTTATGCTGCTGTTCTCTTGCTTCTATTATTATATATACTAGCTGATATGTCCATTCCACCCTATACTGCAGTCTCTCCACCTTGTTCTGCAGAGCTACTTTTTGTGTGCATCTACAGTCTTTTCTTGTTTGAGGATTATTCACATCAACCAGCATTCATATAGCAAATCCCTAGGCTACATGACTGTTTTTCCTTTTTTACTGCCTGTGCTGATACTGCGGAGAATTCAACAGATGGGCAGTTTAACAGTGATCAGAAATGTTATTTCTACAGAAGGTACATTTTACCACCCATCTTTTCCAAGGTCAAATGCAATCAGGCTAGGACTTATCTTCTGAGTACATTTGAAGAGGTTATCTTAACCAACTTCTAGGAATGTTGTGTTTGTATTTTTCCCATAAGGCAGACAAATCTGTTAAGTGTAAGAGGGTTACATTTGTAGTAATCAAAGAAAATCATGGGCTTTGGTTGGATTAAACAGCAGGAGGTTTCGAATCAGCCAGGAAATCACAAAGTAAGCTGAAAAGGAGTTTGCCAAGCATTTTTGATTCATTCTGGGCATCACATAGCAACAGTTTCCATAACTGTCAGCACTTTCAAAGGAGCAATGTCATTATTTCAGCCACAATAACATTCTGAAATTCAAGAGGCTATTAACAATACAGAGAGAATAAACACCAGCCCTTTCCTCCCTATATGAAGAAGCCTCCATTTGCTGCGTACACACATTTTTCAGATAGCATCTAACAGAGGCTTTTGGCATAAAACATTTCACTGTCAGATAATTAATTTCATATTTGTATTAAAACTCTCAAGGCTACCTGTCATATTCAAAGATACATTAGATACATGCATTTCAAGGAGAAGTTTCAACTTATATTACTATTGTTTATCTTAATAACTTACCCCGCTGCTCTGATGCTTACACAAAAACAACAGTAGGTATTTGCCAAATAGGGGCTGAATTTATCAGGAAATTGAGTGTTGTGAAGAAGAAAATAACGGAATATCTGCTTTTTTCCCCTGTGTTACTGTGTCACCCTCTTGGCTTGCACATTTGAATAGACTGAGTTTATTGCTTTGAATGAAAAAGGGAAGCCTCCACAAATCACTTAGGAAAAGTAATTTTTAACATTTTAGACTCTGCAGGTGATGTGTTTGAGCTGAGGTGTGAAGAAATTGACAAAGGAGGTTCTCAATCTTAGTAAGAACAAACTTTTTTAGGAATAGATATAGTAGGTAAAAGTAATATTTCTTGCAAATGTAAGCTATAATATACCTTTCTAGTGAGTTGGTGATGCAGAGAGTCAACATTATGGTAATGATATACCAAAATAAATCTTTTGTTTAGATCTAGCTAAGCTAGAGCAATACAATTGTGCACAAAAAAGCAATCTCTGGAACTGCCAACAACATGAAATTATGAACAGTCAGTGGTATTTGTTCTCCTGACTTTAATGATGTCACAGGATCAGAAGAACTTGGAGGAGTTGTGAGATTCTAGGAGGACATTGAATCCAGCTCATGGGATTTTGCAGGGACTTTGATGATCGGAAAGGAGTTGGTGGCTGGAAAGTGTCTGCAAAATAGAGTCCTACTTCCCCTCACCCCTGCTTTTCTTGGCAGGTCTTTAAAATCCGGCTATGTATCCACCTCTGCTTGCCATGAGCTCACATGCAGTTTGATACTACCAGGTAGGGTGCCTGTGCTCCTCTGGGTACATGAGTGTGAAAGTATTCAAATAGCCAGTCATGTTGAATTCAAAAAAGCTGTTAAGGAACATGGTAGAACCTTTTCTGCAAGTTCTATAGCTGTTGTTAAACAGCTTGTACAAGCCATAATATTTGGTGCTATTGTGGGCTGAGTGAAAGCAAAGCAGTTACATGAGTAGGAACTCTATAGTACATACGTGATCCAGATCATACTTGTGGAGTTAGATTTCTGAGGCTAGTCTCTTGGCCTTGAAATGTATATATGTTAGTCTGAAGACACTGCGAAGACAGTGTACATTTACCCTCTTAATAGATTTAATTCCCCACAGAGTTGTTTTCATTCTCCCATCTTTGTATAGAACATAAAAGTGTTAGACTTTTCCAAAGTAAACCCAGTATTTGCTCGTGCACCTTGGAGAGTTAGTCCTATAGTGTTGATCAAATAGAAATTATTGGTATATGTTATTCTGGCTTTTTCTACACTGCTAATGCATTCTGGTTTTCTCTCTGTTCCTTAGCACTCCCAGTTATAACTATGCTCCAAATCCAGACAAGCACTGGATAATGAGGTATACAGGTCCCATGAAACCTATACACATGGAGTTCACTAACATGCTACAGAGAAAGCGCCTTCAAACGCTCATGTCTGTGGACGACTCTATGGAGATGGTAAGATCAGTAGTCACTTTTTTTTGGCTAAACAGGTGCTTGTTTCTTGAGGTAAGCGCCAAGCTGTGCTGTATGTGACGATAAGGGGGAAGGAAAAAGAAGGACTGCATCAGTCCTTTCACACGTGAGGATTTTGTGTGTCTACTCAATGTGTAAGAATCCTCATCTCCTAAAGACAGGTACCTTGAGTTGGGTGGTGTGAGCGAGCTGATTTGTTGCCACAGAGCCACTACTGATTAAGGGGAAGAGGGAGGGATCACCTGTAAAAATGTACATTATAAATTCTAGAAGTTTGTCGTCTGATAGTGAAAAGTCATCCTACAACCTATTGGAAATAATTACCTAACTGTGGGCCTATTTTGATCCTGTATCACTGAGTTTCTGAGAGAAGAAAAACAACAACAAAAAGCGATGCTACAGGGGTCCTGACTGGAATAATCCCGTGGTAAACCAGGCCCAGGATGTTAAATGTTAAAGTAATTAAATATATAGGTAGATTTTTTTTTTTTAATGAAGTCTGCATGATGTAACAATGAAATATCTTATTGCAAACTGGGTGTCTTCAACAGAAACATCTAAATTAGCTAAAAGCTAGTTTGAAAAAGAATGGGTTTCCAGTTTTTGTTTTTTCCTTCCAAAAAGGCAGATTTAAAGGTGTTGCAGTTTACTGCTTATCTCTTGGCATTCTCATTCAAAAATGGTAGAACGTAAAATAAGAGGAGCCCTGTAAGGCAAAGAAGAGATTGTCTGGATGGTATTGCATCAACTTGTTAGTAATGTCTTATAATTACTGATTCAGGCAAGTATGATCTCTACTTCATGTTAATGAACCTGTTTAGATGGATCAGATACTAGCATTAGGGGAGATTGGCTATTTCACTACTCTATCTTGATTTTCTTTTTGGTTAAGTGGTTTCACTTATTCACTGCAGGCAAAATCAGTTGGATTTTTTTTTTTCAGTTGTAACGGCCAAGTTAGCCTGATCTTTTCTACTGAATTATGTGCATCTAATAGTCTTTCAAAATCTAAAAAAAAACAACCAAAAACAAATAAACCAACCAACCAGCCCCCCAAAAAAACCCAAAAAAATCCAAATCAATGCAACAACAACAAAAGAGTTGGTTTTCTTCTGTGCTGATGTGTTCTGGATCCATGTGAGGCCCCACCACCTTCGTATCTTTTCAAATGAAGATGTCACATAAAAATTGATTTGTGATGGTGGAGTTGGTACGTTTCACATAAGGATTCTCTTGTAAATCTGTAGAAGCAACCGCAGACAGAGTTAAAGCTCCTCTTATTCTCCATGTTAGTTCTCCAGCTACTGAGAGAGTATTACTGAGTGGTATTTACCTGGAAGAGATTTTGCAAATACTCTACATAATGGGGAGTCATTTGTCTGAAGGCAAGGTTGTTGAGTGTTGCTTAAATAAGTGAGATTCAAAGTGCTGTCATTTTTATTGAAGTTGTTTGCTGCAGGAAAAAGAGAAAGGTGGAGAGAAAATTTCAGAAACGGTTATCACCGTGAAACTTTTTTCTCTGTTACTCTATGTATTTAGTACTGTCTTGACAGTACTCATGCAAAATACTGAACCCAAACACTGCTGAAAATATGGCATGCTAATGTGTTTACTTTAAAACAAAAAACAGAAGTTTGCCTTGTAAAAGCCACAATATTCAGTTAATTTGATTGTGGATTATTCAGAATAGTTCATTGTGGTAACTCAGTGGCATAATAAAACTTTTGTTATTTATTTGTATATTACATGTAGGCAGAAAATTGTATCTAGTACTCTGCATATAGTACTGCTCAGTGGAATGAATTTCATATTTTCTTTTGCTTTTTTTCAGATTTACAATACATTGGTTGAAACGGGTGAACTGGACAATACGTATATAATATACACAGCAGACCATGGTTATCATATTGGGCAGTTTGGGCTGGTGAAAGGAAAGTCCATGCCATATGAGTTTGATATCAGAGTTCCTTTCTATGTCCGAGGTCCAAATGTGGAGGCTGGATCCTTGTAAGTTCTTGGCTATTGTGTATATAGGTATGTTTATGTAGTGACCAGAAAAATCCGTTACATTCACATCTCTAGTTGTATTCACATCCTAATGGAGGCACAAAATTCCCCCGTCCTGACCGACTGACTTCCTGCTCATCTTTGGCAGAAAAATATGTCTACTCAGACGGCAGAACTGACAGCATGTACTGGTACGACATAGTTTTATGCTATTGCCCTTTTGCTTCCGTAGGTGTGCAGCACAAGCCACTACACTTCCGAGGATGTAGTTGAAAAAGCCAGTTTGAAATATGTTCAATCTAGGAAACACTTATTTGCCTCATTTTGAGGGTTACAAATAATACACATAACTATGACATTTTCAAGGCAAAAAATATTTTGTATGATATTCACTGCCACAATAGATATTTATTGCTGAACATTAAAGTGGAGTCACTTGTTTCAGTTTATGAAGAAGAATGTATGTAACAGTATTATTCACAGAAGATCCTTTTTAGTTCCTTTTGAGGTAACGTGGTTAGGGCTGTTTGTCAGATGCACACAAGCATGCAGAATATGGCTGTTAATTAAAATGGTAGCTTTGATCAGCTAAGAAATTATGTAAATACACTTTCTAAGCAATTATTTCAATAGCAAATATTTGCACTGAAGTAATGATTTTGGACAGAGTGCCATAATTTGCTGCCTTTTATTTATATCAGTATGCATGTTTTAGCATAATTAACACATACAAAGTCTTCCACACAATTTTTTTCTTTACTGCAGAGGAACAGATCTAGTGTGTAATACAGTGGCAAATAATTTAAAAAAATTCTCATTCTATTTGCTGTTTAAATTTACTAATTCACAGTATCAATAGGCACAAAAATGTTAAATTCTGTAGATACTGCATGATGTGTCTAATTTATTTACAGTAGTTATGCATAATAAACAATATTACTTTAAAGAGCAGAGGAGGGATTCCTCAAGTGGAATTAAACATGTTACCGCAGCACTGGAAGAAGTTTGTCTGCAGCAGCACAGAATTTCCAGTGAACTGGATTAGCCTTCTAAGAACATGCTCTCTTTCCCTTTGACTGCAGTTTGTGGTCTTATTGGAGAGGCAATGCTAATATGGCCCAAGTGGATTGAGCTAGTTTTTCTGCAACATGCAATGCTAGAAACCAGCCACCTCATGTCTGCTCTAGTTCAAGGATCTTTACACCCAGACATGCGTAAAAGCTGTGAAACCTTCCTACTGAATTTTATTTTTCAGTGGCTTTTGAACATGAAAAAATATTTATGTTAGAATCAGAGGAGTCAGCCTGACAGAGTCTAACGGAATGGTACATCTGTGCATCACAGTACAACAAATAGGAAGAACAGGATAAAATACCTTGGAGGGGGAATACATCAGATAATAAATTGATCCTGATTCAGCCTGATTTTCTTTAAATGGTAGAACTTCAATCATCCATGTTTTGTGTGAGCCTTATGTTTTTTTTGCAGAGTAATTGCTATGACTTCCTTTTGATACCAACTAAGATTTAATAGCAGTCATTGTAGCAAGCCATTACTAAGCTCTCATTTCTGTTACCAAATATGCTACACCACAATTATTAGTAATTAAAATCAAATTAGGTACATTAATTTAATTCATCATCCATGCTCTTGTCGGTGCCTGTTTGCTCTCTAGCTCAAAAATGTAGTAATTTTTAAATGGTGTCTCATTAATTAGTGTGAATTTAACAGCTTGCTTATGTCCTGTATTTTGAGCTAGAATTCTGCACTGACATGTATTGCAGCCCATCTGGTCCCATCCTTCCTTTGTGCCTGCAGATCATAGCACAGTGATTCTTTATGTTCAGTGCTGTAGAAGGCTGTTTGTATAGCATTATGCTCCCTGTCTTTTTTTTCCCCACTTTTAAGATGAGTGTCTTCCTTGATTTTTTTTTTTTTTTGAAGAAATACAGAAAAGAAATAGTATACAGCTGATAAACAGTATGTATATGTGTAATACTGTAAGTAATTACACAACACTGTCATAGACATATTTGAAAGAAGTTTGTAAGGGTCAGCATAAACTGGAAGCACTCTTACAAAACCAGACCCATCGTAAAACCAAGTCACGGGATTTGAAAAGTGGGCATTTGTTGAACTACTGAATGCCAAGGCATGCGACTACATGCTCTGATCCGTGAACTCATGTTTAGCTGTGCTAGTTCAAGGGATTTGGGGATAGGAGCTGCCTGTACACCTCTGGAGTTGATGCCTGTGTTTTAACCAAATTTGAAGTCAATTTAAGTTCAAATATTGTCCTGTTAACTGTGGTGACTGAGGAGCACATGCCACTACTCTGCTAAGTAGCAGGGCATGGCTGGTTTTAAGTGCAGAATGGATAACTGCTCTTGGGAAGACTGATAGTATTTCAATTAAAGCTGTGCTTTTATTTTCTTTTTTTTTTTTTTTCTCCGCAACTGCAGCTTCTAGTTGTTTACTGTAGTGCCTAGCAAAATATTTCTCCTCGTATTCTCTTCAGAACATGGTTGCTGTGGTATAAGCTGAGGTACATATTTCTATAACATATTTTGAAACAGATAAAGCATATGCTACCTGCCAAATCTACTCTTTAATAAAGGCATCAGTATGTTTGGCAGACACTTTGATTCTAGAAGATACCCAAGGAGATTTTCTGGTGCTTTCTGATATTTTGAAAGATTTTTGAACCCTCTTTTGCAATAATTAACTAACTTTGCCTTATGAACTACTTTTGCTTTCTCAAAAATGCTCTGTGCTAAAGTTTTAAATCTTCATATTAGCGCCTCTTGAAGTTATGCAGCTTACCTAAATTTTAAATTTATTCTCTTCATGGAAAGGAATGGGATTGTGTCCTCTTTTCTTCTTTGGCAGATATCATGAAATAAGCCTTTTCAGATCCCTGGTCTCTGTGGAAGAACTGGAGTTGCTTGGTATCATTGCATAGACTTAAACCAGGTTCTCATATATGTTTTTTCAGGAATCCTCACATTGTGTTGAATATTGATCTTGCACCTACAATTCTAGATATTGCTGGATTGGATATTCCATCTGATATGGATGGTAAATCCATTCTAAAGCTTCTGGATTCGGAGAGACCAGTGAATAGGTAAGAAATGGAAATGTGCATGTAAACAAGCATGTGTTTGTACAGGAGACTGAGCAATATTCAGCAACATTCAGCAAATTTAAAGGAAAATATAATAAAATTACCATCTATATGAGTACGTCAATCACTGAAAAATCTAAAGACCCATTTAGCAATATGTGACTGACTTCGGTTATTTATTTTTATTTTGTCAGGTTTGTATACTAGCTGTATGGCATATATGGGATCTGGATATACTAAATGTAGCAGTGAGAGGGCCACACGTGAAGGTCTTTAGCTATAGGAGTTATAGATTTTAAATGTCTCTGTGGTATCATTTCTAGCAAAGCATTTCATATTGAATAAATTGTAGAATAATTGAGTTGAAAGGTTTGGTGGTGTATCAGACTATAATATAAAGACAGGCTAGCACTCAGAGTTGTGGTTATTATTTGAGACTTTCCATCAATACTTTCACTGGAAAAGGACTGAGGAAGAGAATTAGACTGGATGCTTGGCAGAGAAAATCAGCAGAAAAAGGGAAGAAGGGGATTTGCTTTACAAGTAGTTGGGTGGAGGGAGAGGGGGAAAGGAGCAGCTGCTTTAGAATAGTGTACTCTTGGGGTAGTGTGCAGGTTAAAAGCCCAAACTGGAGTCAGGAAATCCTGATTTAATTTGTGATCCTTTGTGATCAAGGACAATTCAGTTAATCCCCTGTGCCTTAAACATGCTTAAACATGTTGAAATAGTTGTACTGTGAACTTGTTGTGGATTTTGTCCCTGTGAGAACAAACCTGTACTATGTTCGTGGGTTGCACTGGAGAGGCATATGTGTCTGGTTCATAAAGCTGGATGTCCCCTTGTGCCGTTATATGTAATGTTTCTCGTCTGAATTGGGGGTGGAAAACTGGGGCGTGACTTGATCATTGGTTTTGTGGGAATTGCTTCTTCCTTTCCTCATTTTCTCTTAGGTTCCATTTAAAGAAAAAGGTGAAGGTGTGGAGAGACTCGTTTCTAGTGGAAAGAGGGTAAGGAAAGTGTTAATCGCAAAGGCCAGTCTTTTTAAATAGAAGGGTACTGAACAGCTAAAGCCAAAGCAGCACTCTACCAGAGACCTAAAGCCATTTAGATGTGCCAGCAGGGACACGGCTGCAGTACGGCTAATGGCAGTGATTGTGTGATAGGAGGGAATCTATGGCCTTTGGCTACCACCTGCATAAATGTGCTGTTGGGTGGGGGAAGGGGAGTTTTACTTAGATTGAGAGGTGGAAGGGCATCATTCAGCTGCTGCCCCCACCCCCCGACCCTCCTGCTTGTGTCATGGGAGTATGAATAACCTTTCCTCTCTGCATGTCCGTCTGCTGGCCATTCCCTCTACGCCTCTGCCTTAACACGTAGAACAGGGCATGAAGGGTTTGTGAAGTGCAGCCCTGTGGAGTGAGGAGGTTATGGTCTCTTTGTATCAACTGTTGTTACTGCCTGCCAATCAGACATGAAACACACTGTCTTGGTTTTGTGTGGTTTTTGTACACACCCTGAGAGCATGATATGAATAACTTGGGTGTTATTGGAGATTATGGTAAGTGCTAGTTTCTACTGGACTATGAAGTTTTGGCTGCCAGTGATGCTATGGTCTTGGCAGATAACCTACTCCTCTGAGCCTTTTTTCAGCAAACTGTATGTATAGCTTGAAATTAATATTAATGCAAAAATAAATCTTTTTTCTTTTTTTCTTTTGCAGTAAATTGCTGCATAAGAGGGAAAATGAGAAGGTAGATGCCCAAGAAGAAAACTTTCTACCCAAATACCAGCGTGTGAAAGACCTCTGTCAGCGAGCTGAGTATCAAACAGCTTGTGAACAGCTTGGCCAGGTAGGGCGTTGTACCCCTGACTGAAAGCAAGCAGTTGTAGTTAGGCTAAGCTTAATGCCTTAACTGTGACAATGTCCTTCACCTTGTCATCAATGCCAGCTTGTAAATCAAATGGCTCATTCTGTGGCCTTTGCTCAAAACTGTATCCTGGCACTTATGAGATTGACTGTCAGTCAGGAAATTGCTGATTCAAGTGCCTCTGTATTGATTCCTGACTACTGTTAAGAGAACTGTCTAGGCTGTTTTAACATTGTATTCCCCAAAAAGAATGTGATTTGGGATTCATTAGTGATGAGAAGCTACAATGAACCTAACAGACTGGCCGCCTCCAAATACATATAACTCCCTTTGCTTTGAATTTTTGACTCGTTTTGTTGTTATTATTTGGAATTACATATGATGATGGGAAACTAACATTCTGTGAACTCAATATATTGCTCTTAACAAAAATGTACTGTGGAAGCACACGTGGAATTACGACTGTAGACAGGCTGTGTGTATGTGGGTGCAAAGCTCTTTGATTGTGTGTCATTTCTCTTGTTACGTAACTGTTCTGCGCAGACACAAAAGTACGTTCACTTTTGATCCAAGTTATGTAGAAGAAATTTAGGGGAAAAAATTTAGAGCGGTATCCATATATAGTCTCGGCACAGCAGAAGGTTTTGCAAATTTACCAGAGCAGTGCAAAGGCATAGCAAAGCTATCTCCAGCAACGCCACTCCTGGGGACATTTCTCCACTCTTGGGGGAATTCTCATCCTCCAGAAACATGGCAAAACCGACTCTGTGCCATTGCTTTCTCATCCAGGTACTGGTCAGAGTACCCCCGTCCAAGGACTGTAATGCATTCTGCCTGTGGCCAAAGGGGGAATGTAGAAGGGTCCTTCCTTGTGAAGAAGCTAATGTATCTGGGGTCAGACTGGCATTAGCTCATATCCTGGCAGCTCAGAGGGCTGTCAGTGTCAGTCAATCTGTGGAATGGAACCGTTCTTGCAGATGTGACGTGAATGTCTTACCAAGGTGATAGTCAGTAATGGGCTACTCAGGCTACAGTAGTTCATTTTCTACTGTCAAAGGCCAAGCTCCCTGCTTCTGGGTCTACCAATCTGTAGTTCAGTGTGCCTGTGAAATGAGTCCATTGTTCCTTAGGTGTTTAGATCCAATTGATATGCATAAGCATTTTCCAAATGCTCTTTTCCTCCTGTGGCTTCTTTGTCAGATTTAGTATACAGAGAGATTATAACCTTCTGCTCTTCCTAAAAATACTGAACTGCCGTAGTTTGGTGTCATCAGATGTCTTGAGCTGAAATTTTAGATGGATGGGAGCAAGCCATTGTTTTTTGAATTTGCAGCATACTTTGAGAAACTGGGGGAAAAGTCGTTTGTGGTACAACACATCCAGTAAGCAGTTTGGGGAAATACAGCTTTTCTTTTTCCATCAGTATTTTCCCTTGGAGAGATGTTTCAACTTCTTCCTTTTGTCTTCGTCTTCCCAATTATTTTGAACATTATTGCAAGAACAGAGGAGAGAGACTATCCGAGTCCATGTTGTCACGGAAGCTGTCTCTTTGCATAAGGTAACTTAGCTACATTCAGGCTTTCTTACTCTAATTACCACATGTCTCGGTTATGGAAGAAAGGGGGAAGGCCTTGTATTGTCTACACACATTCCCCGGCTTATGTTTTCTTCCATGGATAATAAAATATCTTTGACATCTGTAAGAAGTGGGCATAAAATGTCAACTCCATACTCAAATTGCCAATAAATTCTGAAGTGAAGGTGTGCTAATAAGAGATGCGGTGCTGTAGCCTCGTTGTGAGCAGACAGAGAGGAGAAGAATTGTTTTGAACAGTTCAGTCAGACGTAATTGGAAGTGATAAGATGAAATTGAGCAAAAAAGAAATTTAAGTTGGACATCAGGAAAAATTGCCTAACAATCAAGTCAATTAGAGTCTGGGAAGGGCTCTCAAGGGAGTCTCAATCCATCTAACCCCTGCTCTAGAGAATATGTCTTAGTAGTCTGTCTAGTCAGCAGGAATAGGGGGAGATGAATGTGCTCATTTGAGGATAAATTGTGTCTAAATATGGGTGCACCCAAAAGTCTTTCAGAGTGAAGCAAGACGAACTCCTGAAATGACAAATGGGCGCTGTCTGTTTGCTGGTGCTGTTCACAGCTCTGCATAGTAAGTAGAATGAGCCCAAATGAATAACGTACCACTGCCTGGGGGAGCTTGTGGCATACAGATAGGGTGGTTATTTAGCAGATATCTCCTGATCCTGCGGGACACTGTTATTGTGCATTTAACAGTATCTGGAGTGTTTAGTGCAAAAGGTGAATTTTCACATACTCATGCAAAGATGAAGACAAGTCTGGGTCAGAATTTAGGTGAAAGCTTGCTAAAGTCATTGGGACTCTTTCTTTTGACTCCAACATGTTTTGGGAACCTGCTATTCTATGCACAGAGAAGTCTGAGTGGTGCCAGGGAATCTGACAGTGTGAGCAGGAGACAGGAAGGACAAACGGAGGACAAAGACTGAGAAGGGGAGTGAATGAGAAGAGACAAGGAACAGAGCTTAGAGTAAAGGAGAGGTAAAGAAAGCTTTGAATTTGAGCTGGAGAATTTGAAATTCTGCTTTGTGAGTGTGCAAGTTTGTGAATACAGTTCTATTGCCACAAAATGCTCTTCCTTTGTAAATCTCTGTCACCCTCCTTGACCTGTAATCTTTTTGATAAGAGAGCATCAGGATCATGGAGATGAGGCTATTCATGCTGTTTAAAACCTTGTTTCAGAGTCCATTATGTGGGATTTTTTTGGCAACACTAATATATGTAAGTTCTTCTGAATGCAATGGGAATCTGTGTTGCCATGTTTTCTTTTTCAGTTAGTAGGGTTTGGTCTGTGTTAGTTATTTGCATCCAAAGGGTGACTGTAGGCTCAAATGAAAGAGCAGCTTAGCATTTATATTCAAGGATTTAAAAGAGATGAGCTCTTTCTTCCCATATGAAATAAAAAACATTTATCCTAGCACCTAATGGCTTCCACACAAATTTTTTCTCTTCAGTGTAGTTTGGCTTTTCATTCTAAACTGGCTGGTAAGTGGAAGCTGACCCACTTTTATCTGGCGGCCTGCATTAATGTGCTTTTGTGGAAGCCAATTATGATATCAGCATTGCTCTGGATAGTATTCTCTGCAACTCAACAGTATCATAACAACAGCTGCACAAAATCTCCCTCTAAGTCATTTGCCAACTTTGTGCACATTCGTTAAACATGCAATACCTGCAGCACTGCTGATTGCTATAGAGGAGCTATGCTGTTCATGTTAAAAAAAAAAAAAAGTCTTTAGCAGGGCTGGCATAGTACAGTAATGTTGCTGACTTGTGAAGACGACAGTTGTCTGAATTCACATTATTTCCATTTCAAATCCTTTTTATTTTGAAAGCTCTATGTGCAAATCTGATACAAGTAGAATTTGCCTTTAAAGAACGTTAATAATGTTATTTTATATGATGGTTTTCACCAGGAGAACATTCAAAATGCAAAAATTTGCACTTTGTTTCCTTCAGATGTTCTGCAAATGAAAGGTTTGATACAGAGTCTTCCCTTTCATTGCTTTGTTCTGTACCAGGATCACGAAAGAATATTCTCTTTTGTAACTGGCGTGAAGATGATATAAGTAAAAGTATGTCACTTACTCGATTGATCCCCACAATTCTCTGACACAGCATGGCATAGCAGTGATGAAAACTATTCTGATCAGTGTGTGCTTTCCTACAGTAGTTCATAAGTGGTACGTCTAGATCGTATTCCTGTCACCATAATCATCATTAGCCATTGCCTAGTGCCAAGGGTGGAGCAGTAGAAAAAATTACCTACATTTTCTCCTTTTCCTGAGAGCATTGTAGCTTGATCTTATGTTAGCCAGACCTAGGAAACTAAGTCAGCTTTTATAAAGAATTTCTTTAACAACCAGGAAGAAAGTTTTTGATGTGTGTATCTTGTGTAGTTGTCCGGTTCTTTTGTACCTAGCAGAGATATCCTGAGGTTACTAAAGAATTTAGGTTCTGTTGATAAGTGAAGCACATCAAGTCAGCTAGAATCCAGATAATTTTAATAGCTCATTAGGTGGATCTTTGGAGTTCCTGAATTCTAGTGCCAGTTGCACGTGCTCAGCAACTTTCAGGATCCGGTTCTTAATCTGTGATTGTTACAAGAAATGACTTGTTGATAACTTCATACATTAAAAATTTTATCAGCCCTCAAACTGATAACATTAGGAGGCAACAAACCATGAAAATTAAAATAGTGATTTATTAAGGGCGGTTATTCAGGGATTATATTCCTTATCAGGAATTATAATTAACAACACTTTTCCTGCTTTAGCCAGAAATAGCCTATATAATGATTTCCAGAGGCTATTTTACTTAAGGGTTTTTTGCTCGTTGTTGCTTCACAAAACCAAGAAATTTGCATCTCTTGTTAACTGAAATTTTTAAACTCCTTGTCATTACAGTAGTGGATGTTGCAAGTAGCTTGCCAAAATCAATACCAACATTTAATAAAACCATTAAATTTTTCAAATATCCTTACATGAGTAGCAATGTAGTTTAGTTCAAAAGACGACGATCTGGATGTCAGGAGACTGGCTTCAGCCTCAGAACTGTTACAAATGCAATGCGGGACCTCAGACAAATTCATTCCCCTTTTGGTGCTGCTGTTTTTTCCTCCCCCACTAATGTAATTTCTGCTTACGCTGCACTCACTCCTTAGTTTCTGCAGTACCTAACATAGCAGCTGGGACCATTTGATACCACAATCCAATTATTATATTAATAATAAATGAATTATAGGATTGTAATCTTAAATTTAGCTGAATATCTGATTTTTCATTTGTGTCCTAGTTGATTGTCCCACCTGCCTCACTTCAGCTACAGTCTGGGGCATTAAAAAGCCCTCCAAATTTTCTCTCAATAAATTGTTCGTCCATCTTATGGTTTTAAAGTTTGGGTGATACGTAGTGTTTGACAACTGAAATTTAGCTGAGAGCCCAGAGGTCTGTATGTCCAAACATCATGAGCCAGTGTAATGAAATAATGTCCAGTTGGAATGAGGACCAGGCATGCTATTGATATACTGATGACATGAAATAGAGCAATTTAGACTCGTCCTTTGCCGATGGATAAATTGGGGGAAGGGACACCAAAAAAAGCCCCAACAAAAATGTTAAAAGATTAAGAAAATAATACCTGAGGAGAAAATCTAAGGAACTGGGCATATTCAGTCAAAAAAATAACTGAGAGAGGAATCTGTCTGCATGATTCTAAGAGAAGCTATACAGAAGACATGAGCCAAGTATTTGCAGTCAACAAGAACAGAGTAATAGCATTGTGTAGGAGACGAACAATGGGAAATTCGAGGTGACTTTTCCTGAAACCTGTAATATCTCAGCAGTAGGTTAAACCGCCAGCAAAAGCAGTAGAACTACCTCTTGTAGAGAAGGGGCTTGCATATCTCTCTGGATTTTGCTCTTTGTCCAATAAAAAAATCACACAAGGAGCAATCCATGGCAAAGGACAAGAGCTAACTAAACTGTAACTTCAATTTTCATACTAACTAAGCTGTAACTGTACTGTTTCATACAAGAAAAAAATGTATCCTGATTACTCATAAATCAGTTTAGACTGGAAGTTAAGAGTATTTCTAGCCTTTAAAGCAGTTCGTTTCTAACTCACCATCCAATGGGGCAGGAAGGCTGGGGTTCAGAAAACATCCACATAAACTAAAGATGGATATTGCTGAGATGTTTTTGTCAGGTTGCTGGCAGGGACAGAGGACTTTATTATCTTGCAGAAACTTTGATTCCTAGAGCCTGTATTCCTAAAACTGTTGGGGAGGGAGCGTTGCTGGCAGCTAACTGATCAGACAGTTTCACTTTTCACTTCTCTGTAAAAGGGAATGGAATCTCTTTCACTTAACAAAAAGAGGAGTTGATGAGACACAGCATGATGATTTAGGGTTCGGCTCTGCAAGCTGTATGCTTCAACTGGAATCTTTTCTTAGCAAGGCTTGTGTGATCAGCCCTTTTCCCCCAAAGAAAACAGTGTCAATTGAGAGAGATTCACTGAGGGAAATGAGTGAATTGTAGGAAAAAATCCTACAGGGAAGGTCATGGCTATTTATTTCTGATTGGGGCCTCAAGTAATGACTTTGAATTAACATCTGTGATTGCTGTAGCGGTAAGAAGACATTGATGCACAGTAATACAGAAACCACTTCATGATAATGGGGGCTGTGAAGGAGATAATGGGTTTTTGACACAGAAAGATACAACATGTCTTTTTCTGTGAAGGGGTCATTTGCATGTTCAAGGTGAATAGTGTTACTGGAGAGAAACAGGGCATCTGTTCAGTCTACAACTGCTGCTGTTGAGATTCGTGTTTCATATATACTGAAGTCCTAGTTTACTCTTGTTGATACACATAGCAGGTAGTTTAGGCTGGAGGGCAGAATATACATTACAATCTGTCTTCTCTTTTACCTTTGCAGTATACCTTTGAAGAAGATTTCTGTTCAATAGCACTAATTTCTCCATTAAACTAAAGCCCAGATTCTTCTGCTTTGCACACAAGTAACGGAGTAGCATGTGCTGTGCAGTGGGAGCTGGGGCAGGGGGTGGAGTAGAAGTGTTAGAACAGGCCCAGCGCAGTAGGTGGCAGAGAGCACAAGCACAGCAGCTAACTTGCCCTCCCCGAAGATGGTGGGAAATCTCCAGCTGGAACAGCTTTAATGATTAAATGAGGTGTCTGGAAAGTTTTGTGTAATGTGAGCTTGATGGACTTCAGGATGTATTGCAAAAGCCATTTATTTGATGGCTTGAGTAGCTGTTCTGCAAGGCTTTGCAGGAGAAAAAACAGGTTCTTCCTTTGGACTTTTGCTATAAGTTGGGATGAAGATTGTGGGGGAGTCCGGGTTTTCCACTGACTTCTAGTTTGTGTTAAAACTGCCCTCCCTTTCAGGACTTAGCTCTTGTGAGATGTTACAAGCTGTAGAACTTGAATTAGGAACACATCTTTTGATCTAATGAAGAAAAGACCTGAAAAGTTAGGGGCAATTGGTGAACCAAGGGCACTTTGTTTTCTTGACTGGTTGAGTTAATCCACTATTTATAGTAATTATGTCTTGCTGCTGGGTGGTTATCATTTGTACCTGTGAGCCAAAGTATCCCTGGGGCACTCTGGAGTTCTTCATGTAGGGATTTAATTATTTAAGTGATTACCTCTCATAAAGCATTTTAGTTGCTTCCAGGGTTTGACACAGGTTTCTGCATGATGGTATGCTGTGCACTAGAAACCAATTTAAAATGCCAGAACTCACAATGTTTAAAGCTTCTTGACTGTCAAGCAGAGGTTCTCGCAGCTCCCTTGCAATTACTGCCCTTTTTCCCTGAATTTGAAAGCATTCTGTGGAAATTACACTGTAACTGATATAGCTGTGATATTGACCTAGAGAGTTTGTGTTTGTACTTACAAGCAGACCAAGGGTAAGTTGTTGAATCCCAGCCACGTTCACACACATGCCTACATCTGTTTTGGGAAAGAAAGTAAAAGCTTGAGAATTTTCTTCCCCCTTGCCCCCCACCTGTGTTCAATGTTTGCTTCTAAATTCATTTACGTAGTTCTGCACTGCAGTCATTCAGCAGTGGGCTGTTCATGCTTACAATGTGCCCTTCCAGCAAACCTTTAAGATGTTTTCACTGTATCATACAGCTGCCTTGGAAAGATTTAAACTGCACCAAAAATTAAAGGCTTTTTTCCAGTTCACCTGGGGAAAAATGAACAGCACTTTCTTGACAGGAGATGAAAGAAATAGAGAAAAAAATATTTTTGGGCCACACATCAGAGCTCTTATTTGCAGTAGCTCTCATCATGGCATTTAACTTGCCCTCTGTTGAATCTTCATTTTTCATATATCAGACACCTACAGCGTAGAGCTTTACTGAGTAGAAAATGCAGTTTGTTCATATAACTTCAGAAATAAGATTCAGTTGAAATGGGAAACAGCAACAAACATTTTACATCTTTTTTTCATTGTGAAAGAAACTATTGCTTTTCTGGTAAAATAGCTTTTATTTGAAACCTCAGTCTGTGCATCAAAGTTAAGTATTTATAAAAAATAATGAAAAAAAGACTCAGCAATTTATTCTTCAGAAGTTATTTTTGTTGTACACCCCATCTAGGTGAATGTGTCCTGCTTTACAGATGAAGACAGTCACACAAAGATGTCTGATTCAAATGTCTTACCGTTGTCAGTATCTCTCACTGATTTCCTATGATTCCTTGTGCTGAAAGTTAAGCCAGGTTTATCTGTATCAGTGCAAGGTTTGGATCATACAGGAGGCTGGACACGGTATCTAAGAAGTAATTGTAGCTCAGGAGACCTGGCATCCATTTGGTTGAGGAAATAAGTGGACACACCATAGAACTCTCATTGTTTTGGATGAGAGAGTCTGCCGTGAACATAGTTAAATCTACTGTTACTGGCCAGTTGACTTCTGATTCCTGTTAAATTCTGTATTATAAAACCACGATGATACTGTTTTCTTACTTAGCTGCCATGCAGACAATGGAGTGAATTTCAATGAAAAATGTAGACTTCGTTGTGCTAGCCTGGACGCACCGCTCTGTGGGAACTGAAGTGACTGAATCTCCCTCGTAGAGCTGCAGGCTGATGTAAAATGTCATCTCACTTGGGAGCTGTTGCTGTTTTTCCTTCTGTTCTTTTATTTGGAAAATTCTCAATATTCAAGTGAGTCCTGGAGGCACAGACTTAGGACTTTGTAATAGAGAAAAAGAGGAACGCCTCTCAAGACTCAGCAAAAAGCTGAAGTGTTTCCGAGAGTTTCTATTTAAAACAGTAGCAATTGCTACTGTGAGATTTTTTTTTTATGTATCTCAAAGCCTAGCTCTGTAGCTAATAGTGTGTTGGTAAATAAAGGAGTAGGTGAAATAATTTCAGAAGGTATCTGGGAAGTGGGTAAAACTTCAGCGCCAGATTGAAGATGGCCAAACTCCCTTGCCCTTGGCACAGCCCTGACAGCAGCACAAAGGGAGCTATAAGCAAGTTACTTCAGGTTTTGAGTAGCAGAAGGAACTGGAGATTAGAGATTAGATTTTCTCTGGTTTGAGTGGAAGAGGGCGGGGTTTCTTACTTCACAGGCATCCAGTGCAGCTCACCATTGCTAGTCAAGCCCAGGGGTGTTGAAAGGAGGAAGCTATTGAGAGACACTCAAGATGGAGATAAACTCATTTTACTACAGACCTCCATAGCTGATCCAGTCATACCAACCCTTTTAAAGGTCAATGAGAGAAACAGGCACTTCTGCAAGGCACTCCTTTTTCTTACCTCTTTTGTCTGGCCAGTTTAGGATGAAGTGAATTATGCCCTGGAAGTGGCTGTTCCTCTGCTCTGACTGTAGAATGAGTCTAGGTAATCAGCTCAGACTTTTACTTTGCAGTAAAGGAATCCACAACTCAGATAAAATCCTCAGACCATCAGGCATTTGAACTAGGAAAGAGAAAGAGACTTCTCCGAAAAGTTCTTTACCTTCTGGTAGAGTATGGGATGAGGCTGAGATTATATGCAGGCCTGAAGCCTGGTGCTGTTTTAGTGGCGTGGATTTGTGCCAGCCTGACAAACACACTTGCTGGTAGGCAAGGATTCTTTTCAAACCTGTGGATAAGGCTTGAACATCCTTGGTTTATGCCACAGTTACACTTCTGAAAGTTGTCACTTGTCACCTCTGTGGTTTTAGCTGTAGTATTGATTTTGTTAAGAAATTCCCCTTGGTCTGCCTCCAAGAAACAAGATCAGAAACAAATGCAAGAGTGTTCCAAAGAGTTCCTGTTTTGTCTGAAAATGGAAGATTACAAAAATTCTGTTTTGGTACTAGGTGATAGATGAGCCCCACCTTACTGCAAGAAGGAGTCTCTGACAGATCGCGGGAGCTGGCCATTAGACGAAGCACAGTTGGGACAGAGGTTTAATGACCAAATATTTCTTCCAGAAATGGCAGTGTGTGGAAGATGCCAGTGGAAAGCTCAAGCTACACAAGTGCAAGGGAATGGCGAACTTGGCAGCTGCAGGCAACAGCAAAGGCACCTCCAATATTTTGCTCAAGTATTACAACAGGAATAGCGAAGACTGCAATTGTGAAGAGAACGAATACAAGCTGAGCCATGTCGGACGGAGAAAGAAACTCTTCTCCAAGAAAAGTAAGTGAACCCACTTACTGTATCTTCTGTCTCTACCTCACAAAACTGTTAGAAGTTTGTTTGCTAACACACATAATTGTCCTGATTTTCATGGGCATTGAATTCTGTCAGTGTACTTACTGTGTACTTACCTATGAAACAGTGTGCCTCATTGGCCAGTCAGATTTGAAAATATCTCTGTCTGTAGGAAGAGGAGTGTTTTGATCCAAAATGGGGTCCTATGTTTAAGTCTTTCAAAACTGTGAAATGCAGTACACGCGTTGACGTGGCAAGTAGCACATCCTTACATAGGCCATGAAATGCAAACAGTGTTTTACAGAGAATACTCGAATTTTTAGTAGATACTGAGATCAGTTTGAAGCTGTTACTGCAGTGATTTATTTTTAATAAGGATGCCTGTGCTTTGTTACAGAAGCTGCTTGCTCCTAACATCCTTTCCTTTTGCTCAGTCAGCAGAGGCAAGGCTGACTTCTAACCAGAGATCACGTCCAAAGGGGATGACTCTGTTTCTACTTTCTTTGGCACAGATCAGGTGCTTTTTCAGAAAGCCCATTCCGCTGGCTCTGTATTAAACCTTAGTCAGACTAACATCTATATTTGAAGTACTAGTCTAATTATAGATTAGAGAGTCAAACGGCAGCACAGAATTATTATTCACTTGTAATGTTTCTTTCGTCTCACTCCACAAATACAGAGCCTTAATTATTTAGCAGATTAGTCTTCCTGTATAATGACCTGGCACAAGCTTCAAACAGAGAGTTTAAATTGATTTTCTCCCATTATATTTGCCTTGCAAGCTGATTAGTACCTACTAAGCTAATTTTTAGTTGAAAAAAATTATTGGTTCCGGGATGAAATTACTCAACTATACTTGCTGTTTAAATATGTGGCACAGCAGATAATCTTTAAATAACACTAGAACTTGGAGTCCAATTTAACTTTTTTTTTTTAAGTCACACAGAAGAAAGTTCAGTCATGGGGAGTCAAATAACAGGAGTGGATCGAAGGCACTTAAATGAGAAGAGGAAAACAATTTAAGTGAGGGCAACATAATGCTATCTGATAATGCTTAACACTTATTTAAGTACTTTTCATCTGTGTCAGTGCTTCCTAAACATTAAGTAGTTTTCACAATATCCAGAGGAGGTGATTAAGTGTACAATTACCTTTAGTTTGTGTATGAAGGAGCTTCAGGTAAAGAAAGTGAAGGTTGCCCCTTCTAGCAGAGGGATCAGAATGCTGTTTTTTTCTCTATGTTTTGCTTAGAAGAGGGAGAGTTTATACTATAGTACCCTCAGCAGTTTTGCAGATGACACCAGGCTGAGTGGTGCAGTTGACATGCCAGAAGGACAGGATGCCATCCAGACAGACCTGGACAAGTTCAAGGAGCGGGCCTGTGTGAACCTCATGAAG
>Ga0065711_1031563_pt1 | contig 29345 bp, 13 predicted proteins | sample Hoacrofraction12_FD_59098 | JGI IMG/M metagenome (GOLD analysis project Ga0065711, IMG submission 59098) | Hoatzin crop microbial communities from Cojedes, Venezuela - Epithelial fraction 12 v2 (version 2) | ecosystem: Host-associated > Birds > Digestive system > Esophagus > Crop | place... | reverse complement strand
GGACAAGGTCCTGTGCAGCCTGCTGTAGGCGACCCTGCTTTGGCAGGGGGGTTGGACTAGATGACCCACAGAGGTCCCTTCCAACCCCTACTATTCTGTGATTCTGTGATTGGGAATAATGCTCTGATCCTTTAACTTTACCAGAAGGAAAGACCTTTCATGTGTAAGAAGATCATCCAGACGAGGAATTTTTTTTCATTTCTACATACCACAGCCAATGCTTGGTTAGAAAGAACTAAGAGCAAAATGAGTTGAATTAATCCTTCAGTGAGTATTGTTACTGTACTTTCTTCTTGGGAAATATGCAACTTTCTATGTTAAACCACAGAAAAATGACACTCCAAGCAGTGTGTTCACCACTGTGACTGTGTGTAAGCATGCACCTTGGTTATACATATGCTGATTATCGTCTCTCTTGCTGTGGCATTTTTCCTCAAGCACCTGAACGTGAAGACTAAAGAGTCAAATTTCTGTGTATATTCACATGGATGTTTTTAACACAGCTGCCTATCTGGTCTCAGCTGTGGAGTGCAGAGTGTTCAGTGTACATTGCGAAGTTATTCTTCACAGGATCCAAACTGAAGCCTAGCTTCTTAAAGATCAACTAGATGATCTTTAAGGTCCCTTCCAACCCTTATCATTCTATGACTCTATGCTTCTACAATTCTTCATGGCTGAAATGATCTCATGACAGATTTGCCATCTTGATCTTTCAGTTTTTCTGTTCACTAAAGCCTCCTTGTCATTCCTGTTAGAAGTAACCATTCTGTGAAAATAATATTGTATCTAAAATGTCTTCAGTTTCAGAACTGAGTTTTTCACTTTTTAAGACTATGTTCTGCATTATCCCTACAGTCATGTATTTCTTTTTTAATAATCCTGGCAAATGATTCAAAATATTAACTGATCTGGGACAGTAACTGCTAGTTCTTGCACACAAGCTTCATATTAGCACAGGACAGTGAAAAAATACCAGACATTCTGAAAAGTAGTGTCCTTAGCTGAGCTTTCATTTAACCTAATCCTATAGATCTTTTTCATAAGGTAGAGGTCTGGGTACTTAAGTACTGGTATGTTTTCCAATAATCCCCAAGCAACTCTTAACTTTCATAGGCAAGCTTCATTGGCACTTAGGCTTTCCTGTGTCCCCTAAGAATTTTTGTTTCCGTAAGAAATTGTATGTTTCCTCATACCATTGCACAAATATATTTCAACACCAGCTTATTTGTTTCTGAGAGTAATTTCATCTCATTTCCCAATTAATTCTTGACCTTTCTGCTGAGACTGAATCATGATTACAACAAGGTGGAAATACTTTATTTCAGCAAATATATCTAGAGCACATTTGCCTTCCATGATCATTTCAAGCCTGTGTGCCCTGAAGGCAGCGGAGCACAGGCTTGCGCAGGTGACGCAGCAATCACCTCTCCAAGAGCTACAGCCAGAGCATCCAAGCTTGACGATGGAAGTCAGGCTCGAGTTACCCACATCCTCTGGCTCATGAAGTGACACTGATCTCAAGCTTGCGCTGATGTGAAAATCTGGACCATTTTACACTGTGAATCAGGATGTTCAAAGGGAAATTGCCATTGAATTTACTCAGTTTTGGGTTAGGTAGCTACTTACACATCTAAATATGGATGTAAGAGAATATACTTTTGGCTCAGCGCACACATCTGTCTTGCTTAAATGGACACGGTGCATGTATGGCCTTTCTCAGTCTGTAGTTAGGTTATTGTCAGACTTTGCCCTAGACTGTGGCAAAAGGATTTATTTCAGAGTATTTTGCAGTGTTTTAAAAGGGTGAAATTAACCTCTAGGACTGATACCTAATTTTTATTTTACATTTCAGAAACAGTCCTTAGAGGATCATAATTTTTCAGAAGACTAAACTTGTTAGAACAAGAATTCACCGTGGTGTTTTCTGGTGTTTTTTTTATGCTTATTAGGATTCCTACTGACAGAATGACACTTTGAATCAAATGTCCATCAAGAGGTTCAAAAAGCCCAGCACGTTACTTTCATGCAAGAGTTAAACCCATTACTGATACTGCATCCAGTGAAACTAATGAAAACAATCTATTAGCTAGTACGTTTTGTTCCTGGGGATGTGTAAAACGAAAATCAATATGAACAATGTGAACATTTTGAGGCAACACTGGTGCTGCTTGTTTTTGGAAATAAGAATTGTTGCTTATGTCACTATATTGTAAAATATTCTAGTATTTCCTTTAGTTCACCGAGTAGTATTAAATAGCAGACAATAAGCTCACCAGGGAATCTGCCTCTGACACAACACTGAATTTCTCTTCATGAACTGAAAGCAATCTGTCTGACTAGGATGTTGAGGACCCATAATTTACTATCTCAGCTGTAATTTTAAGTGCTCACCCGATGCAGGGATTGAAGCTTTCATTCCATAATTACAGAGGAATCAAAGACTAGCACACTAATGTGTTGTTTTACAATGCCAGCTATTTATACTTGCCACTTCTCAGGCCATGTGTTTTTAATATGTTAGGGTGGTATGGCTGTCAAAAACAATCCTTTTTTTTTCTTTTTTTTTTAAACATAGGGTCCCTAAAATGACTGACAAATGTAAATTATTTTTAAAGTTTATAGTATTACAGCACTTTGAAAGGAAGGAAAAGATCCTGTGAAATTTATCAGGATTAGAAAGGATTAGTTTTGGTCCTTCCTCTGTAATAAGGTACAAGGAAGACCAGAATAAGATATGTACATTAAAAAAAAAAAAAAAACAACAAAAAAAACAAATCACCATGATGTGTAACAAGGTTAAGACAGTTGGGGTTCAAAACTCAGTTTATCAAGCCAAAGCACTTCATACCAGTCCATGAGTCCAGTCACCTCACTGAAAATTGCTGTTTAAACTCTCTTCTTCAGATGTAATAGTTTGGCTTGTTTTACAGTAGTCATCTAATAATGAGTCCCAGGGATGGGTTTGTTGCTATTTCTGATCTGATCACCTGTGAGCTACCCATATCATCATTCTTTCCTGTCACTAGCTGAAATATGTGTTACAAATGACATTTCTTATGCAGTTATTTCTAGAGAAAGCCATGTATATTATTTTTTAAAAGTTTGGGTATAAGAAGGTATCACTTGGATAAAACCATCAACTGGATAAAACCCAAAAGCTTCTGTGGGAACACAGGAGTTTAGACAACACTGAACTTTCCATCAGGAAAGTTTTCTTGGGTGCAGTGCAGAGTTTATGGCCAAAGAGAAAATAATTCCTATGGAGGAAAAGGAGATATCACTAGTTACAGTAATGTCCCTTTTACAAAAGATCTCCCTTATGTTGCAGACTGACCTCCCTGGTCTGTATTGAGGCTTGAGCCCATGCCTGACTGCTTAGGCATCCCATGTCTCCAGATTTGTCAAAAGCTGCGTTTGCCCCTGCACTGTAGTGTTGTGTTGTGCTGTACCTGCTCCTCTTTTTGATATTTCTGGGCAGCCTGAAGTGGCCTACGATTCCTTTGGAAATAGGGTCAAGGCACTTCTGCGCTCTCGGACAGTTCTGTGGGAAACACAAGGAACATTTTTCTACAGTTAAGTCCTTTTACACTAAGAGTCTCTTTCCAGGTAATGCTGATCAATTCCTTCAGCCCACTAATGAGACTTATCAGGTCGTCCCTTATTATGTTGCTTGTAAAGTGTCCAGAACAATGAAGCCTTACATTTATTAGGGCTTTTGATGTCACATTGTTGTAGAAATGATTCTTAGTGATGGAAAAACAGGTTGAAATTATTAACAAATAACATGTTATGAAGCTGATTTAGTGTCTGGAAAATCCTGACTTGCATACCCAATTAATTAATACACTAGCTCAAAATTCAAGTGATTGAATTTTTGTCCAAAGCTCTCTGCACCTCTCCCTTGCTCTGGTTCCGGCTGAGCCTAATGCTCCTTCAAAAGCCAAGAGGGTTTTCTGTGCTGTTCCAGCTCAGTGATCTGATGACACTCACCTTAACTAGTTTCTTGTATTAAAGATCGACTCAACCGAGCATTTTCAGGGAGAAAGCTGAAACTCAGGGATGGGTCTACGGGGCAGACTGACAAAGCATCCTGGCAGTCCATCACGCTTACCCAGAAAGACGGAGGATGGTTTATCCTTGTCTGCAGCCAGCTAACGGACACTTACAGACTCTGACTCGTACCTGTTCTCTGTGACTGTCTCCATTTATTCTTGGACATGTAAAGGACTGAGGCATAGGGGAAGCCTCCTGCATGCTCGCGCACTCAGCGCTGCAGAGATGGACAGTTTGCCTGGCAGAATAGATGGGCCCATGACTACTTGTCTCCTTGCTTTGCACTGACTACATCCCTCATGCATGAGAACATCCACAGTTGCTATCCTCCCTCTCAAAACTTGCATCCAGAAAGTCCTTTCCCTTGGCTGGCTGCAAACTTTAAGAACCTACATGGGTTAAGTGTCAACCCCTTACATTCATTTCTCTTATCTTGTTCATTTGGTCACATCTCTGACATTACGGATTGACGTGGGATTGTCTGCGCATCCAGTGCTGACAGCCAGGTTACTTTTTGACACCTAGGAGGAATTTAATTGCTTTTTTATACACTGATTGCAACGTAGAGTGTGCCCTTGATAGCCATATGAGTTTCAGGATAAAATAAAAAGCCAAGCTCCTGCCAGCCAGCATGAAAGCAAAGACAAAGCCTCACCTTTCCTATTTTTTGCAAAAAAATCGATTATTCAGGAAAGGAAAACCTTTTGTATGGACAGATCCAGAAAAATACTTTCTTTTTGCCATATAAGGATATGAGAAGGGTAAATACGAGATGCAGCTAATGTTAGACATTACATTTATGAAAGTAAGCTCTAGTTTTTAATATTGGGCCCAGTTTAGAGATATTTGTGGGGAGAATTTTCCAATGTACGTGCCATCTCTATCTATTTCTTTTCTGTACTGTTCAGTGTCTATTTCTGAAATCCTACTGTACTATTTTATCTGGCCTTACCCACCTGAAAGGTCCATGTTTAAGCTAATTGCTTTTAGTGCCTCTGGCTCAGGACAGGGCAGACTCCCTCTGGAAGTATCTGTCTCCCTTACCATTCTAGTGCACAAAAAAGTTCTTCAGACTGCATGCCTAACATTAGCTGCAACAGAGCCCATTACAAACACATAAAATATCATACAATGTCAGCTCTAGTAGTCTGTTTCTTGCAGTGACACCTTTTCCAGTCTGTTTTCCAGTGGTGACATGGGCCACTTTCTCAATGCCATATCCTCAAATTGCTGAGTAGCAGGTAGAGTTTGTTCTTCTCAGCCCCCTTACAAATACCCAATTTCTCCATCGAAAGAAGGACGAAGGACCAGAGATTGAACCTGAGTGATAACGCAACTGGGAAGCAGTCCTTATAACAGCCCTACATGGTACAATGACCCTTGCCTGTAGTGATTAGTTTAATTCCAATGTCAAAGTAATTTGTCTCAACTGCTAAACAGTCAAAACAACACAAGAACTATTATAACTTGGGGTGGCTGGTGTTGCTCATGTTTCATTGTATCATATTTCTTCTTGTGCTTCTGAAGCTGAAGATAGATACGTAAACAAGAAAAAACATCTGAAATTTAGTTGTGGTTCTCTCTGTTAAATGTCATATAAACTTTGGAGAGATCTCTTATATACATATATGTATGTGTACATGAGTGTGTGTATGCACGCACATATAGGAGGTGCTACATGAATAATACATAGAACATATTTGCTTTCTCTTCTATGAAAATGGACAGCAGAAGAAGGAAAATAAGGTGAAGATTTAAAAATAATTGTGAAAAAAATATCCCCTAACCTTTTCTTCTGTTATCTGACCTTAGTTTCCATGGAAACAAGATCAGAAAAATCAGTAGCAGGAAGAACTCTCACGTAAAGATGTCACTTACAGAGAGGAACTGCTACCCAACACAGACACATACCCCAGCGTGAAAACTCTGAGAGCTCAAAGTGCCAAAGCAGATCCGCTGTCAGTGGTTTGAAGCAAAATACTAGAGTTTCAAAGGGAGAACAGGAGGACCAGACACTCTACCCTCTGTAAATCAGGCCTCTTAGACGTAGTTTGTGCTAGGCAGGAAAAAACATAGGTGCCCAGCATCATTAGTTATTTTGGGTTACCCTGGCTTCATATCATATATATACACTATATATATGTGTGTGTGTACATGGACATATATATCTGTCTAAAATTTATACCAAAAGGGAAAGGTCTGTTTTTGTAAGTGGAAGGGACTTTAATCACATGCTGCAAAGCCCATTTGTGTTGAGTAAGCTGAAAAAATCCTAGGAAGGCTCATGCACAGAGAATGCACAAGGCAGGAGGTGGTTATGGAAACATCTCACCCAGCTGCAGCAGTGACTAAGTCCAGGGTCCCATCAATAGTATGTTCTACAAGCAGGGAATGAAGACTGTTGTAGCTTCACTGAAAACAAATACAAAAAGGAGCCATTTTCCATCAAATCCCGGCCACATGCAAGTGGCTGACCCTGGTTACATCATTTACTTCAACTTCTTATTGATCCTGTCTCCCTGGGGTCTGACTCACTAGGGCTATCCATCTGCTGTGTTTTAAAGTCCCTGACTCAGACCTGACTCTCCTGGCTCCTGGTCATGCTCAGAGATTTCCCATCCCAAAAGTAAATCTTGCTCAAGAGTAACTGCATTATGGAAAAAGATTTGTTACTTAATTAAGGTATAGAACTAATTGTCTATAATGATGTCATCAAAAGGCTGCTTGCTAGAGTACAGCACTGAAATAATTTACATAGAGTAGCTTAGAGATGGACCATAAATAACATGCAAACCCACAGTCGCCTTTGTTTCATTATGAAACAAGAATGAAGGGAGCCAGTCGTTGGCATCGGGGTTATTGACAACACAGATACACATCAAGCCTATTATAGAACTGACATCCCTGGTTTATTTTCCCTTTTGATTTTTTTAACACTTTATGTTTCTTGTTTAACAAATTGTTCTAAATATGACGTATTCACAATAAGCCCATAATCACAAACTGAAACACAATTTCCTGCCAGCTTCAGTAGAAATACATTAATCCACGGGATATTTCCCAGGACAATATTATCTTTCATGTGCAGGCTATATTTCTCTCATTTGGCTGCAAAGGGGAGAAAAAAATCCTTGAAAATCTGTTTGAAAAGTGACATGCAAGAAAGTCATAGGTAAACTGCCTCTTGCTTGTGTGAAGATTTTCCTATCTATCTATCTATTCACCTATCTATCATCCATCTTTCTTGCCGTACATCATTTCCTACAACCCTCCCTGATCATGACAGTGAAGTTAAATAATGAAAGCAAGGCAAGAAGGTAGTTAGGCTGCTATACTCCTGATTGTTTGAAACGGTGCTGTCATCTGTTTCTGACTGCTTTGTATCACAAAAGCATTTTGCATACCAGGAAAGGAAGAATACTGTCAGTTTTGTGTTTAAAGACAAGCATATTTTAAACACGAACTGCTGTTATTCACCCTCACATTTTCAAGGCCACGTATTCTGCCATGTCTTATAAAGACACAATATTAAATGCTACCAGGACTCTAGGGGTGGCTGATTACCGGCCTCTTATGACCCACAAGGCTAAAACACTAACTTGTTCTTCACTGTCTTGTCAGCTGGTAATGAGAAACACTTTCCTCCAAAATGAATAAAAAAGGAAAACTACCTTACAGTAAGTTCTGGTTTTAAAGCCTAAGCAGATTTTTTTTTCCTTTTTCCCTTTTGCTTTTCCTTTCAAGTGCTCACATTATGCAAAGCAAGTAGTAATCTCTTTGCAACTTAGAGAAGGGACAGACCTTGGGCTTGTGATATAGCCCCACGCAGATGGCATTCTGTATGAATGCAGACTCCTCCTTGCCTTTCCCAGGTATTTCAACAATATTAGATGTTTTAGAAGACCTGCTGGTGAGCTCCTAACGAATTCAGATTATGTTGACCTTCCTAAACATTGCGTTCCTTGTGTATATACCAGGTCAAATCCGGCAGGTTGGACTCCCTAATCTTCCTAGGGAAAGGTGGGATCTATGCAAGGTGGCTCCGTATTCCCATAGCCAGTGAGTATCTGCCATGAATTTTCTGGAGGCATTCCGAGGAAGGGACCCACTAATCTTCTTGCAAGAGCCAACTCCCTGTAATTGCAGCAGACAGTGGAAACAGAGCGCCAAAACCATTGCAGCCACTCAGTGGAGGCAAGAGGAAGGACTGATAGTTGGGAAATACCAATCTTTGTGCGAAAGTGTTGGACACCTTCAAAGAAAAAAGATTATTCAGGGCAATTTCTGTCTAGGAAGAAAAATCTGCAAGAAAAGCATTTTTCTTTAGTTCTTAGTCATTTCTGCATTGGGACAGAGCTGGACATCAGCAGTACTGAGAACAAACATGAGAGAGTAGAAGGGAAGAGATCACAGCTACTGAAGGCTTCGTTTTCACTCCTTCTCCCCCTAGAAAGCTGCCTGGTTTTAAAGCAGGGAGACGGAGATCTTCCTGTCTTACTGATAGCTATTTCCAGCTGAAAACAAACTCCACCATCAGCCTGCCACAGGGGCTTGGTTTGCCTCTGTCTTTTCAGTTGAGTGGGGGAAAAAGGATCCATAGTTGTATGAATTTTTCTCGTCCCTTGTCCCTGATTCAAGCGTCCCTAATAAGTCAATATTTGACACTTCAGAGCAGTGGCTGGGTTTAGTTCATGTTTAATTAAACCACTCACCCATTCCACTAGTAAGCACCTCTGTCTTCCTCACTGCTTGCAATAGGATTGCAGTTTCACAGGCACCACCATCAGCGACAGATGAGTGCTTTTGTTTTTCCAGCTAACGAGTACTCCTGAGTATATCTGAACAGAAAATACTTTATTCCTGGGAAGTAAGAGCCATCCAAAATATTCTCCTTTTCACTATGGAAATAATTTCTCTAGGACAGGAACTAAGATGTTTATTTGGCTGATGATGTATGGACAGGAATATTCTAAGGAAAAATGGAAGATTTGCTGCTGAATAGAAATGGAAATCAGAAAACTTGAAAGGGGTGGCTATTATGGCGCTGATCTTGCAGCTGCCTCTGAAGGAGTGGCTTTTGCGTGTATGTGCAACCTCATGAATGCACAGGGGTTCTCCCATAAATATCCGCATAGGAAGGTCTGGAAGTGAAAGTGGAAGCGGGTAAAGAGATGGACACAGCAATGCAGTACTGCATAGGTGCTTTTGTCTTTGACCACAGCTAGAGCTTTGGGTGCTTTGGAAAAAAGGGCTTAGAAGTTCTGATTTGGATACACATCTAAACTGAACTTTCAGGCTTGGCAGACAGAGAGGATTTGTCCTTGGTTTGGGAAGAACAGCCCTTGGAGGTCCAGAGGGAAAGAGCAGAAAAACAGATGGAAGGAAATTAATTCAATAAAAATAAATTAGACCTTTTAAACAGTATTGTTTTTAATATTTATGATGCAAAGAAGATTTGCATTTTTCTGTCAGTAAAGTATATGTCTCCATTTGACCTTCACTCCCTAAGTGAACGCTTTATTTAGCCTGAATGGTAGACATTTTTCTGTCTTTTCATGGACGTTTTAGGAAAACCTTGATGCTGCTATTTTTTTTATTCACATTGTAAAATGATCCTTGATGATAAGAAAATGGTAATATTTGCTCGTACCACGTGACTGGATCAAGGTAGCCAATGATCTGTATCTGGGTTGCTACAGCGTGATGTATTATACTTCATACGATTTGCTGCAGGCAGAAATCTTAATTAAGGCCTTTCCTAAAGAGTGACCTTCAGGGACCGCATTTTTGAGTTGGTGTAAAAATAGACAAATGCCTTAACAGCATTAGCGGAGTTGCGTAAGAGTGTTAAATGTACATTTCCCCATCTCATCTACACAAATAATGATTATTCATTGCTATTGTCGAATGAGTTATGAGGCGTTTTCAGCAAACAATCAGCCTTAATGTGTACAGAAAGAGATTTCAACTCAACATGCAGAGCTCAGTTACTCAGCTTCTCCTCCACTGCCAATGCAAGCTGCACATCTAATTTCAGAATATAGTCCCCTGTGCTCTATTCATCCATATTTTACATGCTGATGGATATTCACTGTTTTGGGATCCCTCTAATTAGCTCACCGCATGTGGTGTCTTGCTCAGCTTTCATCAATAATCCCCGTATCCAGCACGCAGAGGTGTCTGGGTAGGTTTGGCTGGGCAAGAAAGGGACAGTAGACAGCACTTCGGAAGCAAATAAACCCTACTCACAATAGTTTGTAACAGTAGCTACAGTCATGCAGGATGGGAGTGGGATGGATACAAGTATCTCCAGGCTGTTTTGCTATGAATTCTCAGCTGAAACATCCTTATGATGCAAGACATAGGCTTTTCTTATTTCTTCCGCCCAAAACAAACCACCTGGGAGTTTCATGCTGTGGTCACACAGGGGCTAGGATAAGGCCACCAGCTTCACCTGGGGGGCTGGCTCTTCTGATGTCCCCAAAACTGCTGCCTCAGCTGAACCTTTTCTAGTGACTGGCTGAAGGACACCATACACCAAGACAAGGAAAGCCGATTTCAGTTGCCACAAGTTGGACAAGCCACTTAAATTCTGAAGATGAAATACACTTTCCAAGTAACTTTTAAAAAGCTTTTGACACAAGTTATCCCCACCCTGTTCTACAATACAGCTTTCGTCATGGGTAAAGATGAAATGAAATAGCTGCTGAAGATTACAGAGACCTCTTCTCAAAGACGGAGCTTTTGTCTGCTTTTTTTGACAAGCAGAAAAACTCTGGCTTTTTACAGCTCAAGCCTATTGTGAGAGATGCAAACCAGACTCTTGGGTAGACTCACCCGGTCTATTTCCACTGAAATGAGACTGTGCTATCAGTTTACACGGGCCAAGGGCCTGGTTTTACCGAGGAGGACAACGTGCTCCCAGGGAGCATGGCAGCCCCGGAGGCGAGGCCATGGCGTGGGTGGAGGAGTCTGAGCTGCCTGGCCAGCTGAGCCTTGCTCCAGCCCCCACGGGGACGTGCTGGGCACTGGTGGCACTGGTGGCTCCAGCCCGTGGGTGGCCCTCAACACAATGCACAATGCGATGCAGCCATCACTCGGAGCACCAGCTCCTGTCCAGATGATTTGCATGAAATGTTTCCAGCGTTACCATCGCCCTTTTCTGTAAGTAAGTATTCACCTGCAGGTCCCAGAGTCTTCAGCCTGGTGGGATCACTCCTGGGGTGGCCAGGACGCTGCGGCAGGTGGGGCAATTTCTCTCTTTCTTCCCAGTTCTGCTAGCACTCTTCAAACACGACCTGAGGAAAATGACTTCATCTCACTGTTACACTTTCCCGACCTCCAAAACAGAGCTAATTCTTCTTATCTGAGGTGAGCAGGGAAAGGCCTGAAGCTTGCTGAAGAGCTTAAACTTGCTGAGATGCAAGATGCAACAGACGCACAGGCTGATGACAGCAGACCTTCCCTCTGACGCATCACACTGCAAAGCCTGCTAACGGCCCCATTAAAAGCCTCTGCAGAAAATACAGATGGCAAGTCATACATCCTTCCCAGCAGGATGTCCTGTGACATCCCTGCCCTCCTGCCACCGCAGAGGGATGGGGTCAGTGCTCCAGTGTGAGTGGAGATGCCGTGAGTGCCATGATCTCGCACCACCTGAAACGGCTTCTTGCGCTCCATTCCAGGCTGCTCAGCTGGCAAAACCCCGAGCTAAGGGAAAATAAATAATGAACCAAAGAGACAGCTCACTCTCAGCCTCACACGTCGTCGAGGAGATAACAGGCCAATGTGTATAATGATCTGCGCTGAATCATTTGCCACATTGGTATCAGAAGCTCTCAGCTTCATTCAGGGGCTCTCTCATCCAAACTGCATGCAAGATGACAGTATTAATACATCAATGCCTGCAAAGGTGGCTGTAATGAAATCTGTCAGTGTTGCCCCTGCACCAAACACTACTTGAAAACGCAGATGTGTAGCTTAGATTCAGTTTATTACTGTCTGAACCTTCCCCACTTACAAAACCAAAGGGTGATTAAGGGGGAAAATCCCTGGCTACTGAAAGTTGCAGTAGCTGTTGCATGCAGCCTGGAGCACAGCGGGAACACTGTCTGGAGCTTGCATCATTATTATTATTATTATTATTATTATTATTATTATTATTATTATTATTATTTCTATATAAAATTTCAAAGACTCCAAAATATTTCAAAGCATTTAAAAGAAACCTCAGCAAATCAAAATATGCAGGCTTTCTGCTATTACAGCTTTTGGACAGTTTGGTACCCCTCGGAGAGCACTGCCTGGCTGGCTGTTAAAGCAGTGTGCTGTGGCTCAGAGCTATGCCTGTTTTAGTGTGTGACCAGGGCAAGTTACCTTAGGTAACATTTTCCTAAGTGTACAATACTTTCAAAGCTGAAATGCCGTTTTCAAAACCCAAAGCCTATTAACTGGTAATAACATATGGGCTTATACCTGCTTAAGTCACTTCTGAAAATGATAGTAAGTCTCCTAAATCATTTTGGCACTTCCAGAATGAATTAACTCATCTGAGCTAGTTATTTTGTGTTTCCTTTACAGTTTCTGGAGAGAAACAGGGCATAGGTATAACATGACTCACCTGTCTTCCCTGAGATCCTTCTTTGCATCCTCTCCTGCCTGAGGAAGATCCGACACGGGCACCAGAAATGCCTGTGATCCTTCCTGTTGACTCTAGACAGCTCCAGTGGGGAAGTCTGCACTGTAGGCACCTAACGTTGAGCTAAATGCACTCATGCACCTTGCATCCTGCTGCGCAATGAAGATAACAACACATCCCACCTCCTCAGCACGACTTCTCTCCAGGGAGAGAAGGCCTGTTCAAACCTCTAAGTTTCCACCATGAACACTGAGTGCTCCAGTCTTGTTTCAGGTTCCCCAGGATGCAACACTCAAAAATAGAATGAGCAAGTCCTTAGAAGACAACTGAAGCAAAGTCACTGAGCAGGAGGAGACGTTTTGCCATCCCAGCCTACACTCTATCACTTTTTCCATGGGAGAGGCACAATAGCAAGCAAAGGAACCTGACAGACTAGAAATTTTCTTTTCCCTTCTCCTGTCCTTACAAGGTAAAATGAAGTCTCCAGCAGCTCTCCTGTGCTGCTGAATGTGGAGAAAACCACCCTGCTGGGCCATCTGCCTGTCCTCTGCAGCATGTGAGGAGAGTCCTGAGCGGAGCTGATCAGCAGGAAGATATAAGTTTTTCTTCTCATGCCTTGTGTATTCTGGTAATTACAGCGAGTCAAATGGATGCAAGTAGAGGGTTATTTTGGTAATTACCTATCTCTAAGGTATAAAACAGTATATTACGTAGTATCTAAAAATTAGGATTCAAAAGCAAAAACATGTATTAAATTTTGATTTTAATTGCATTTTAACTTCAAACGTCTATTTTTCTCCCTGGTGCAAACAGACCTGAGCAATCTTGCAGACATCAACAAAATCTTCCACAATGCCAGGCATTTCTCTCTCAGTGGTGTTTGGTTCTGCAAGCATTTAATCTGTTAACTTTGACAGAAAGAGCTCTCTAATTTCTACAGCCTACTTATTTTTAAATCAACAAATATTTACTGCACAGTGCATTTTAAAGGATACAATTATTAGTGTACCTCTGTTTGATTACCAATGACACAGTAATAACAGCAGCAGCTGCTGAATTGTAAGTGAAAATAACCCTTTGTTCTCATTTTTCTTATCTGCAGACTATAACAGCACTCATGGGGACAATAACCTATGAAATAGATTAAAAGCCTGTTAAATGCTATTTTCAGCTTGGCAGATCACCAAACCCTGGCTTACCCTTAAGCTCCGTTTCCTTTTAAATATTCCTTTCAGTATAGCCATGTGACAACCGTAATGTGCAGTTTTACAGCGATTAAGTAACTGCACAAACAAGAGTTTTGAGGTTTATAAACTGAGTGGTGCTGCTCTCACAGGTGAAAACAACTGTGCTCCACCAAAGACACCACGGCCTCTGGAAGAGGCTGTAATGGTCTAATCTGCAGATTTTCCCTCCTGTCTAGTGACTTTAAATAAAAGAAGGGGACACTGTAGGTTTCCTATTTCTGTCTGGCAGCGTTAAACCCCCTCTTTTGTCTTCATCTCCCTCATACAGCACTAGATTCAGATTAGCAGGGAAATAATTCATATTTATTCACTGAATAGTGCCGAGGAAGTTTCCAACATAATAACTGCTGAGGGGAGTCATCAGTGGGAACGATGCAGCCCGGGGCCATCCCTGGTGTGCCAATCTGCTTCTCTGAACCTCTGCTGACTTGGGACTACTTTATCTGCCTGAACAGGAGAACAAAAGAAAAGGGGGAAAAAAAGGACTAGAGGAACCAGTAAACTGCAAAGAGCTTCTAATACTATAGAAGGGCTTTTTCTAAAGGAACAGGTGGGGAAGACCACGAAAACACAGGTCTAGGAAGCTTTAGTACCAGTGGAGGCAGAAGGGCAAAGGCACTGCTAGACTGGTACTGCTCTGCTGGAAACTGTTGTGTTTGCAGGGTGGATTGTTTCTATTCAGACATGGAACAAAGCAGATCTTGTCAAAAACAGCACAACAGTATCTGGGTCTTCTGCTGCCTGCACTATTTTAGCACCTTCCATTTTGACTAGAACCTCCCTGCTGGAGCTCAGAAACTCTTCCTGAAGAAAGCTTGGTTGGAACTGTAACCTTCAACTCCCATTCAGCCTTTTTGAATGAAAACAAGCCTGTAGATAAAATCCCAATGATTTCTGAATTCAGCTGATGGGAGGAAACATAAATAAAAATTATCCAAGCTTTCACCACCTTCTGAATAGGTGGAAATAAAAATAAAAAATGCGTGTGTGTTTATGGACATTTCTTTATGGACAGTTCTTTTAATATTTTAGATTGGAAATTATCATCTGAATTCCATCCTTAGAAGGAATAGCCTTTCCTCTTTTTGATGTATAAATTCTATCAACCTTTTACTGAAGGCAAATTAAAAGCTTATGAAATTTTATGCTGTAAGAAATGACACTCCTCTACTTCAACTCAGCTTGCTAAAGGCATAAAGACCTCTTGTACACCTGTGTGTTTCAAAAGATAGGAAATTGCCCCCAAGTCTATGAAATTCCTGTTTACCCAGGCAAAAGTCTGCTGCCTTGAAAAGATCAAGATATAGGAAGAGGACCACCATCCAAGAGCCTTGAAGGCACTCTGTCCTGCTCAGCAACATCCCACCCCATCGTTCCCCAACCCCAGATGGTTCCTGGAGGTGGTTGCTCAAGCTCCTGAGTTGGAAAAGGAGCTTTTTACTTTTGGAACAAGGCCATTATGTTCTTTAACAGAACGCACATAAAACATTATCGTCCAAATCTCTTGGTGTTTTTCTGTGTTTGCTGCTGAACTGTGATACTCCCCTACAGACTTTGTTCCCCCTTCTCTTTCTTTCTACATCCATATTCAACGCGAGATGATTTATACCATGTGACTGGACATTACGCTTAAACACATTTCTAGTGTAACCAGCATCACGATATACCAAAAAAAGCCCCAGGCCTTCATGTTTATTTCTCATTTGTATTGCTACTGGAAAAAATGTTTTTGAGGAGATGACACGTATTTTAGCATTTATTGCAATTCCTGCTCCAACTTCAACGTGCATAGGACACATTCGCGGTAGAAAAGGAAGGAGACAGTCCTGCACCCTCACAGCTGCCCGGTACTGGACAGGATGCTTAAGGCCAGGACTTCAAAGAAGATTTTGCAGGGAAAATATTGAAACTTCATTGTAGTTTCAAAAGGGATGGTGCCTTAAGGCCCCAACTGGAGTATTTCTGCATGTGACATTTTAATGCACATCTTCAGATTTTTGCTCGTTTCCCCAAATCCTGGAGTTTCACTTTGAGCTGTGGGTTGAAATGAACATGAAACATAAAGTGAAACTCAAATGAAAGATCTAACTTTTACCTACTTTCAGAAGGAAACTTCAAATCCCACTAGACCCTTCTGTGAAGAGCATTTTTGAAGCAAAAGCTTAGTTCTCTTCCCCCGATGTGTGCTATTATCTTTGCGACTTAATTTCACTATTGGCTTGTATCCCATAAGGAAGCGAGCATGCTTCTGTACGCTCAGATGACCTGGTTAGGGAGACAGTGTCTGCAGCTAAGGCAATAATATCACAACTCTGAAAATGAATCCTATTTTAAGTGTATTTCTGTTACTTTGGGAGTAAATTAAAGCTACAGTACTTAATCTTCCTCTGGTTCTTCTATACTTTACGATACCCACATCCTGGGCTTACAGCCACAAAGGTGCTGGAAAATAGCTGGTGATTGCTGAATACACCACAGTTCCTGCAAAGGAGGCAGGAAAAACATGCAAAGGTTCATCATAAGTGGTGATCTGGGTACTGGTACAGGAACACAAGACACATCAGCTATATTCTAAGCATTATTTTTTCTTATCTGATTCACCATCATTTTTTATTCAGAGCCTCAGGAAGATTTTCAGGAAAAAGCTGAATGAGCCCTGAGCCTGAACTCTAGCTATTGTATAACCACTGAGCAGTAGAGATGAACCTCAAGAGGTCACCTAGTGCATTTCTCTGCCTTTTACTATCCCAGAAGAAATTATTTTTTCTTAAATTATTTTAAAAAGACTGATCCAAAAAGCCAGTGCACGTTGCCACTGTAGGATTTTCTCATAATGCCGCATGGATCATATTTGTTTTAGCAGGACTTGGGTACCTGCGTGACACTGATCACTGGAATGGAACATTGTAGTCAAACTGTGAATATGCATAATTTGATCCAAAACAGTTGGCTATCTAGCCAGTCATTCTTAAAAACATAAACCAGCAAGGAAACCCAAGCCCCACACGATTGCAATCAGTCTGCGGCTTCCATTCCTGTGAAAAGACAAGCTTTCCTTGCCTGAAATGGGGCAGATGGCAGCCCTATAGGTTGCCACTCCAAAGTGCCTCCGAGCAGAGCTCTCTGTACTGTAGCTGTTGTTACAGCAGCATATGCTTGAGAGATGCAAGCTGGTTTCTCTGAAACTAGCACTCTAAGGCTGCATGCTGGGCTCCCTCGCATCCACGATTCATTGCTTGCCATCCAAACCTCTCCATGTTTCCTCCTTTTTTCTTTAAAGTGAACCCTTGCTTACCAGAGATAGAAAAGCACAAGCACAAATCTGTGTGTACAGATAGACATGTTCTTACTCTTTGTACATTCTGTAATATGTGTAGCTGAACGGAGAATATTACAGGTGGTGTTTTCAAATCCAAGTCTCCACAAAAATGAATGGAGGCACAGTTATTAGTCCCTGATAGCAGTACTGTGCTAGAGGTCATTTGTTAGAAATCTGTCATCTTCAAGGACATCAGAGTAGACACTGCGACACCAGGGAGCACCCACACTCTCTTGTTCATTACTGCACGAATAAAAGCAGATCTCTGCTTAGTTGCATGACCAGGAGAGCTGTTCTAGCTCCCAGAGGTAGACACGGTCCCTTAGAATCCAGTGCTCAGTCTTTGGGAAGAACGTTAGCTACTCACAGCTAACGACTTACTTTGTCAAAGGACAAACACTATACAAGGTAAGGTGACACTTTTTGCACCTTGCATGGTTAAACCGTGAGAATTCTTGCAGTAGGATGCTATGCATTGTAAATGGTTTCCAAAACCAATTAAATTAATTACTGGAAGAAAACTCTAACAGGAGTGACTGAGGTCATAAAGATACTCATGATCCTCAGCTTCAGATCACAGGAAGATGAGAATGTGCACCATGAAAGCATTGCTATATCTATTCCCTTTTCTTACACTCTTCCCTAGGCATCCAACAGGGCCACTGTCAGAGACAGCTTACTGAAGAACATGAAGAGTATGAGTGAGTGATCTGAACAAATGTGGTTGCTAATTGCCTGCTCATGGAAGGCTGACACCTGTGCTGGTGTTCTCACTGGTAAATCCTGAAAAAGAGCGATGCTATCATGCAGTCAGCAAGTAACAGAGGCGAGACTGGGTGGGATGCAGTATCCTAAACTCAGTTGTTGAGTATGGCTGTGGACACTGCAGTATTTCCTGCCTCATCGCCAGCTTAACCCCATGCAGATGAATTGAGCACCCTGGGACGCTCATTTGGCTCGACTCACCAAAGAGTGAATATACTACTCAAAACAGAGTCAGGAAGGATTTCTCTCCTCTCAAAGAAGTCAATCAAAAAGATGAGATGAATCCCTCACGAAAAGTGCCTATTTCTCTTTACTGATGGCAGAGGGAACTGCTGGTGACTAGCTGTCACCTGACACTAAGGGGACACTAGCTCAGCTGTGGACAATCCCAGTGCGGATGTCTAAAATTAGGTGATGCACTGAGAGTTCACGCTGTGCAATAGCACATGGATACCAGCCTGGATTTCTTCTGGCTAGCCAAAGTGATTTTCAAGCAATGTTATCTCGTGGCAGCTGGGAGGGACCACTGGGACCTACTTTCCTTAGCTGGGACCAGAACAAGCATCTCTGAAACATGTTCCCCAGGACTTACAGTGCTGGGTCTAGTACAGTTGACACTTGCTTAAGCATCCCATGAGAAAGTCTAAGATGAGAAGAAATATTATAGCGTCTCAGTCAGTGTAAGCAATAAAATGATGAAATACTGTACTCCCCTGTAACTGCAGGTCTCCCCAATGCTAACTTCTGACAGTGTGACAGCAAAGTTAAGGCCCAGCACCTTTAGCTGACAGGTGACCTTTAGCTGACTAAAGCTCTGGTGGGTTTATTTCTGAGCCCCAGAAAAAAAACTTGGGCTTATAAAGATTTGCAAAGGCCATGAACATACTGTTACTGCAGATTTTTTGAGCAGGGCTTTTTTACTCACAAATGGTCACAAAAGCTATTCTGGTAATACTCTGTGAAAAACAGGGCAATAAATTGGTGTAATTTTAGTGGATTAGTACTGTCGCATCAGCTGCCACAGCTTTCTGCCTATATCATCAAGTGTGCTGCTGACATCCTCTGCCCCCATCACATTGCAATAGTTGCAGACATTACAGTTAAAGGTGGAGTCAAAGGCAAGACACCTGAATGGATCTGGAAAAATAAAGGCAGAAATGCTGGTATTAGGACTACAAAAAGGAGGGACAATCTTCAGGTAAACTCATGGATTTTGGGTGGTATTAATGTTACTAAGCATTAGAACATTTTTTTTCTTAAACATATTTATTTACATCAAGACAAAGTGGATTCTGTATACTCTGATTTCCAAATAAAAGATGAGCTTAATTTAGCTTTCTTGAAGCCACAAGAAGGATGGCTGTGATGAACTGTGATGCTTTCTAGGTAGGAGAATATGAACCAATTCCTATGGCACATATGCCTAATACCTTCTAAGCTTGGTCCTGTATCCAGCCGGGGACTCATTGTGCAACCTTGGGCATGTTGTTTCTGCATCAGTTGTCAGAAGATGTGAATGACTCATAGGGAAGTTTCAGGTGCTCAGAAGAGCTAAATATCCAACTGAAATTCCCCCAGTGTGTTTTGACTTTCCTAGTATCAACAAAAGAGTCCCTCTTATCTATCTTTTAAGATCTCAGAGTATGAGGGACTAAGTGAGTGCAAAATATTCTTTCTATAGCATAAAATGCAGGGCAATTACATGTAAGAACGAGATATGATGCTTACACATATTTAAAATATCTCATATTAAAACAAAATTATTTTGCGTTCATATTTGAACAAAATACATAATCCACAACCTAGATGGACTAGAAGTGCTATTTGGAGTGGAAGGAAAATGTCTCTTGAAGACTGAATCCAAGCCATTTCCACTGTACAGCGAGATGGAATAGAGCAGTCTGTTACCAGAACAAGCCTTTAGCTGCAGAACGGAGGTAGGAATATCTCATTTCACAGAGGGCTGGGAAACGTGTTCAAAGGACAACTCTCTCAACATGAGTATTTTCTAAGCTTTTATGATAAGGAAACAAGAGTTTGGCTGGAACACATCTGTATCCTTTGATGAAGACTCCATTTAGTTACAACCTGTACTTCTCAGTAAATTTCCCCACATTGTGTCAGGAAAAACTGAGATAAAGGGATAGATTCTGGAAGGAGAGTGGGAGTTCTTGGCTTCTGGACGGTTGAAAAAGATAGCACCACTGTTAGTTTCCAGGATAATCCATCAGAAAATTGCAATGCTGTGGAACGGGTGCAGAAGCAGTCCTCACCTTGGTTCAACCAGGGCTGTCATACCAGGACTCCTCAACCTAATGGTACAATATTCCAGTTCTTCATTAATCACCACATTCACTCCTTCTTACTGAGGACAGTAAAGTTCATTTCTATCTCACACAACTTGAATGAGGCCCTAAATTGGACTTAATCTACTACATTTTTAGCATTTAAGACAATCAGTCTTCTTTTTCATGAATCTTCAAGTGGCACCTTCCATTCCATTTCACTCAAATCTGTCCTCTTATTCCTACTTATTTCTTTTTTTGCCACTCAAAATCGCCAGAGGACAGGCCTGGATATTTTAATTCGCTGCTGAGCCCTGCCCACATGATTCCAATTGGTTTTACACTGTGCAGCCTGTCTGAGATACAAGATTAAGTGACTTGCCCACAGTTCCAACTAAATGCATATTCTGAGAGAGTTGTTTATTTTGTTTTACAGCCACAGATTCCACAGCATCTAAATCCCCCAGAAATGGTTTTGAATTTGGATTTGTAACCCCATTTTGTTTCTCTGAGTGTCTCCACTTAATATTTATTTAGTTTTTCCTCATTTCTCATGAATCCTAAAGGAGACAGTCACTTTTAGTTAAATAGAGGAAATAACTTTCTGTGATTTCTGGTCATCTTATCCTGAGGTGTGGTGTGAGAAAGGGATTTAAGATCTGATTTACTGAGTTACATTTAACCTTAAATGGCTTAGCTCTTATCTTGTCTCCTGTTGCTCTCCTCTGATTGAAGAAGTCCTACCAAAATGATTAATTTACTTTCCAGTTCTGATGTAATTTTGTGTTTGTTTTCGTTTTTAGCCAAAAAGCATTCAGTACTGGGAGGTTCTTACCATACAGACCTACTCATTTTGACCTGTGTCTTGCAGGCAATGTGATGTATTCAGATAAATCTGCAGGTCAAAGATGGAGATTCACCTCTTATGCCTGAAACAGAAACAGTAGTCAGCTATGGATCTGTATTCCACCAGATGAACATAGCAGGGCCGATATTATTGTCAGGCAGGCACTTAATGAAGCTTTTGAATGCATTGTGAAAATTGTCTTTGATAATGACACTTGCCTGAGCCAACAACCTCTTTTCTTGTGAATGATGAAATGCTTTTCACAGTACAACACTGTGCTGCAGTAATAAACTGTTAAAGCAAAAACCTCACGACAGACTTTGGGAAACTTCTATTTAAAAATGCTTTTAAGTCTTATGTTTTATATATTTCCTAATCCTCTTTGTTAATATATATGAACCAAATTCTCCCCTACCACCACTGCTACAAAGCGTATCTGTATCATTACTTGAGCTTTAAGTCTGCTAATATTAGAAGGCAGCAGATTCTCTTATGTCCGTCTGAAAACTATTTTTTGGGGAGAACCTGAATTTTGCTTGTTTTCTGTACCTGTTTTTCTCACTACTATTTTCTTTTCTTCCCTCATTTCCCTCCAGACTGTGAGTCTTGGAAGTCACGTCTTCAGACAAGTATTTTGTATGGTTCTACATCTAATTCTAGATTTTGGCAGCAACAGGGCTGATTTGACGTTTAGCCTTGACTGTGGTTCGAGGCCCATTTAGAAGGTGCTGTTATCTTTGTTGAAGTCTTTTTCTGGTACCTGTCAGTTGTTGTTCCAGAGAACTTCTGGCCATAGATGATTATTGCCATAGGTGACCAGGACAGTGAGAAATGGGGTCAAGGAAAGAGTCAAGATCCAGACAGTTGAAAGCCTTTAAAATAAAGGTCTTAAAAATAAAACACCGTACTGAGCAAGGAGCCAAGGGTGGTCTGTGATGAACTGAACCTGATCAGCTCTTATCAATCTGTGTTACTGGTGTGACAGGTCACCATGTGCTGGACCATCTGGATCCTCTTCATCCTGTTCTCCATCAACTCCTTGTAAGTAATGCTCAGTAATTTAATACAAAGGAGACAAACACGAGGCTGGTTGATCTTCCTGCCACATGGCAGGAAAAGATGCAGCCTCCTGATTAGCTAGAAGGTGGCACTTCTACCTTAGACATGTTTTGAGCACTCAGGAGCAACAAAGTATACAGGACCTGCCTAAGATGGCAAAACCTTAATGGATGCCTTGTCCCAAGGAAAACTGTTGGCTTAATCAATTCCTTATTTTTTTTTTTTTTTTCCACCTGCACCTATGTGGTTCATATATAATGTCTTGTTTTTTTTCAGCCAGGCAATGATTCAGCTGGATCTTAACACAGAAATAGGGGTGATGACACAGAAGTGAGTGGCGAACCAAGATTTGTGACAATTTTGATTTTTAAGACAATCAGTAAGCTAACAGAAAGAGAAGGCTTTACAAATGTTCAATATTTTGAAGCTTTTCCTACATACACACCAATTCCCAAAGCTACCGTCCTTGGGCCCTGACTCCTCACCAGTCCTGCCAACCTCTGCCAGACACACATCATCCTGTCTTGTTCCCACTGCTGATCCACATACTCTCGTGCTCCAAAGAGAACCACCCTGAGCCCGTCCTTTTCCCTGTCCTGTATGCAGCTTGGGCTGCCCATCTCTCCTGCTTACCCCACAACACATGTCCACATGGAAGGGCTGAGCGGATGCTGAAGGTTTCTCCATGGGGGAAAAGCAGGGCTCAAGGAAATCAAGGAAGACAGTTTTACAGCAGTAATAGCTAAACTCTACTTGGCTAATCACTGAGCAATTATTGTTTATAAAAACCATAGCAGGAAAAATATATTTACATTGAGAACCGTCCCTTGCAGCCTGCCTGCCACACTGACTGTGTAAAGAGGGACAGGGTGAGAAATGGGACTGGGAAAGCATGAGGTTCTGGTTTCAGCTCAGAGGCACTGCGAAACACTCCAGGTGACGTTTGACTTACTTACATATTTAAATAGGAGATAAGCTGAGGGCTAAACATGGTTCAGAAATGCATAGGTTTGTTTTTGCTTTATTTTACAGAAAATATAAACAGGAGTGAATGAAAACAGGGCAGTTTCTGAGCAAGACCATTCCTAATAGAGCACCGGTCCATCATTTGAGAGGTTAGCTGTTAAAATACAAGGAATGCAATTTGCACTGTCATGTATGCAATACAAGAATTGCCTTTTTTCCTGAATAATAAATGAAACAACTGGAGAAAGAACAAGAGATGTAGCAGGCAGAGTGACAGACTAAAAAGCATTTAAAATGAGAAAAATTGCCACAGATCAGAAGGACTCTACAAGACAATGCAACTGCAGGAAACAATCAGTGTGTCACTAGGGCTTGGGATTTTGAATATGAGAGTATGAACATGCAGAAAATATCCAGAAGACCACATCAGAAAACACGAACAGTGACTGCTAAGGAGAGGTTACCCAGCACGGTCTCATGGCACTAGAAGAGGGGTTCCTTCCTGGCCTTGCTATGGTCTTGGAAAAGTCTCTTCCTTACGTGTTCCCCTTTCTTTTCTCATTCTTCTTGTCTCTCTTACCTGTTTATACTGCAAACACTTCTGGGAGAAATGGTAACTGTATGAAACCCAGCACAATGATACCTGGAGTCTTGGCTAGGACCCTTTGGCTCTCTTTCATAGCACTAGCAACATTACCGATATCACAAGGGAGTTCACAAGGGAGGCTGAGAGGAGAAAAGACTCCCAGGTTTCCCTGAAAAGCTGAGCAGGACTTGATAATTGCATCCCCTTTCACACATTTCCTTCTTGTCATGCATTAGCCGATTAGTATGTTCCTGCAACTAGCAGGAACAGTGCATAGAAGGAAAATGCCACTTTCCAGATAGAATGATCAATCTCTTTGACTTTGCCTGTAAACATGTTTCATCAGGGGGTCACTAATATGCTTTTATTGCCTCACTGTCAGAGATGATGCCATTACCAAGCCTGATAAAGTATTCTATAGAGGATTCCTTTTAATTTTATTTTTTATGCGATCATGAGAGACCGTAACCGATAAATTTAGTTCAATGCTTTCTCACTATTAACTAATTCTGAGTAAATCCATTGGGGCAGCCTGGATACAAACACTTCAAAGAATTTTTACAGGATATCGAAAATGATATTCACCATGGGACAGAGGTTTAAGTACTGAGCTGCTAGTGTTTTCTTCACCATTAAAGCTACAACACTGCTAAACGTCATTTAGTCAAAACATTGTATTCAGAAGGATTTGTAGCACAAGATGACTATTTGCTTTTAATAAATTTGTCGCATCAGGGTGGTTATGTAAGCTTATTTCTGGGGGGAAAGGGAGTTTGAGAAAAGATGATAAGTTTTTTCCCTCAGTTTCTTCCTTGGAGCCCAATCCAGCTCTCACTAAAGGCAATGAGAGTTTTGTTATTGCCTATAGTGGGAACAGTCCCATGATCTCTGAGGGCTTTGAAGTGTTCATATTCAAATTAAAATACAGGGCTTTTTCAGAGAGAGAGAGGAGGGGAAACACACCCCCCCCTCCCCCCCAAAGCCAATCAAACCCAAAAACCCCAGCTCTAGCAGCTGGAAAAAAATCCAAATAAACCAAAAGGGAACTGAAATAAAGGTTTTTTCATGAAGGGTTTTTTTTCTAGGCTGCTTTCACATCCTATATAGCACCCTAAAAACTGGAACACAGGATGTGAAACCATGGAAACAGCTGGATGCTACAGGACTACTTTTATCAAGGTTTAGACTTTAGGGATTTGATTTTTTTTAAATTTAATTGATTTTTTTCCCCTACTGAAATCCATAATATGTTGAGCTTGTTAAACCTATGTTAGAGGTCACAGACTAAATTTAATTGGTAGTATTTCTTTTGAGCCTAATTTAAAGGTTGATTTGGTTTTATGGACAGATCCTTAGCTGTTGTAAATCAGTTCAGCTATAATGGGGCTCTGTTTGCATCAGTAGAAAGTATGGTCATCCGAGACTCAAATCCCATGCAAAATCTCAGCAAGAACATGAAAAAACGTAAAAAACCCTACAGTTTCTTTCTTGAAAGACTGTTTTGATGAAACTTTCTGTAAAGTTAAATATTTTCCAAGGAAGTTAAAATACATCTGTGATTCTGTTTTCATTCTATCAGAGACAGGGCTGTCCTGGAAATATGATTGTATGGGGTTATATGTGCTATCTGGTTTGGGTTTATTTAGTAAAGACATCTCATAAATCAAAGCCAAATCTCCAATCAGTCATTAAAATATTTTCCATCAGACTCCACTGCCTCTCTGGGAAGCTTTGGATTCAATATTAATGGTCTCTTCTCCTCCTTCTCTCTCCTCTGCTTGCTTGGGCTCAGACCTTACCATCCCTGTACATCAGCTCCTGGCATGGCCGTCCCCAGCCTAGTTCCTTGCTCCCTCCCCGCATCTCTCCATGCTCCTTCACTCTGGACCTGGAAAGTTCCCTGACAGCAGAGATCTCTGATAGCCTGAAGGAAGATCGAAGTCAATTAAGTGGTATTGTGCTGCAGTGAGAGAGGGATTAATATTTATATTTTTCCTTGAAAAAAAAAAACCCTGAAAATTGATGCTTGGAGATATCTTGGGCCTTGATCTTACAAGACATTTAATTTCATGCATTGTGGGCAATCCTGGTTTTTATAGACCTATTCGCAGTTCATGTGCATAAATCCTTCCAGGCTAAAAGACTATAGAGTATGCTTAAACTCACTGCTGTGCAAAAGGCACTAACAGGATGCTAATATAGTATGTCAGTGGCTTATAGACCTTGTGAGGATCATAAGGTTACTTTGCATTTATAAATGCAATCTCAGTGAAATGTGTTCAGGATCTGGAGTCTACTGTGCAAGTGTGGAAGTGGATGATCAGTGTGAATGAAGTGAAACCCGACAGCAATATGTGTGCAAACTTCACTCAAAAGGTTTTTAGATCAGGTTTGGTGAAGACTGTTCTTCCTGAATCCAGATGTCCTGGAATGTAGTACTGAAAAAGGCAGACAAAACACTAACAAATGTTAGTCCGTCAGCTTTTCTAACTCAATCGGAAACTGCACTTTCAAAATTGTCTTGAAGTGTATCTTTTCTAAGAAGCTTGGTAGATACAAAAGGTATTGATAAGCTTTTAACTGAAAGAAGTGAGTCTCCTAATCTTCTGGGATTCTCTTCTCACCAGCAAATGTGCAGGGTATTGGAAAAGTCCATGGACTAAATGTTAAAATCATTCATTAATACAGAGTAATGACAAAACTGTAATCTCAGTAGAGTGGGTTAAATAATTGAGTCTGGGCAGCTCAGAGAGCTGTAATCTGCATATGAGTGTCCTACCTTCAATCTATTCTAGTCTTTACATAGATCCGAAACAGCAGTGCAATAAATCTTTCACTGATGATATGACACTTATGCCTATTTTCCCCTATATCTATTAACTGAAAAAGTAATTTCTGTATACATCATGCTTCAGTTAACTCATCTTGACAGCAATAATGTGGAGTGACGATCTCTTGAGACAACTCCAGACTTCTCACCTCTGGAACACATACTGGAAACTTTCTCCTAATATTTTCTTTATTAAGCACCAGTTTCGATAATGTAAGTCGTATTGTGGTGCCACAAAAAGCACCATAATGCTCTTGCTGTGCAAATCAACATTCAAACTTGCCCTTGAAAAGCTGATATTCGTAGAGAAATATATTTAGAATGGGGTTTTCTGCTGAAAGGAAATATTAGAAAGATCATGATTCAGGTAGGTTAAAGGTCTTGAAAATAAAGGAGGAAGATGTGTGGAGATACCCTCAAAGATGATAACTCTAGAAAGGATGAGCATCATCAAATGAAATACAATAAAATGATCCTAAGGCATTTTTACTCGTGCTGGATCCTGATCTCCAGGGAGGAACTGAAGAATTCACAATGACTTAAAAGGACTTGGGTTATGTCCTAGCAAAAAACAATAACAGCAACAAATGTGTCTCAAAGATAGAGCTTTATCTTCGTTACAGACAGGAAACACCATCCTGAGGGCTGCTTTCACATTAGAGCAGACATTAAGACTCAGACACATGAATTGGAGTTGAAAGGAGGCCTGAATAAAATCTTGGGCTTATAGCAGGATGAGGAGAAATTTTATCCACTGTGGCTGTGACTTTCTGTCCAAACACACGGTAAAAATACTTCCTTTGTCACGGAAAGTTATGATGCGTCCATAGCGAAAATACCAGAGGGTTGAAATTCCATCTGGAAAAAACGTCCTCACTGAAGAAATGAAAATTTGGTGAAAACCAGTTCATGGCTGAACGATTTGTGATCAGCTGAAAATTGTCATTACACACTTGGTACTTGTACAGCTCACAATGTTCACAGCCAAGCCAAGGTACTCTGAAGAGGTCCAACCTTCAAGTGAGAAAATCCGTAAGTATACTTGGAAATCATCTGCTCAAACAGGAAGACCACACTCCAGCATACAGCACTGAATCACACTCTCCTACAGTCCCACTCTTCTGCCAGCATGCACGCAGCACTCGGTATACATGCGCAATAACTCATACGTGCATGACACGTGCCACAGCCGCACATTCACATCAGTTTATATTGAAATCTCATTATGTGGCACCTAAATGTCATATTTCAAGAAACTGTTTTAAGATAGCTCTTCAGATGTCCATCTGAGTATTTTCTAAGGCTTTAGACAGTCAGTACTAATTTTAAATGGTTGTAAAATAAGGAGTGAAGGAAGGTTTTCTGTCTTCAAACTTTTTGAATCAGCTGCATAGACTGTGTGTGAGATCTTCTCACTCACAGCTTGAGCCTCACCAGATAAATGAAATAACCCACTGGATAACTTTCAAAATAGAAAGCAGAATTGTTACCAAAATTAGTTAATTTCTCTTAGGAAAACTGAATTGGCTGAAAAGAATAATTGTGTCACTTCTCTGCCACGTGCATTTCTAACTGTTTTCATTCTACAAAACGTCTTCTCTGCTCACGTCTGATTTCAACAAATTATTCCACAAACCCTGGGAAGAGCAACAGAAAGTGTAATACTTAAAGGACAAGGACAAATAAAGTACATATTTGCACAAAGTGCGAAATTCAATTAAAGTCAGCAGAAACTAGACTCCAATGAATTGTAACTGTCCCGGAGTGAACATCTATGATAGTGCATTTGCTTGACCTTTTGCTTGCTCTTAGCACAGCTTGAAAGTCTCCTCCTCAAACGTCCCAGCAGCTTCACCTCTGTTTCAGTTCTGAGCTAGTGATATCCTCCTGTGGTCACTTCTTGTTCTCAGGCTGAACTCCTGGTGAGTTCACGACTTGAGTCCGGGATGCTGACTGTGGGAACCACGGCTGTTGTTGCAGAGAGCGGTGGCTCTCCCATTAGAGACCCCTTGGTTGCTCTGCCCCTCTCTGCTGCCAGGAGGAACAGTACTGCTCACTCCATCCCTGCTGCTCTCTCTCCTGCCTACCAACAGCGAGCTAGCATCTGTTTCCAGATGGCAAAGCAGGAAATTAGAGGAGAAACAGAAAACTGAAATTATTTCCTTCTCTCAGGTGCTCCTAGGACAGTGTACCTACATGTTATCTCTAATACATTTGGTGTTTAATGTGGTTTAATTTTGAACCAGTCTTTACCAATGTGTGGAATACCCATTTAAGAAGCAAAGCATCTGTCCAGATGGCGTCGGCATAGCTGACTGTGCCTTTGGGCAACGAGATGGCCTAGATGACCCTTTGAGGTCCCTTCCACTTCTGTTTTCTCTGACTCTATTTTCTACAATGATAACTAAAGTGCTTTAACACCATCCACAAGTGAGCACAACTGCCAGGAAAATACACACTGGAGGGAAAAATCCTCTTTGATTGCTCTAGGTTTTTTTTTTTTTTAACCTAATGTACAGCTAGATCTTCTCCCAGAAAGAGACTAATTTTTTTACCATTTCTTGTGAGTACTGGCTATTTTTATTACTTTTATATCTCTCATAAAGGCATTTCTTTCAGAGAGAACACTCTCAGCCCTGGTAGTATTTGATCCTTTTTTTTCAAAGCAGACATCACATTCTAACCTTAATGCTTTGTATTGTGATTTTGTCTTTTTTTTTTTTTTTTTTTTTTTTTTTTTTTTTTTTTTT
>Ga0065711_1031562_pt1 | contig 29348 bp, 13 predicted proteins | sample Hoacrofraction12_FD_59098 | JGI IMG/M metagenome (GOLD analysis project Ga0065711, IMG submission 59098) | Hoatzin crop microbial communities from Cojedes, Venezuela - Epithelial fraction 12 v2 (version 2) | ecosystem: Host-associated > Birds > Digestive system > Esophagus > Crop | place... | reverse complement strand
CCAGACAGCTCAGCCTTGGGAGGGCAGATGCACCAAGCTACAGAGATAAAGAGGCACCAAGAGGGCAACAAGACCGGAGCAAAACAACCTGGAAGGACACGGTACACGTGATCTTAGAACTGAGTCTGCGCAGAAACAAAGGTCAAGCGGCGGACACTGGGATGAGGAGTATGAGCCTTCATCTTAGGACCCCCAAAGACCACCCGAGGATGCTGACAGACATGCGTGAAAGACATTAACATATGCTAATTAGTTCTTGGAAAAGTCACAAATATGCTAAGCATTTCTCGGAAATATAATGAATATGTATATTGTTATTGTATTTAACCTGAAATGACAGGGTGTTTGGCGCACATGTTTGGAGGAGAGATCCCCCTTGTGCCCGGCGCCGTAATGAGGAATACCTGCTTAATAGTCTGCCGACTATTGAGTCTTCAATTCCGGCTTTTCACGGCATCAAAGTTCCTTGCCAGTTATGAACTCTGCAGGCAGTTGCCTGTGTGCATACATTAATGCACCGCGGGGAAGCGATGTTTGTCAGCTGCTAGCAGCATCGAGTCATAAAGTTGCTTCTGCCTGCGGTTCGTGTACTGGCAGCACTTAGAAGTGCTCACTGGACGTGTATTTGGGTGTCACTGCCGTGCAAAGGGAAGAAACTACTGTCTTAAGTTGTCCTCCTAAGTACGGAAGTTGCTTCACCAATGATGATCTGACTGTCTTCTCTTGACAGATGCGCCTTGATGGTAAAGAGCATCTGTTTTCCATGTGGAAGCGAATGTACAGGTTGAATAATCAGCTCCATACGTGACTGCTCTTCAGAACTCACTTTTTTTGCCCACGCTTCTAATCTGATGCTTAGCCAAAGGGACTTTTGAGAGCTTCTCAGTATTTTTTTTTGTGACATAAACAGATGCCATAGTCATCACTGCGGTTATGTCCTGGGTACAAGTCGCAGTCAGCCAATCCGGTGAGGATATATTTGATGAAGATGCAGATGAGATGTATCTACTACAGAAGGAATGGAACAGCACCATGAAAAAAAGATTGAAGGTATTTTTGGAACAATGATTTAATAAGTCTTTTTAACCATTTTAGATTTATTGATACATACCTTAATATACATATGGCTGATTTAAAGGGAACACTAAGAGTGGCTGCTTAAAAGTTATTGTGGCTTAGTTTCTTCTGAATGTCAGGAAAATTTAGCAGGGGTTTACAGAAACTCTGTCCTAGTACTCTAGGACACTTCAGTACCACTGTAGCAAAAGACATTGGCTCCCTCTGTACAGCCACGTGCATTTGTAAAAGGCAGTGCTAAATTCCAATGCAAGCCGTTTGCTTCGGACTTGTAGGTGTACCACTAGTAAATGTAGGGCAACACAGCTAAACAGTGCTAATAAAGAAATATGAGATGTTTGGGTTTTTAAGTAGAGATCTTCATCAGTCAGATTTAAGATGTGTGACTCCATGTGGAACCACAATCGGACGCTGCGGTCTGGGTAGTTCTGTGGCTTGTTTATTCTCCTAGTGAAAAATATATTTTATGAAAGCAGGTTTCTGCAGCCATTCCCTCCCGGGAATTCTACAGGGAACAAAATAAGTACATAAACCCAGGTTACTTCAACAGATGCAGTATCATTCGGAGTGGGGCCAGTAGGGCTCGTCTGCTCACGGGTGAACAGCGTTTGGCTGAAGAACATGAATGGGAGCTGTTGTGTAGGCTGTTGATGAGGAAGGGCACTATAACAGAGCCGTTGTATTATTCTCCAAGGAAAAGTTTCCTGCATCCGAGTCCCTTGAAAAGACTGGTTTTCTTAAGGGGCTGTTTAGTGTCGTTACACAAATCCCTCTGGTATTTTGAGTAGATGCTGCAAAACCATAAAATGTTATTGAGGCTAGAGCTGTATCATGGGCAAAATAAAGAAACATTCTCCTTCCCAGCTATTTCTCTAGCAAGGCCACCAACTTTCTTCTCTCATGAGCAAATAGAAGCTCTCGCTCTTACAACTTGCAATTTTGGTGGGAATAAAAGTTAAGAAATATTCTATGTTACATGGTAATGTGATTAGTATATAAATAAATAAATTTGCATTGCAATCATTAGCTGTTTCTTACAGAAAGCAATCACAGTGTTATGTGTATACGTGACTCACTCCATCACCATCTTTTTTCCCCCATGTAACTCTTGAATTGAGTGAGATCCAGTGAACAGAGTAACAAGGCTCAATAATTAGTTTTGTGAAAACAGGTACATGGAATAAGGATAGGAAAGTAGGTCTACTAAAGGGATGGTTTTGCAGCCTATCTATTTTTAAGTGTCTAGAAAACTATATGAGGTTATTCTTCAAGGAATTTTTCATAAGGCAGCTGGTCATCACAAAAGCAAGAATGCTTTCCTGCAGATTTGTCTTACTTTTCAATGTTTCTGAAAATACTTTTCTCATTTTCTGACATTCCTGGGGATCCACTTGGAAAAGAACTGTCTCTTACAGATCAGTAAATCGTAATTCACTGTAAAAAGCATGTTTTGGTTTGGCAAGGGGGGTTTAGCTGGGGGCGCGTGTTCAAACCTAGAAGCTGTGATTTAAGAGACTGAATACTTCTTTAAACATTTGTATTACAAAATTGTTGAAGGTCAAATTTTTCACGTTGTGAACAACCTGTTTTGCCGCTCTTATTATAGGAAGGCTATAGGGATGGGGTTGAGGCTGGGAAAGAACTTGCCCTCCAGGAAGGCTTCAACCAAGGTTATAGACACGGTGCTGAGCTGATGGTTGCCTGTGGCCAGCTCAGAGGAACCCTGAAGTAAGTTACAAACTCTTTAAGATCGTGTGGAGGGTGTGTATGGAGGGAGCCTGCATGCAGTTTTTACTTTGTTTTAATTAAAGCGTATCGTGAATCTGTCTAAAGTGAGCAACCTAAGAATTCTCACGTCTTGAATACAGGGAACTGCCTACCTGGAAGTAGAGTGATCATTCTTAAAAATCCTCCTGCAGCTGCTCTTCGAATATTATCTGAATCTACATCTTTAAGCTTAATACTTAGTTCTGTTGCTTGAATTGCCCAGAAAATGTGAATGAAACGTATATACATTTAGATGGTATACATATATATAATCCTGTCACGTTGCTAGCTTCCTTCAGCAACTGAAGTCTATGTGGATACATGTAATCACGTTTGGTTTTTTTTTGTTCTTCACTTTTCAGTGCTCTCTTATCCTGGTGTCATCTTAATGGACATGATTATGCCTTAAGTAAGATAAATAATCTTCTCAATGTGATTGGAAAGCATGAAGAAGATGTGCTTAAGTATCTGAATCATATCGAAGAACAGCCACATCTTGGACACATTTTAGATTCTGTTCAGGACTTAGACCTTAATCACACAGCTCCAGCTGGGATGGAGTACAATGAAGTTAAAGCAGGAAAACACGAAGACAGTGGCAGCTCTGGTGAAAACATTTGTAGACCTAATGGTGAGGTTGATTCCTTGCAGTTTGAGTGCAGCAAGGCAAAACTTTGCACAGATCCTGAAAAGTCAACCCTTGCTTGGGTTAAAAATCAGACTATTTGGCTAGTAGAGCAACTGGGCTTATCATTGGATATACTCCATCATGTCCAGCAACTGGAACACTAATTTTTCTGTCTCATGGTATTTAAAATTCTCAACTGGATTTGATTCTCAGTTTGTGGACCATGTACGGGCTGATGCATCATTTCGTATTAGGGAAATCTGATTTTGATACTTCCTAGTAAAGGTAATTTCTGTAAATCTTCACCATGCTTTGGCTCCTGGCAAAAACCCCCTTGCTTTCAATCTTAAACGTAACTTTCACAGAAAGGGGAAATGACTTTTAAAGCCCTACAAAGATTTACTGAACATGTTTCTGTTCTGTGTCAGAAGCTATAATTTCACCCACATTTTCTCTTTTGGCAGCAGTTTGGAAATGGAGCAGGTCCCTGAAATAGCCCCTCTAAATAGGTCCCCTCTAATATCTAACAAATAAATGCCCAGTGCTATGGATAAGGTAGTTGATATGCTAACTCTATGCAAACAGAACAGAATTTGCTGCTGATTTCTAGAGTGCTGTGACTCTCTCTAGTCACTATATATAAGGATTTTTCACGTTTCGTCAAATTCTTCCCCTTGCCTTTTGTAACCACTATGCAGTGCACTTTCACAGTTAAAAACTACTTTTTCCCTCATACAGTTCTATTTATCTCACTTTTACTGAAAACACACTATTCTCTTCAAATGCAGAATTACTGACAATTCCATTGTTTTACTGTTAGACCATCTACACTTACCCTGTTACACTACACTGAATATGTTTCCAGTCTAATGAACTTCCTTGTGTTGTTTTTGTATTTATGTTGCCACTCCACCTAGCCTGAACTCTCTTTCCCTCATTCGCGTAGTGTTTTCCCCCAAACTCTTCAAGGGAACCAGGCTTATTTGTCTTCTCTGAGAAACACATGCATATTTCTGATAACTTTGTATTTCTGTGCCAGTACTCTGTATTTGACTCCTTTTCTTGTTTCTTGCCTTAACTGTAGCTGCAAATTTCTCTGGTCAGGAAGTCTTTTCTTTTTGAATGCCTGTCTCTGTTTTACACTAATTAAACTGATTTACAGTAAGTTAGAAGTTTACTTGTTTTAAGTTGCTTGTAACTTTCCTTTCTGTCTGAGACAAAGCAGGTCTAGACAGAGATGAACTGAAATTTTGAACTGTTGACTTAACTATACTTAAAAAAATGTAAAACACAAAACAGTTTTATACTTTGAGTTTGGAAAAAAGCCAAGGTAAAAAGTATTTGATTTGCAGAGACTGAGTTTACAACTTTCTTACTAAAGACTCTATTATCCTGCCATGCAGGTGGTAAACTGTAAGTTTAGCTGGCATTCAGTACCACTTCTGCATCAGGGGAAAACAGAACTGCAATTAAGAGTCTCTTATTGAACTTGTTTCTGAAATAGTGGGCAAATAGGGCTGTCTGCATTAATTATGTATGTACAAAATTGTTCAAATGTCTTTCTTTTTCTCAATTTATTTAGCATAATGCTGACATGGGTAAACATTACTTTTCTACGAGTGAAAGTGTTATGTTATCATTTATGTTAGACAAATTTCTTGCATACTGTGGTAGAATGTGGTGCAGACAAAAATAAAGGTTACTAGAGCAGTGTTAGACTTTTCAAATTTGGAAGTTTAAAAACACAAATTCAAGAGTATTCTACATATTTAATAGTGTGCAAAGAGGAAACTCCATTCACAAATTACTAAGCAGACAGTGAGCTTGCCAAGTTCTCTCCAACTACTTCTGCAAAAGCAATCTATGCCAGGGAAAATATTTCTTTCTTGTTTGATTATCAAACAATAGATTGTGTGGTTTATTTATTGGTCATAACAGTTTCTATACGGCTGTGGAATTACTTTCCTCCACTCCGCACAAAGTTTCTGTGCTTACTGTGGGGTTACTTTTTTCCATGTTATCACCCGGAGTTTCCAGTCTGGCTGTGGAGAGATTTTCTTTTGGGCTTTCTGTAATACTTGACTTATGCGTCACTACCAAATCTTGCTGACCAGCCGCAGACAGACTTTCTTCAAGGCTATTAGAATCCGTCATTTGCTCACATGGTGGTTCAGGTTTTTGTTTCGTGTCTACTTCCACATCTTGTGTTTCACTATCAGCTTTCACCTTGGCAGCATTCCGGAAGATAGCTCTCATCACAACTGGGACTGACATGCAACTGAAGGAGGAAACAAAACATTAGTCATTACTACAGGCTTCATCCATTCTTCAGCATGCTACTTTTTTGAAACAATGGCTGACACCTGAATGATAGGTGTGGTGAAAAACAGCACTAACTCTTTGTATATTTTTGCCTTGTACACCTAATAGGCTTTACACTGTAACTACAGTATAGCTACATGTGCTATACAGGAACCATACTTTGACACAATGAAATGAAGTGCTGGATCTGTGAGCATGGCGGTGCAAAGAAGCTTTGATGAAAGAGTGGGAGGGTTTGGTCAAAAAAACAAGTCATAAGGGTGCTTTTAATGAAAATCTAATTTAAATATATTAATTTTTACTGAGTTTTATAATTGTAACTTTCATGTTTTGTATAAGACAGGTACAGAGCATATCTCCTCTAAAACACTATCTACACTAGAGGAGTTTTTTCCACTCTAACAATAGAGTTACCTGGTTCTGGGAATAGTGTAATAGTGTCTAGTACCCTGTGACTTAACAGCACAGGCTGTTTAAACAGGTTCAAAATCAAGCCTGCGTTGATCTTGCTGTCATCAAATGGATAATAGTTATATACTAGCTTATGCCACATGAATTAGTGCTCTCAGTTCTTCCTCTAGCGTATGTTCAGATACCACAGCAATTTGCCTCTCTTGGAATTTGTTTCAGAAAACAAGCCAGAGACAGCATTGTAGACATGCCATACACTCCTCACTTGCTGAAAATAAGTACTAATTGGTGTTACGCAGATGTGGAAAAAGTCCCTTCTATGCTATTTTAAGTTATACCAGTCATGAGACTGTCATCAGCTAGCGTCTTCAGAATAGCATGTTTATAAAAGAAAAAAGCATTTTTATAAAAGGTAAAATTACCTTCATTCAAAAGCATTTCCCTGCCCCACATGCTTTCTACTAGGAAGGAACACTTTCCATAACTAGTCATTTTTGAAAGAGATACTTAAGACACTGAAGTAACTTTTTCTCACTATTCTAACTTTTTACTAGAGTGAAATTTTCTGGTTGCTGAGTTTATGGCATTGTGAATGCACGTGGTATTTCCATTAAATGGACATCTGAAGTTCATTCCAGCTGTTATGAAATAATATACAACTACTTACCGCTTCATAGCTCTTGTTATAAAGTCATCACTAGAATTTAGAGTTGGATCTTGAGGATTTAAATGAAGGTGACATTGGACTTCTCTGGAGGTTATAACATCAATTATCACTAAGAAAGAACAGAATATTAAGTATTTAAAAATAAACAATTTTATAAACATTGAAACCTATCCTTTCATTGTGATGCTTCAAGAGAGGTAAGACTGAAGTCAGTGGGAGGGGGCTTGCAGCAATGCTCTGGTGTAAGACTTGCTTTTTTTTAATAAATAAAAAATAGTAGAAGTTACAATTTATTAATTACAGGCCAAGACAGAATAGGACTTGAATATTTGTATTTACTTTCTGGTTTATGCTGAATACAGAACACTTTAGTAAGCAATTTATACACAACCACTATTTTGTGGTTTTCATGGGTTGCTCACCATTGAGAGTAGCCCTTAGAATGTATTCGTAACCAAGAACTGTAGCGCAAGAGCCTAGATAGAACCAAGTCTCTTGTCAGCCCAACAAAGAGGACGGTATCAATTATTCCACACGTACCACAGGCTAAATTCTCTTTTGCAGGATGAAGGAAAAAGACAGAAAAGCTGGTGTTCTTGTGTGGCACCACTTCAAAGTAAAGCAGTTCTGAATCATCTAGAAATAAAATGACTGTTTAGTGATATCCGCTCATTGAATCGGACTCCTTCTCACTGAATCACATGCCAGAATTTAAAAAAATACTGAGAAAGTAGAATCTAGTTTTTCATTACTTTGTCAGCTTAGTTCATGCTTACAGAAGTGTCAGGCCTGGGACACTTTAAAGAAAGAAATTTAACAGAGTATGGTACTAGAATTAAGGATTTTTTATCATTCAAAGTACTCCACAAGTAATGACAGCTTTGGCAAGGGAGCAGTAAATCTGTTAACACCCAGCTTAGAAGCTAGTTTCTCTCTAATACTCTGCCGTTACTTCCAACCACACGATTTACCTTCGTTTATATGCTTCTCAGAGACACAGCTGCTAAGAAGGCTGTTATATGCCACTTGATGTCGAAGAATCTCTATTACGCCAGGCACGCACTTTGGATGGCTAAATGGGATTTTACTGACCAAGGCTCCTGCTAAATCTGATTTTTCTGAGCCCTTGTTTAGGAAGTAACAGTGCTTTGGGCAATCTGGAAGAGACTGAACAACAAATATGGTGGTATATTTCAAGCACTGAAAATGAGAAAGTAAATCTTGATGTTATCAGGCAACTGCACAATCTGACAGCAAAAACAATTTTGGAGGACACACTTCCAGCATGTTCATCATGTCTCTGCATTTCAGTAGAAATATAATCCTTGGAGGAAGCTAAATAAGATCCACTCTCCCTCCCAAATGCATCCAAATTAGGAGAATATACCCAGAGCCAAGTGGTCAGGAGTTCAGTGCCACCAATTCCCCCAACTGCTCTTAAGAGCCCTGTAGGCTGTAGAAATGTTAACAGCCAGGATCCTCTCTCAGAAGAACATCACAGTAGCACTGCTTGACAGTTGTACAAATAGGATAGCATTTTTGCCTGAAGTCTCTTCAAGGCATCACATGTTGTTCCTCAACCACTACTGCTTTCTTTGGAGAAGCATGTTTGGCTAGAATATCTCCCAATGATTCATTTGAAGAGCAGGAGATAGTAAAAATTTGCCACCTGTCCATGTTGATAGTGATTCTGTGACAAAATTAGAAGTGCAATATTGTGTTACCTGCTTCAGGATACCAAATGGGAACTGTCACCTTAAGAACCGGGCAGGGCAGTTAATTAGCAGGGGTCTATATTAAGAAAAGCTGAAGAGCAGAATACAAGAGCTTTTCCTCATGTGTTCATGGAGTGAAAGGGTTTCCTCTATGCTCCTTTCAAAGTTAGACTTCAATTTAGTAATTTATTTCTAAAAATAAAATATTTAAAGTCAGAAGCAAAACAATCTACCAGCAAGTACTACTATTTTAGGGCATTGCTGAAGAGTTACAGAGCCTTTCGCATGTATCTAATGGAAATGAAAACTTCATCCCATCTTACAGGTTTTATAGAGCAGAGCTTTGCTAAACCATGTTTTAACATGGTGTAAACCTATTACTACCTTCTGTAAATCACCTCAAAGTCCAAGCACGATGTAGGCAATGGGCTCTGCTAACACTGCTGGTAGAAAAGTGTCCTTTTGTTGCCATGAATTGCAAAATTAATGTTTCCTAGCAAAAAAAGTAGATCTTTGAAGCTTGTCTTGTAGCTGCACATACATAACTCTGGCACAAAGCATCTTAGCCACCATTTTCTATTCTAAAATTTTTCCTCTACATCCTCTACAATGCAGTCTAAATTAAATATTTTTTTAATAAAACAATTATTAAAAAGGAAGGATCTACAGTTAAACAACCATAGCTCTAGTAATTGAGGTCACTATTGTAACACTTTACACTTTTCTTTCTGCCAGTCGCTTTAAAAGGAATCAATATTCTCAGTATTATCTAATGAAGAAATCTTTTTTGTTAAAACAGCATGATACGCAGCGCGTGACATGCAGCATGATAAAGACCTTCAGAAATCTAGGTAAGTACCATCTTGGGACTTGCTCCTCACACCAGCGAATAAGTTTCCTTCTTTTTAAGGCTTTCATGATAAAGTTCTGAGCAAATTTTAGAAGAGTAAATAATTGGGTTGCACACAGACAAATTAGTGTGACTTCAGCAGCCACGCACACAGTGTTTCATTAATGAGGATGAGAAGCTCGCTTACTTGAAAGGGTCTAATATTGTTTTGTAAATAACTTGAACTAGTTCCTAAAGAGCATTTAAATACTGTTGGGATACTGGGAAGTCTGCAATTCTTGCTTATGGGGAAATATCATTCAGAATATATACATTGCACAAGGGCAAAATGTATGTCAAATGCACACATTACTCACCACAAAGAAACAGCATTGATGTGTAGACAAGTCTTCACTGCATTTTTCTTTGAGGGTAGACTGAACAATCAGCTCATACAGAGGAGCTAGTTTCAAGCCAGTAATCTGAATTCCTGAAACCAGGTGATTTTTTTTTATTAGCATTTAGGTTATGACTGTACATGAAAGCTAATATTAAAAACAAAACCAATGTTTTGAAAAGACAAAAACATTAATCTCTTTCTTATTCCCAATTTTGCTAATGGGAGTTCGAGGTAGAGTGTTAACAGCTTTGCCTGTAATTGTCATGTCTTTCTTAGAACTTTTGTGTTTTGCACTGGTTGCTCAAATGTTACGCTTGGGCTGATAGAACAGAACACGTTCTGCCCCAGAAACCCGTTTTTCCTCTTACAACACTAACACAGGGCAATACAAAGCAAATGAGCAATGCATAGTCACAGAAGTACTTAGTCTTAAAAACAATTATAACATGCCTGTGAGCCTCTGTATTTCTTCAATACTGGATGAGGACATAGGAATAGGCTGGTGAAACTTCAACACGAAAAAAGCTGGCAAATCCATGCTGAGTTCATCAGTCAGTGGTGAAAAAGCAGGGTTGCTTAAAAAAAAAAAAAGGTCAGAATAAAAGCTTGTTACAGAAATTGACGTAACGAAGACTCTTAGTGCAAGGCCACTGTTAGGTCTCTAGCAGTTTACTATGTTCCATACATTTTCTGTCTTGAGAAAAGCTCTGTTTTATAAACACAACTATAGCCTTTAAGGTTTTGAAACAAGGCTAATGTGAAGACTGGCAGAAATAAAAAGTAAGCCACCAGAAACTGAGGAATCGTTCTATAGTGATTTATTTTGGAGAATGACTTCAGACTTTCCCTCCAGCCTAGCAGACTTTCCCTCCAGCCTAGCACTGAAGTAGAGAGAGATGAGGTGCCAGTATCCATGCTGGGATGACAAACTATTTTTTAAAGTGAAGATGTAATATCCCTTAATATATGCTTTATTTATTCTGAAACTATGCAGGAGTTGCTTGTTGACTACTAAGAAGTTAAGTAATATTTTTCCTGTGGCTCTTTCTGGCTTCAAATCTATGAACAAATCCACAGTTCAATGCAATTGACACAGTTAAATATGAACGCAATAATTTTAAAGTCCATTTGGGAAAACTGTAAAAGCCACGGCTTATAGAGGGTGTAGCTATGGAGCATAACGTCACCAATAAAACAAGGCTTCCTGCCTTAGCAGAGGCTACATGCAAGTTATGATGAGGTTAGCGCCAATGCCTTGTAAATCCATTTCTGTATTGAGAAGTGTCCAGAGCCTCACCCATCCTCTCCAGCTTGAGAATCTACAAGCAGTGGAGAAAGAGGAAGTTTGTGGAACGTATCTGTGCCTTCAACAGTTACAACTGTTTTTGTTCCACATACCTGGGAACCTGACGGAGAAAGAGAATGGCATTATTTTCCCCTGTGTCAGTGTAAAGTAATCCTGTACATACAAAACATGCAATGTTAAGGTCTTTTAAAGGTCATGTCCAAATGACAGCCACAATGGTGTGAGCAGCCAGCAGCCTGCACAGACCACGCCCAAAACACCCAAGTTGCCCAATGGTGATAGCAGCAATAGCTGCTTTTGGGACACGCCATGAAACAGATCGAGCAACCACCAGTCATTTTCATGCTGGCTAGGCCATTATTTTGTTTGGTATCACTCTCACTTCAATTTGGGTCAACAGCCAGGAAATGGGAAAGTAGTTTGCTGATGTACATCATAATTGTACTAAAGTGCATCACATAAATCATTCTGCTAAACTAGAATTTTAAAATCTTATTTCTGTGTTTCATTAATGAGCTTTGCTTAATGAAACAGGTAGTGCTGAAAAAGTTATTACATTAGTTATTTCTGCTTTTCTAACTTTACCAGGATTTAGTTCTGCTTCCAAAATTTGATAGGGAGAAACGTAAAATTCAATGTTCATAGGAGTTCCTGAGGAATAAAGAAAAAAGGTTACTACACATGTCAATAGAGAAAATATATTAGGCATCTTGATACAAAGGGGGGAAAAAACCAAGAGCAGCGTAGATGGGCAGAAGGTGATTCCTCATAAGACTACATCTCTAATTACAGCGTATGTTCAAATCACAGCATTTTCTTAGTCAGCATTTAACAACTAAACCCTCAGTGTATAAATTCATCAGCATCTTTGAAAATATTAGATAAAGTTTCTATCTCTTGCGAAATAACCTGTTGTTCAGCCTTAAAAATACTAGCTGAACTGCTAGCTTTCAGTGACTAGTCTGAAATAGAAGGGAAACTTGTAATACTTGCATAAGGGACACTCAGATCAAGCTGTGCAACAGGATAGCAGTAACGTGTTACAAGTACTTTAATGAACTTTAACACATTAACGGTTAAAGCTCACTTCTGACAGTGTAGATGAGCCAAAAAACTTATCAACTGACTGTATTTGCCTTTTAGGCAACAGGAGTATTATCTCAGCTACTACCACTGTCATCTCACGGTTACTCCCAAACTGTGGTTTCCCACATAACCTCAGAATATTGCTGGCTTTGCTTTTAGGCTGCTGCAAAGTCAATGCTGCAGTAGCTGATAAACCACCTGGCCTCTCTTTCTGTATGTCTGTACACTATCTGAGAATACAGACACAGTAAGTCCTTACAGCATGTTTTATTTATACTAGAGGATCTGTACTGTAAAGAAAGATCAACTCAGTAGGGTTTTTTTTATTACGATTATTTGAATCCATGAACCAACAAAAAAAAATCACCTCCAGTTCTTGGCACCAGGTGTCCTACTTTTCCATGAAGTACTTCAGTAATTCTGTTTACATCCTGTGGTCTAGTTCAAAACACATCTTGATTAGTGTTTCCCGAGTTGCAGTGCTAGCTAGGCTAATGTAAAGCATAATTTGCAACCTTAATCAAAGGGAGACAATGCTTGCTTGGAAGTAGATTGTGTCTCCATTCGTTGCAACAGCTTCCAAAACACCATCATTCCATTCATGCTTTGCTACTAGGACTTGGGCTTTCAGTTTCAACCTTGTATCTAAGCTGTTTCATATTGCAGTTTGATGTGCTATTTACCAGAAATGAAGGTGGACGAAAATATTGCAGTGGCAGGTTGAGCAAAGAGTGAGGAAATAACCTGGATAAACTAACTCAAAGAGAACCAGTCTTTAACCTCAAACATGACCATACAGCTGAATATGTACAGCCATACAATTACATAGCTGTGTATTAAAACTCTGAAGTGCATTAACTTCTATTATACATGGGACAATCTAACTCATAAATAATATTTATTGATATATCAGTGATCAGTAAGGATATGCTATATTTGTTCATGGAGTTAGTATGCGTCATAAGGGAACACTGTACAAAAATAAGCCAAGAGTGTGTTTCAAGTTACAGAGGGCCGTGCTTGCCGAGAGTACTTAATAGGCAAGATACAAATAAGATGCTTCAAAAATCCAGAAGGAAAGCACTGGCCTCAATTCTGATTTTCTGAAAAGAATGAGAATCATTGCACAATTACCAGAGCGTTTAGGAAAATCTGTTCCCCATTTGTCTGTAATCCTACCATTTGAAAGGAAAAATGAGAAAAGGAAGGATAGGAAGAAAGATAGCATTCACTACTCCTAGTCTAAAACCTGAGCACCAGGAGATACCCAGACAGCAGAACCCCAAAAGACATATTTTACTTCTGTCACAGGGACATCTAAACATGACTGCTGACTTTCAGATGCACTGTTTGCTCCTGGTGGGTGGTCACATGCACACACACCCAAAATCTGCAACCAACCAGTTTCCCAGCGAGTTCTCATATAAAGAACAGGAGTTCAGTAGATCATCTTGTTTGGCACGCCTGGGTTTGGTGAACTGCAGAAAGGCTCCAAGCTTTCCAGTGGGAGAAAACTCATTAGCCTTCCACATCCTGCTCTATAATTAGATCTGTTAACTTGTATTTTAGTGAAATGAAGGGGTGGGGGCGGAGGGCAAGCGAGAAAGAGGTAGACTTGAAGTTACCTGTCTAGAAGAGACATTGAATAAAGATCTTTTTCAAGGGCCTGCAAAGCAAGGTATCCCTTAGCTTTCATTTCACTGGGAGAGAGAGAAAACAAATTATTATTTCTGTAAGTAAACAAAAGCTAGGCTATGGATTTTAAAAGTTTTTCAACTAAAAACTAGTTGCAACCTGTTTCCTGGAATCTGATACACATTTGATAGGTCTTCTAGAATATTTCCAAAGACATCATAGTTCTTCATCCTACCAAAAAGAAACAGTTGCTATCATGCTGCTAAATGGGATGGATAATTAGTCTTTTATAGCTAACTTGATAAAAGAAGTACCGTTTCAGGGCGACATAGGCCCCCTCCTTATCAGATCTGGCAAGTAGCAGTACTGCTTTTAAGTTTTCTTAGAAGATACCAGGAAATGTGAATCCTTGGCTCTGTTGCAAAAAGCAATGTAATTATAGCTGACACTGGTAAAATACACACTACTGGAAGCAATAGATGTGCACAATACACAAATTTCACAGCTCATCAGCTGCAAAGGACTTCTCCTTGTGTTCCAATAAAGCTAGTCATGTAGTAACACCTCCCTAATGCAATGCACTTGTACATTGTTCTTTCCATCAAAATATCAAGGATTGTATTAATATTGCACTTCACTGCACCCTGTGAGAGAGACAGATCTTAAATACTATTGCTAGATACCTCAGTCAAAAAAAGAACAGGGGACAAGTGGCTTGCAGAAGTTTGTGAAGTTATGGTTCAGACTGCTCAAAACCCAGAATTCCTGCAGATTCTGACTAGCTGCGATAGCCTGGAGTTCTGCTCAGACTAACCCACCACGTATTTACTCGCCTGCTTTAAGAGGGTTTTAAGTGGATTTTACAAGCCTTACTAAACTCTGTAGTGCTGCAGTCACACAGAGAGCTGTACTCAAGAAGACGTAACTTTCCTTTCCATGCAGATGTGGCTGCAATGTGGACCAGCAGAGAGACCAAATAAGCCTGCCTGGACTTTCACACTGGGACCAAACACTTTCCAGACAGAAACCTAAACAAGTCACCCAGCTCTTCTGTGACTCTTTCCAGCTGGACTAGTGGGGAAGCAGGCATGCAGGTACAGGCAGGTACACAGCAACAGCCTATGCATTAGCTGGCTGGTTCGTCATGATTTTATAGTTACTTTGAGACTCACAGGAAACATTACACATACAACAAACTGCCTTACGACCAAGTAAAATACTACACCAAGAGGTGTAGTAGGAATACTTGCACTTCATGCCAAATCCTAATGAAACCAGGAAGGCAGGAAAGCACTACCCACAGTGCCAACGGTAACTATATGCCATCACTCAGAGCCACACTGTTGGCAGTTAACATCACTGGGAGTCAAAAACCTAGGAAAATGCAAGTTAAAGCTTTAAGATATAGCTGTTTACACCCATAAAGCTAATATAACTTCATTTCTGAGGAAAGAGGGCTGGAAAAACTGATGCATTACAGATCCACATGGAAGAGAGATGAAATACGCAAGGTCAATGATCATTCTTTCTCTCTTTACCATCCACTTCAACTGTTCTGCCAAGGTATTGAAATAATAATCCAATTTTTAACATATAATCAGTAAAACCTGGAACTTTGGTCATGTTGGCTGGTGAACTTATAAATGGTCTTTTAAGGTGGTGGCCTGAGCTGGAACCACAACTGTTCAGACAGAACAAAATGTGGTAATAAAAAAATAATATATATTTATATAGTGCCCTACTGCTACATGAGAAAATTTAAATAACATCTCCTCCTACGCATTTGCAAAGAAAAACAGGCCTTGTGATATCAACTTGCTTTCATTGCTGTGACAGAAGCCTTAAGGAGATTAAGTTGAGACATTTCCATAAGGACAATACAAAGACTATTTAGTATTTGATGGAAGGAGAAGGGGAAAAGTAATATCTGGTTTGGATCTGTAAATCTGCTAGTTCTGAATGGTTATCATCAGTCCATTTCCAAAATTATGGGTCCAAGTGGTTGCAATCAACATAAATGTCAGCATTCAAAGGGTGTGTTCAACTGGCAGCTAGAGCAAATGTATTGGGGACTACTCTTTCCCCTTGCTCCATTGAAGCAGATGCAATTTAGCTGTTTTCAGTGGAATGACTCGAGAAATAAGTAATGCCTGGAGTATGTTTTTGCTGTATTTGCTGCAGTTTTAGCCTTGAACTCATAAGCTGGAAGCAGGTAATAACAGTTACAACAACCACCAACCTCCAATATGGAGCACTGGAACCAATTTCCCACATAAAATAAAATCCAAAAAGGTGTCAGTAGATCTGTTGTTTTCTGGATTCGTACTCTTGTTTCCTGATCCTTGCTTTTTTCATTTTTCTTTTTTTTTTTCTTCAGTTCTCACACTGAAACCATTCCAGCCTTGACTCTCCACAACATTCAGAGAAACACAAGACTCAGGAATTCCTTTCCATTCAACAAGACGATCTGCAGATGATTCGTTACCTTAGATGCTGCACCAAGTCATCACAAGCCTACAGGAATGAGAGAGGAGTTTCACGTTTCTTACCACCCTTTCTGAAACATCTCTTAAAAACATTTCATTGGAAATGATAAGACTGCTCCCATTATTTTTAACTAGCTGAATGGTTAGCTTAAAAAAAATACCAAAAAACCCCTCCAAAGCTGAGACTAACATTACAGTAGTTAAAACATAATATAATAATTAGAAGAACAAAGATTCTGTGGAGAGGTTAAAATTAACAGAAATGGTTTGTTAATAAATTCTTTCCAGAAAAAAAAAATTGCATCTTTGCCAGTTTTCCTTTTATTGGCAGTTACTGTGCTAAAATTCTCTGGTTATGCATTTCCATCCCAACAATATTGTCCAGCAGTCGCTGCTCAACAGCCCTGTGCTGGTTAAACAGAACAACTTGAAATTCCTGGGCTGACTGCAACTGAAAAAAAGGGACTAAATTAACTCCAAATGAATGTAACAATTTGGATACTTACTGATAAAAATCAGTGTTTATGCTCCCTGCCCCCCCGCAACAGCTTGTTATTATCTTTGATCTGAAGTATTGTATGTAACATTGAACATGGTATGTAAAATTGCAGAGTGGTATTTTGCCAATATTTTAATGAGAAACATTGCAAGAAAAACAGCCCCATTAGTAAGAATGCACATAATCCTAAAGAAGGCAGAAGGAAAAACAGAATCTCCGGTAACAGCTTGAAGACATCCATTTGGAATTTATATTGCACTACACCTTCTCAGAAAAATATTTAAAGACCCTGGTATTTATTGTATATTGATAACGTCAAAGAATGATAATACAAATATTTATACAGGGTACTAAAAAGTTCTTGGAAGCTGTGCATGCCAGCTGAGTTTTACCTTAAAATTTAGCACTACAGTACTAGATTTCTGTAACCGAATTGTAAATATGGGTGAGAGATTCAGATGCCTAAAGAGGTAGCTAGTGTCATGCACAGGCTGGCAGGTGTGACAAGACAAAAAGGAAGCCAAAGACTTTCTGATATGGCAGCTGGATGCCAGGTGGGAGACTACTGGGAGGTGAGAGACAGAGAAAATTAACTTTACCACAGGAGCTTCTCCAAGGTGAGCCAGCTTTACATCCATCACCTTTCCATCCTTCTCCACCTGAACTTCTATATAAAACATGTTCGATGTTATGTAGCAGGTAGTCCCACTGAGGCTAACATAAGCATTAAGCCTGCGGAGAGGGGAAAGAGAAAAATGGGAAAAAAGGCTCGTATATCTAAAAATTCTGTCACATGAAGAAAAGAAATGAGTATAGTGTACTTGGTCATGGGAAGAGACGCCAGGGATGCTTCAGAAATAACTCTTCCTTGGCTCAGCTTCTGAAAACTATCCAACCAGGCAATACATTTGTGCTCAGCTCTTTGCATTATCGTGTTGATTTGCTGAAAACAATCTACCCCAGTCTCTAGCTTTGGGACCTAGGCATGCATGCCCTCTCTTCACCTACCAACCTCCTCCACAAAGGACTAATTAAAATAGACAGTTATGCCCATTCCAAGTAACACACTCCATTGGAACACCAAGCTAAAAAGAAATACTGTTGACAAGCCATCCAGATGGTATTCCTCACTGGACTTGGGGCTACGCTTGCTCATTTGCATTTATTCATAAACATACTTACCCTTTTTGTTTGGATAAAGATTCCAATCTGTTCATCACAGAAAATAAAGATTTAGCTGCAAAAAAATGGAAATGTTATTTAATTAGGCTGCAATAATCAAGAAGAAGAACCAGCATTATCCTGCTTTAAAGGGTACAATTTAGGCAATGAGAAAATAGCATCTCTGGCATGACTTCTTGTTATTAGTGACAACTATTACCCTATGATTAACGAGTGCTGTGCTGGGTAGAGCTTAGTCTCAGACACTGAGAATAGCTATAGCCTGACGGCTTAGCCCAAAGATGAGTCACAAGTCTCTTGTGTCATATCCACCTCTGTGTTTGTACATTTGACCCCTTTACGTAGAACATCACCAACAGAGAAGGATGGGTAGTTTCCATAGAATATTCAAAAATACACTTTGAGTTATCTGACAGCTTGTTACCATTTAATGTCCTCTGTATCTTCTCCATGCAAGAGAGCAATGGATCATCTGGAGCATTACTGACGGGCTGTCGAAGTGGCTTATCCTAGCACATTTGTGAAAACAAGAGACAGACTCCTTAAATTACTAGCCAAAGAGTAATATCACTGTGTGCGAAGACACAATGCCCAGTACAACAAAACACTACTTACTTCTTTTTCTCAAACATAGAGGTGACCTATGACTGTAGCTATCTCTAAAGTGGCAGCACTGAATGGATTCATTAAGACACTATTATGCAGTAATTATATATAGAATCACAGAATTATTAAAGCTGGAAATATCCTCTAAGATCAGCAAGTACAGCCATCAACCCAGCACCACCATGCCTACTAAACCTTGTCCTGAAGTGCCACATCTAAACATTTTCTGAACACCTCCAGCGATGGTGACTCCACCACTTCCCTGGGCAGCCTGTTATCAGAGGCCTTTGCAGCAGGGAGCAGCTTTCCATTCCCTTTTCTTTTGAGCTGAACACAAGCTACGTCAGCTGATTTAATCGTGATACTAGAGAACTAAGAAAATACTTAGATTTTTATTTCAGGAGTAATCTGCCTGAGTGAAAAGGAGAGATCTGTAAGCACCACTGGTGTACTTCGTTAGAGTCAGAGTGCAAGTTCTACCTGAAGATAAGCAGCAAGCAAACTCTCCCAGCTTCTCTTCTAGCTTTTATCTGAAAAATTCTCATACTTCACACTTCAGTTCACAAAGAACATTCACTGCTGAAAAGTTTTTACTGTGTTCAAACTCAGGACACTGTTTTCAGATTAATACTTTAGTTTTAATAAAAAGAAGCATGGAAAAAAATGAGACTTTTTATACTAAGCTCACAGCAGTTGTGCTAATCTGCTTATTACAAAGATGATTCTTAAACATAATTAGTTACTGGAATGGCAGGAATCACGGAACAACTTAAGGTATAACACAGCAGAAGAGAGTCTATACAGCAGGTTTCAGGCCAGTTTCTGAAAAACAATCAGGGCAAGAAATTGTGCGAATGGTAATGAATGGAAAATAACCTAAAGTATTAGACATTCAGCACTAACTCCTGAAGAGTTAAAATAATGCAAGAAACAACCCCTAAAGTGTTAAAATAATGCAGGAAACTTCTTTTTTTATCCACTGTTGTAAGAAAAATCAGGAGCCAGGCTATACTAGGCAACAGTTTGGGGTTTGGTTTTGGTCTTTTTTTGTTTGTTTGTTTGTTTTTTGAAGTCAAGCAGTTTTTGAACCATCTTGGCAACATGCTCGTACACCACATACCCTTGTCTCATCTAATCTGTGATTCTTACCATGCAAAAATGGACAAGTTTCAGAGTTTCAGTCCATGGCTTTTGCTGGTATTTTAAACGCAACTGTTCCATTAAAGCATTTGTAGAAATAGCTGTCCCAGCACCTGAAAAACATGTCAAAATGTTCTCAGGATAATGGCACATATTTACACTGGCAACCAGAAAAGTTAGGAGGAAAAATATAAAAACTTGCTAAGGTCATAGGTGTTATGCTTCAAAAGAGAAGGCAGAAAAAAATTGTTTTAGTTGAATTTTTCATACAAATATTGAATTTTTATAAGACTTCTGACAGAAAAAGGGTAGGAGGAGATTTTCTATAGGCAAGCATTCTCAATGTAAAATACAGACATGCAGCCCTGTCTTCAGCTTGTTAAGCAACTAGGCTTTCTTTACATGTACACAAATTCATGTGTGTATTCTTAATAAAGGTCTTGCCATGGGTTTCAGGCATCTAAATTTCTAAACCCACCTAGAGCTCATTAGAGCTAATTTTGATTAGAGATAAAAATATTAGAGACATTTTTATACAACTAGGGTGGTAAGATCCTGGAACAGGTTGCCCAGAGAGGCTGTAGATGCCCCATCACTGGAAACATTCAAGGTCAGGTTGGACGGGACTCTGAGCAACCTGGTCAGGGTGAAGATGGCCCTGCTCATTGCAGGGGGGTTGGACTAAATGACTTCTGAAGGTCCCTTCCAACCCAAATGATTCTAAGATTTTGCAGACAGAAAATCTCAATGCAGAGTACAAATATTTTTTTCCCTTATTGGGATAGCAAGGAAGGAGAACAGGGCCAGGAGAAGGAACATTTTCAGCCCGTTATCCATCTCCTTATAGTCTTTCTGGCCTTCCACAGAATCCAGAGGCTCAAAGAAAGATTTTTGCTGAGATGTGGTGCATCCATAACAACTAATTCCATCAGGAATAAAACTGGAGTGAACTTCCTAATACATCAGCCTGAGACAGGCAGGAGTACTCCAGAGTGATTAATAAGAGGAAATTGAGTCCCTGCAATATGTCACCCACTCTGCTTTGTCCCTCAGCACCAGAAGAAACATTGCAAAGTGCTTCTTTGACCTAGAGGGCACAACAGCCACAGAGAATCACCCCCTTTGAGCTAGCAGCGCTGCAGGGGGAGAGTGAGACTAGCAGAGGGACCTCTATAACCTTTGCATATACCGAGCAAGGATGGTGAGTGAGGGCTGGTAGAATCTTCCTCCTGCTGGGAGGATGAAAGAGCAGAAACCAGTCCCCTGTAAAGCAGATCACCTCAACCAGCTGAGTGGAAGGGGAAGTAGTGTACCCCAACCAGCTCTTGCAAGCACCCCTACTGGGAAACATAACCCCACTAACATTTGCACTCACCCACACCTTGATGCCTACAGGAGGACTGCAGCCCACCTGGTACCTCCATCTCCATCCACACCACAAGAAACCAGGGCTCCTACTTGTAGCACCTGCACCACAGCACCCACAGGTGCTGGTGCGAGGCAGAAGGCTTGCTCCCTCACAAAACTGGTCCCCAGGGATTAGTGTTTGAACTTGAGAAGCTTGATAAGCATAGCAAAATCACCTCTCCACTAATTTTTAGAAGGGGTGAGGCACCCTGTCAGTCATGCTTTTCCACTTCTAAGTCCTAAGGAGAAGACATAATGCCTGTCCCCTTCTTTTCAGCAGGTGTAGCACTCTCAGGAGAAGACTGAATTTAACTGGGGAGGTAGAATAGCAACAATCACTCAGCAAAACAGGGAAGCACCCCGTAAGGCAGCTTTTGGCCTAGCTTGGGGGTGGAGGGTAGGGGAAACAGACTATAGCCATCTGTAATGTTTACACTGTATTGGTACATCCTTTTGTGGCCACCTCATGTTGCTAGTCTCCTTGTGCATGAGAATCGGTGCACAATGGCAGGGTGAGGTTCAAGGCTTAATCCTGGACCTTTGTATAGGCACTAGATTGAAACTTCGTCACCGGGGAATGGCAGGTCTACAGCAAGAGGAGCATGTCTCCTGTCTAAACCCTGTGTGGCTGCATTTCAAGACATCTTACAGCATACTTTCTGTTTTCAGCTGTCATCAGTCATGCTGCAGTGCCTGAACTAGTCTCGTAACATGTAAAGGAGACAGTCTTGGACTTGTATGTAGGTACCTAAGCAGAACGTAAGTAGTCCAGTGGCCTCACTAAGATTACAGAGAAAACTACATATGGACCTAGGAATCCCAGGAGAAGATAAGGTATGCGCCAAAAAGCAGTACTTGTCTCCAAACAGACAGGTGTCAAGCATATTACTTAGGGAAAGTCAATACAGCTGAAGGAATGAAGTAAATTTGCATTTCAGCTTTTACAAAGGAAGTGAAAGGTGATCAAGTAAATTGATGATGTAATTCCACACTGGTGGTAGATCACACTTTCCTAAAATTATTAGCTTGGTTTATACTATTAAATATTCATTTATTTTTAACACTGACATTAGAAGTGACTACAGGTATAATAATGAGCTTTACCCGTGACTTGGAGCATCCATTTAAAAACATGTTTTCAGCATTTTTAGAGAGGCGTTTAACTTAAGTTTGCTTGAACAATGTATTAAAATGTTTTCTGCTGGGCAAGAACATGTACTATGGCCCACGTAAAGTAAGTAGGTTGCCTCAGTCCGGATCATGTGAGTGGGTGTGTGCACCTCTGACATACCACAACTTGGTAGCGTTTAATATTTTTGTGGTAATTTTCATAAATGTTTGCCCTGATCCAGAGCTCACTGGAGTCTCTGTGATCTTGATACTGACTCCAGTGGTTCGATCATGTCCTGAATAAGCAGAAAAGTAAATTATTTGCTGACCCTCTTGAACAGAACACTTCCAAAATAATGGAGGGAAACATGCCACTGCTTACCTTGTTTGCACAATAGCTGTTCTGCAAATAAACAGAGGATTTTAAGTTTAAGTAGTCACAGTCCAGCATGGCTGATATGCCTAAAATTCACTTTAGTTTTGAAACACAAAATAACCTTTTCCTTTGTGCTCAAATGTACATATTTAGGCAGATGAATTTGCATCATTTTTTCAGGATAGGGATAGATTTTCATAACAAGACAAATATTCAAAGATGAGTAGTAGACTTCATACCTACATAAAATTGTAACATTGGCTTAGAACGTACATGAGAAACAACAGCTTAAGCATTGTCAGAAAGCTCCTCAAATCAAGGTGTTGTTCCAGTATTCAGAACTGTCATATCAAATTACCACACTCAAGAGAAGAGGTAAGAGTGTTGAATAATTAAAAATGTTCTAATTATAGCATCTCAGGCATATTAGATACACAAATGTTTAAATGGGTCAGTTCATGACAAAAGCCTAACAACTGGCCAAGCATTATCATCAGTACAAAAAATAATAGGAATTACCAAATGAATCCTGCATGCCCACCTGCTCTAGATTACTCTCTCTGTGTTCAGCAAAAACTGCTGATGACAGAAAATTTCACGTGCACAATTACAAAATAAGCTGTCCCCAGAGAAAATCTTCTCTTGCTCTCAAATAATTGGAGGTGTTCTTATCCCCTTTTAAAGGGTTAAAACTGGTATGCTTCTTTAGGGATCTTTTGAGAAATCTATTATTATTACTACTTTGTTTATTTTTGTCATGGTTTTCTGCATGTTGCTAAATTCCTGACTCTGTAATGTGCTTCACAATGCATGCCCTGGGAACACTGTGATTCATATGAAAATAACATTTTGTAATTTCATAGTTCTTCCATTTCTGATGATTCTTCCATTTCATCAAACAGTACTTTGTTTTTCTGAGAAAGGAGCAATGTATTTTCCATTCATATTCTTGCATGAATTCAAGTAAACTATTTGTTTCAGTGAAGATATGCTAGACTTCATACAGAACAAGCCAAAACTTTGCATATTGTTATTACATTTTAACGATAGCAGTTTGGAAAAGATTCAAGGAATTCCACATTCAGTGCAACAATGGTGTATTTTTTTTTGTTTCTGGTTTCCTTTTGGAGGCTGGGGGCTGCTTTTTTCTACTAATCTTACATCCAATCTTGATTTTTTTTTTTGCATCTAAAGAATAAAAATCAAAATAAATCACCAGCAATATCTTCATTGGCCTGCTTCCAGCACTTTCTTGGAATTGTGTCTTTCCAAAAGCCCTCAGCTGAACTGTTGATCAAAGAAAACAGCAGCTACATAACAGCCTGGAGTAAGTCTAAACACAGAACTGGGGCCAGGGGCAGTCAGTGAAAACCAGTGGTTCCAGTCAGAACTGCAGGATGTGTAAGAGGTGTTGCTGTGATTATCTGAATTGATACCTGGTCAGGAGATCAGAAGTAATATTGTGTTCTTGCACAAAGTGCCATAGGATTTTAGAGTGATCAGCAGTGATAGAGGTATAAAATGGGCATGTAACGTGAACGTGAATCAGTGATTATCAAAAATGGCAGGCATTCAAACAATTCCTTTATCTATCCTAGGTGCTCTTCCATCTAAGGTAGGCTGAGGCCAGTGCTTACATGAGCCATAGCTTAGTCTGATATGGTCTATGGTTTATGGCTTTACAACCCATAAATACTACAATATGTTTTGTCATCTTTCTTTCACTCTCCATATCATCTCCACAGCTATGGAGTGTAAACATTTTGTTCCTGAGAGTAAAATCAGAATGTTGCTGTCTGCATTTTATTTCACTACAGCCTGATAGACTGAACAAGTATTACTTCATGACTTACTGAACAGTACTTCTGGCACTGCAGTCTGAGGCACTTAACACTGTTAACTGTTTCCTACTCCTTCACTGAAAGTGATTAAGATCCTTCAAAGCAAAAGGCTGTATATACAGACTTCAAAAAAATAGGTTCATAGCAAATGGCCATGGATATAGAAATGCATTGACGCTGACAGGGCATATCTTTTCCTCGGAGCATAGTCAAGATACGGCTAATGTTGATTTCTGGTTGACATTAGCATTATAATCTCCAAGTAGTTCTTGTCTGTCTCTTCCCAAAGGTACTAGAGACATGTGACCATGATTTAAATAACCTTATGAATGAACATGGGAGGTCTGGCTTCACATACACACATTTTCCCTTTACAGGGTTTCATAGGACATCATAACTGGTATTCATAACTGAATATTTGTTGCTTATCCCACATCTCATCTTTCTAAGACTCTTCTGATCATTTTTATAACTAAAATCAGGTGTTGCACCATCATTCCTATTCTTACTAACATCAGTCAGCTGAAATCAATGGAACAGCTCTCCTTCAAGATAGGGATAAAGTGAATGCAGCTGACACACGATCTGCAGAATTTGGCAGAGTTAGTAACAACCATAACACCTTGAAGGTCCACATTGAAAATGTTACTGTTAGAAGCAGGGGAAGAATGGGAGCTAGGAGTTAGTCCAAGAGCTGAAAATCATAATGAGCATTGAGGAGGTAACTGAGGTAGAGAAGAGGTGAAATAGAGAAAGGGAATAGCTGTGCTTAAAAGAGCTTTCAGCCAGTTTGTCTCAAAGCTAAGCATGCAGGAGGCCAGCTTAATTATCTTGCTTTTCCAGATTGGGAAACAGAGAGAGGTGGAGAGGAAGGGACTCCTGAAGCTGGCCACAGCTGCAGAACTAGAAACCAAACTGCAGTTTACCTGACTCCACTATATCACATCCCCATCAGAAGTAAAAAGGAAATCTTCAGAGAAAGAAAGAAAGAAAGAAAAAGATGGGGAAAGAGACTAGAGAAACACAAGAGGAAAGGCTGTAAGAAGATACATAAAAACCATGAAGTAAGTATGAAACCGTATAAAGTATGAAAACCAGGAGCAATAGAAATGGAAGGATATGGAAAGCAGAAAAGATATAAAAAGATGAGAGAAACAATTATGTAGACAATTCTAAGATTAGAAAAAATATTTGTACAATATTTTTGTGTTATTTTCATGACAGAAAAGGGAAATTAGTTTAGGTCTACTTTGAACTATTTCAAACCAATATTGGTTTGGAGATGATTGTTAGGCTTAAGTGTTCTGATTGACTACATATCAGGATATGGGTTATATAACATGCAGACTAAAAAAAGGAACAGTGCTCAGCGGCAAATACTGATTTCAGTAAAATAGTATGTAGGAAGGACACATTTTTCAGGATGGGCAATAGCAAAAAGGAGCTCAATCCCAACAAATGCCTGTTAAAGCTGTTACACCAGTGCCATGTAGACAGGTACTCCGTACAAACCATGTATTTTTACATCCTTCTATATTGGCTAAACGATTTGATACTGCTTTTCATATCTTATGTTTTAAAACCGAAACTAATTAAACTATGAATACTTGTTATAAATACATGCAATAAACATTATACTATACATTTTAGTGCCTGTATATTTTTAGACATTTGGTAATACCTTAACTATGTTCCTAATAATGTTTTTGTCTGTTCTAATATCTTATAAACCAACTGCGCTGTAACCCTCAAATCTCGTATTTCCAGATTCCTAGTCACCTACTAGAATGAAGTAACTTCTCCTAGCTCTGTCGGATGACAAGATGTCTGACTGCAAACTCCTCGTTACTCTTGAACTCGTTATTCAAGTCATTTCACTACACTACATTTGGGGATGGATTATCTTTTCAAAATGGTATGAGAGTGATAAGTGCTAAGCACCATGACTAGCTCAGATGGAGTACTGCGAATAATGTCATTTCTACAGCTAATAGAGCTAAGCAGATGCAAGCATCTCTTTACCTAACAGTTTATACAGTAATCTTGCTATCTTGTTCTTCAGGAGTATGTATCTGTTTGCAAGAGTAGGGGGACACATGTGGCAGGTTTGGAGGCAGATACAGATGATGGGAATCTCCTCTGTCAGCTGACAGCTGATGAAGATGTCCTTGCATTGAGCAAGAGTAGTAGGAGCAACTGCCCACATAACCTGTGTGTGTTTTGATTTGTGTGTGTGCAGAATCTGGATTGGATTGCTTCATTTCGAGAAGCGCTGGTGTTTATCTGCACACATCACAAAAAATATTCCTTGGGTTGTAAGGGCTGCAAAAGCATAGAGAAAGAAAGACTATTCCCACCCTGTAAAGCTTAACCTAGAAATATAAAAGGCAAATGAAAGTTGGGATAGCAAATGGACAGATAGTGGACTGGCCAAGATCAGAGCAGATTAGTGACACTGTGACAGTATGTCGTGGTTTAACCCCAGCCAGCGGCTAAGCACCATGCAGCCGCTCGCTCACTCCCTTCTGGTGGGATGGGGGAGAGAATCGGTAAAAGGGAAAATTCACAGGTTCAGATAAAGACAGTTTAATAGGTAAACCAAACATGCATAAGCAAAGCAAAATCAGGAATTCATTCACTGCTTCCCTATCGGCAGGCAGGTGTCCAGCCATCTGAAGGAAAGCAGGGCTCCACCATGTGTAATGGTTACTTGGGAAGACAAACGCCATAACTCCGTAAGTCTCCCCCTTCCTTCTTCTCCCCCCCCTGTTATCGCTGAGCATGATGTTATATGATATGGAATATCCCTTTAGTCAGTTAGGGTCAGCTATCCCAGCTCTGTCCCCTCCCAGCTTCTTGTGCACCCCCAGCCCACTCGCTGGTGGGGTGGTGTGAGAAGCAGAGAAGGCCTTGACTCTGTGCAAGCACTTCTCAGTGATAACTAAAACATCCCTGTGTTATCAACACTGTTTTCACCACAGATCCAAAACATAGCCCCATAACTGCTACTGTGAAGAAAATGAACTCTATCCCAGTCAAAACCAGCACAGAGTAGAATTAAGATTCCCTGAATCCCAATCCAGTAAGCTGTCCCCTAAGACCTGGAGCTGTAGTGCCTAACAGCAGGCACCAAAATAAGCTTTGTCACATCATATTCTCCTGCTAGTTTTTGGAGAGAAACAGGCACACTGTGAGAGATTCAACCCCCCCCCATCCCAACATATGCACAACCTTCTCAAGGCAGCCACCGCTCTCTGTTGCGTAAAGTGGGAGCTACGTACCAAGTCTGCACTTGGGCATGCCAGTGGTATACCTCGAGCGTAGTATGTCCCTAAAACCTGACGATCCCTTATACAAAAGCATGCAAAAGCACACAGAGTTACAAACTTGGGAAGTACAGTATGTTGATAATTAGCCAAACAATAGTTTACCGTATTCTTCGCTCTGCTACTTACGATTTCTCACAACTGGTATAAACTGGTGGCAGGTAAAAGCTTCAAGCTCTTTCCTTTTTTTGAGGGTGTGGGTGTGGGGGTGTGTGTGATTCTCCCCATGGTGGATGTGAGCTGGGTGGTTTCTTTCCTTCAGTCCTGCTACTTCAAAAACTCCACTAAATCACAAATACATTTCATGCGTCCTTACGCATTGGTAACAAAACCTCGTCTAATAAATTCTAATACAGTTGTGCCATCAGCATAGAAGAGAAGAAATTCCCCATAATACCAGGAAATCCTGCCTCACTGTACTGATTTGAGTTCAGCAATACTTCACAACACAAAGGTCCACACACCCACAGACCCAGCAGATGCCAGGCTAATCGATTCTGGGCTGAAATAGGAGGTTGCCCTCAAAAACCAGTAAGCAGTTTTGTTCCCTTTCTATGTATCCCTTAGAAAAACAAAGTCTCTCTCAACCTGGGAGATTTATTGAGATCTCGAAGGAAGAATAGGTGTTTTATGCCTGATAAGGCGGTTTTTCCAAAGAACGTAGTTCATTCATTCTTGTCAACAGAAATCTAAGCTAAAATCACAGCGTTAAATTACATACTTTAGACATACACTGTGCTATAAAATGTGTGCTAAAGTAAAGGGAACAAGTATTTTTTGTTCCCTGGGAAAGGAAGTTGCACACCAATGTTTTTCCCAAAGATTCGGACATGTTTTGTCTGACAGGTCCACCTTATCTTTAGCTTTTTAAAACCAACGAAATGTTTGTCAGTATCAGTTGGCTTCTTCGTTGTGTTATGGTACATAATGCAAATACTATTAGCACACAATTAATTATGCCTCTGCTTAATTACATTTCGTAATTTTTCTCTGCAAGTATTTTACGTGCAGAGCTGTACTGGCACATATGCTAATACATAACAAAGGACAATCACTACACGCATCCTTAGGGCCAAGTTGCAAGTGTCTGCTATGCTGTCTACATGGTTTTCGGTGCCCACTGTAGCATTTAAACACCAGTGAGCAGCGAGCAGTTCAAACCTGCTGCTGCCTCGGGCTGTCCAACCCTAAGTTCCTGTGCAGTCAGCGGCGTGGAATAGTTGCAGTACCTACTCTGCTCTGACACTCCAGTTGCTCTCTTGCACTGACGAGCCAGAGTCACACCCTAAAACATCACGGGTGCTACAGAGATGCTCTTGCTATGGTCACCTGCTAGCAACTGAATAGGAACTATCCATGTAATGCATTTTCATGCAAATATTTTGGTTAGTTTTGGGTTAAAGAGTTCATTTTTTTCCACTTGGGTGAGGCAAAGTGCCAGGGGGTATTTCACAAACAAAGGATGAGGGGGATACTATAAACTGGTTTTAATTGCATTATCATATGCAGCTTGGGCCACGGGGGGGAGGGGG
>Ga0065711_1031561_pt1 | contig 29349 bp, 21 predicted proteins | sample Hoacrofraction12_FD_59098 | JGI IMG/M metagenome (GOLD analysis project Ga0065711, IMG submission 59098) | Hoatzin crop microbial communities from Cojedes, Venezuela - Epithelial fraction 12 v2 (version 2) | ecosystem: Host-associated > Birds > Digestive system > Esophagus > Crop | place... | reverse complement strand
TCTATCCACTTCACCGACCACTCATCCAGCCCACACTTCCTCAGCTTCCCTAGGAGGATATCATGGGAGACTGTGTCAAAAGCCTTGCTGAAGTCAAGGTAGACAACATCCACAGCTCTCCCTTCGTCTACCCAGCTAGTCATGTCATCGTAGAAAGCTATCAGATTGGTCAGGCATGATTTCCCCTTGGTGAATCCATCCTGACTACTCCTGATAACCTTCTTTTCTTCCACTTGCTTCATGATGGCCTCCAGGATAAGCTGCTCCATCACCTTTCCCGGGATACCATGTTTGTTTTTCAGACTTCTAATGCTAAAGATTAACTCACATAGCTAGAGACATTCCAACATGAAGATTTTATCTGATGTGAATATAGCAAAAAAAGATTAATCTATTTCTAATCACCTGTTGTTCTTGTAAGTAAGCATAATTTAATTAGTCTTGATTTGAGATAGGGGATGTTGCCACATGAAATCCTATGGTTACATTTTCAATTAATAGCATTTTCTCTAGAACCCCTAAAATGTAGCATTTCACTATTCAGTATTCAAAACTCTAAACTGTAGTAATTTCTCTCCAGAGCTTTATTGAAGACATTTTAATCTTCTTCGTGTTAATGATATTAGTTATTTTACATCAGAGTTTTTCCCTGTGACATCTTAAGCAATGGTTCAAGTGATAATATAAGCTTATATTTAAAATTGTCTAGCAGATCAACCAATAAGGCATTTTTTGTGGAGAGACAGTGGATGCTGTCTCAATTTCCTTTTCTTTTATGTAACTTTTAATTCCCCTGTATGCTTTCTTATGCAATTTTTCTCTTTCCTAATCTACTGAATTGTCATTTATGAACAATCTTAAATTAATTTTATTACACGCATCTAATGGGCTCTTGATAGAAGAGCAGTTTGGTATTTCACAGAACTATTGACAGTTTGTACTCAGCTCTACGCCTTTCTCAAATGAACTCCTGTGCTATTTTTACTGGGGAGACAAAACTAAAAAAGCCTCTTTGCTAGCTGGATTTTAACGCACATTAAAGCTTTTAACGTTCTGTACGCTCGATTAACTGCTTAGAAGCTCAAGCTCTCCTGAGCTGAGCAAGCAAACTACAGTGAACCCAGATCTCATGTTCTTAACATATATGAAGTAACAGTTCAAGTCACAGAAGCAATGGAGCAAAAGCAGTTGAAAGCATGTGGGATGCAAAATGTGACCTGAACCACTTCAGTTTGGCAGATCTCTTTTGGGCAATGGTGACTCAGAGGCCTGGAAATCAAACGCAGGAAATATGAGATATTTCTTGAGAGTTGAGGTAGCACCCCACACCATGCAGGGTTCTCCTACCATTAAGGAAGCCTTGCTAAGTCAAGGCTTAGGATCAAATAGCTCAGTAAAAACAGCCCATCTGCAGAGTAGCATTTATGTTTCTTTTTCAAAAAGGTATCACTTATCTTTCTTAGACAAAAATCACTTTTACAGAAATTGACATGGATGTTTTGCTTTCTATATATGAAATATTTTGTCCGGGCTGAATAACACTATATGTTAATAGGATAGGGAATATTCTGAGAGCAGGAAAAAAGGGGGTCTGAGTGCAAGTTCTGGAGTTTGCCTCTGCTTATCAAACCCTTTGATTAACAGAAGCCAAACACACACCACCTCAGGTAATTTCAGCTCTAAAAACCAGAATCCATGAGCCAGTGATTTCCTTAATGGAAGAGTTTCAACATTTCTTGTGGGAATATCAGGCACTCAAATGCTATTGAAACAGAATGCCACTTACAGTTTAAGAAAAATTACTGTCAAATGAATAATGGCTGCTCAAGGCACATGTTATCTATTTCTCCAATTAGCAGAGAAATTCTGTTGTAAGACTCACTTAAAGCATCAATTTTACTGCCAGAGGAAAGCAGCAATGTGTGTTAGTTGCATTTTGGCAGCACTGCTGTGAGGTTGTTAAAGGCCTGTCAGACTTACTGTTACAAGGGTTAATTTTGAAACTCTTGCAACTATGAGATACAAAATACCTCCAGATGAAGTCTACATTCAAGATTTCCCCCGGGAGAGTTTCTTCTTACAGAAAAGTAACCAGTCAAAGGGGATTTCTCTTTTTTAATTTTAAAAGCATTAATATCCTAGACTTAAGATACGACAAATTAAGCAGATGTTGATGTTCTTCATGAAGCAGTGGATATGAGACTTAATGACCTGACTCTGTGCCCCTCAGAGCTAGGATGTCTACACTCAGCATGTTGTCTCCCACTAGGTCACATCCTAATAGTGCTATATATCTTATCAGTCTACTGAGAGGCCTTTCCATAGAGAAATCTGAATACCTGTACTCTGCAGTCAAGTATGGACACATGTCCCTGGAAACTATTTCCAGAGCTAACTTCTTTCTGAAGTAGTGGTAAAAAAATCTCTCTGTATATGTGTAAGATCTCTGATTCCCAGGGCATCTGCTCTAGCGTGACAACTTGAACTAGAAATGGGATTTGCCAGCATTTATGCACATTTCCATGCTGGCAATTCCAACATTCACTGTGCTGTAGAAACTGCATTGGGGTTGAAAACACCTCACCTGTGTGTATGAAAAAAGAAAACTTTTGATATGACAGACTCCACAACCAGAGTAGACAGGACTGAGAAAAAAAGCACTGCAAAGGGAGAGGGACAGGACTGACAATGCAATTGCTAATCCAACATCTTTATGCAGCACTGTGTCTGCATTTCTGAATCCTGACACGAGCTATACCACCCCGCTCCCTTCCTCCTCCACTGTGTCTCCAGATCCAGGCCCACAGGACACATGTCAGTATTTTTCTACCACATCCTTCATCTGGGTGACATAAAGACCAGAAAGGCATGCTCTTGCCACATCAAGTCAAAGCCGTAAAGAGAATCTGATCTACTAATCCGCAGATTCAGCCTGAAAAGTAAGCTTCCCCTGAACAGAAGATTTGGAAGACGTTGCTGGGTCTTGTGTATGCGTGTATGTGTTTAGGGACTTCCTGAGTAAAACAAGGTCTCTGTGGCTTTTACCATAAGCTAGGATACAGATGTCAGTTTTGCAAACACTACCTTTTGCACTTCTAATTGTATTTATTATCTGTTTACAACATACATACCTAGTCAATATCAAACAATATGCATTATCAGGGAACACTATCTAGACTGCAATGTCTCCTATGAGATGGTCCTGATGGAAAAGGAATGTATTTACTTGACATTAAGTATAATAAATAAAGCTTAATAATGTACAGAGAACAAAAAACTGATGCTAGGTAAAGTTTTCCTGCCATCTGGGACAGAAGATTTCCTCTGAAGTAGTTATGTCTGTACTATATTTCACGTGTAATCTGGCTGACCCTTTTATTTGGAGTCTGCACTCAGCAAGTTACACACACTTCTGATTTCTTGCTGTGGTGGTTGAATCGGTGTTGACGAGCACCATTGTGCAAGCAGGTTGGTCTGAGGGAACGTGTTCTGGGGAGGCAAAGTGCGACCCAGGCATGGAAGAGAACGTGCAGCTTCATGGTTGTGCAACGTCCTCAGACATTAATAGGATGTGATTTGACTTTCCCTGGGAGAACGTCTAACACAATGTAATGTTCCCATCTTATTAACTGATGTTATATAGTATTAGATTTTCATACAATTATGTTCACTGGTCTGGCATCAGCAAACATTTTCTAATATTAACTTCTATACAAATCAGATATACAGTAAGAAGAAAAACTGAAATGGTACATTTTGCCATCTTTAAACCTGATTTCTAGCATTATTCTTTTCATGTTTCCTGTTCAAGGGTATTACATCATATTACACATGAACAGGTAATTTAAGATCAATAAAAAAAATCTTCGTATATATACCATACATGCATTTTAGTAGTATTCTTTCTATACCCATAGAATGAAAAATAAAATGCTTGCTCTTATCCTGTTAGTTTCATTAATAAACTCTTGCTTGAAGAATCCAAAATAGTGTTAAAATTTAAAACAGTCTCTCACTTATTCTATGACTTGCAAACTTGAGTCACATCCTTGCTCGTTGAATTTGGCACATTGTCATGATAAAAGAATTAGAAGGTATATCAGAAGAGGGATTTAGCTCTGAGGCAGCAGAGAAAGTAAGTGTAAATTTAAGTACTCTAATGTGCTTTAGTTCGTCTAGTGGAGGCCTGGGGAGAAAACAAGGGATTGGAAAAAACCATAAATGTCTTTTAACCATTCAGTCTCTTCAGGGATGATGAAACCTGAACTGTCTTTTCTCTCATGATATGAATGCCCTGATTCTAGCCTAGATTATGTATTTGTTGTAAGAAAATACATTTAATACATCGATTACAAAATGAACCTGAAGTCAATATTTTCCCTCTTCCTACCCTTCTGGATGGAAAAGCTTGGTGTTTTGACTGTGTGCCAGTAAAGTGGGGAGTATCCAAGGCATAAATCTGCAACCCTAACTGTTGCCCTAAGACATACATTCCTTTTTCTCCTTCATTCCTGCTGTAGCTGGTATAAGACTGTGAGCTGAAATAACAACCACACGGCTCTGTACAAAATGCACATAAATGACAGACGCTCAGTCCATTTAAACCAGAAGAGCGTACTTATTTTTCTAGGCTCTATTCTTTCACTGCTGCATTTTGCTCTGGCATCCAGGAGCCAGTGAAGTCTTGCTTCTGGAAGCATCCGGTAGAGAGACTCTCCAAAGGAACAGAGACCTCACAGAAGTCCTTTGCCCCAGGGCAGCTGGCAAAATCTGTGTATCAGCACACAGGAAGGCCCTGAATATGTATGCATACTTACTTTTTGCAGGTCACAGTGTTACAACTTTGACATGAAAGCTTAGTCAGTATAGATGTAATAGGAGACAATGTTTGACAGAAAGCCTGACATCTCTCTGTGGCCATAGCTGATTTTTTGAAATTCTGTAACTGTGTATAGTTGTAGATAGTGAAGCCACTTTAACCTTGTTTTTTTGTGGGTTAGTAATGTTTGTCTCTTGTTGCAGTTTTGTTTTCTGACTGTGTATTTTTTTCTTACATGGGATTTTTTTTTAAATATCCCTCTCCCCCTGCAGTAAGTAGACATGCATTGTCAGATTCTGCTTCAGAGTCAGTCAAAAGAATAAATTGCTGGATGAATATGTAGTTGTTTCAAAGATATTCATTTATTTTGTCACTGAAGAAGGTAAAATTAACTGTTGTAACTAAGACTTCGGTAAAAAAAATTGACTCTTAGCCTAGCTTTTTATTTTCATTAAGGTCACAAGATTATTGGGAAAACAAGGTTACTGAAGTGAGAATTTGCAGACATAAGAAAGTGACACTTGTTCACGTTATAACCCTTGAAGGCTCCCCATTCTCTTACTCTGTGAAGCATTTCCAGTCCAGCAATTTCTAAGAGCATTTAGAAATGTATTTTTCCTCGACAAGTGCTTCTGTTTACAGTACAGCTTTCAAGAGCCGACAGGTATGCCTTAGTGCACTAATTTATTTTTCCTATTCACATGCAAAGCTGCACACAGCTTCTTAGTGCTGTCTGAGGTTGAGAACTGAAAGCACACTATAGCCAGTTAGTTACTGAATTTTGACATGGAACCATCCATGTCAAATAGGCTTACAGATCAACGTCTCCAAGTAATTCTCTTGCTAAGTGCAGAATAGGACCTGGGTGGTTTGTGCGCTCCTGTTCCAAAAACAATAGCCAGCCTGGCATTTATTAACTCCGTTTCTTGTAAAAGGGAGTTTCAGAAAACACCTTCAAAACACTTGCTTTATAAAAATGCAGGTTGACACCCTGGTGCTTGAATTTTGCCAATCCCATATATAATTTTATCAAATATTTCCCAAATCAGCCAAAATAAAGAGTTTTCTAAGAAATGCAATAGAAAGTGTAATTAAAAACACTTTGGGCTTTTGTATCATCACTGACCATAAAGCAGAATGTCAGTCTTTCCATTAAAAACAAAGAAAGTGACGCATGGGCTTTTCTATTTTTAAAACCATAAAATGGAAGATTACCTCTTCTCTAAGGGTCTTAGCTGCAACCCGTTCTCTTTTGTTATAGACTTATACTGCCGTTACTTGTCTCCATTTCTCTTTCACTCATGTGCTCACAGCCTTGCCTGACATTTATTGTGGCAGCATTTGTGATACTTATTAAACTATCAGAAATATTAAAAATCTTGACCGACTCATAGTCATAGAACTTTCAGAAAAAGTCGACCAAGAGTTAGGACTCCTTTTCCAGATAGCTATCTCTGCTCCTCCAGAACAAAGAAGTCCCAGACAACCATTATTAAATCTCCTCAGAAAGGTTTCATATAGAACACTCATAAGCAAAGTTAAATTCACAGTTAGGATACTACGTTTTGGAATGCTTTTTTCCTTGTTGTTGTCTGTAACTGTTCGTGCACACAGTTCCTCTGTAAAGGAGAATACTGAGGGGAGCTTAAAAACTCTGCAAAAAGCCAGTGAGACACCCTGCTGAGACACAAAGCAACACTCATGGAAAGTAAAACCGCTTGTTTTATCCTCCTACCATTCCCCACCCCATTTCTCCCAGTGAAAGCAAATGAAATGGAACAGGAGATAGAGAGAGCAAGACACCCATTGCAGAGAAAAAAGCAAAGCAAGCTGAGAAACATCTGAGGAAGAGCTCATAAAACAGTAAGATACCTCTCCTGAAATAACTCTGTCCAATTATTTCTACTATTTAGTGTATCCATTTGTATGCAATGTTCTAGATACGGTTTTGTGCTGTAACCACTGTAACAATGGACACATTGTTTTTTTCTTTTACAGATCACAGTCTCAGCTGTACTACACCCAGTGACCAGGAATCCATCTTCAAGTGAATCTGAAACAGCAGTATGTCCTTGTATGCAAAATGATGCTGCACCACGTAAACCAGAGATTGGAGGAAGTTCTGCAAAGGACTCTGTAGTAGTACAGTTAGATATTGCATGGTGACAACTAACTGTACAAATAAAAGCTCACTTCATTTTTAGACAGGATCAGTGACCATTCAAGAAAATCTACTAAGCCTATTTCCTTTCCCTCTACCCTACAAATTGAAAGTCTGAAAAATAATTGTAGAATTTAATAACAACATGAAATATTTTGTTTAGTGTGGAACAAAATATGATTTTTTTTTTCAGGGTAAGACAAAAGTCTGCTTATGACTTTCTTTTTTAATTAACCATCATGTGGGTGTGGGCTTGTCATCATTCTGAGTAAGACAAATTCAGTGGTTTTTAATTATTTTTTTTTAAGCCATTTCCCAGAGTCTCTCTCCCCCTTTCTTGTGGTTAACAGCATAGATTGTGTAAGGGCTGAAAAATGCTTGTCTCTGTTGTGAAACCAGAGTTTGGAAGCGCAACCTGCAGAAGCGCAACCTGCATTTCCATGCAAGCTGGACAAGCATCCTCAGCGTGCAGACTGAGTCTACACTGTTTTGCTTCTTCCCACAGTATCTGCCTTAACAACTAGCAAAGCTGAAGCCAGAGTAAGATGGGCAAGAGAAGTCCCCACTCAGTCCGTACTGTGCACTGAGTCCATTCACAACTGCTACTGCCCATAATAAGTGGCTTCTTTCTTAGCAGGCGTCAGAAATAGAGGACGTAATACAGGATATTTCTTCCATGTCCTTTTTTTTCAAAACCTGTTCACAGCTTACATGCAATAATTCACCCTCTCAAACACAGGCAGGTTTGCTCACGAACTCTGCTTAGCTCAATAGCTTCTTGCTGCAGCAGCAATGGCACACACACAATGTCCAGCAACACTGATGTTCGGTACCCGTATCTCAGGAGGAGGACATTGTTTTGCTTTAAAGAAACAGGGGTTATTGACCAGTGGTGTGGCCATTCATAGTTGTCATGAAACAAAAGACCGATCTTTGAGAATAAGCAAGGTTACTAAGCCTATATTTACAGCCCTCATTTTTTAAATTCCAGGTCCTCTTCCATGCCCTACTGTAAGTTTTCACCTGTCATTTCTGCTTCTCTTCTGCTTTCTCTGCTCTTTTCAAACAGTAAGCAAGATATTGAGCAGAAAGTATGTTTTACCGCTAGTGAGAAGCTTGCTACAGATTCTAGGGCCAAATCCCAAGATATGTTTTCCCCTTCTTCTTGATACAGATTGTTTTGGGCAGCCCTGTCTGAGAAGCACTGTATAAAAATAAATGATAGTGTAAGACATGAGACCACAAGACATTTGCAGAGGAGCAGTACCACCCCCTAGCACATGACTCACTCTTTTGTTTTCCAAAGGCAATCAATCATATGTCAGTGAAAATCCCTCCCATCTTTCCTGATTTTTTTCATTTGTAGAATCTTTGACAGCCTAAGGGAAATCTCAGGCTGAAATAGTGTGCCCAACTGAAACACAAATTTGTCATACCCTTTTAATCCTCTAATGCTTATCTCCTTTAACACCTTTGGCGTGTGCAGACTTTCCCTATCATCAAAGTCCCAAGCAGTCTCTCCTCCATTTCCCCATTACAATCCTATAAATAAACATTTGAAGAACAAAAAGGACTAGTTTCTGTATGGGTGGGTGAAGGGGTGCCTGGGTGATTTTTGAAAGGACATCACTAAGCTAATCACTCGCCTTGCAGAGGTGTGCCCATCATTTCTGGCTTGCCAAAAGTGTCTTTCATTTTTGTGCTTTCATTTTGTGTCAGATTAACCCAACAAAGTGACTTGACAGCCAAATTCAGATCCAGAATGGGCTTGTATCATAGCCTGCAAACTCAAATTTTTTCCAAGATTTTTCATATGTCAACTGCTGTAAACTTGCATGGAGGTAACAGCAAATATCAGAGGTTTGACTGAGCTGGCACTGCAGCTCTCAGCACTACTTCTTGAAATGTTCAAAGATATCTTAACAACACAAATTCTTCATCATTTTCCTAAAAAAAAAAAAAAAATATTTAATGCTTTGCAGAACGTTAAAAATATAGAAAAATCTTTCCTCCATGATGTCTAGCATGAAGCGGCTTTAAATATGAAATGCTGATGAAGTATATTTAACAAATGTGAATCATAGGAAATTTCAAGTAGCAGATAATGTTGCCAAACTTTTCTGTACACGTCATTTTTCACACAAATTTACTCCAAAATCCTAGTTCAGACTTAGTGACTTCAGAAACTATACATAGGTGCAATATCTAAATGGATAGCCTGTGAAAGCTAATCAACTGTCCAAGTGAAATGTTAATATTTGGGAGCTCGCTTGTTTCTCTTCACACAGAATATTGATATCTTTTTGACCAAAATTACATTATTTTTGTGCTATAAACCTGGTAGAAATTCAGAGAGTTCATTCTTCAAAGAAAACCCCAAAGCTCGGTGACCTCTGAATAAGGTCCTTTTTTTTTTTTTGAGACACCAGTCATTTGCCAAATATAATCCTACACGTACAGTTAAACTGCCATGAGAAATCAGAATCATGTTTTATCATTCTTAGTTTCTGTAAAGCAGCAGATCTGAGCTAAGAATTAAAAGAACAGTGCCAACCTCTTCTGAGCCCGTCTGTGATAATGGAGAAGTCTGCGCCTGTAAAGTGCTACTTATTAAATCATAAGACTAACTTTAAGTTCTAGCAGAGTTCTTAACAAACTGTTCACTTCCAGACACACATGCACACACGTACATGGTGTCACCTGGGGTTATTTGTGTCCGAGTCAGACTAAGAGTCAGGAAAACCAGGGCTTGCTCTGAATACTGTAATGCCAGGTTAACGCTACATTATATTAACCTGCAGTACATTTCAGGAAGAAGTACAACCCAAAGCCTTGATTTCAAATACCTCTTGTAATTTATTTCCTCTTTACCAAGAATCATAAGCAAAATTGATCCCAGAAAAGAGGAGAAACAAGAGGTCATTTATATTGCTATCTATCAAATTTCCAGACATGTTCCCTTCCAACAAACCTAGGAGTTTGATGATTAGCCACCATTGAAGAAAATCATGTTAGTCAGACAAAACGTAACTTTTTCTTACACATTTTTAATTGACGAAATGGAAAGAAACTAAATATGGTATTATGTTCACATTCAGCACCTTTCTACATGTTGCAGTTTGGTCATGGCCAGTAACAAAGGGCCAAGCGGTCGCTCTGTTGCCCTTCCCCCTGCTAGGGTGGGGAGGAGAGTGGAAGTTTTCTGGAAGTTTATGATATGGTGGAGTCTCTTCAGCACATGTCATGTCCTCCTCTGGCAAAAGTCTGAAGTCTTTGCCTTCTGGCCAGTCCATGATTACCTCTAGAATTCCTGGGCTACTGGGGTTTCCCATTCAGGTGCACTGGGTGATCAGTACAACCCACTTACTCCACGTAGCATCGGTGGCTTGAAGTGTAGAGGGGACTCTCTCTTTGAACATAGAGCCCAGGACCGGCAATCGTGGTGCTAGGAGGAGCTGTGCTTCAGTACCAGACACTTCTGAAGCAGCTCAAACCCTTTCATATGCTGCCAGAATCTCTTTTTCAGTGGGAGTATAGCGGGCCTCAGATCCTTTATATCCCCGGCTCCAGAACCCCAGAGGTCAACCTCGAGTCTCCCTTGGTGCTTTCTGCCAGAGACTCCAGGTTGGGCCATTCTCCCCGGCTGCGGTGTAGAACACTTTTTTAACATCTTGCCCTGACCGGACTGGACCAAGGGCTACAGCATGAACTATCTCCCGTTTAGTTTGTTCATATTCTTGTTGTTGCTCAGGGACGCATTCAAAATCATTCTTCTTTCAGGTCACGTGGTACAGAGGACTTACAATCTGGCTATAATTTGGGATGTGCATTCTCAAAAAGCCACAACACCTAAGAAGGCCTGTGCTTCCTTTTTGCTGGTTGGTGGAGACATAGCTGCTATTTTGTTGATGACATCCATTGGGATTTGACGGCGCCCATCCTGCCATTTTATTCCTAAAAACTGTATCTCTTGAGCAGGTCCCTTGACTTTACTTCATGGTGAAACAGGCTTTCAGAAGAATCTGAACTATTTTCTTCCCTTTCTCAAAAACTTCCTTTGCTGTGTGACGCCATACAATGATGTCATCGATGTACTGTAGATGTCTGGGGCTTCACCCTTTCCCAGCATAGACTAGAGTAGTCCATGGGACCTTACAAATGCTTATAAATATCTTAAGGGTGAGTGTCAAGAGGACGGGGTCAGACTCTTTTCAGTGATGCCCAGCGACAGGACAAGGGGCACTGGGCACAAACTGAAGCACAGGAAATTCTGTCTGAACATGAGGAAGAACTTCTTTACTCTGAGGGTGATGGAGCACTGAAACAGGTTGCCCAGGGAGGTTGTGGAGTCTCCTCTGGAGATATTCAAGACCTGCCTGGACAAGCTCCTCTGCGGCCTGCTGTAGGTGACCCTGCTTCAGCAGAAGAGTTGGACTAGATGACCCACAGAGGTCCCTTACAACCCCTAACATTCTGTGATTCTGTGATATGCCAAATGGTCAGACTGTGTTTCCACCCCTGGGGCAGTCGATTCCAGGTGTACTGGACGCCCCTCCAGGTGAAAGCAAACTGTGGCCTGCACTCTGCTCCCAAAGGCATAGAGAAGAATGTATTAGCAATGTCAATTGTAGGGTACCACTTGGGGGCCTTTGACTCCAGCTGATATTGAAGTTCTAGCATGTCTGGCAAGGCAGCACTCAACAGTGGTGTGACTTCATTCAGGCCATGGTAGTCTACTGTCAGTCTCCACTCTCCAGCTGATTTTCTCACTGGCCATATGAGTCTATCAAAGGGTGAGTGACTTTTGGTTGACTCTCCAGCTGGCGGATCAGCTGATGAATGGGGATAAAGGAGTCTTGGTTAGTGCTATATTGCTGCCAGGGCACTTTTATGGTAGTGATTGCCACCTGTTGTTCTTCAACCCTCAGCAACTCCACAATGGAAGGATCCTCCGAGAGACCAGGCATAATGGACAGCTACTTAATTTCTTCCGTCTCTAAAGTAGCTATGTCAAAAGCCCACCGATACCCTTTCAGGTCCTTGAAATACGCTCTCCTGAGATGGCCTATACCAAGCATTCACAGAGCCTCGGGGCCAGTCACAATGGGGTGCTTCTGCCACTCCTTCGCAGTGAGGCTCACTTCAGCCTCCAATACACTCAGCTCTTGGGACTCCCCTGTCACTCCAGAATTACAGAGGGACTCTGACCCTTTTTAGTCTGATGGCATTAAAGTACACTGTACACCATTATCCACCAGAGCCTTATACTCTTGTGGATCTGACGTGCCAGGCCACCGAATCCACACTGTCCAATAAACGCGGTTGTCCCTTTCCTACACCTGGCTGGAGGCAGGGCCCCTCTAATCCTGGTCAGAGAAGTTGCTGCTCACTTGCTGTAAGGGACTTAGGGGTCCCTTCCAGAGGATCGGAATCAAGATCAAACTGTCTACCTGGTCTGGAGAGTTGGCTGCTGGAAACCGGAGCGGCATTTTTCCTAGCAGAATCCTCTTTTGTGATTGTTTTACCTTGCAGCGCACCCACTTGTGCCTCTAGACTTGAGGTGGGTTTTCCATCCCACTTCCTCATGCCCTCTCCGTGGTCACGCAGGTAGAACCACAGGGTGCCCCGTGGCATGTAGCCTCTGTATTCTCTTTCTTGATCAGAGAAACACTTACTCCTAATAGCTGAGAAGCTGTCCTATACAGGCGAGGGATAGGACATATTTTTTTCAAGTCACTGAACCACTTTCTCTATGGCTGAAACGAGAGAGGAAGGGAGACTTTCTCCATATTGCCGGAGTCAGACAGCCACTTCATCCGCTGTTCATGCCTCTTCACCTTTCCAGTCTACTGCTGCCAGTGAGTTGGCATATGAGGATGGTGCGCTCTGTACAAACTTCTTCCACATGTATCGTGTGCACTGGACTTCATCTGGGTCTGTGGATAACAGCGAATTTTCCGGGTCGTAGTAAACCGGCTGCCACATGGTAAATTCCCTCACGTACTGGATACCTCTCTCCATGGTGGTCCACTTGTCTGGATAACATACAACATCCTCACTGAAGGCGTACCTTTCCCTCACACCTGACAGAAGTTGCCTGCAGAGGCTGAGTGCTTGTATCTTTTTCCCAATCACTTTGTTCATACCCTCTTACCTGACCAGGCATCCCAGCTGCTTGGCTTCGCTGCCCTCTAATTCCAAGCTTCTGGCCCCGTTATCCCAGCACCACAGTAGCCAGCTGACAATGTGCTCACCTGGATGGCAGCTGAAAGCTGTCTGCATGTCTCGCAGCTCGCTCAGGGACACGGACTGGGTGATGATCTCCAACTCTGCCTCCTTTTCCTGCTCTAGTGATGACCCTGGCTCATTGTCATCCCTTATGGGGCAAACTGATTGCTTTGCATATTACTTTTTCTGTGTAGGGGTGACCAATACCGGCACGGGTTGGTTCACAGAATAACAGAGAATCACAGAATCACAGAATTTTAGGGGTTGAAAGGGACGTCTGTGGGTCATCTAGTCCAACCCCCCCTGCCGAAACAGGGTCACCTAGAGCAGGCTGCACAGGATCTTGTCCAGGCAGGTCTTGAATATCTCCAGAGAAGGAGAAGATAACACCCAGGAAACACTTCTCTAAGTTCTTCAGGGAATCAACAACCTCTTTTGGACAGTGAGATGCGTCTCCCTTTCCCTGAGCTGCTGAGAAGTCCAGTGCCTCCATTCACAGGGTGGGTTCCCTCCATCATCGCTGAGGAGAGGGAGAAGGGATCTCATGGACGCACTCTTCTCTCACTACCAACCATGATGGCTGTGATCAGCCTCCACAGGGCCAAACCATTGCCTCTGGAAACAAGAGTATTGGTCTTTGAAAGGTGAAATTTTACACTTTCTTTTGATTCTTTTCTCCCTCTTTCCTTCAAAAAACGGCCTTTGTTGCATCGAATTCTGAAAATAGTTAGACCCTGTTCTTAATTATACCTTTTACAGGGAAGCGATTCCTTCCAAAAAGGAAATTCAGTAGAAAACATTTACAAATTTGGAAGTATTTAGTTGCGCTAGTTGTCATTGTTTTAGTTAGAACTTGAAAATGTGTAAAATAAATCAATATTATTATCATCTTGTCTTATTAAAAAATAAATGTGATGACCCCAGGGCTCAGCACAGAATTGAAAGACTTCTTATTCTCCAGCTGGCTTTACATCATACTAGAAGTGCATCTCCTCAAAAACTGAAAAAACTTGGAATTTCTTCCCCCAGAGTGCTGCTTTTTATTTTTTCTTATTTACAGAGGTTTTTTCGCTCAACAACCGTGTCTGCCAGGGCAGCTGCAGCGGTTGTGGCAGTGGCAGCAATGGCGCTGGCTTGGGGGGGCTGAAGAGGCTGTAGAACCAGCTGGGGGGGCTGGGGCAGCCACGAAGCCTCTCGCTTTGTTTCCCCCTCTCTTCCCCTTTAGAGCACTGCATCATATTGAACAGGGTGGCTTGGTAGGCATGGGCCAGACCCCAGCATATTGAGATTATTTATATCTCTCTGGAATTCCCAGGTGGCAGCACACTTCTTCCAAGTATTGTACTAGCTTATCAGGATTCTGCACTTGCTCAGGTGTGAAGTTCCAAAACACCAGGGGTGCCCATCATCCTAGGCATTTGCCCATGCTATCCCATACACCCAGCCACTCATAGCTATCCAGCCCCAGGGTGGAACTCTTCGTGAAGTTTTTAACTGCTTGTTTAACTCTAAACAAGACCTGAAAACCATTCAGGATACAGAACAATAGGAGAGTGCTGGCCTGAGCATCCCATGGATACTCGAAATTCTCAAAAGCCCTTACAGCCAACCTGAAGGAGAGAGGCAGGCTGAAAGAGTAGGGCAAATTATCCCCTCCAGTTTTCCCCATAGAGTGGGTTCAATTATTAATAATATCTGAGAGACAGCATCCGAGATATGGAAATGACCGCAATGCAACACAGAAATACAAGCCTAATTTCATGCCCAGTGATGTTATCATATCATAAGTCGGTATTCTACAGTGCAGCAAAATCATAATCCTGATCTTTTCCCAGAGATGATAAACATCACCGTAGGCAACACATACAGCAGGTAAGGGCTTACATACCACAGCCATGTGACCAAAGACAGAAACATTTTGACTTGCGACTATTTAACTAGTACAATAAATGCGTCTAACAAATTATAAGAAAGTTTGTTTAACACACTCTGCTCAGCCCTGCCATTATCCCCACCCCCGTGTTGGGGGCCAAATTAAATGCTGTAGTTTGGCCATGACTGGCAACAAAGGGCCATGTGGCCGCTCTGCCGCCCCTTCCCCCGCTGGGGTGGGGAGGAGAATGGAAAGAAAAAGGCAAAAATCTCATGGGTTGGGATAAGGACAGTTTAACACCACAGTAAATGAAGCCAACAGTAATGACAATACTGACAAGTAGAACAGACAAAACAAACAGTGAAACGCAAAGAGCAACTCCCACTGCCCAGTGCCCTGAGCACTCTGGAGCTGTTATCACTTCCCCTACCCTTGCATCGCCCAGCTCCCTGCTCCCCAAACCTAGCATGATGGCACAGGGTATGGAATACCCCGCTCTGTTTGTCCAGGTTGGGTCAGCCCGCCTGACTGTGTCCCCTCCTGGCTTCTGGTGAAAATTAACCTGTCCCTGCCAAACCTAGGACACTACAGAAACCAAAAAGGACATTCAGACAAGGTCACTGAGCTATTGAGTATAATGCATAAACGTCCAAGGGAAACAGTGAAGCTGTGGAACTTCTTCTGAGCAGATTTCAATCATTTTCCAAAATATCAAAGCAAGCTCTATTACATACTTTGATTAGAAACTTCTGTATCAAACATGCTGTGTGCGTTTTGTGTTCAAAATCTTTAGCACCCCATCAAAGGCTGAAGTAGTAGCAAATGCCAGAAAAGATGTCACAGTAAACCCCTGCTTGACTGATAATAAGAGTGCTTCAGCTGCAATGTCAGCTTAAGTAAATGTATAAACAGGATGGCAGGGAAACATCTAAATTAGTCACTAATTTCCAAAATGTTCATTCTCAGCAGAGTTAAATCTATTTCATAAAAAAATGGCACTTAATTCTGAATAGTCAAGGGCTATAATAAATGACATGTTCCAGGTTTCACAGACAGAAGCGGAATGTATATATAGTAAAGCTGAATTTGTACTCTTGCTCTAAACACTTCTGTCTTCATCACTTATCTCCATTTGAATGACGTTAAATTAGAATCTTGTACCTTAGACCAGATGAGTGTGGTAGTTATTTTATTTTGAAGGGAAATGACTGGGAGAGGTTTTGAAAAGGTTGCTCTTTTTCATTTAAGAAAGCAAAGTCTGCAAATGGGTGCCATTTTAGAGTCTTGCAAACACAGGACTAGAGAGAGAACAAATCATTAGGCTTAGGAATTTATTCATTCCTGAGCTGTATTAACATCAATTTCTTCCCTGGTACTTTGAAATGCTGCCTTCTGAAGAAGCTAAAATGTATAATATGGGAGAAGTTAGTACCATGAGCATTTATAGTTATCCCTAGTTAGCCTTCTGTTTCTCTAATTTCCTGCTCACTTTAATGGAAATGAACAGCATCACAACAGACCCAACTACATCCATGCAAATCCAGAGAGGTGACAGACTATATGAATGTAACCAGGACACCTTCATAGTTCAGTGACAGCAGGCAAGTCCAAGTACTGAGAAATTATATAAATTCTCCTCTTAAGAGATAATTTTGCTACGTCTTGAGCATAAATCTGCAGAGGCTGTATCACAAAGATCGTGTTTGTATTTCACTATGCCTAGAAAGTCTAGTGATGTTAGACTCACAGTAAAGCATCTTCTGAACTGGTCTTTTGGTAAGCTTTTGTTGTTCTCAAACATACTAAAATCAAAGCCAAGGCTACGACACAAGCAAAAGAAAGCTGACAGGATCACATAAAAAAGTAGAGTTGAAAATTGTAGAATGACGCCCTTGTGAGGTGAATCCATCATGCTTCTCATGGCATCCTATGCTGAGAGCTTCCTTACCATGGCCATACCATTTTAGGGCTTAAAAATTTGATTCTCATACTTTCCAGTAACATCAAACTCTGGAAGAACTTATTTTATGGAGTGCACAGTCCTATCAGCCTTAAACTCAAGGTCACTTCAAAACCTCAGCTCGTACCCACTGAATCAATCTCCTGGGCTGTAATCACTTGCGTCTCTGCAATAGTGGATGAAAGTAGGTGTTTCCCATTAATGCCAATACTCATGCACATCCCTAGTTACATGCTTAACATTTACAAAACTTTAATAGCATTTAAACAGGTAGTTAAGCTTTACCATATTCAAGTGCTTCCTTGACATGTTTCCCAGAAGTGGGGCAGAGTGCAGGTGGAGAATTTGCACTCTGTGGTTGTTTGGAAGTTCAGTTTTACTTTTTAAACCGTGCATTGACCTTGTGACAAAGGCAAGGCTGGACTCGTGTGTTCAAGGGAGGGAGAAGCAGATAGTGCAGACATGAGAATAACATTGACCGACTGGGCATAGCATTACTCAATATTGTTCTCACTAAAATTTTTATTTAAAATAAATTGCTTAAACAACCTAAATTTGTATATTGTATATTCTGGTATGACTCATTTAAGTGTTGACTTGATTTATTTTTTATGGTTATTTTCAAATTTATATTATTTTTTAATTGGCTAAAAATGTGTATTTTTTGTTTGGTATTCAATAAGAATATTCCAAGAAGGAGAGATCTTGTTATTGATATCCGTGGAGAGATTATGTTTTTTCCCCTCCAGCAAACCAAGATGTGACACAGAGACACACAGTGAGCACTCGTAGTCAGGAACAAGATACAGCTTTTAGTCATTCCTCTGCCTTAGTCATATCCTGTAAAGACCTATAAGAAAATTATGCCTCTAGTAGATCTACTTGCCTTTATTTACATGTCTATAGAGTAGAGCTGAATTTGTATTCTTACCCTAAACACTTCTGTCTTCAGAACTTATATCCACTTGAATGACATTAAATTGGAATCTGGTATCTTAGGCCTGACAAAACCTTAGTAGGGGTTTCATTTACCCTCTCTAGGGTCAGAAAGACCAAACAGGTCTTTGCAAAGATTGCAGAAGGCAAGTGGGTCCCACCATTCAACCTGCATGTGAAAGACTGGTAATGTGAACAGGCCTAATTTTTCAGGTTTTATTCTGTTGAGTAGTTAACTCTTTTTGTATTTCTTAAGCTATCTATGTCCTAATTTATAGTAGCATCACCCTGATGCAGATGATTTGACCTTCTGTCAGTTATTTTGTCTACCATATACATCCCCAAACTTCCAAACACCTGTCATTTGCTAATGTTTAATCATAAGCTTGTTCTCTAGCAACTCCAGTGAAAGAGTAGTCTGGAAGAGTGTGAGTAAGACTCTTCCTTCTTAAAACAAATTCATATTACACAAATCTCATGTTTGCAGTGTTGGCAGAGGATCCCTTCTAGTAATAATACAAAGGTCCTGCCGCTGCCTCCTGAAGTAACAAGTGATGTTATACTATTTTTTTACTTTACTATGTTTCTGAATTTTCTGATTTTTTTCAAAGTCTAAATTTTTAAAGCTATTAATTCTCATTACTGTTGCATCAATAATCTTTTGTATATGTTACATTTTCATACTCATAACTGAATAATATGATATCTTAAGCTAACACTAACCAACAGCAGTCTATCTATCTCAATGATTAGAACCCAGGACATGTGAAAATAAGCAAGTAGTCCTCACATCCTTGTTCAACACAGGCAAAGGGAGTAAGAAGAATACACAGGATTTTCTCTTTCTAAAAGGTATTTTTGGGTAAAGTCCTGTTGCAGATGGAAGAAAGAGGAACAGGTTTAACTGTCCAATTCATTTGTTTGCCGTATTCAAAATCACTTGACCACCTAGTTAACTAAAGCCAGAAGCATTTGTCTGTCCCTCCTCAAGTATACACCGTATGAAGAATGGACTCTCCAAATTCAAGGTCAGCCTGCCTCTTGAAATTACATTACATAATAATTACCAGTTTCACAAGCATTCATGCATTTTTTTTCTAAAGAACACAAAGACCTCTATTTGCATTGGTTGGTCCTATTTATGACAGCTTATATGCTGAAGCAGAAACAGACTCTGTGTCTTAATGTTTAATGTGGGGAATAAAACAGTATTCTATAGCTAGTTCCTAGGAAGGACTTTGTAACCATGACAAGCATTAATTTTCTAGTACACTTTAGCTTAATTAAGATCTTAAAAGTATATATCTTTATATAAATCAAATATTACAAACATGTTAAAACTGGCTATGGTGTAATAGACATTGTAAAATTTTGACCTGAAAAATGGAACTTTTGATTAAGGCCTGACTGCCAGCAGTACACCCCATCCCCCCTACCCTTGCACAGATTATGAGCAGTTACAAAGAGATATCAGTTTACCTTAGCATTTGCTGGGAAGATACTTTTAAGCTTTGTTTTGATAAGAACTTCTCCAAATGGTTCCTATTAACCACCAGAACTGCTCTGAACTTTATGTGTTTGTTTATACAAGACCAAGTTAATTTGTTCACTGAAAGTACTGGCTGAAAGACAGCTTTAGTGGTGGGTTTGGAGTCAAGAAGCCACATGAAAGAATTTATTTATATGTTTTGTATTAGAGGTCCTCCACTGTATCTTCAGACGTAAACAACCCTCACATGTGAAAAAGAGAACGAGCACTGAGCCACAACAGCAGTAACTTTAAAAACAAGCTCACTTTGCTGTGTTCTGCAGCCTGATATATGTACCCTGATCTACCTTTCAGAAGCAATATTTCTGTTCTCTTTCCCACCTTTTCCCCATACCCTGCCCCTAATTCATGCATAGATATAGCATCAACAGCTGTGAAAGATTTCAGTCTGTTGGTATGCATTCTCCAAGAAACCTGTTGTACAAAGGACTTTATATGCAGTGCATAGATCCTGTCTTTCCTTGTAAAGCAATGCATCTGAAGGAATTCAGTTTTTCTTCAGGTCAAGACACAAGATTATTCATACAGCCAAGTATTTAAACATGTTGAAAAAACAAGCAGAGTTTGTAGAAGGTGCATCTAAGCACAACTGAGTGAGGAAAGTTTGCCCAAAATCTGGCCTATGTCAGACAGATGGAGAAAAATGTTTCAGACTTCCCACTACTTTTTTTATAGACTACCAATAAAAAATTGTCTTTGAAGCTTCCTATTTATGGTCAGAGGTCAAAATAAACAGGTTTCATTTTGTTTCCTGATAAAGGCTTGTGTAGTTCAATGCATTCAGTAGAAATTTGGTAATGTCTCAAAGCAAATAAAAACAAAGTTCATATTCTTCAGCTACATACTTGATTCAAAGGTAGCCAGACTGAAGTACTCCCTAGTACTAGCAGAAGTTGGCAGCACTGCAGGAACATCTCTGCTGTGGAGACTAAGATTTCACTATTAGTTGCACCCTAGTTGTCCTGCTTGGAGGAACCGCTGTGAAGCTAGGCTGAAAATTCATACCTGGAGTCACAAAATTCATCTTTGTGTACTGATTACCAGTATAGTCAGTGATGTGTGGGTTTGGTCTGCTGGATTTCACCCACAGACTAATCCAGATCCAGAGCATAAAGATTTAGGGAAACCTAAAACACAAACTGTGCCAAATAAGGCACCAGCAACAACCTTGCACACAGCAGTCTGAAAAGTCAACTTAGAGCACAGCTGCAGTGACACAAGCTATTCATAACCCTCATTGTATGTGCTGCGATTGTCAAGGGAATATAACGGTGAATCATATAATCATTTAAGTCATAGCAGAGTAGTAAAGAAATGTAAAATCACCTTTTTTTGTCTTTGCAAGGGAGTGTCTCCTCCCTGTACACCATCTTCTTGAATCCCTACTGCCTGCAGGAGAGCAGACGTGAATACTTGCAGCTGTGTGCAAGTTGGTAGGAATGGCTCATGCTCTTGAAAACTTCCAGATTTTGCAATATGACTCATACACTTTGATAATTCTAAAAAATATCAATTATTTCTAGCTTATTCCATTCTGAGTGTCTATACTTAACAGAAGATATATATACTACACATATATTAGAGTATAAGTGAGATCACTTCTAAAAAGACTACTGGCACAGAAAATACATTTGAGATAGCACAATCTTTATTCTTGTGGGCTTGATCACAGAAAAGAGTGATTTTTCAGGACTGATGAACTGCTTGGAGAGTACTATGTGGAGTACTTTGAAAGTGTATTTTCCCATTACACAAAACCGACAAAAATATGAAGTAGGTGTAGAATTTAAATTTGTTGTATAAGCAGAATATTATGAATGTCAGTACAGTATATTTAAAATATTTTTTGTGAAGTTTTGCTTGAAGATATTACTTAGTTCCAACAAAATTATTTTTATGTTTACAAGACCCAATCAACTCTAATAAAAAGTTAAATGTGTTTAATAAATAGCAATGGAATAAAAAAAAAAGAAAAAAACAAAGAAAAACACAGATTTTTTTTCTTACAGGTTCATTTTAGGTGTTCAGTCACCAAAGAACCTATGGGTAAAATATATTACTTTAACATCAATCTGTCCAACAAAGAAAATAAGAGCATAACGAGAAAATAAGAATATTAACTACAGAAAATTCCATCTTTGGATAACTGTGTTAGAAGGCATTAAGCCACTGATTGTATGGAAGAGTTACCAATGAATTTTACAAGGAATTTTATTCTGAGAACCCGTTTTATAGCTCTTTCAAACTTTTAAGTTCTTAAAGTTTCTTTGGTTTTGATCTAACTGAAACATATGACTAGATTTCAATTATTCTGGTTCAGAGTGTCTGAAGGACTTATTATGTTTTCTATCAGGATAATCATAGAAAAAGCTTTTCATGTTATTACTTGATATGTTAGCAAATTTAAAGAAGTTCTTCAATCTCACTTTGGAACACAAAGACTTATTAAAATACTGGTCTAATGGAATGAGTATTCTGGTCTGTAAAGAGTCCAAACTGAGATTTTTATCCTATTATTATGTGATACAGCATACACTCTCTCTGAAAGGGTATAAAGCCCAGTATTTTCTTTTTTTTACTGAAACTGGTTAAAACACATCTAGCTCTGTATATATTTATAGCTGCCAATGAACTGGTAATGGTGAAGAAAATGAAACTCTCATATACTAATCATAGGTAAAGGACAGCACTTAAGGTGATTCTACTCCTGATTACAAGTTTGTAAGCTCAGGAATGATACTGGATGTCACCCTGCACTGCTCAGATGTATCAGCTACTGCAGATTTTAACTAGGAACAAAAAGCAAAGGATGCTTTGAAATGCAAATTCACATCTCGTATTTTCCTTCTATACTTGCGATTTAATCTTTCCCAAATGTCTGAATAAAACCAAAAACTTCACATCCTTGCTTAATTTCAAAGCATCAAATCCCTTTAATTTAAAAAGCAGCTCAATTGTTATTTGTTTACAGAGAAGCTACAAGGACGTACATTATAACTGCTCACTGGTTAACTTCCAAGCATATAACTTTGTTTCTGTATTTCAAAATGATGAGTAGTCCTTCCTCATTATGGAGAATTTAGTACTATTTAATGAATATTCTCTTTGTTCAGTATTTCCTTTTCTAGTATTTACTTAATAACACTAGTTAGATTTAGCTTAGTTGTGGGTTGTTTTTTTATGATCATTGCTGCTCAATAACATGCCAACTTGCAGCAAATGTGCTCATATAGCATGGATAATTAAGTGTGATTTTCTTCCTTAATGAAAGATAAATAATTTGGCAGTCTTGCCTCGTGCATTTTTCTATTTCAATACAAGTCATTACTTGGATTAGGTCTTTTTTTAATATGGTTTTTCGAGAAGAATAAAAGGAGTTTCTTAGATCAATGATGTATCTTTTAATGTAAGGTACTGTTAATGGTATTAGAGATTTGCATATGATCATTACGGACAAATATTACTTTATGATTCGATCATAATGATAGAGTTCTTGTTTACAAATTAAATAATTTGCTATATAGGCAAAACATTTTCAAAAGAAAGAAAAAAAGGAACTTTATAGCAACCAAATAGAATAAAAAGCACTAATCAGTTGTAACTTTCATTAGACACTGTTTTTTTTTGTCAGCAACTGTTAATGCAGTAAGACACAAAGCAGGGCAGGACAGGACGGAACAAGGACAGAAATATTTGCGTAATAATTTCTATTTTCAAACCAGATTGTACTTCAAGGTGTTAGTCTTACAAATCTCATGTAGTTGTCATGGTTTCACACAATATGAAGCAGTGTTTGACAGAAAAGAACATTTCTAACAAACTGATACTTGGTCTTAAAACTGTGACCACAAGAGTAATTGTCTAATTTTTTAATTGCTGGAAGGAAATATAATAATCTGCCAGAAAATCCAGTCAGCTCTACTTCAGTGTTCTCCAGTGACCACGAAAGATCATAAAGATGTCAAGTGCTACTCAGAACATCCAGACAAAAAGATAACAATCAGCTTGGCAGTTTTGGTTTATGTGCTCCAGCAATTTTTCTGCAAAAGTGGGACACCACAAAACAGGGAGAACAAAGGGGGCAGACTGGCTTAGGCAGGTCAGAGGGCTGGTTTATCATCCTACATTTCTCTGGCTGCTGAAAGAGAGATTTATACAGGAAAAACAAATACTGAAAGAAGTGGGGGAAGAGAGAAGGGAAACAAATGAACTTCCAATTCATCTTTTGCTTAATAATCCTTGTTAAGATAAATTCAATAAGAACCACATAGAGTACCAATCAAAAGTAAAATCATTACATTAAAGGAGCAATATGAGAAAATTATAAAGCTAAACCCAAGAAATTAACTGTATGTAGGTAAAATCTATTTGTGAGGAAATGGCAAAATTTAATCTTAAAATTCACCAACGTGGAAAACTCTATGACACCAGCATACCTTGTTTTGATGACATGCTTTTCTTTGGTCAGCACCAACTGAAACAGTTATCAGCACAATTCTGGCAGCAACAGAAACAAGTCTACAGGTGACAGAGTGGATATGCAGCTGAATAAACCATTGGATTAAAGCACTGCTGTGCAACAGTTTTTATACGTTAAATCTGTGTTGCTCAGACTAGCAAAAGGAAATTCCAGACCAGTAGCTGCCTGGGGCCACCACTGGAGTAAAACATTTAGGCATGAGAAGGTCAAGGAAGAGTCAGGGAAACAAAAGCAGGAACAGCAGTTAATTACTTGACCTTCTAATGTCATACCAGTCTAAAACTCCTTGCCCCTGGAAGCCAAGTTTAAAGCAGGATTTCCCATAGTGGAAGACAATGAGATCAGGATGGACTAGTCAGAAAAGAATTAAGCCTACAAACTGAATTAGGATTAAACCCAGCATTTCTTTGCCAACAGCAAAAGTTTGCTTTGTCTTTGAAAGAACCTATAACTATTCTAAGAGTACTTTACAAGCAAGACATGGTTGCAGAACATGTTATACAGGAGATAGAAGGGATGTGAAACAGTTAACCGTTCCGGAGTTAGGCGTCTAGCACAGTAATGCACAGAGTGCATTTCATATGGTGCTGAAGAATTAATGCAGGTAGAGCTCGCTCTGCTCCAACTCTGAAGCAACTTCTTCCAGTAAAATAAATTAATTTGTGACTCTTTATTGAACACACCATCTGGAAGAGTATATGCATCCAGAATAGCAGACATGATAAATTCACTACTCCGATACTATAGCACAGTTTACATATTAGACTTTGGGAGACTGTGTACTGACTTCTTCATATAAGAACGTTCATAACACTGACTCATTATAGGTTTCAGTCTGTGCATCTCTAACATAAGTAAATACAATGTCCATCTATAATCCATGGAGCACATATGACCCTTCAAGGGAAGTATTTAGAACACTTATGGATTTACTATTCTCTGCAGTTCATTAGAAAATTATTCGAGAAAAGAGAAAGCTAGTAGCCAAAGCTCTTCTGAGCACCCAGAAGGACACTAAGCCTTAAGGTTATTACAGAACTCTTTAGCATTAGCTGAACCTCGGGAAAAACAGAAGGGCCATTGATGAACCAAGTACCTAAGGAAGAAGTAAAGGAGGGATGGGATGGAGAGGAGAAAGTCAGATTAGGCTTACATTTTGAGTCCTACTGTCTCCAGCAATTTTCTTTTTACTGTAAGGAGATGAATCTCTTTGTAGCCACAAATGTTATACTGTCCTGAAATCTGGAATACTTTTAAAGAGAGACCCCTTATATCCACATTACTGGGCCTCTGCAAGACTGATGCTATAGCTATCTGCCCATTGAACTTCAGGGAGGAAGAGCTCTAGTTCGTGTCCTTTCTTGTTTTCGTTGATGCCAATATCACATTTAATTATTTAGAATAAAATTCCTTACAAAGTCCTCACTCTGTTTGTGTAAAAAATTTTACCATATTTCCTTTTTGCTGCAGAAGTAAAGCCCTTCAAAATACTTACAAAGGCTTAGTATATCTGAGGCTGAAATGAGGGCTGATGATTGTAGGAAAACAAATGACAATAAGTATATTCAAATAACTCTTTATTTAATACAATAATGCCTTGGAATATTCCACAGTATTTTGTGTTTTTACTGTGAACCAGAGAGTATAGACGAGCTTAGACCATTTCTATCATGTCAGTAAATTAAGCAGGTGGATTCACTGTTTCCAAAGGTGGTATTGTAAGAGGCAAATAAAATGTGATTTTCCCTGGTTCCACAGTGTCACCCCTTGTTCCTTCTAGGCGGTCTGTCTCATGCCATCTTGCAGCTCTCCAACCCCTACTTTTTTTGGAAAAGACTTCTTTCCTGCCTTTCCCCTTTATCTTTTATCCAACATACCAGAAGACAACATATTCCAGCAATATTTCACAACAGTAGGTCTTAAGAGCCCTAGATGGATGCTAATCCTTTTGCCACAGCTGACAAAAGCTGTGTGGAGCCTGAAGCAGCTGCACGTTGATTTTGGCTGAAGAATCACACTGCAACAGCAGCTGCATGTACTGCCCTACCTCCAGTCCTGATCCAATATGAAGACTGGGACAAGAAAAACAGTAGGGCCACTAACATTTTCTGTGATAAGCTAAAGGCACTACTACTACTGCTACTAAAGTAGATTGTAGTAAGCAATAACCAGGCAAGAACACTCATGCTTTCAGGCAACATTTAAGGAGTACTTGGATCTTGTGTCTGTTCACTGCACAAAAGCGAATTTCATCTGCAATGAATATGAAGAAAATTGTGAAATGGGCAGGACCATTACCACTGTGAGGCACAGCTGTTCATTTAATTTAAAAAAAAAAAAAGAAAAAGTGAAGATTCAAAAAAAAAATGAATGTTTTTCTGAGATACAACTTTTCACATTTAAAAGCAGAAGAATGTGAAATGGTATTTGCTGTACCAGAATGAACCGTTTATGCTCTGCAATGCTTCAATACTTAGGATAGCATATTTTAAATTCAGAAAATATCTTGCACATTGTGGGTTATAATGTACCTAATAATACAGAGGGCATCTACTAGTCACACCAGCTTTGATGTTGCAAAGACAGACAAACAAGGAAAGAAATCCAAAGTATAATGAACATAGTGAATTTTGCAAAGCTGTGGTAGCAGAGCATGTTGACGTGTACCCAACAGGCTTGAAAAGTAAAGGTGATCTGCTCTGTTTCAATATAAACCAAGTAGATCTAAAGGAACCAGACTGCGACTTTCAAGATCAGACAGATATGTTGTTTAAGAACATCACTCCAGCAAGTGCAGCAGGAAGACCACTTTTTCTCTTCCCCACTATTACTCACAGAAAATCAGACTTTAATTTGAGACATCCAGGATACAGGAGGACAAGGACTGGCATATCTTTGATCCCCTACTGCTCCTATGCCATCAAGCAGGAGCACTACAAGATCTAATCTTAAAGGGGTACAGTTCTGTCTCCTAAATACTTTACTCCTTATTGAGTTAGAGATCTGAACCCATAATGTTTGTAACATTGGAAACAGGTCAAATTGACTTTCTGCTCAGGGAAAACGTGGCTCTAAATCATTGTCTTTGAACAAGTTTCCTTCTATTATTTCTATCTTGTAGAGCTTCAATTTAAAAAAAATAAATTTTCCATCTACTATTCAGAAGAATTCATATCCCTGAGGACTCTGTGTTCTTACAGCACATTTCCAATCCAAAGACTTTCAAGCAAGTTTTACTATGCTGTGAATGCCTTATGTTAAAGATGGTCATGTCATTGTTAACAAGTGACATCATGACCTTGAAAAGTTTCATATGGCAGAAAAAGGTACTCCTTTGAAGATCTACCATACCATAGAATGGAGAATCCTAGTCATGGAGAACACAAAACTTAATATTGAGAAACACTTGCTTTCACAGTCCAGGTTTTTATGATCACATAATTCTGCTGGGTTCTCAAAAAACGCTTAGGTTCTTGTGTGCCATATTGCTTTAAGCCTCTGTGCGTTATGCAAAGAGGAGCAAGTGGAAGACAGGCACGGTCTCTGCGCTTCTGCTTGACAGAAACAACAGCCATTACATGGTACGTTTGCAGGACTGCTAACCACTCCTGGTGAGAACAAGAAGTACCTAGAAGACAGCCAGCCACCATTTCAGCTATAGCAAGCTAGAGAATCCCACTCTGTATGGGCAAGTCCTCTCACAATGAGCCTTAGAAGCCCAAGAACATTGGAAATGGCAGAGAGAAAAAGTCTCTAAAGACTACAGGAATTCTCCGTTTCATAATGTAATGGCAATCTAACTGTGATATAATACTTTATTATTTTATAGCATATTGTTAACCATACTACTAATTAATTGAGCAATTTACCCTATATCTTTCTCCGTGTACTTAAGCTATATTGTTTCAAGAGTTTAGCCCCTCAAGTTTTCTTTCTTATTTAATTATGCAGCTACGGCCTTGTTAATAATTCAGGATGAAAATTCTCATGTATCCACTTAAAATGTAGATTTTCAATCAAATATTTCAGTCAAATCAAACTTCCTCACAGTACTGCAATATAGTGTTCATCATTAAATGCTTTTTCCCTACCAGATTCTACTTTTCAGTAAAAGCTGTTTTATTTGAGTGAGGATTTGCAAACAGGTATTACATCTCAGAAGCATGCTGAAAAATATTCTGTCACCGTTTCTCGACTCAGCAAAAAATTTAAAATGTTTTTGCCAAACAGGTACAAAGGATAGTTTTTTTGACAGGATCTTGAACAACTAGACAAAACACATAGTAATCAAATCAAAATTATGCCAACAAATTAGTCCCTTCATTCCACACAATTAAGGAAGTCTCACTTTACCTTGCAGGCTGTAAAGGAGGTATTTAGATGAATGACTTTTTTTATTTATTATAAACACCTTTTGCAACTAAAATGATTGCATGCATCCTGTTTCATGAAACAGTAGTTTGACTTTTTTAGTTTGGCATTCTAGCTCCTGAAAAATAAAACACAAATAACCTACATAATAACCATGTAAGACAGAGAAACAGTGCATGCAAAATCAAAGAATCACAGGTTGGAAAAGACCTCGAAGATCATCAAGTGCAATCATCCATCCAACACCACCATGCCTACTAAACCATATCCCAAAGTGCCACATCCACAGGTTTTTTTAAACACCTCCAGGGATGGTGACTCCAACACCTCCTTGGGCAGCCTGTCTCAATGTCTGATCACTCTTTCAGTAAAGAAATTTTTCCAAATATCTAATCTAAACATCCCCTGATGCAACTTGAGGCCAATGTCTCTTGTCCTATCACTAGTTAGTTGGGAGAAGAGACCAACACCTGTCACACTACAACCTCCTTTCAGGTAGTTGTAGAGAGCAATAAGGTCCCCCTTCAGCTTCCTCTTCTCAAGACTGAACAGACGCAGTTCACTCAGCTGCTTCTCGTAAGACTTTTTCTCTAGACCTCTCACCAGCCTTGTTGCTCTTCTCAGTACACACTCCAGCACCTCAATGTTCTTCTTGTAGTGAGGGGCCCAAAACTGAACACAGTACTCCAGGTGCGGCCTCACCAGCGCCAAGTACAGGGGCACGATCACCTCCCTACTCCTGCGGGCCACACTATTCCTGATACAAGCCAGGATGCCATTGGCCTGCTTGGCCACCTGGGAACATTGCTGGATCATGTTCAGCTGGTTGTTCAACACCCCAAGAACTTTTTCCACTTGGCAGCTTTCCAGTCACTCCTCCCCAAGCCTGTAGAGTTGCATGGGGTTGTTGTGACCCATGTGCAGGACCCGGCATTTGCCCTGTTGAACCTCATACAGTTGGCCTCGGCCCAT
>Ga0065711_1031560_pt1 | contig 29350 bp, 21 predicted proteins | sample Hoacrofraction12_FD_59098 | JGI IMG/M metagenome (GOLD analysis project Ga0065711, IMG submission 59098) | Hoatzin crop microbial communities from Cojedes, Venezuela - Epithelial fraction 12 v2 (version 2) | ecosystem: Host-associated > Birds > Digestive system > Esophagus > Crop | place... | reverse complement strand
GCTGAGCGAGCTGGGCTTGTTCAGCCTGAAGAAGAGAAGGCTGCGAGGGGACCTTATAAATGCTTACAAATATCTGAAGGGTGGGTGTCAGGAGGATGGTGCCAAACTCTTTTCAGTAGTGCCCAGCGACAGGACAAGGGGCAATGGGCACAAAGTGAAGCACAGGAAGTTCCGTCTGAACATGAGAAAGAACTTCTTCCCTCTGAGGGTGATGGAGCACTGGAACAGGCTGCCCAGGGATGTTGTGGAGTCTCCTTCTCTGGAGATATTCAAGACCTGCCTGGACAAGGTCCTCTGCGGTCTGCTGTAGGTGACCCTGCTTCTGCGGGAGGGTTGGACTAGATGACCCACAGAGGTCCCTTCCAACCCCTACCATTCTGTGATTCTGTCTAAACTGAAAAACTAGTTTCCCATACAGCAAAAATAAACACTCCATGGATATCTGACTAGAAAATATACCGTGGCACAGCACTGTTTTGTAGGCCATTGTGACTCCCTTCATGCCCTTAACAAATCCATAAATTGACTATTTAACTGTAACCAAGATAGCATGAAGTTAAATTTTTGATCTAAGAGTCCAACTTCCCTTCAAAACTGAGCAGATTAAGCACCATCCACTGGTGTCCTTTCTGACAGCTCCATACTTGAGTGTATCATATTGACTAAACATCACAGACTAGACAAATTCTTAGCTTTTGAAATAACTTCAACTCAGTTTTTAAGCTCTCTGACATAGTCAAAACCCTGCTAACATGGTTTACAGTTGAATTAAACATAAAAACATCATCATTAAAATAACTATCATCAGGTTAAGACCTCATGCCACATACACTTTCTAAAGGCAGCCTAAGATATAAACTCTTTGGCCTGTGGTGCCCACTCAATACAGAAACATAACCATGTACACTGTAATTATGCAGCATGTACGAGTTGCAGGCTTTCAATATTTTATAAAATATTCCCTTTCCTCAGCTTGACTCCCTTTTTACCATATTCACAATTATTCATGCACTTTATCTGTTGATGTTTTATTTTAAATGTAAAGCTCTAGTAATTTTTTCTGGGCTGTTTCTGGAAGTAACATTACAAGAGAGATCAGCATAAAGTGTTTTGATTTTGAGAGTATGGTATAGCCAATAAAATCAATGTATCCAGTGAGAGTGCTAACACAATACAGTTTACAAGAAATGCTTTTGTACTTTTCAAGAAAAAATTAAGAACTTCCTTAAACATATCTTCTTCCAATGTTTTATCAAAATATGAATGGACGATATTATATTCCTCTAGATTCATGCCTCACAAGCCACCTGGTATATGATTAAGGCATCTGATAGTATAAACCTGATAATTCAGATACAGTTTCAGTAACCTGGAATCCTCTTTAAAAGACTTCATTTGCCTTATATATACTTCAAATTCCTCTCAGGGAGAAAAACTCCTCAAACAAAAAGCAAGAACCTTGAATACACACTTACTGTCCCAAGCTATCTTTTCAATGATATCTCAACAATACCTTGGCTTATGTCCTATGCATATGGTGAAAACATGGTTTTGCTCCAGTTATGCTTTGTCAAAATGTCCAGTTCTTTGTATATCATTATTAAGGAGGAATGACCAGACTTAGAAATAAATTGCTGCTTCTTTCCTCATACCTCAAATCTCTGCCCATTTTCAATAGGTAAAGTGGAACATCCTGGAACACTCATGTATATTATCAGCTGGAAAATTCTGTCACGATAATAAAATACTAACTTCTTGCATGCATTTTTCATCAAAGCTTTTTACAGGTGGTGTCATCATTCCCACTTCCTCTAAGAGAAGAGCTAAGATGTGGATATGATAAAGATGACATGCTTACAGGTCTACATCAATGTACACTAGCTGAGAATCTCAGATACCCTTCAACTTTTCTCACTAAAAGCATAAGTGGGAATCATCAAATGAGAATGAGTGCTAAGACAGTCTCCACATATACAGGATTTGAGCCAAGTATCACAAAAGAAATGGCTGAAATCAGGGAAGCCTCACTTGGAGAAAGCAAAGACTGGAAGAGAAAACACCTTCCATTGGGCTATTTATGAGTGTTGAAGACGAGGACCAGTTCTGATCTATCCTCAGTGTGAAGACAACAGATGACAGCTTACTACAACTCCCTCAAAAACAGTCAGATATTTTCTGCCCTCTCCAGCAGTGTCCAGCTCTTTGGATGCACTATCTAAAATCTGTCTTTTATAGCAGATGACATTTTGCAGATCTCTTCAGATTTCCACAGCTGAACCTAAGAATCAAGTCTTTCAGCATGAGCATCGCCACAGAAAAGTTTAAGGACCGCACGCAGTGGGGCACTATTTTAGTGTGCTGCATTTTTGTATTCTTGCCTGTGCTTTGGAAGACTTAGAAAGTACCTGAAAAATTATCCTTAATCTGCTTCCTTCCTGATGAAACCAAGCAGTATTACATCGTCTTTCCCCACTCCTTAACACACAAATTCCCCTTCAAGTTCTTTCAATGGCTTCCCTTTCACCTTCTGTATCGTATTCTACTATTTCATCTCTACTTCAAGGTACTGCACTCTACCAGTCCTTCCTGTGTGTCAGCCCTCCTTTCCTCATAGTAAACCTCCCGCTGGCTCTGCTCTTCTCTCACCGCTCTTCCTAATGCTTCTTCACAACCTTCTCTCATGATTTTTCTTAAATGCTGCCACTTTTACGCAGAAAATCTGTTCCAGCTCTTGAGCACCAACTACTCTTTTCCACTGAATTATTTCTATAAAAAAGTTCTCTTCAAAGCTTAGGAAAAAAGTATTAAATGTATACTGCAGAAAGATACTTGGGGGTTTTGGTCTGTTTGTGAAAGGTGGGCTTGATACACAGATTAAAACAATTATGGAACTACTGAACTTGTAAAATATGCTGCAAAAGAAAAGCAAAGAATAAACATCAAGATTATACTTCAGGAAAAAGTAACCAATAATGGAGGGTACTGCACTACTAATATGCAGATTAAGGTAAAGTAATCCATGTTGGGACAAACAGTGATTGCTCCATGTATAAAATGGCATTTGCTCTGAGCTAGTCATTACCACTCAAACATGATAGTGCCATGAAAATATCAGGTCAGTGCTTAGTAAGAGAAAGATCATTCAAATTTAAGAAGTAATGAAGAATGGAACTGAAAACATTTATTCTTTCACTGTGCAAACCCATGCTTCTCCTATGCCTTGTAAGCTGTGTTTACTGATAAGCTCTCCACCTGGAAAAAATGTCTTAGAACTAGAATAAATGAGAAGGGCAATGAGGATGAATGGTTTCTATATAAGCAATGCCTCAGCTAAGACTTTTCATCCTGAAAAAGAGACAGCTTAGGGAAAAAATGATGGGGGTCCACAAAACCATGATCAACCATGAGATGCAGAGAGATGGATTGCTCATTGCCTTTTTCAATACAGGAAATATAGGCCATCAAAGGAAGCTAGCTGATCCCAGTTCAAAACAAAAAGCAGTTCTTCATTCATATGTAGCAGAATTACGTAAATCCTTGCCAAAAGACATGGCAGAAGGAAAGTTTTACTGGGTTCAAGGGCACACTTAAGTACTTGGAAAAGATCTGGAGAGTATTAGTAAATAGACAAGATGCAGTGGTCTCAAACTCCCTGAGCCAGAAGAGTTAGAAACCAGAATAATACTCCGTGGATAGATTTTATACATTTGCCTTGTGCATATGGTATAATCTTCCCTTGACATCCAATTTTGGCCACTATTGGAAAAAGAGTAATGCTAGACAAGCTCTCCGCCTGAACTACTGCAGCTGCTCTTATGAAATGATTTCTGAACATTATAACAAAAGAACTCAGGACACACTTCATGTTTCTGAGCAACATTCTGAGCAACATCACAAAGGGAAAAAGGATGACGCTTCATTGGATTATTCTATGGTACAAGGGCAACTAAGATTTTAATAGCAGGGGACAAACTCAGAAGAAGCCAGTTTTGAGAGAAGCTCAGAGGTACAAGACTGCTTATCTAAACTGTTCCTGTATGTTAGATCCAATTTGGGTTCAAGGCTGACTGGCACTCTCTCAATTTTATGATGGATTATGCCTGGGTTTATTCAGAAACACACTGAATCTAGGGGAACAATCCCCTGGCTCTGAGGGGAAGCTGAAGGGCTGTGAGGGAGGCTCTGAGTCTCCATGTACCCTGTGTCCTCAAACATATCCAGGTGACTGCAGTGCCTTGGCCAGTAAACAAAGACAGGTTGTCATCAACAGCCATCTCACTTGTCAGTGCTCTGGTCACCACTTAAGTGAACAAGCACCATCTCCTTTCTTGTCGCATACATCAGCAGAGCACCTTGTCAGAGATTAATACAGAATAATCCACCAACAAATTATAGCCAGAGAATCTGGAACAAATTTCAAAGGATGATGAGACTTTGGCTAGTGTACAGCACTCACAACACTTGGAACATCTCCTGTGTCAATGATTAACACTTCGCTGAGCATTCTGAATACATACAGTATTTCACAGGCAATAGCTGCCCTTAATGAGAGCAAAAGATAAGTTAGCTTTTCAAATCCTAGTGGAGAAAAAAAATGGGCTGAGAAGCTTTCATCCATGACAATATCTTGAGTTAACACATTGTTTCTTCAGAAGCAGGACTTCCTACAACAATCCCTTGTGAAAGGTTTCAAAATACCACTAATAGCCAACTTTTGTATTCCTTCTTGAAAAACTACTGATACTTAGAAAAGTCTAGGAGTGTGCGTGTTGCTGTGGGAAGATGAACACATCCAGGCCTTCACTCCAATGAGTTTGGAGATCATCCCTGTAACACTAAAGGAGGTGCTAACTGGAAGCTGTTCAAACATGACACATTGCAGCAATCTCTGAATGTCTTGCAGAACACACATGTGAGGCTCTTTCCCAGACTTGTGCAAAGCATCCCAGAGACCCTTATTACTTGTACAAGGAGTGTATAACTGCTAGAATGAGGTGCTAGATATGAATGGCATTGTTTTAACTATGAGCAATCCCTCCTCAGATACAACATGCCATTTAGATCGACTTTGCTGAATAAAGCCTGTGACATCCTCTCTGGAGCACGTAAAGAGCTGAGTCACATTTCAGCTGTAGTAGAGTTAATGCCAGAGGAGGAACAAGTGGATGTAAACAATGGCTGAAATACGCAGACCATTTCTAAAGTACAGCAGAAACAGAACATGTAACAGCTAAACATACTGTGATATTCAAAACAAGGCACTGCTTACTGTTAGTATCTTACATTGATATAGAACTTCTCACCCTGACAAAGCCCTGTATCCTCAGGTGGGTTTTCATGCTTAAACCTGGAAAAATCTGAGGCAGATGGAAGTAATCCACCAAAGGTGAGGGGGAAAAAAAACATGTTAAGGCTCAAATCAATGCAGTAAAAGCTAGTACTTCGAGAAGGTACTACAACACCATCGTGGTCCCTGTAGAACAAGTTACAGATTTCTGACAATATTCTGCTTCAGAAAAAGAGAAAGAGAAGGGAAACCCACACTGAGGATAAACCAGGCACTGATAAACCCTATTGTTATAAACATTCATGTGTCCAAGTAAATAATTTACTGTATTCGACTGAAAAGCAAGCTAAAAGCAGGTACATTGCAGATCTGAAAGCCAAGACTCCTTAAGATTGTAAGCTCTTCCTCCTGTACATATAGACAAGGAGATTTCCTCTGGCATCCCACACACTGTCTTATTCCCCACTCCGGCCTGTACCTAGCCACTCATCTTTGTTTGTTGTGCTTGGCCGAGGCACATCTTCCATCCACTGACCTCCCTTCAGTCCAGATACACAGGCTTTCTTGCTGCCCTGACTTTAGATCCAGTTAAGAGCATAGTAAGGTGCCATTAAAAGTTAGAAAAATATAGCAGTAAGAGAAATAGAAAGAGCACCCTGTTTCCTTAAAAAAAATGTAAAAAAAAAAAAAAAGAATCTTCCTTTCTTCTCTTGACATTCAGAAGAAAACAAGAACATTAAGTATTTACTCAACTAGTCACTCCTGCTTAGGTCTTCTCACGGCTACAATACCCACCCCAAATGGCCTCCTCCTCCCTGAATCACAACAGGATAGAGTCACCCTGTGGTACCCCCCTTTGTAGACTGGCGGGTGAATCAATTAACTCCCCACAGCTGGCTACCCTGAAATTCCCTGCACTCACTTCAGACAGCTGTGGCCCTTCCTCTAGCAAAAGGGAGATGATTAACTCCTTCCCGACCATCTCCCGGGCATTGGTTTTATAACACATTTCATACACCATAATCACCAATCAAGCACTCAAAGCCCTTAAAGCTTGAATAAAATGAAAACTGAAAAAATACCCAATCTGCTATGTTACGTCTGATTTTTTTTTTTACAGCAGAGATCTAGTCTATTAATTTCCATTAAGAAACTAAATTTGATAAATAGATAACATTATAAAAAGAAAATGTAATTAGCGTGTAGCCTTGGTAGATGTAAACTTACTGGTACCCAGGAGTAATGGCAGTTTATGTGAAAACTAGAATCTTACCATAATTATGAAAATGAGTGTATAATTTATGCACAGAAGATGGAAAATATGCAAGGTGTGTAGAGGGTATGATTATATTGCATTTTCTTTTTTCTATCGATAGATGATAAATCTTTAGAATATGTTGAAACCTTGCATTAGTCTGCATGATTTTTGGATGGCCATGATTTCTGATAAAGTTTTTTTTTCTTTTGTTTTTAATTAAACTCCATTTTACAACAGCAGCCCTTCCCCTGCTTTATTATGCCAAAGAAACATATGGAAATATAAACTCTGAGATGTTACTGATTTATTTTGATGTTGAAGCATTTTGCTCTTGTGTAAACATTTCTTGTGACATGAATATGGATAGTTTCAAATCTTGGAAGAGTTCATTACTAAAGGTAGCATATGTTTTTGACTCCTGAACCATGAGGGAAATGAGAACACCCAGCTTGCCAAACAGTAAATTGTAAACAGTTGGTACACCCCTAAGCAAAAGACTGAAATAATTACTGTATCTGTGTTTTAGAGTAGCCAGCTCATTTTTATGTCTCATTTTTGTTTGTTTTTTTCATTTTGCTGATTTAATGTTTTTCTGCGAGGTTTGTAGATGCAGTCTAAATATATACTTTGGGCCTGCAGCATCATGATTCTAAGTGTGCAGATGTCAGTGTGGATTCATGGATTCCCAGATACCCTACAACAATGTATAAAAGCCTGTGCTATGAAAAAGGCAGTCAGCTGTTTTGCTTCCAGACCTACTCATAAAATACACATTTTTTTTCACCTGGACTCCATCTTGCAAGGTTCAAGGCTTCTCCGGCCCATCAAGGAGTGGTGAATACTTTCACCACTTTGAATATCACTAGAAAATGAGGCCAGTACCTATTCTAGCATACTCTACACAGAATATGGCCAGAGCTGAATTACATGAACTGTTATTTTATGCATCATCTGTAAATTCTTACTGCAATTTTCCAAGCACCCCGGCATCCTTGTGCCCCTGCCTCTCACGGAGCTTCCCATTCAAATGGTTCAGCTCGTGCTAGAATTGTTGCTCGCTGTTGTGGCAGCAAGGTCCAAGGCTGTGCTCTGCTGTGCCTGGGGACACCTGCACACACACAAACACTGCCTTGGAGAGTGTCCCCTTCATTTATGAGACAGCAGTAAGCTGGGAGCTCGGACAGACAAGTCGTGATTCAGAGATACATAGACATTACAGAATTTAACTATCCTCTGCCTTTCTCCTCCTTGCAGACACTTTTTATTGCTCCTGTTGAAAATCAGGCACCCAGCCTTGCTTGCCTTCACGGCAGGGGAGTGTGAGGAAGGAGCTGGGTGGTGAGTTGCACACTCCAGTCTGGAGTGCGGAGGCTAATGGATGGGATTTGGTTATATTCACTATCTGTCCTGATGCCTGCTTGGACTCTTGCCCATAAATGCTCTTTTGTGGCCAGGTTACTATGCTTGATTTTCCTTCTCCCCTACAATCCCCCAAAAAATGATAAAGGCATTTCACAGAGTATCTGGTAGTTTACTGGTTTGGACACTTACTTGGGATTCGTGGCCAAATTATCCCTATATACCTAGTTTGGATTAGGGACTTCAGCCTGCATATTAACCATACCAGGCAGATTCGCTAACCAGCAGATGTTCCAGGTAACCTCCACTTCTCTGCCTCCACGTTTCCTAAAGCTCTGTCTTACACACTCTCTGAATACAGCCACAGCCTTGGACCCCAGGATCTCACGGCAGTGGGGCACGAAATTTAAAACTCCCACTTCAGGGCTTCCAGGCCCCAAAACATAGGTGAATTTTTCCAGATTTTTCCACATGGACAGGAGAAATGTTTGTGCCCTTCGCAATAGGTAATACCTAAGTATTGGGATGGAGCTGAAATGATGGATGTAGATGAAGCACAGACAGAGCTTTAAAAGTAGGAGAGAAAGCTACCCAGTCACTCAGCTGCAACCTTATCACAGGATTGCTTACGAGTTGTACCCAGCACTCCTGATAAACCTGTCCTGGACATCAGTATTTAAAGAAGATCTTAGGTGCTTAACTATCCTTGGGAATCTGGGTCAAGAGATTTACCTAGTCCATGAAGCAGGTTGACAGCATAGCCAGGATTAGGAACTCTGGGTCCTGAGTCACAGGCTATTGCTCTCTTCAGTGCATGACATTACCTCTGTAGCACACAAACCAAGCGTACCACATTCACAGCAAATGTTGGCTACAGACAGGACTTCTATTTGAGGACCCACTACACTGTACGTAATACCATAAGCATATATGCGTGCATGGAGTTAAAAGGAACAAAAACTCTTCCAAAAGTGAGACATTTCCTTACACATACACCTCTCCTGGGAGAGAGGAACAGCATGCTGCAGATGTGATTGACATTGTTTAACATATTAAAGGACTGTCTTGCCAGACATTATGGTAAGGAGCGTAATATGAGAACAGAGACAGAGGCCACACAGCCTGGCCTCCATCTCCCCATCAGTACCACCACTTTGCTTGGTCCTCAAGAACTCATAGATTCAGGCATCTTCCTATCACAGGCATCCACTGAGTACTCCTCTTGGCATGCAGCTGGTGGATTTACCCAGCTTTGTGTTCTGACGCAAATATCAAGAAGAAGCTGTTCCCAGGAGCAAGCAAAGACTTATTCACGTGCAGCACAGGGATAATCACAATACTTTTTCTTAAAATTAGGCTTGATAGTTCAACACCTGGGCCTGGTTTCACATTAAGCACTTTTGAAGAAAATCAAATGGGCTCTAACATTCAAATTTGTAGCAGTATACTAACTCAGGCATGTATCATAAACCTTTCACACAGCTCTAGAAAGAACTCCTTTTGTCCTTACAAGAGTCATATATTTGGCAAATTCATCTCTTGTGTAACGTTATTGTCTTCCAGTGTACTTACATGAAGGATGAATTAATCCTATTACCAAATGATTTTTTACAAACAAATAATTGAGGCTCACTGAATGAGAAATAAATAGACTGCTATTTAAAAGCCAAACCGAGACAAAAACTGCTTCCCATATTAACTCCTTTAAGTCTCTGGGACAAAAACTGTCAAAGGTCAGGAAATATAACACAACCCTGAGCTGCAACGTTGCATGTTCTTTCAGTAGAAGGAAGAACTCAAGTCCTAGTGAAGGACAAGGAATTAATCAAGAAGCAAGAAGTTCATTCTTCTGGCTTAGAAAGAGTAGAACCTAGCTTCTTTTTTCTGCATTTGTTCCATGCAGTTATCAACCAGAATTTACTTCGGCTTTCATTGAAGAGTCATTGTGCAGACTTATTCAGAGTATGGACGGAGCAGTAGCACAGAGATGACTGACCTATTTCTCTCTCTCTCATCCCCACATTTAACAGACTCCATTAAATGTGGCCCACCATGAGTTTTTAGGTGAAGTAAAATGTAAAGTAGAAGAGGGAAGAAACTTTTTAGTGGAAATAAGATGGGTGTAAAAGGCCACGAAGTGTAGAGTAGCAAGTTTGGAAAGTCCTCAGAAAAGATCCAACATGCTTGTGAATTATGTTATCTTAGTACAGCAGGTTTTATGATACTAGGTAGCATTTGGGTGACAGGCTAAAATCTACTCTGAATGAGACCAGCACAAGTGTAGCTTAAGGAGTGACCTAAAGAGAGAGTGCTCTTCCCTGAATGCTTGGTGACGTTATTTCCTTGGTCATACAGCCTTCATTCTGCTTTAGCTCTTCTGCTCTAGCTGCTCTTCTTGAAAATTTCAGTATCACCCACAGCGTATTTTAAGATCTTGCAGCAGAGAGCCATTTCATTTGGTTCATCTTACTTGCCAAATATGTGGTACAGATTACATTGCTATTTAGTATTTCACAAGGATGTAGCACACGTGGCTGGCAGGGTCCTGTGCAAGCACTGGCAGATGGGGCAGGACTGGTCTTCTCTGAGTACTCCAGCAGGAGAGGGGGAGAAAATAACCTCAAAGGAGAACTACAGAAAAGCAGATCATTACTCCCCATTTGTTCCTCATTTGCTCCTCCTGACAAGAGGAACAAAACTTCTCCCTGTCTCAGATATGCCCCTCCCCAGCTTCACCCTTCTGGGTTCAGCCAACACCAACCAACCTGTGGGGCACCTCCCTCACAAAGCTTCTCTATGGGAGCATTTTCTTTCTCTTTGGAGTATGCATTGTGGAGAAAGCTGGTAAAAGCTGGCATAACACAAGGCTACATCTGGCTCAGTGTTTCTGGTATGCTTTTCCTCCAGTCACCACAAAAGTTATCTATCCAGCTCCCTTGTTTCTGTCTTGAAGGAAGTATTCATCTTCATTAAAACTGTTAATTCTATCTTCATTCTCACTATGTCTACTGTAAATATCTCAGCTCTGCTTGTCCTCCCCTCTGTCCTCTGACGGCTTGGTCACAGCCACTTCCTACTACTTGTGGTTTGCTGCAAAATAATTTACCAATCAACTTTAAAAAACACTTGAGCATTTGTATCTCACCAGAGAAGATCAACAGGTCTGTGGCTATATCCTGCTTTTATTGACCTGTATTGAACTACTCCACAGTCCCTTCAAGCCTTTTGTCTCAGAAGTCTCTTGTATCCAGACCCTCATGCCTCATCATCTAGCCTTCTGTTTTCCGTTTTACAAGTAAGAAAGTCCAGAGAGACAAAAAGCACCCAGACAGCTGTACCCAGGTTTTCAAATCCTTGGTTGATTGACTATAAACTAAGTCACTCTTCTTTCCTTTGTGATTTCCTACACCACACGGCTGATCTTCCCCTTTTTTTCTACTTCTGCCTGATCTCCCTCTCCCGGATATATTTTATTTCTTAGATCTCATCTGAAAACTTTCCAATTCCCTTTCCCTTTTTTTTGTTGTTACCCAATTCATTTCCTTTCCATTCTTTTCCCTTCCCTTTCCCCTTCTTCTCTGGCCCCTAAACTTGATCTAGGTTTCAAAAATAATTCTGCTGCTATTTCTTCTTTATTTCTGATTTTCTTGTGTTCATGGGACTCCATCCTCAGAGACTGTTGTTCATTTTTGTCTCCTTGAAAGTCACTGTGGTAATCTGCGTAAAACATTCCTTCTTTTCTTTATCTCTCTCTGCAAACCATTTTTGCACCACTTTTTATGGAGGATGCTTTTATAAAAATAAACTAGATTCTGATTGTATGGAAAACAGACTATAGCAAGCAAGCTCTGAGGACACTGGAAGCATTATAAGCAGCAGTATTTATTCTTTAGCCACTCTTATTTAAAATAAAAAATACACAGACATAACACACTTGAAAATTTTGGTACACAAAATATAATTTGTGTATCCTCATAATAGTTACCATAAATTCAATTTTGTACTAGGTAGTCTATTTTGGGTAACCACTCAAAGCAAGTCCTTAAATAAAGAAAGTTCCAGAGAGCGAGAGAGAGAGAGACACTTATCTGTAGGTAAGATCCATGTCTATACTTTCAGAGAATGCAGTGGTTTTCCTCATCTTCATTTTAACGTCCATCTCGTGCCTCATTATATCTTGTCTTGAATATATAACCTTTCAGGTATAGGTACTCTTTTGCTTCAGTGTCACCAACAGGAGAAGAAAAGAGTACTTAAATCTGTTACAGCTGCATACGCTTCCCCCCAAACCGAATGCACTGTAGATGTGCGAGCCTTCACTTTTAAATATTTTCAGCTGCTTATGATGTACACATGTGGCAAGTTAGCAAAGCGTTAGCTTGCAATGCTTCCAGCCAGTCATATATCTTTTTTCTCCATGTGTTGTTGTCTTCTATCTTATGTACATCAATATAATCTTTACTACCTATCACTACTTTTTATAATGCATCTAATATAAATCTACCTGAATGTTTGCATAATAGGCAAAAAGATGTGTCTTAATATGGAGAGTTAGACAATTAAATGAAGAAATGCATTTTACAATATTTCATCAGTCTCCAATGTAAAAAGATATATGGGCTCAATTTGGTTTTGGAAGAAATGGGGGATTTTAGTTTCTCATCATGGATTTCAATATTTCAGAAGTAAGACAGTACTGTCAGCTCCCGCACTCAAAAAATGTTCACATTAGTGTCCTCTGGACCATAAAAGATACTCACCCTGGCTGCAGCACCTCAGACGAGGGAGGGTGATGAACTTCTGGGGGAACAGGACTTCTCCACCATTTGGACCAACCTTGCGTCATGCTCCTCTCTGCAGTCCACAGGTCAGGTCTGCCACTGTGCAGCGTCACTTGGAGCCACCATCATGCCTGCTCTGTACCTTTTCATATCACTGTGCACCAATGCAACACCCAGACAAAACAGAGCTTGTCCTGAGCAGAGACTGGTAGCCTTGACTCCAGAAATGCAAATATCCACAGAGGTCATTCACGTTGCTCTCATTGCCATCCGCACGGCGGCAGCGACCCAACCTTTCTGCTCTACAATGCCTACAGCAACGCTGTGGTTTCACATGATGGCTAAAGGCTATGAACAAGGAAGAATAAGGACAGAAATTCACTTTTTTTTGATCTAGCACAGCAGTTGATTAAGGCAGACAGGTCCCTGCCACATAAAACTTCTACAGTTCCTATAGCAGAACTGAATCCCCCATGTTTTTCCTGATGCTCTCGTTAGGTCTAATAAGAAATAATCTTTATATAAACCTGGTCTCAATAATTTATGGCACTTCAACTTAGAAAAAGCTTAATTCACCAGCTTCCCCCACATGGAAAGATCCCTGAGAAACGATCACAGCAGTCTGGTGGCTGTGCAGGCAGTGAATGACTGGGGACTTTCACTTGGGGGCCAGTCTGCTCGCTCAGAGCTGATGACATGGATGCATTGGCCTGCCCTATTGCTTCATGCCTATTAACACTCACAGAACTGATCGTGTTTCCTGTCACAGCTCAGCTGTTATCAAGTTCTGCTCTTCATATGTGGACCACAGTGAATTTGAACCAACTCCAGCAAAACATGAAGAGAGATATTCTGGATTCCCATATGTGATGGAATACAATTTGACCTGTGTGGCCCACAGCTCTTACTCCTTCGTCATGAAAATCCCTTGCAAAAGTCAATGTGTAAAGCTGTAGGTAGACTCGTGAAGATTTTGCCCCTGTTAGTATACCACTACATAAATCACACACTGTCTTCAAATAACTGAAGTACAAGGTGTCCTACCACTTGTATTGATTTGTATATGACCATAGCCAGAAGAAAAACACAGCTCCCTGTAAGAAGACCCCAGGTTGGCCAGAGCTTTGAGGTTGCATTTTCTAGACATATTTCTTACAGTAAGGTCTCCAAATAAGATGATAATTTTTAAATGTGAAAGTCATATCTTACTACAATTTAAATTAGAACATTTAAATTTTCCAACAAAGAAACATGTAAATAAAACAAGCACTATCATAGATGCCCACAGCATTGAGATTATTACATCCAAATTTTGGCTTCTAAACAAAATTGCTTGGTTTTTCACAGGCAGTGATCAGCAGAGAAATGTAAGTATTTGGTACATATCAATGCATAATTAGGAAATCTAATGTCAGTTTAGGCCTAAATTTTAATCCTAAACATTTGAATATTTTAGTCAGCATGTGTGACTGTACTAGCTGTGCATGTAAGGTTTTGCTCCCGTGCATCGAGATACATGTCTTCAACAATTCTGCAAAAATGTAAATTCAGCCTGGTCTCCCCAGTGGGTTACCATGTTTCTCTCTTAATAACTAACAGTTTTAAGTCTTACCCATAAGTTTTCTGTCAGTCTTCAGCTTTCTAGGATTACCTATGTACCACGTCTTGAATGACAGAAATATCATGATCTCATAATCTATACATTGTTGAGTCACTACATATTGTGCCCATGTGAAGCACCTTAAAAACTGATATTTGTGTGTTAAATCAAAGCAGATCTGTCTTGTGCCTTTCTCCAGATGTAGAGATCTGAAGGGAGATGGCAGTATTAGTGCAGCTGTATGGCAAAACAACAAGGCTGCTGGGCAGAGAAAGTCACAATTGTACCTCAAAGGCACAGCTCACTGCCGGCTTTCTCTGCCTCCAAGGACATCGGTGCTGTGACCATTCATTATGGACTTTCCATGGCCTGTTTCTTAGTTACTGCTGGTTCTTATAACAGCTTCTACAGATTCAGTAAAATCCTAAAAGCAGCACAGATGGTGTTGAGACAAAATTTACCATTTTTGCTGTTAATTCCGTCAACATTTTGTTGTTGACGTCAAAGTGAAAAAGGTGTAGTCATAAATGTGAAATTCATATGCATTTCAGAACTTGTGTAAGAGCACTGCTCTGTGTTGAAAAGTCACAAGCATGCTCTCTCTCTTACCCATTATGGCTCTTAACTAAATATCTCCATTCATTTCCAGAAGGACCTTAGTTCTGTAATGTACAATGATAGGTGATGTTCAATGTCAAACAATGCCATTGGCCATAGCTGAAGAGGCGATGTAAACATTACTATTGTTTAGACAATAAGAAAAAAGATTGCTACGGAGGTATCTAAATTTGATCCAGACATATATCATATGCTATCAACATTCATGGTAAACTTAGGCCAATATTTTCGAAAGTGATTAGTGCTTATGAGTGGTTTTGTATCAACTGAGGCCTCAAAAAGTGCCTGCTCCCAACTCTCTTAAATGTATCTTAGCTTTGTCACCCCAGAACTGCAGGATCCCCCTTTGCAACCTTGGGAAAAGTGCCATGATTCCAAACCTGTTCTGACTTCCTGAATCATAACCACTCTTCTCAGCACCATAAGCACCAACGCCATCACTTTTGGCACATAGAGTATAGACTGTTGTGAAGAGAGACCTGATTCACACAGCTTCGTCTCTGCCCCACATCTGACTGACTAAAACCCTTTTGAAGAGCAGGAGATCGGTCAATCTATATGTAGTGAGTAATTACATCAAAACTTTAATATATATTTTCAAAAGCCATCAATACAATTTTTGAAGCATTTGGATTTCACATGTCTTCACATATATTTGCAGAACCTGTAATGATTGAAACAGAATTATTAATATAACTCCCAAATTACAATGGGCCAGTCCAGCACTATTTGCAATTGAATTCTTCTTTCCTGCAAAAATCTTTACACCTGATACCATTAGAAATAATTACTACTTTTCTAAGCTACAGTCAGGATCAAGGTTTCATTGTGCGAAGTGCTGAGTATTCAGAAGAGACAGTCCCTGCTCCAAGGAGGCAGCTAGTTTAAGAGACAGAAAAACAGAATCCAGATGGGGAAATGTGATATAACATACAGGCACGGTGGTTAAGGTGATGATAGCTTCACATCTTAGCCAAGAGCCTGCAAACTGCACAGAACTGGTTGATATCCACACCCATACAGTATACCCATTGATTCCAGTGAGGCTCTGACAGGCAGATAGAGCTTCCTTGAAAGCACTAATGCCAAAACAGGGGTGCATTAATTCCTTGTCTAAGGCTTTTTCTCCTTCTGTTTTATGAATTCTATTCGGAGTTTCATTACTTTTTACTACTTTCATTTTTACCCTCTGCCTATACTTGTAATCAGCCTAGGTTGCTTCTGTTTTCATATATAATTTAAAATGTCTGATTATTATTGATTAAAAAGTAAACTAGCTTTTTTCAATTTTAATTTTCAAACTTTTCTTTCACTCTTTCAGTTAATCCCTTTTCAGCTAGTTATACCTTTTGCAGTCTTCTGCTGTTGAATTCCATCCCTTCCTCCTCCTCCCCAAATCTCAGACTTACTTTAAACTTTTAGTTCTTGTTCCCTCCCCCTCACCAAATTCTCAGAGAATCAAATTACTGCTTCTACAGTCAACACAATGTCTTGATCATCACTACGTTGTCTAATTTAATCCTTACTAAACCATTCGGAGATATGAATTCCAAAATCAAGTACTATATGAAAAATAGTGTGAAAATAAACTATCTAGTAATGATTAAAACTCCTGCTGACTGCCTGGCTTTAAGTGAAATGATGGCAATCACATGTTCAAAGCATGCCAACTGAAGTGTGGCTACCATACTTAGCAGTTCAGTTTCTTATGTGACAGTAGTATGAAGTACAGCAACGAACATTTCTATGGCTGTGCAGTCTTATGTGATGCTTAACGAGAAAGCTGTGTCAGAACTTAGAGTGAAGAAGGATCTTTAACAGAATGACAGATAAGCTCAGGAATGTGAGAGGACAAGGTCTTTTGGGGGAAAAAAAAGCAAGCTCTTTGCTTCTATAAGAAAGTTTGTTATTGAGCAAGACTAGTTAAACTAGACTATTCCAGGGTTGTTGTGTATCAGCCCTAGTCTGGAAGAGTTAGACACTTTTTCACAGATGGGTTAATAAAATAGAAACTGAAGAAATTAAATGACTGTGTGTTTAAAATATGAACACATCTGTATCAGTTTGATCACAGATACCTCAAAGAGAAAAGTTAACATTTTGGATGTCTGTGGCATTATCTTAGGTTCTCTGTATGAATGTTGCTGTAACCCTGCTTACACCATTCCAGGAGCTTGGGTGGTGCAGACTGGAGGATGATTCATGGCAGCTGTCTCCTATGTTCCATGTCACTCCTCCTCCACAGCTAAATAGCTGTCTGAGGTGCAGGACTTGGGATTGAGGTCCTTTGCTTTCCTCTGTTTTTAAAATGGCACTTCTGCAGTGAGAAGTGTTTATGGCAATAAAGACTACATAAGAGATGCAGCTTGTTCTTGGAAAGGGAGATAAGTTTTGAGATGCTTCCAGTAGAAACTCATAGGAAACTTGACTTTTTAGTTGCTGTATCTCTGTCAGACAGGAGCTGTAATTTTGGTGGTATTATAAGGGCAAACATTCCCACTGTAAAAAATGTCTTTTTGTCAGCTTAGTTTTCAACTTGGGGAACTAGTGTTTCTGTTTGTGTGCTGATGAAAGGACTTTTTTGCAGGTATACAGTGAATCTGCCTGGGGAAGGTCTGCTAATAAAGCTACTCCAACAAACATTGTACAAGTAGGCAAAGCCTTGAGCTCACTCACAAGAAATTTCTGCCTTCTGCAGAGAGAAGTTTCTTCTGCTAGTAGATACTTCTGTTGCTCTTCAGCAGTCACCGTGGGTACAACTTTCATCCCAGAGATTAAAATGACCGTAACTGAACTCTGCTTTTGGACTGATGACAAAAGATCTGACAAGCGAGTGGATTTCAAAGCTCCTATAGTATAGTCAGGAATCAAGAAGTAGAAACAAAGCCTCGTGTAACACATGTGATTGCAAGGTGTTTCCATATTGACACTGAAGTACTGTATGCCTGGGCTGGGTGTTGCCCCTGTACAAATAGAGCCTATTCCTGTGTATATGCTAAGCCTCAGAAGCTGCCATTTTTGAACAGAGAGGCCCACTGAAATTCTCCAGGAGCCACTTTTCCAGCGGTGGACCATGCAATGAACTGCAGGATCACAGCCCACAGAGACCAGGAGGAATCTGTATTTATACAATGCATTTTGTAGCTGCTACCAGGTAATTCAGTTATAACCTGTTTGTAAAATAAGTACCAATATCATGGTACAGACAGGAAAACAAGGGGAAAGTGGCATAAGAAATATTTGCTATACACCGTATTCAAAGATTATTCAAACCTCCTACAATTTGAGTTTATGTTGTTGGTATAATTACTCATTCTCGACCATTGGCCTACAGCATATTTTAAAACAAAATTTGTAGCTTCCGTATTAGAGGACTACATCTTGCTTATGGGTTGGGAAAGACACAATATCTACCTGATCGCCTCTAATGTGCAACTTTCTGAGCCAATGCTCTTGTTGCTAGCATAATTCTTGGTTCCACACAAACATCTTCAAGAGCAGACTAGGCTTTAGCCATGCAACTCTCATTAAAAGCAGCTGGGAGAGTAAATCCTCATGTGACTGAAATGCAGGGATACATATTTGCTGATAATATGCCTCTCAGTCTATGTGGCTAAGCGGTCTCATCTGTGATACCATGATACAGGTAACTATGATAGACTTGCTTTCATTTTACTATGGTTCATTAAGCAGTAAATCAATCACCTTTTTGGAAAGTGTCACTATCACATCGGCATATACGAGTGCTACCTCAGCTGCCCCCAGGGACACACACTACAGCCCTACTTCGCACAGTGCACATGGAGGTTATTCCTTCTCCTCAGCTTTGTAGATGGCCTTAACCATCCTGAGGCTCTTCCTACTCTCCAACGGAACAACAGGAAAAAGCAGCACAAAAATTATTGGAAATCGCTCTTTAAGCCAGAATTTTCTAACACTTTCGAAGTTTGACAAGTACATATGCCTTTGCATAATGAAGTGGAGGTTTACACTGCAATTGCACGAGTCCTTCAGCGAGTAGTACAAATGCTCAATTCTTAAAGGTATTCCGGTATTTGGATTTAGTGAAGGAGTTAGGAATCTATGTACGCTTAAAACTCTGCCCTGAATTCTAGCACACCTCCACGTGTGGGTTCATTCCTTCATTCAAAATGTTATGTAGAGCCCACATTTCTGCCAGGACAGGATATGGGACTGACTGCAAAGAGGATTATGTGTTTGAATGTTCTGAAAGCGGCATCCAAGACTTGACTTGAGTTTTGCTGAGATTATTGTACCATTATATTTTCTCAAATGTAATAATCCTACTGTTGGACGTTCATAGCATTTTCTGTGTCCTCTGTTGGCCCTTTTTCCCATGGTGTACATTTATAAACTGAGGTTATAAATAATTAACACAATTTAATTTTCAGTACTATGGAAAAAAGATATCTTGCTGTATCTTTATTAAAGTGCATTATAACAAAACGAACATGTGAGCTTTGACTGAACAGAAGGTTGAAATAACCTGTGGTATTTTCCAAAATGTCAAAAAATACATATTTGTTGGCTAGCTAGTGTTGTATAATGTAGCTATTAATTTCAATGGGATTATGCCACAAAAGAATCCTCTCAGCAATTTTAAATACATTTGCACAAAATGACCCCAGCAGTTGAAAGAATGAATCATATTTTGTTCCTACAAAATCTAGTCTGAAATTAATTTCTGTGCATAATTTATTGTACTCATCAAAATTCTGAATTTAAATATATAGCTATAAATATTTAAATATAGGTTTCCGTTTGTAATTTCCAGTGTACTATTATAAAATGACGTAAAGCCAAATATCCAAAACTATGACTGATATAATTTGAGTAGTTCCATCAAGATCAATAGTTATGCTGATTAACACCAGCTGAGGATCTGGCCCAATAAATAGCTAACTACATAATGAGCAAAATAATCCACTCTGCTATTAATTAGAAAAAGAGCTAACAAACACTTAATCCAAATGTTGGGGTTTGCAGAGGGTGTTCCAAAGCACGTAGGCAGTTGTGAGCAATTTGGGAGCAGATCAATGTGTCAAGTTGTAGAGTTCCCACATTTCTCTGTTCTTGGCTGTAAACCTTTTGCATATTTTGGGAGGAAAGGAGTCGTCTACATTTTTTGCAGATGCTGGAAATGTGCCAGATCCTCCTATTGCAAATATTTCTACACACTGCCAAATGCTCCCATTGGGCATACTCCTTGTATCCTCATAACTACTGGTTTTGCTCAGTCCATTACTCAATAAAACTAGCCACTAGTCCAGCTGGAATAATCTGGTCAGAGAAACAGAGCATCAGAAATTTAAACAGATCTAGCTGAAGAAACTGGGCTGTTAATAAATCCAGTGTGCTGGGATTTATTACATAATTTTTGCACTGAAAGAAAATATAAAGCACTGCCTCACAGGCGCAAATATGTTTTACTAAGGATCATGTAATGACATGACTTGAAATGATAACAGTATTTAAAAGTATGATGTGAGAGAAATGGTCTAGTGATAATAGCTATAAATTCCTTTTAGACCTGTATTTTCCACTCATTCGTCTATCACTGACTTCGGTGGGGCCAAGAGTTCAACCCTAATGTCCTAATGATCTGGGAAAAATGGAAAGTATCTCAGCTTTAAAAATTTTTACTTTCCACCTATAAGCAGTACTTGAGATCAAGTATATTGTCCCTGGTGAATCTGAAAAGAAGGGAATTCGTGTATGTGCTAGCTTCTACTTTCTACATGCAATTTTTCTATTTTCTTATCATTCTGTAACAATGAAAGATGCCACATTAGTGCACAGAGCCTTAATCTTAACCTGTCAGATGCATTCATTCCTTTCACTATAAAAAAATGCAGTTCACATTTTCTTTCCTTAGACCTCAAATTTACAAACACTTAAACATGTTCTTAATATTTTCATTTGGTGCAGGATGGGAAAGCAATGAACTATACTTAAGAGACATCAGTGCTCTGCAAAAATATTTTATAGCTGTTTTTCTAGACTACATTTAATTATTTTAATACTAAATTGAACTGTTTCATCTGATCTCCAATATGCCAGAGAAATCATGAAGCTGCTCTTTAGGCTTCTTTTGATCTGGTGAATATTTTCTTTTTTTTGAGAATTTCTTCGTACATCTCAATGATTTAATTGCAGCTCTTTTTCCTTTAGTCTAGCAATGAAGACAGAGCCATCCCACTTTAAAAGCAATGAAAATAGACTAGACTGATTTACAATAAAAATATTTATATTTAATATTGGTGTTTCTATAGTAGGTCACTAAAGGAATGATAAAAATGGTAGGCTGTTGTTACTGCCTTTAAAAAAGGGATTTTTATTTAAGCAAATCATGTCAGTGTCTGAAGCCTACTGGATTATCTTCTAACATATGGTAAGTATTGGTTATGTGGTGTGCTGGCTTGCATTTCATTGTTGGAAAAGCATAGAAAACTGATTTTAGTATGCCTTTGCTCTTAGCAGCAGGGTATAATCATTTTTAAAAGAAATTATGGAATCAAGCATTAGCATACTGTGTAAATTTAGGATTTATGGAAGGATGTCATATATCACACACATATATTGCTTTGGGATGCTCAGAAAATCTTCAGTACCACATGTCACTGTTTTGTAGTTGTTTAAAATGGTAACTAAGCACGTGCAAAAAGATAGCAATGCTAGGATAGTCTACTAAAAAATTACATTGTTAAGTGTTTAATAAACATACTGAAACGTTAATACATTATCCATTTTACAACCACTGAACTTTAAAGAATCTCCTTCTGCAAATGCGTCAGTTATCATTATCCCCAAGGGCGTTAGTTAAGCCCCAAGAATTCAGCACCTTGCAGCCTTGCCCTTTTTACAGGGCTTGGTTCAGGTGCCTGGAGGTGGGAGGATGCAAGTGGGTGGAGGTGGAAAAGTCTTCACATCCACAGAAAAGAAAATCAACCCCTTGTGTTCACTCACGTTCCCTCATGATGGGCAAACTCTTTTCTCCATCTGAGGGGATCAAGTGCTGTGTCAGCAGGTGACACTGGCTGTCTGGCCATGCCACGAACTGCCGATGGGCACGGGGTGAACACATGGGGTTTTTACCCATCAGAGCAAGGGGAGATGTACACTGCTCTGATACCAGCAGGTGTCTGCTGGATCTTCTGAAACCACAGCTTGCACTTTTGCCCCTGAAACAGGAAGCTGAAATTGTAGTTAAAAGATGAGAGAAAAGTATGCATTAGATACTTGCCGGTTCACTCTTAGTACTGATGCTTGCTCGACTTTAGCCTTCACTTTAGATTTCAGGGGCTTAATTAACCTGCTAATGTCAAAAGGAAAATAATCTGTTCCGAGCACTCATTCTCAAGACTCAGTGCTTTGAAACTTCATTTGAAAATTGATCTTGCCCCTATCAAAATGAATGCAAAACTCAGAGACGGGAAGAATTCTGTCCTGTGACCTTCCACTGCTGTCTCTTTTGTTCCACCAGATCTCTGTAAAGTGTCACCTCCCATTTGATCACTGCCATTTATTCCGTCCTTCTGTCTAAATAATGCTGTATGTATGTTATTCACCCACACAGTGCGAGTCAAGCCACAAAACCCCAGAATTAAGGGGATTTAAGGGTACTGAATGTTCGAGGCCTGTTCTGTTAGATTATGGCTGTATGGGGGTTTGTAGTGAAGCCACTGTGGTGGCGGGTCCTGGCAGCGGGCTACGAAGAGAGGGCAGAAAGTCAGCATAGCTCCACCTTGTTCATTGCACTGTGGCCCATGCTGTACCAATGACACCAGGCTCCCTGTCGCAGGCGCTCAGCAGTGACAGGCCAAAGTCCTCCGAGCTATGGGGCTAACACACCCCAGGGGTGTCAAGTGCCAGGCAGAAGATGACACTGTATGAATAATGAACACTACTAGTGCCTGGAGACAGACCACAGACCCCGAGGAGATGCAAGGAGAGAGAAGGGGATTTGGACTGACCGAGGATGCTCCATCTTGTTGGATCATCAACAAGACAATGATGGTGGGAGCTGTTATTGATGCAAATGACGGTGAACAGCCATTTAGGAGAGACCGTGTTGTGTTCATACACCAACTCTCCAAAAGTAATTGCTTAAGAATAAGACAACCTGACATTTCTCTAGAGGCCAGCCCTGGTGCCCTGCCCTCAGCTAGGTGCTTACTTGGTGGGAGGTACAAAAGTAAGGCAAGAATCTAAACACTGATAGGTCGGTTCTCTTAAACTTTAAACTGCTAACTGCTCATGGAGGAAACAGACACAGCCAGAAACATTATCAATTAGTTTAAACTGTAGCATGCAGTGCTAGAGTAAGCAATGACATCAACAACTTGTCCGAGTTGCTTGAAAGTAGCAGAGGTAAATCCTGAAGAACAAGTGCCTCATCCCACACAACTGGCTCACCGCCTGGAGAGGGACTGTAACTCACATTTGCAGACAAATACTCAGGAACCCTGACATAGCCTGTGACATGTCCCTGCAAAAACCCTTTTAATCTGCAATAACCTAGAGAAATCCCAACTATTGCTATTGCTACATGGCTCAGCATCCCCTGCTAGTGCCCCAACCTTGCTCCTGGAGCAGCCAAGCTCTCCAGATACAGCACTCGGAGGGACCGTGAGGTATGCTGGCACTGTGCAGGAAGGGGGACCGTGAGTGAAGCTATGGGAAAGCCAGCTTTGGAGCCAGATGTCAGCCTCCAAGGTCTGCCTTGCCTAGTAAGAAGTTTGCTTTCTTCCTTTTTCCCTGATCTGGCCCCTGGTTGCTCACCAGCATTTTTCAAAGCCTGGAGCCTGGGTCCTGTCAGCCGACTGCCTCTGCCCAGGTGTCCAGGAGGGCAGTGCCAGAGAATGGTTCTCCTATTCATTAAATTGTTTTGAAAATGTAATTATATCTAATTAGTGTTTAGCATTGGCTATCTTCAGTATTTACACTGGTTTGTTTTCATGAAGTGACATTTCTGTTATTTATTACTGCTAATATGTTACACCCTGGTTTGACAGTCACCTTATGTTCTGCCAGTTTGAGGTTTTTTGTCAATTACCCTGATTTCATGTATGACTCCTGATCTTTACCTACACACTCTTTTCACCGTACCCTCTCAAGACAGCAGTTAGTCCCTGTTGCCAGACAGTTTCAAAGGGCTGAACTGCAGAATAACTGCACAAGAAATAAGCAATTTGTTTACAAACAGCTTGACAGGGCAAGTTTGCCCAAGCACATAAGCTATCCAAATTTCACGTAAAACAGACCTCTTGCACTGAAGGAGAGTAAAGAAAAGCTGTGGCTCATGGTTGGGTTTATATTTGCATTTTCTGTCAAGGGGTTATTTGATCCTCTCCACAGGGAGCATTTACTTGAAAGATGGGTCTCAGCCACAAAGTGTAAATTCCATTTCACTCTCCCCAAAAGTTTGGGGATATTTGGAACTCCCAAGTTTTGATCCTCTTCCATGCCAAACTTAGTCTGTGAAATAAGAGCTACCTTTCTTTGCATTTCAGCTGTCTCTTTAATATATGCTCCTCTCTTCCACTGTTTATCATGTCTCAGCCTCTTGCTCACATGTGACAGTGTCAGCTCAGGCATATGTAACAAACTCGTAATTCAAAATTACTTGGCTCTGCAACACAAGATAAGCTTAAGGAACAACTGCAAATTGAATACCGTAATACAATATTCACATACATGTTATCCGATAACGTACACTGTGATTTAAATCCTACTACTGTCAAATTCTTTGAATCATTAAATACATGATACCCAATGAACGGTTTATTTGTTCTAGAAATGTTTTGACATTTTGGATCAAAACAGTTCTCAGTACGGCTAGCTAACTTTGTTAGCAGTTGTTTTCTGGTGTGTTCTGTAAATTAAGCACAATTTATCAGTTGTGGTGAAGTATCATTTCTAACTCAGGGTTACGGAAATATGAAAAAAATTGCATATTCAACAGTGGAAGTTCTCTAGAAAAGAATAACATTTACAACTCATTAAGAACTAACGGCTGTTGTGTCTTGACATAGTGGAAGGCTGGGATATTATGAACCCAAACTTCCCCAGAAAAATGAGGGGTTTTTTTTTACATTAGAATTAGGTTTAAAAAAAATTATATTTGACTTCCCAAAGCCACCAAGGTTGCTGGCATCCCAGTGCTAGGAGTGAGTTGTGCAGCTGGTTTAGATCAATTAGTCACAAAACCTAACATTAAATAAGCTTTGACTAATATTAGTTCATGCAGTTGCATTCTGTTACAAAAGCAATATTTTAAGGGTGAACAGCAGCACATTTTCAATTTCCTTGTAGACACTGAGTACAAAGTCAGAATCCAGAGCAGAACGCACTGAGTAGCGCAATCAGTTCATCCTGATTATTTTCCTGAAGCTCTAGTAAAAGTTTATTTTTGTTTTTTTATATCCTTACCTAGTAAGGTTGATTGTTCAGCTGCTGTTGTATCATCTACAGCAAACACTTCCAAGAGACAAGGGGAGAAGAGGAAGGGTGTGTAAAAAATGCAGTTTTATCACACTCGTGTAGGTAACAACTGTGTTATCAAATATTTTCTTTTACCCTTTTTTATTAAAGCATGCTAATGGTTCAAACATGCACTCAGCTATACATGAGGAGTTTACAACAACCTCCCAGAAAAGCTCTTTTTGCTTAAACGTACACTCCTGGGGCCAGCTGTGGCCTGAGTGCGGAACCCCACTCCAGTCCACTTTTGAATGGGCCAAGCACGATGGGTTGTGCCCTGCTTTCTTCAGAGACAAATGGGAGCTACCACAGATGCATGCAGGAGCAGAGCAGGCATCTCTGGGAACAACGAAGAGGTTGGGGCTCCTCATGGGAGGAGCTGGTGTCTGCCACCAACAAGGACACACAGGGACGTGGTGCTTCTGAGAGATAGACCCTGATTTCCACCTTATCCTCTTGAGGTCCAAATAGCGTTCTGCCTCAGCCAGCCTCCCTTCTGCACAGGGAGATATCTGTCTACATGTAGACCGCAAGAATAAAGATTTTAGTATTAAATGTTTTTTTGCAGGAAAAAAGTCGACTCCATTGATGTTTTCCAGGATCTTTTTTTCCCGTATGTATTAACATCGTGCCTCACATTTCAGTGAGTTTTATTCAAACTTACTACAGCTGAGTTGCAAAATGTTGTCTTTGTCCTTAAGACCATGACGGAGAACTTTATCTGCATTCAGATGCCTACTGGTTTGTGGTATTTCAATAATAAAACAGCAGGATTGAAGGCTCATGATGAGAAATCTGACTAATTACCTGTTAGATGATAGATGGTTGTAACTCAGCAGTGCCAGTCACTGAAAACAAAACACTTCTAGATATCAATCAGCTTCCTGACAAATTCAATTTCCATCACATTCAGTGGACAATAAATGTGAATTTTACCTCAGCAGCTATATAGCTTGGACTTTTAACTTTCCAATATGCATAATGATATTTCAATAAAGTAGAGATTTTTTAAAGTAAATTAGTATTTAAATACATGACATATTCATATTTCAGGCTCAAAGCTGGTGGAAATAATTAATGTTGTAAATCTGTCTCATGTTGTACTGCAGACAGCAAAGGTGTATTTAACAGCAGTTTTTCTGATTTCTCCATATATTTTTATTTAAGACCAATTATTCACAACACCTGTAATGGACATATTCACCCTTTTTTTCCAGCATCTTCTTCATCCATATTTCAATGAGTTGGGTGCAGTTTCTACATATGACTCAAAAAACAAAATGTCTGATTATCACCATGACGTATCAGCATGGGGGGCAAATATAAAACAAAGAAGGACTGAAGCATGGGAATTGAATATGGGCTTGAAGAAACATCCCTCTTTCTTTCCACCAACTGCATTGTCAACATCTGGAAGCTGTGGATAAGCTTGTCCAATTCAGGATGAATCTGAGTCCGCTTACTCTGTTAAAAGCAGGAGAGGTCAATTACAGTGTGTTTAGTATCCATGTCAGCTGTGTGAGATGAGAGTTAGGCTCTAGAGGTCACCAACTCCGTTGTCACACTGGACGCTATAAACTGCAAGCTAAGAGGAAGCATTAGCGTTGCCCCCATATTGTTCTGTGCATCCTCTTATCACTGCAACTAACCACCCCGATGAACCATCCTCTGCCCCGTGCATCATACATGCATGGAGCAAACACAGCAGACTCTGTCCCAAACATCTGAAATATTTGTATATCATGGCATAGAAATTCAGAACAAATCGTTTATCTCTGCTTTATGACAGGTGGTATCAACACAACGAAAAGGAAGGGTGGCAAAATTACGTTTATACCTGTTTTAGAACACTGTGGCTCTCCAGTTCTATTTCACCTAATAAAAAAATGGAAAATAATAAAATCAGCCCTTAATACAATTGTCCTTCCTGAAGGCTGAGACACGAGGTGTAGCCATCTCAATGTGCTCCATCAGCTGTCGGTGGCAAAGCACGGCTCCGAGGAGCCGCCATGGGTGTCCACCCAGCCCTCAGTGCTGCAGCTGCAGGGAGCTTTGTCCTTGGGAAACGGGGTAATGATTAAGCAGGTAACATCTGGGACCTGCTTCTCTCAAATAACATCGGGAAAAGATAACTGTGTTAGTGTAAATGACGGTCGAGGGTTTCCAGGGCTGGCCGCTGATCTGTGTTCAATTTGATTGGCAGGTGCTGGGAGAAGACTTGTCTGCTCATTTCTCCCAACCAGAAACAGCCTTCATCTTTATCCAGAGCTCCCTTCACAAGCTCCCTCTCAGTGGTGGGTGTCCAGGCAGCTGCTGGACCAGCAATGGGCAGAAGACACCTGGGCAACCCTGGGAACCAGCCTGCCCAGGGGCTGAAGCAGGGACCTGGCAGAAGGACATGGTAGGTGCCGGATGCTTGGGCTGCGGGGAGCTCCGTGCCGGAGGTCAGCGGTGGGAAAAAAACACAAGGGGATGAAAGGACTGAGAATTGTTTGCTGGAGTCAGAGTTTAATCAGGGAAGGCACTACAGTGCAGCCATTTCTCCTGAATGTGGGTTTCTTTCCTTTCCAGGTCCTGCCTCAACATCTCACTGTAAGCACCCCAGGAAGCGCTGCCTGAGCACTGGCCGCAGTCTGCAGGTTTCCCAGGACACTGCAGGTGACACTCGTATGGATCAGATTTGGCTGCCTGGCGTTGTGTTTGGTTTAAATGGTTTTACACTGGAAGCTGTGGCCAATTTGCCCTCCAAACTACATCCCTCTCTGCAGCCTGGCGTTTTGCAAGTAACTGCTATTTTCCAGTTTTCAGTATAACACGTTATTATGTCTGAATTTTCAGGAACTATTTCTACTTTGGGTTAAGAAAAATCCTTACTAGTACTCAGAGCTTGTCTCTCGTTTAGTACAGGGTCGGGTTATCTCTGTAAAAGGTGCCAATATATCTATGAAATAAGAGGTTCAGTGCATCAATGAAAAATTATCTTCTTAAACACAGTTTTTTAAAGATTATGTCATCAGTCTGCGTGTGTGCACATACATATACATATATATTAAAAATATATATGCAGGTAATCAAATAAGAATAGCTTATATTACTACGTCCTTTGGAAACTATGATGGTTGTATCAACAAATTCTTCTGTTTCTGATACCAATAATAAATTACCAGGCTCACATTATATACTACTTTTCATTATACGTGTATTGCAGACTTTGTAATGATTTTTTCTTAATCAAACCACAGTACGGAGGAGGTCTACCCAGGCTTTTCTTAAAGCAGCCTGACATCAAAGGATTTCAAAAGGACAAATGCTGCTTTTAAAGCTAACACACTATTTATTATTTTAAATGGCAGAGGTAAGATTTAGCCTGCTTTATTACAGATGTTATAAACAATGTTTCACATAAGAATATTATTCTCTCATTGCTTTCCAGGTAGATTTTCCACTAGCTTCGTTAAAAGGCCTGGATGCAAAACAGCTGCAGAACCATGAATTGGGTCCTCGCAAGTGAAATCACTCCTTTTTTTTTTTTTAATCACTTGACATGGCAGCAAGGCAGCTATTTAATTACACTCATACAAGAACAATAAATAAAACTCATATGACCTTATGTTTCAACAAAATAAAATCCACTTATTCTTTTTAACCAAAATGTCATTTCCCATTTATTTTCCTGGGATGTGGTTGCCAGTGTCCAATTTTTAGGCTCAGTGCACAACAGTGATAAGGTCAAAACTGGAGACACGGTGATGTGATTAGCCCCGTCCTAGGCTACCTCATAAACATATCTGCCACACAGCACACACTCTGTCATGCAGCAAACATTGTTTGCCAAAGGGTTCAACCGAACAGAGAGTTGTATGAACACGCAGAGGATGCTACCCTGACTGCTTACTGTCTCCTCTCATGTGATTTGTACTCCTCCAAGTACAAGCGGGGGGCGG
>Ga0065711_1031559_pt1 | contig 29351 bp, 21 predicted proteins | sample Hoacrofraction12_FD_59098 | JGI IMG/M metagenome (GOLD analysis project Ga0065711, IMG submission 59098) | Hoatzin crop microbial communities from Cojedes, Venezuela - Epithelial fraction 12 v2 (version 2) | ecosystem: Host-associated > Birds > Digestive system > Esophagus > Crop | place... | reverse complement strand
CCGTCCTTCAGGCGGCCGCGGCCCGGCGGGCGGGGAAGGCAGCGCTCCGGGGGGCTGGCCGCCGGCTGCGCCCGGTCCCGGTGAACCGGGAGCCGTAGCCCTGCTCTGACCCCGCTGACTGGCGTTCTGGCGTTGCTGGTGACCGGCCTCCGTCTCTCTCCGCAGGCCGGCTGGCGGGACGGGCAGAGCTCCGCTGGCACAAGCCGTGGCGTCAGCCCATGGCCTGGTTCTCACCGCTGTCACCGGTATCGCGGGGTGGGAGAGCCCTGACACACACCGGTGACATCTGTGCCAAAGGTGACTCCACAGGGACGTTCGGTTTTTGGCCGGCGATCTGGGCCAGCCTTTAATTTGGGGGTTTATTTGTGAACCGCCGTAGTCACTCCTGCGGTGGTGGTGAAGTCGTGAAGTTGGCAGCGCGGTAAAGCCAATCCTTCGGGTCATGTTTGATCTCCGGCAGCTGAAAGTGCCGAATAAAATTTTCATGCGACTTTAACTACGTTTTGGGATTGATGGCATTAAGATCAGCATTCTTCAAACTGAGACCATTTTTCTATTTTAGTATTGAAATAGAGACTTATTTGAAAAGACAGTATATTTTTTAAAGGAAAAAATGATCGAGGCTGGACACTCTTGCATCAACGCTTCGTTTTTTACTAATTTGCTGTACAAGATTACTGTGTAAAATAGGGTATGAAGAGAAGCCTTTTGTATACACATTGCGGTGGGGTTTTTATACGAGAAAATTGAACAAATAACTATAAAAGAAAAATTTGTGTAACCTCTCTGTTATTAATTTTATGATATTACATGCAAAATGGGTTACAGTTTTTATTATTGGAGGCTGAAGAAGTAACGTTTTACTGAAAGGAGTGTAAAACTTGGTGTGCCTGAGGTGATCAAGGTCACTTGAAATTGGTTTTTTTTGTATGAACAAGCAGGAAAATGCGTATTCAAGACTGACTTAATTAAAGTTCTGGTGTTTAGCTATGGAAAGCCCACAGATAAACTTCCCTCTAGGTCTAGTTTCAGACCAAAAAAGGAGTGGGATCCAAGAGGATGGGAGTCCTCCATTAAAAAAAGCGATGACAGATACACATGTAAGTAGCAAAGTACGAGTTGCGATAAATAAATTGCCAACAATAAAGAAGGAAAACTTGGACGAATATGACGAAACTCCTGTGGAGGCTGATGCGGAAGCCGCCAAGCCAAACAGTACTTCGCTATGTGAGCCTTTGAATTTAAATCCAGGTTTGAAACACACGTTGGCACAGTTCCACTTAAGCAGCCAGAGTTCACTGGGTGGACCGGCAGCTTTTTCAGCTCGTTATTCCCAGGAAAGTATGTCGCCCACTGTCTTCTTGCCTCTTCCGTCGCCGCAAATACTTTCTGGCCCACTGCTCATTCCTCCGGACAGCTCCACAGAACTCACCCAGACTATGCTGGAGGGGGAATCTATCTCTTGTTTTAAAGTCGGAGGAGAAAAAAGACTTTGCCTGCCTCAAGTGTTGAATTCAGTTCTCCGAGACTTTTCGTTGCAACAGATCAATACAGTGTGTGACGAACTGTACATCTACTGCTCAAGGTGCACTTCCGACCAGCTTCATATTCTGAAGGTTTTGGGAATTCTTCCATTTAATGCTCCATCCTGTGGGCTAATTACGCTGACTGATGCTCAGAGACTATGCAATGCTTTACTACGTCCTCGCACTTTTCCGCAAAACGGCAGTTTTCTCCCTGGTAAGAACAGCTTGGCCCAACTGAAAGAGACTGGCAGTGCCTTTGAAGTCGAGCATGAATGCCTGGGCAAGTGCCAGGGGTTGTTTGCACCTCAGTTCTACCTTGCGCCGGATGACCCGTGTATCCAGTGTTTGGAGTGCTACGGGATGTTCTCCCCCCAGACGTTTGTGATGCACTCGCACAGATCCCCAGACAAGAGGACCTGCCACTGGGGGTTTGAATCGGCCAAGTGGCACTACTACCTGCATATTAACCAAAAATACCTGGGAACTTCGGAGGAGCGGGAACTGAAGCATCTCTTGGAGGAAATGAAGGAGAAATTTAGCGAGAAAAGTCAGAAAAGAACTCGGTCCAAAGTAAGTTCACCTGCTCTTGTAAAACTCCCAAATCTCTCTGCGCTCACACGTAAATACTTGTTTCAGAAGTGCATTGCTTGCCTTTTGTAAATTGGAATGCGTGTCGCATCAAGCCTAAGTTAAATTTGTGAGAGAGCTTCACCGTTTCTCATTAAAAGATGCGGTAATTTCTTTCTTCTTTGGGCTGCAGGTAACTTCATTCCAGCTGGTTTGGCTTTGTTGGTTCTTGTTCTGTTTTAAAGTATGCAGTCTCTGGAAAATTCAGAGCTATTGTGGAAATTTTTGTTCTCCCATTTGACCTCTGAGTATGTGTTACGCGGTGTGTGTTGCAGCAGCTGAGCAAAGCAGAAAGGAGCTTGAAAATCAAGTATTATGAATTAATTCTTCATTTGTTATTTTTACTTCAGCACACACACGTGCGGTGTATGGAAACCTGGCTTGCTAACCACCCATCTCATGACTTTGCATGCAGGGTGATGGTGCATTGATAAGTTGCTATTTAGAAGCCCAAAGTCTGCTTGTTCAGCAGTAGCTTTCTGTTTAAGCCACTTGTGTAGAGAAACGTGCCAAAAAGAGGGGGTTTTAAACAGCTCAAGTAATGAGCTGTAGGCCGGTATCTTTGACAATGGTTAATAATAGATGTTGTATTTTTTCCTAAAATATTGCTGTAAGTCTGTGCTGTGGTTCAAAAATACAGAGATTATTTTTCCCCTAAAGAGCTTCTGCTTCAAATAATAAGGCAAGCACTAGATAAGTATTGGACATCATAGATGTTTCCATTCATAGAAAGTACAATTTTGGGGGTATAATGTAAACTTAAGAGGTTTTTAAATGGTTTCTGCCCTGTGACAATGTTCCTTTTCAGCGCTTTTGGCATTTATATGTCTGTTTGATGGCTGCTGTTTTGATAATATATCCAGTTTGCATGTTGAATGTTTTGTGGTTGATTTCAAAATAGCAGCAAGAGCAGTCCAGATGGTTGAGCCCGTAAAGGTGTGCGAGAAGTGGACACCTTTCAGCATAAACTTCTGAAAACTTGCTATTGCAGAAAGGCCTACTGTAATAACAGGTATTTTTGTGGTTGTACCAGTCTACAGTAAGGGATTTTAGAACAAAATTTGCATGAAAGTCTGCAGTGTGGCATGCTTCCATGTGATGAATTAGTTGAAGATACAGACAAGTTCATTGCAAGGAGACTTTGCTTTTCCTCTGATAAAGACCTGGCAGTCTTCATCCTTGCAATGCCAGTGTAGGTAATAAACTATAATGTGGTGGATGGATGAGTGGAAGTAGTCTTCCACGTTCGTACCTATAGTGCTCCTTCCTTTTTCATAGTAGCAGATTTCAGACCACGCAATCTTTCATGTGTACAGATCAAAAAACCAGCTGAAATTAGCAGTAACAGTAATTTGGACTGGACCAGTGCAAATGAGATACAAAAACTTTCTGGAGTCTTCTGTTGCAGACCCATGTAATTCTTTCTTACAAAGCAGCATATGAAATATGAGAAACCGTGGAAACTGTGAGTTTGCTTTTTTTGTCCCATGGATGTTTGTCTGGAAAGCACAAAAGATTAGAAGAGTTTAGTAGGGGAGTGTTGGAGCACAGCCCCTGTTTTCTTGTCCTGGGGAACCGTGGTCTGCTTTCTTTCCCTCATTTCTGTGGCGTACAACGTGTAGACATTCCCTTTTCTTACACTCCTAGGGAGATTTATTTGCAGGATGTTCCATTTGCCGTTCTGTCACCTTCTTACCACCTTTGCTGAGTCAGTCCTCAGAAGTGCCAGCTCATCTTTGAGGTTTCTTTGGAGGGCCAAGGAAGAGCAGTTGATGTTGGCTAGGTCTTTGTCCATCCAGTAATAATAAATTGTTAATTACATCCTGTAGTCTTTGGTGCATCCTAGATGCTGTGCACTGCCTTTCTCCTTAGCATTTCCCGCTGAGTTTACTCACCTCAAAAAGCAAGTACGCGTTTGCTTTCATTATTTTAAAAGCAGACAATGGAGGCCCTCACCTGCTGTACTCACAAGGTTAATTCCTTCTGTTCTTTGTGCTAATGAGAAAGCTGTAAGCTGTATATTTGATTGTCACAGATTTTCTCCTTTTCCGTTGAGTTTTAGACTGCAGTGTGACATCCACCTGCTCTGCAACGGAGCAGCTGTCGCTGAGCCGCATTCGCTTTGACTTTGTGACAGCTTCTGATAATTGCTCTGCACTAGAACTTTGTCTTCCTTCTCAGACGAAGTCCTTGAGTTGGTCACCGTGCATGGGGAGAAGCTCGCCATGTGGAGAGTTACCGTTTCTTCTGAGCATTTTTATAAATCCCATCTCCACTAAAACTGCAGGCTTAATGATTAGGCTGAAACTACTACTTATCTGTATTTTTTTTTTTCTTAAAAAACAGCTTTGTACAACTAGCTTTAGAAGAAAAATAAGGCGTACTTTCATGTAGCCCTTTCAAACAATTTAGGTAGAAGTCATTCAATGAATTTCAAGTTTACTTGGATATATTGCATTTACATAATTCTTTAAGAGCATCTAAACTAAACAGATTGTTAGGTAAAGAAATATACCTGTACATGTTGAAGTAGATGCTTTATCTCTGTTCTATTAACCTGTATGATGAGGGAGGAATAGGGTTAGAAAAAGATTTAATGTTTATTTACAATTATCTTTCGTTTTCTTTCCTAAGTAAAAATTTGATTGCATGTTATGTAATTCATTTGCAAAATGCACGCTGATGGGTAGACACTACAGCTGGTTTCCATTTGAAATAGGTGGGAATGTAAATATCTGACCTGGTAGCTTGAAAATACAGGTTATGTGATACATAATTCCATAAATATACAAACATGTTAAAATGTGAGTCCTAAAAGATGGACAAGATGTGATTCAGAAGTTAAAATTGGATTACTGTGGACTAGCTATAATATAAGTAGAAGAATATATGTACATTATTTAAATTATTAGAATGATCTGCACAAGCAGAAAAAACTTGAGAAGTGTCAGGATGAGGTCATTTTTCATTTGCTGTGTTTCAAATCTTTATTATTTAAAGGCTTGATTATGAATTTACTATTCTGGAGCTGAGCTTTCTTGTGCCCCGTCCTTTCTATCGGCATTGGAAGTGATTTGAGGCACTGCAGGGGTCGAGTTAAATTTCAGTTTCATTGCTAGAGCTGAATTTAGTGGGCTGGAAGTTTTGAGCAGGACATTGTAGGTGGGATTTGGTCTTTCTCATTCTCAAGTGGCATTGGATTCTGCAGACCTTGATATTAGCCACACCTGTGTAATTGGGTACTCTCTTGACTGCCAGAGACTAAATTCTGTGACAGTGTATTTCAGGGTGTGTAAATATAAACTTTTCTGATGTATGTTAGCATGCTAGATGAAGCTTTCCATACAGTAGGATATTTTATTTTAGCTTTATGGGCTTTTCATTTTTTTTTTTTTTCAATTGAGCACCTTTCCAGAGGTACTGGGTCTGGCTGCCGTGGTGTTAACTTTCTCCATAGCAGCTGGTATGGTGTGGTGCTTTGGATTTGCGGCTAAAACAGTGTTGGTAACACCCCGGTGTTCTGACTGCCACTGAGCAGTGCTTGGGCAGTGTCAATGCTTTCTGTTTCGTACTCAGACCCTGCAGCAAGTAGGCTGGGGGTGGGCAAGAGACCAGCAGGGGCCAGAGAGAGACTCTGTACTTTAGAATGTCATGCTCAGCAATAAAAACTGGGATATAAGGAGAAGAAAGAAGGTCTTGGCATCCGAGGTGGATGCTGTTTGGAGACTGGCTGGGCATCAGTCTGCCTGTGGGAGGTGGTGAGCAACAACCTTTGCTTCACTTGGTTGGCTTTTTTTTTTTCTTTTTTTTTAAATCTTTCCTTCACCTATTAAATTGTCTTTATCTGGAGCCGTGAGCTTTATTGCTTTTGTCCCCATCCCCTGGGGGTGGTGGTGCTTGGCTGTGTGGGTGCTTGGCTGCTGGTTGGAGTCAACCAACCACACCTTACCCGAAAACCCACTTCCCAGGGCTATTTTAATACAATGAAATTAAGAATCAATTTCTTAGCTATGAGTCTTGTTAAATATATGAGGAGACACCTTTCACTTGAAGTTAGTAGTAACTTTGCAGCGGAGCACGAAGTATCACCAGTAACTTTGACAAAGAGCAATTCCAAAACAGTTTATTGGGACAAACAGAACAAGAATTGGTATCCAAATACAAAATGCACAGAAGTTTTCCAAGATTATGTATGCTGATGCATCTGGATTAATTTTGTTTGTTACTACAAAGGAAATAGAGCTGCCGTGTTGCTGCAGCAGCTTTGCCAGCTTCTGTAATAAGAATTTGTGACAACAAAAGAAAGTTCTGTCTCTCAAACACTCGTAATTGTTCCATTTTATTCATAGGTTTTATGCTTTTATTTTGTAATAAAGTATCTGGCAAGTGCTTACTGTGATGTGGAGACTTCATTGCAAAAGGCTCCTACAGCCTTTTGAGAATCCTAGTTTCTGCTTTCTGCAGCACACCTCTGGCAGAGTGCTGGAAACTCGACAGAGCTTTCGTGTAGGTTTGTAAAGAGATTTTCTTTTAATTTCATTGCTACTTCACCCTTAATGGGAAATTGGAGATCAAAGAAACTTCTGTGGCTTGCGTCACCCTGCATCTCTGCCAAAGACTCTGCATTTTCCAGTACTCCAGCTTTTCTGGTGTGTATGTATTAATGGTGCAAATGCCATTCCACTGAGGAGCGTGGAATGTACGCATCTTCCAGTTACCAGTTTATTACCTTTACTTTAGGCAGATTCACAGCAGAGCCTGGACTTGTCGCAGTGGTATCCAGTTATCAAGCAAGAAGCAGAAACTGATCCTCAGCCACCCTCCTTTCTCCATCCCAGGTAACTGAATTTCCTGTGCAGAACTATGAGCACCATATGTACGAGTTAAATACTTTTGGCTATTTAAACATAATTTCAACTGAAAAAAAAGTACTTGCAACCTGAACTGTTAGGAAAACTCCAAGGGATTGCACAAGAATAACTGAACCCTAATTTTTTATGCGTTTCTTGGTGTAAATATTAATGAACTGCTTATGAGTGATTTTTGGTATGAGACTCAAGCTGTGATCTACGAGTGTTCTTCAGTAGCAATACAATTGAAATGTAATTACATTTTCCTTTTACAGAGTAGAAATGACAGAAGGTATTTTTTGATCTTTCCTATTATAACGTAATGCATGCATGTGGAAGGCTGCCTAGGGCCTATTTACCATGAGTGCAACTTGATTTCCTTTCAAAAAAGACTTGTAAAAGGAGTTTGAAGACTTCACACTGGAACATAGCTACCACTGAACTGTCTGTTTGTTAGTTTCCTGGTTTTAGAAACCAGGTGCATTTCCTTAACTTAGTACAAAGTTTATCATCTGCATCAATGAGGGAATTGTTTTTTCTTGACATACATCTTACCCTCATCCCTGTGTGGTTATGCATTTACCGTATACGGGCGAGATCAGCCTCTTTTGCGAGCAGCATGCAGTAAAGCAACACGTGCATCAAACTGGTTCCCATGCAGACAAGTGAATGGTGGAACTGCTGTGATTGTCCCTTGGTTTGCTGTTTCTGTTGGTGCCTTCCTTCAGAACTAGGAGAAAGGAAGGCGCTGAAGACAACAATGTTGACTCCAGCATCGTGACATGGGTTATCTTGGCACTGACCTTAACACATCTGGCACTCTTCCCTCTGTACTAGACAAAAGCTGAGTGGCTGGCTTAGGGTGGTACAGGAGGATGCTCCTAGGAGTCCGGGAGCTGTGAAAGTCCAGACAGACTGTTCAATATTTGTGAGAAGGAAGGTCCAGCATTGATCTCAGACATGCCCCAGCACTGTCAGTACACAGCTTTGCTATTGAAAGAGTGATATGCTCGTCCCCGCTACACTGATCGCTTCCCTCGTCCTCTGTTGCTAATATAAGGATTGTGAAAGTGCTGGAGAGTCTGGATTCAGTGGCATTCGAATTTCACTCTTTGTATGTAATTGAACACTTCATATGATTTTCTATAGGTTTTTTTTATCAGCCATGTTTGAAAAATCCTCGTGTTTGATAGCCTCAAAACCTTGTCTAGATAATCTACTTAGTAAAGATTAAGTGGATCATTAGGATTTCCTTTTGCATAGGAAAAATTTAAAGAGGACGTGCTTATTTTTCATTGAAACCTTTACAGTTTAAAATGACGTTAAATTAAACGTACTGCCCTCTACCAGTTATTGTTTATTATGCCTTACCTTTCATTCTTTATTTTATTATTCTACTGTTTCAGTTACTACCTTTATATGTGTGATAAAGTGGTTGCCCCAAATGTATCTCTTGCATCACAATATAAAGATGTTTCAAAAACAACAGTCAAAGCTTCAGAAGTAATTAAATACTCACCTGGACAGTCAGAGAAGAAGCTCAGTAGTGGAAAGCACAAAAAAGCTGCCTCCTATCCAGAGCTTTCTCTTGAAGAACAGGAAAAAATTGACTTGAAAACTGGTGTGGAGCAGCATAAACGTTTAGGTAAGTAGTGGAAAATCACATTGTAGTCTTTTCAATGTTTATACCATATAATTTTGGAAAGCTCAACACCAAGCTAGTATTTTGTGGTGTCACTTCAGTTTTCTAAAAATTCTTTTGATGGTTTTGTAATCTTCCATGTTCTTCGCATTTTTTCACTCCGGAAGCTTAATTTTCTGTGATTATTGTGCTATGTTCTTTTCTGTGCAGATCCAGCTGTCTCAACTCGTTCTGCAAGAGGTGGAAAATCTGAACGTATTTCTTCCAAAATCGCTAGAGATGCTAGCCGAGTTGAAGTGGGAAATGACGCGCGAACCTTGTCCCCCACTCTCATGAAAGACATCAGCTGCGAAGATGACAAGGGGAGGATCATGGAAGAAGTGATGAAAACCTACATGAAACAGCAAGAAAAACTAAATACTATTTTGCGGAGGAAACAGCAGCTTCAAATGGTACAGTGCCAATCTGAGTGCATTTCACTTTTGTCCTCAGAAAACTGGTTGGTTCTAGAATCAATAGCACAGATTACATTTATTTATAAACACCAAAACACACAGATAATTCACCCCCCGGCTTGAATCCAGACACCAAATTTTTAATATCCCTTAGGCTCAGTAGGTTCAAGTCCACTATTAATTGGTGCCTTTTCAGTTTGCAACTACTCTGTTCAAGCAGCTCCTGCTTTTATTTTATCCATATGAAAACTACTTCTTTCACTTTAAAATGTTCACCAAACATTTAACTATTTTGGCAAATATAGTTTAAGTCCTCTAAAATTTCTCAGTTTTCAGGATTTTAAAGATGCAGACATCAATATTCTAGAAATGATTTAATCGCTGCCCTGTATAAAGAAGGCTACCACCTTCCTATTTCTATTTGATAAGCCCTTGTTTTTAGGGGGGGTTTACTGTTTTGTTTTGTTGGTTTTTTTTAATAATGGATGGCCTTAGAAGCTAGTGTCCACTTGTGATTTTGCCTCATTTCTGTTTTCTGCAATAACATCCTGTCTTTGCTTCTTACATTCATATGCCAGACCTGGTGGTTTGTTTTATTTTATTTAACGTTAAGCTCGGAATCTGTGAGCTCAGATAGGACCCTAGAGCTGCTACTTTGAAGTTGTTCTGCTGTTGGAAGTAAAGCCTGTAGATAAGTTAAAAAAAAACAATACACAAAGAGTTAAAAAAAATATCAAAATGCTAGTGGAAAACGAAATCAAACACAGTTATTCTGTTTTCTGATAATCCATTTCTTTCATCTTCAAAGTATATTTTAGTAAATCAGTGCTGCTGCTTCTTGAGGTTCACTGCTGGAAGTTGTGAATCTGATTCTGGAAGCTCCATGTACTTGGAAGTATAAATAATTTCTTTATATTGAAATGTCTGCTACAGAGTTCAAGGCAACCATTGATAAGTAAATAATATTATCAGGCTATTGTTATCGGTAGATAAATGTGCTCTCTTTGGCCTCGTTGTTTCCAGATAAACATTTAAATTCATTTTTTTACTTTTCCGGTCTTAGAACCAAGGTGTATGTGATCTTGATTTTTCTTGACAGGAAGTGGAAATGTTAAGCAACTCTAAAGCTATGAAGGAATTAACTGAAGAACAGCAGAATTTACAAAAAGAACTCGAATGTTTGCAAACAGAGCATGCTCAAAGAATGGAAGAATTTTATTTTGAGCAGAGAGACTTGGAGAAAAAACTGGACCAAGTGATGAAGCAAAAGTGTAGCTGTGACTCCAATTTAGAAAAAGACAAAGAAGCTGAATATGCAGCACAGGTGAGAAAGAAAAGTTTGTTTCAAACCAAACCGTATTTAGTGTATCAGGAAAGTGTGAAGCTGTTGCTCAGCCACTTTAAGGTTTCGTCTTTTCTGTGTGTACTGATATCATAGACTCATACCTAAATAGGTCACAGTGACAGCAATATTTATTTCCCTGTCTCTTGATTGAAACTGAGGTAGAATGCAACTTACAGAAACATTTCACCTGTCAAGTGTTAGTTGTAAGAATAAGCTATTTGTCTTTTTCTTCCTTTTATGGTAAAAAAAAATCCATACCTATTAACCACTTTTTTGTCACGTTAGTAGCATACCATGCTGCTTTTTCTGTTCCTTGGTAGAATATGCTGCACTATCTGATGACCCCCCCCTTCTGTGCTCTGTCAAAGCATTTGGAAATGAAAATCATGCTTTTGTCTTCCGTTTCTGCCTCTTGAGTTCATATGTCAAAACCTACGGAGACATTTTTTCTTTCTTTTCAACTTTTACTATTGCTTTCTTCATGTTGGAGGTTATTGATGTCATTCAAATGGGAAATATCTAGTTAATGCCAAAGGGAGCCTTGGAATGCGCCTCTTCAGAATCGGTTGCAGTTATGATTAAGTGTATACGGATGTGTTTTGTACTGTGTCACAGAAAACTAGTCTTCACAGGTCTGTTTTTTTTTAAAGTAAACAAAATCTGAAACTGAAGCTCAGAAAAGCTTTGTGGTTATTTGATCATAGCTGTGTGTATTTCCTGTTCTTAGTGTCTCAAACTAAGAAGCAGGAAGTACTTGAGAGACAGGTTTTGGTATTTTTCGGGAGTAGGGCAGAAACTAGTGTAGTAAATCCTTCTCATTAATTTAATTTCATGGCATCTCACTCCACAGATTCCTAGCCTTTGCTGCCAGAAATAATCCTCTCTAAGGCCTGGTTTACTAAACATCTGGTACAAGCCCTGTTACTGCAAGTAGCAACATGTTCTAATTTATGAAGATAATCATGTATAGCGTGTTTATATGATGTAGCTTACTTTCCTTAGAGGGTAAAAACCATAGGTTGTTCCCCAAGGAGAAAATGGTTGATTGTTTCTTTTGAAGTTAGACTTTGAAAACTTAAATCCATTCCTTGCATCAAAGTTTACTCTGTTATTACTTGTGTGGTAGAGCTATTCGCAACATAACAATTTGAACATTTTTCTCCATTTATCACATCTTACTATAGATTTTGGACCCTAGGTTCCAAGCAGTTGTCAGAAGTACCCGAGTTAAACAGAGGTCCTGGCAACAGGTAACTTCCTCAAGCTGTGTATACAGCATTGAAAAAAAGCCTTAATCCGATGTCCTCTTGAAGGGGTTGCCTAGGCTGCTCTTTCTCTCTGAGAACTGTGGACTGGGAGGAACCCGCTTTGTACATTAAACAAAATTAATAATTTGGGATCTGGAACTCGTTTAAATGTCTGTCCTTACTTCTAGGCCTGCCTGAAGATGCACTAAGTGTCTTCCCCCCCCTTTTGGACTTCTCTGTTTAATTGTTGCTTTACCCTGTCAATCACGATAGAGGAGTATAACCAGTGCTGGAACCTTCCCTTAGAGCTGGAAATCAAAACTCAGCCAGAGATGCACTTACGTAGTACATGCTGTAACATGCAGGCAGTGGGCATTATCGTACTGCACCAGTTCACTTCATCAAAGCAGTGGAGTCGGAAGACTTACATTAATTTGCAAGCAAAATATTGCTAAGAACCTCTTAAATATTTCTGATTATGCTAAGAAGTGTTTAAATATTTCCAAGTATACAAGTGGACATGAAGAGCCATGGAATGTGGTGTTTCTCTGAAATCAGCACAGCAGTTCTTTTGCCCAGTACGTTTTACAGCCATTGGTGAGCACTGGTGATCCTATATGCTCCTGTGTCTTTCATTCTCATGAGCAGTCTTCCTCCTTTTCAGTGAGATGTATGCTTAGTGATGATTTAGATCTGATAGATACCCATCATTAAAAAGGCAGATGGATTTTTTTAGGTTGTGAGGTCTTTTTGTAAGAAATAACCCTTTAAATCAATGGTAGAAAAGATAACTGATTTCCAGTCTCCTCCCTGTTTTGACTGCTGGTAATATACATATGAGCAATGTCACAGTATCTTTCCTACACTTAAAAAATTCATCAGACGTTTCCAGATCTCACAGTAAATAAGTTTTAATGACACTCCAGCAAGTCTGAGTTTTACTGCACTCCAAAGATGAAAACTTTATTTAAGTTCTGTGTTTAAACACAAGATACTTCACAAAAAATTCTGGGTGGACTCCTGTTTATAGTTGAACACATGCATAAATGCACAGGCAGTTAGGTTCAAGATTTTGTGAATCTCATTTCTGTTAATTCTGTTTCATTTATACTAAAGGATATCAGAAGACAGTGTTGGTGGTTTTGTTTGTTCTAGAAATGCATTCATGCTTTAAAATAAAGATGTAATATTTTGTCAGGTAAGAGAAATGAACCTGGGAAATGAAAAAGTGCTATTTATTCTGGGATTTGTGAAACATCTGATGCAGACATCATCGCAATCTTCCTAACAACTTATATGTATTATTGAAATGGTCTAGTGTGACAGTTCATATAGCTACAATTTATATGTAATTAAAAATTAGACTTTCCTGGTTTTTAGTTATAGTAGGATGTTCATGCAACTGTGCATATTGATGTCATGTGCTGAAGGTGTAGTAGGTAACTGCATAACTCTTGATAACTGTAGAAGATGAGCTGATCAATACTGGTGAACTGAAATATTTATCTGATGCATAGGGTGGTCATCACTGGCACCTTGAAATGAATAGCTGATGTTCACAGATAAGTTTGCTAAACTTTGCTCTGCCTCTCTGTCTCTCCTCTATTTTACAGCTAGCGGAATTGAGACAGAGATTGGATCATGCAGAGGCAGACAGACAAGAGCTTCAAGATGAACTGAGACAAGAACGAGAGGCAAGGGAAAAGTTGGAGAGGATGATAAAGGAATTGAAGCTACAGATCTTGAAGTCTTCAAAAAATGGGAAAGGAAAATAGAAATTGGACGAGGAAGCATGACTGCGTCCTTCAAACAGGGTGTTTTGGTTTTTAATGAATTGTGAGCGGTTCTGTGCGATGAGAAAAAGTATTCTCTCCAGATTTCTATTTCCCAGACAAGACCAGATGAAGATATACATATATATAAATAAATAGAGATAGATAGGTATACATTTTTAGATTTTCCTAACCAATGAAAATCTGCATTTATTTGTACTGGTGTTTTTCTCAACCAATGAAAAATACGAAACTCTTGATTTAGAGTGACCAGTTTCTGTCTATTTCTAATGCACTCTTGAGGACTCTATCCCTTTTAACATTGTCTATTAAAATATATGTGATGATCTTTACTTTGCTATCAATTGCACATCCAGTTATAAAAGTACATTAAAAACATTATGAATTCTTCAAGGTCAAAAATAGTTCGGATTTCAGTGAGAATTATATGTTCTCGACCTGGGGAAAGTAAAGGCAGCTTTTCATCTGTAAGGTAATACTCCAAATCACCACAATGATAGATCATTGATCATCGGAAAGTGATTTACCAGCGTGAGTTTTTCCCATAATTTCATTGTGTGAAGTCAAGCTGATCCTATCAGTATTTTGTATTTAACATCTCGTTATCAATCTAGAGAGTTTCAGAGCCAGCATTTGCTTGCCGTGCTGGAAGAAGGAAACGTTACAGGTTTTTTGTAAATTAAAAAATTTACAATTACAATGGAAACTTCGCAAATTAAAAATTCACATATTTTCCTTTGTTTTCTACTATATAGTAGGTATGAAAAAAACGTTAATAAAAGGCTTAAAGGTGGGGCTATTCCTTCTAGAAACCGAGAAAGCTTGACTTAACAGGTTTTCAGATACTAACGCTTTCAAGAAAAATGGTATTTATTAAAAAATATATATTAGTTTCTTTAGTACCCTAAGCCTCCACACTTTGAGCTTCTTGCCAACTTGTGGATTTTTCTTTCATTATATAGAACAGGCCTTAACTGACATTGCGATAATAGCTTAAAAAATAAAGTTCTGAGATACGGCACTTTGAAAATCATTTTGATAGTCTCTGTATTTGAATGGCATGGTAATGTTACCATGAATTAAGAAATACAGCATGTTTGTTAAGCTATAATGTTTGAAAATGTGTAATTGTACAGAATTACTGCTTTATGTATATATAATGTTTGAGTACTTCAGAAGTCTGGTTCCTAGTGGGTTAAATGCATGACTAGAAAGTTGGATGAAGAAATAATTTTTTGCACTTCTCTCCAAAAGGTTTTATACAGCTGACAGATGTCAGCTGATGATGTCAGTGACTAGGAATATTGTAGTAGTTCTAGTATTTCACTACGTAATTTTAAACTGTGCTTTAGCTTCTGTTTTTGAGGTACTTAGGTTTATTATTTTCTTAGTAATTTAGTTAATTTTGGATGAAACCACTAGTAAAATCCTACATTGTTTATTTTTTTTGCTGAACTAGTAAAACTGAGAACTTTTGAGTTCTTTTTTGTTTCTCTTTTAGTGGTATTACAGGACTGAATACCACAGAGAAAGATAAAATTGCACATATCTTTGAATGAGAAATGAGGTGGTAAATTAAATGTCATGGAGTCATAGGATAGTTCTTTTATAGCTGTGTACATTTTTGTTTATGAACCCTGTGTCATATTTACACTGACAATTAAAGCAGGTCAGATGAAAGAAATATCAAACAATTTTCTTTGTCAGTGTTGTTCAGAAAAAAGGACCCAGATTATGTTTTTTCCCTTCTTAAACTCCACCTCCAAATTTTTGCTTGAAGGAAAAAAAAAAAAAAAAAAGGCAAAAGCCAGTCTTTGCAGCATGGTTTGGAAGGAAAGGTGCTGACTGTAAATGATTCTGGTTGTGTATGCACCATGTGCTTTAAAAACACAATGTTTTATTGTAACCGCCACCAAAACCATGGCTATAGGTTGAGTAGGCGAGAGTGGCGATAAAAGTGTGGTTATTAGGGAACGGAGCTTGAAGTAGTCCAACTTGGTGGGCAGAACCTACGTTGGATTGGCAAGGCGGGCAAGTGAGGAAACACCGTCCTGGGAAACAGAAACGCTTCGTCCGGGCGTTGTTGCAGGCTCAAAAGAGACCGTTTCTAGTTGCTTTTCAGCATCAGTGTTTTGAACCAGACTTGTTCAATTGTCAGTGTAGGTAAGGCCATACAGACTCTTAATACAGCCGCAGTGACTAATTTACCACAGTATTTATAGCTTAGCTGTTGAATGTATGGAATCCTCATGGGATTATTATATTAGGATACTCTATATTCCGTTTCCATTCAGGTCTTTTCTATGTTACGTGAATTCCGCTCAAATTTCCCCTTTTGCCAGCGGTTGAACTTCAGCGGTGACAGTTGCAGAGGAGTACTGGTATAGCTCGGGTGCCTCAGCCAGTGCTTCAGCCAGCTGTTTACTGGTTTAGGCTGTAGGCTATTAAAATGCTGGGGGCCATAGTTTGTACAAATATTTTCATTGTTGCAAGAACTCGAGCATCTATATGAAGTTTTAGCAATTCCAGCTGCAGATAAGGCCTCCTAATTGTTTTAAAACATCTGTCTGAAAAAGCTAATGGAACGTTTATTAAAATGACTTTAACTTTGTAAATATTCCATTTAGTTAATCTGAAGTTAGAATACCTTTGAAAATATTGTAATCCTCTTCAAATTCTTAAATATTACTTTCAGGCTCTTTACAAAACATAAATAATTTTCATATGTGTAGACTTAATTTTATACTGATTTTAAGTAATAATGTATACATAAATGTGCCATAGATTTTGTGTGTTCACAGTCTTTGAAAGATAGTTTTTTAGTAAATTGTAAATAATACTGTATAAGTTCTAGAACAAATACATGTTGACTTTTTTCCACTACCTTAAACTAGTTATATTGAATGGTTTTTTTACAGCCTAACACAGGAACTTGGAATGCACACTTAAGGGCCCTCACGTAAGTGCACACTTAATGGTAGAAACGAATTCTGTCGTTAGGTCCTTGCTTTTAGTCATAGCATGCTCATTTTATGTATTACTGTTTGTTTTGCTCTCAGTTATTGCTTGCTGATTTTTCAGGCAGGACATTGTTTTGCCAGATAGTTGTGACATGAAGCCTTTAGGAAAAAATCCTAAAATTGTCCGTGATCTTGACAGTTGCATTATTAAACACCTAGACCAAGATCAAAGTTGCCTAGTGCACCTTTCGGAACAAGTAAGTAGGATTTGAGGTGAATATCTAGTTTGCTCCTGTACTTTTTTAGAAGAGAACTTTCACATGCTTTGTCTACTCTAATGAACAAAAAAATAGACGAGCTTAGAGAGTAAAACTCTTGCAATTTTGGCAGTCTGGAAGCACCCGCATAGCTGTGTATCCCTAGACGAAAGAGATTTTTATCTAAATCTCCAAACTTAACTAAGTCTGCGTTTTAGTTTTTGTAAAGCATATCGTTTAGCTTGAGTATTTAGATAAATGTAGTTATGTTTCACATTCTTGAACTAATTTTATTCTATATTTAATATATTAATAGCTTAGGTGTAAAATCATTTGTATATAGTAAAGGCATAATTCAATTAGTGAAGTAGGAAGTGTTGAATGGGAGCATAAAGCTACTGGTGGCCTGAAAAAAGAAGGCTTGGCCCATATTTTAGAAGTCACAACATTTTATTCATGCATTCTTGTTTTATATCAGGGGAGGGGATAGCTAGAATGTGTTATGAAATTTTCTGGAGAACTTTCCTAGCGTTAGTCGTGAAGTTGGCCTTGAAATGCTGTCATGGTCAGCTTCCTAGAATTCACTTGTTTGTAGAGTATATATTTTGACTGTCAGTAAAGATAACAACTTTGTATTTTTTCTGCACTTAATTCGTGTAATTAATCCACACAACAGACTTTTCTATAACATGGAAGTTGACAAAAGACATAATTACACCTACCTGTTAATCTGTGCTTGCAACATTTCAGTACTTTTATTTAAGCTGTCAATAGTCAGCAGCAGAAAGCCACAAATTTGTTTTCTTTTTGCTCGTTACCTTTGCAGTGTGAGTATTCATCAGTTTTCATTACAGAAAGCCTGTAGAATTTTCTGTTTGTTGCATATCTCTGTTTCAAAAGGACATGCGTTTTTTAGCTGTTGTGAACGTCAGCAGTTACAAATTACATGACAATTTTGTAGTTTGTCTCCATTACTTGTAAATTTTTTTTTTTCAGGGTTAGTGGTTCAGTTGGGAAATGCTTGAAAAATGAGTTTTAAGCACTTCATCAAGCACAGCAAACAAATGGTATAAAATTTTGCTATTTGAAAATCAATTAAATGTAACAATAGAAATTGATTTTTTTTTCTTCAAATATAGATACCTCACTTAAAGGAAGCACAACTGTACTGTATTTAATTCTAGGAAATAATAAAAAGGTCTAAAATATTTTGTTGCCATTATGTTGCTTTCTGTGATTGACAAAATCTGTTTTTATGTTTTCATACTCACTCTCCAAAGTATTTATTGATGTTGACATGCCAGTATAACTATGTTAGTAAATTACAGAAAGTAGCTGCAAAACAACAGAGTCTGTGTTAGTTCAAGGCAACAGGTTGAATGACTATTCTGAAACCATAGTAAAAACCTGCGAAAAACGGTCAGTGCATTCAACAATTTTTAATACTTTGCCAATGATGTACAGTCTTACTGTTAGAGTTGCTGTGGTTGCATTACATGACACACAAAACTGTCCTCTACCTCACGTGAGATTTAACAAATATTTTATATGGTTTTAGTAAGCAAGATGCATCTATCTGGTCACTTAGTTTACAAATTTTGAATTATATTTATTGAAACATGACATACTGTGCTCTTAGCTTATACCTCAATTGTATTTTGTGCTGTTATCCATTTTCATGCCTTGTAAATACCTGTATAGATTGTGGATTCAAAAACAAATAAAGAACTGTAATGTCAGAACACTTGCCTTCGTAATATTTTTGAACACTGACTTCTAAACTTGACTTTTTGGAAGGCATTTAACAGCGGTGCTTTTCTGAGGAGGACGCAGAGTCTTCCTTGCTTGGAGTACAGTGAATTAAAGCCTGATTACACTGTACTTTGTTAGCAGAACTCCCACTGCCTGCAGCAGGTCCCTGGTTTTCTAAAGGGCATTTTTAGCAAAATCTAAAGCTCTTACAGCTCTGTGAAGGTACTATTGACACCAAGATTTCTATGTATCTTGACATGTCGTTGGTGTTTATATGTGTAAATATAACCACTTGTGTGTTCGGCATGTTCTGTAGTGCACAGCTTTTGTTGCTAGTTGTTTATTCGAGAGGTGTGCGAGTTGTTCATACCCCTCCTTAACAGCTTAGTAATGAACAGGGTAGAAATTCCACATCGCCATATAAAATGCTGAAATTTATATAAAGTTAAAATCAGAAATGAGAATTAGGCTTTATTTGCTGATGGAGATTATGCCCTACAGTGACTCTCAGAAGTTCTTAGTTTCTGTAAATCGCATGATTACATTGCTTAACGTTTTTGCCTACGATCGGGGAGCTGAAACAGCAGAAAATCCAGAACAGAAGAGAGAGGAAGGAGGCAAGAGGAAAAGAGGGAGCTGTTCGGTAAGGTGAACATGGATGAGCCTTCCATTTCAGGTTGAGCTTCCCCTGTGTATAACAATGGGCTACGTTCCATTGGTCACTTTAAAATTAAACTTCACATTGTAGTAAAAGAAATACAACTTTTGCAATGAATAGTACTTGGGAGATTTTCTAGGTGATTTTTTTGACAGATAAGCAAGTGCGGTCACCTACATGTATCAGATCTTTTTCCTTGTCCTTAAACCACAGCAAAAATGCTTTGTCCTTGTTCTGAGGTACTGGTCTTGCATATAGTAAATCCTGATGATGTTTCAGGTTATTGCAAACTTTTAATGCTGCCGTGTACTTGCCTGTATTTTACAGCTGAAGAGAGAAATGAGCGGTATTAACCAGGATGAAGATGAAATTGGTAATATTTTGATGAGCTCAGCCTTTGGTATGGAAGAAAATGAGCATCTAGCTGTACCACTTGAAGAGTTAACCCTGTTGATCTCTGCATCCCATGTTATATGTTTATACTGCTGTATTTCCAAGCAAGGGAGAAGCTATCAGGCTGAAAAACCCTGCAAAGAAAAAGCTCCAGGTGAGTCACTTATGTAAGAAAAAGTCATAGGGTGTTGATAGCTTGTGTAAGTATGACTAACTGCAACGCACGTCATTTGTCAGACAGCAATGCTGAAATGAAAGGAGAAACTGCTTGAGTAACAGGGTGAAAGGATTGATTTTTAAGGTGTTCGCGCTGTTGCTGAAGTAAATGCATGTGTAGCATTTGCTTTAAAAATGGCAAATTTTGAGAATATTGCCTGAAGTGTATCAGTTTGTTTAGCATATAGCTGGTAAGTCATTCTTTCTTATTTTATTGATCTTGTGAATCATTGTTCACTTACAGCACACAAACTTATATTCACTATACTAACGTATATTCACTTACACTAGCTTATATTTACTTAAATATTGGTAGTGTTAACAGTGACAAAACAGTAAATGTTTCTTGTTCCAACCCACATTAATGAAATAATTCAGCTGTGCTCTGTGGGCACCAGAGCGAGGACTGTTGAATAGTACTTGTTACTGAAGTGTAAAATTTACTTCTCGCCTGTTGAGCTGCTGCACGCTCTTTTGATGAATGCATCTGGGAAGGAAGACGTGGCAGTGTAAGAAGCTTCTGCGGTGAAGGAAACCGTAACTGCAGGAGGCTGAATTACGGTAGGATGCGTCCACAGCCTGCAAATTCGTATCTCGCAGCATTTTAAAAAGTCTTATTTTGTGTATTAGGATGTGCTTGCACTATCACTGTGTAAAATGCTGCTAATCTCAGCTTTGGGATGAAATGGCATATCAAGATGTCGCAAAATTTTCTGGTATTTTGAAGAAAAATGAAAAGTTTGAAGTATGTTGGAAATCTGAATATTAGCGTGATTTACGGAATACACATGGTTTTTAATCTGCAGAGGACTGTGTGGTGACAGCACCGTTAGACAACAGAGGTTGGGAGCAGTCATCCCAAAGTGCTGAAGTATCCTTGTGCCTGCTGTTAATCAAAAAGCAGTATTCAGCTGTGTGCGTTTATGCTTGGTACAAACGGATCAGATGTTTAATTTACAGAATGGTTTGAAGTTAGGTGGGTGAAATGCTAGACTGAAAACCTGCAGACTGAGTCAGCGAAGGGGAGAGGCAGGAACGTGTTCGTTTGTCAGGTCGTCTCCTTCCAAATTCAGGAGGTGACGCGTGATCTGCCCGATGCAATTGCGCAGTCCAAGAAGTGGAACAACACCAGTTTCGCTCGAGAGGTGGCAGGTTTATCTCCTGAATCATAAATAAGCATGAATATTGTTTGGGGAGAGATTAAATCCATTTAGAATCGAACCCAAGACTACATGCAAATTGTTGTGGGATGTAAGTAGCAGCATGCTCCACTTGAAGTGGGTGCAGTAGAAGAATAAGCTACGTCTACATAGAAAGATGGAATCACATTGGGAAGGTCAGTGGAAGGCCAGCTGGCAGTGTGGCTTCACAAAAATACCATAAAACAGGTACAGAAAAAAACCCAAGGAGTAACCAATAATATAAAGCGAACGTGAAAACAACTATTAAATTTCTATTTTATATAAGAGGTCCTTTTCAAAAATAATTTTCAACTATTTATGTAACAACTCCAGTGCTCAGATGAAGTGTTGGCTGAACAAAACTGTGGCCTTGTGTCCTTTAATTTTGAATCTACGGAATGTGACAGATGAAGTTTAGGATGGTCTTGTTCATGTTTTTCACTTTATTTGTGAAAAATGGGAAAAAATACAATGGAGGAAGAGCGGGATATATTTCATCCCTAGCACCTTAGTCTTGGAGTGCAGCTTCCAAGTTTTCTTTTTCGCCAGCAGCCCTAGGAATGAAATAATTTCCTTGTTCTGTGGTTTTCTTGCCCAGGCTCTCCCTTCCCGGGTGCAGTGGGGACAGTTCTCCACTAGTGGTCCCTCCAGGCATGTCTCATCCGCCTCCACCCACCCCTTCCCTCCGCAGGACTGGGAGCACTGGAGGACGCCCGACGATCAAACTTCAGTAGGGATGTGTTGGCACCCGGTAACATATAGGTGTTTGTGAAAATGCAAAGTAAAGTTAGGAAAACATCTTGTTTCTCCTGATACAGAAGGTGAAGTTTCTCTTCTTTTGACATTTTGAAGCAGGCTGTTCCTTGGTCTATAAAGTAGACAAAAATTTACACCCGAAATGAGTCTAAGTAAAAGCTGCTCATTCTAAATATTAGCGTTCAAAAGTGGAAATAAGGTGCTGTTAAAATCGTATTTTAGACTCTGTGAGTGTTAGTTAATACTTCTGAAAACCCAGGCAAAAGCAGAGAGTGCAGTGATGGGTCTCTTATGTTTTTGCAGTTACTGAAAACATCAGGAAAGATCTGAGGCTGATTTTTATCCTTTCACTGCAGCCGTGCTGACGGCTTTGACGAGACCAATTCCACCTCTGGAGTAACTCTGCCCACCACGTGTCCTGCCCTGTCTTTCCACGAAGAGGTGCCGGTGTGGTCGTTTGCCTTCAGCATCAAAACACTGCCTTAACTCTTCTCCCCTGATGCTGCGTTTTCAATAGTCAGGCTGTTTGATTTGAACAAAGCCGCCTGGTTTGTTTTCCCAGCACGGGTGGGTGCAATTCTGCGTCTCCTCCCCTCCACGCCCTCCTTCCCCTCTGACTCTCCTAACGAACTGGCAGAAGTTGGGGCTCCCCGCTTGCCCCTCCCATGGGTTGTGGGGCTGGAGGCAGCTTTGACCCCTCCCAGGGAGGGAGCTGGGCAGGGGCCGTGAGTGCCTGCAGCAACGCCTGCTCCGGGACCTCTTCCCACCAGACGCCCATCCCTCCTCGCAGCTTGCAGGAGGTCCCATCAGCCGGGATCTGCAGCCCGGAGCTCGCCGGCCAGCTCTGCTGAAACCTTGTGGGCGCTCTCCTGTCCACCTTGCCCCACCGAGGGACCGACATGGTGGCCACCTGCCTGCACCTGGCCGGATTTGTCTGCAGTTTTATAGGGTGGATCGGGGTGGTTGTGGCGACGGCCACCAACGACTGGGTGGTGACCTGCGGCTACACCATTACCACCTGCAGGAAAATGGATGAGCTGGGATCCAAGGGGCTGTGGGCAGACTGTGTGATGGCGACGGGTCTCTATCACTGCAAGCCGCTTGTGGACATCCTCATACTGCCAGGTACGTGTGCCCCGACCTCCCCTTCCCACCCGGAGGTGAGGAGCGAAGCCCTGCTCTGAGCGGGGCAGGTCCTGCTGCCAGGGGAGTTGATGGCGAAGCTCCTTCAGCTCCATCAGCGCAGGAGATGGTCCGTTAAATACACTAAAGAATGTGAATGATAGCTCTTAGCATTATTCTTGTTAAATTATACCTGGTTTTAGTCATACCCAGGTATAATTTGTTATCTGTGGCTATTAAAGTCCAGTTAAAGTTTAATCATTACTCCTAGTAAAAGCTCGCTGTTCCTTTCACATCTCTAATCTAGATTGCATTGCAAAACATATATAGTCTGTTGAGGTATAACAGAGTACTTTCAGATGTAATAGAGTGTTCTGAGCTTTGCTTTGAGATGATGATGAGCTATTACAGATGTTAAGGTTCTATTCCTCAAAATGATTTTGTGTATAATGAATCTTTCAACATCTATTATTAATGCTGCTACAGCTTTTAATCTTCTGGAAGATTGTCATTAGTCTTAATGGTCTTGTGCTCCCCACATGTTCCAGGGCAAGACAGAACTCTTACACGGCAAACAGATGTAACTGCATTTAACTTGTCCTGATATTTTCTAGTTATATACTAATTTTCATCTAGTTTACTGCAAAGCAAAAATTAAACAAGGGGTTTCATCAGTATTAATACATCTTTTCAGCTAATTAAACCCGCCAAAGTCTTGCATGGTCTCGTCCCTGCAAGTTTAGTTAATGATCTTACCTGTCCCAATCCCTGCTAACCCTGTAGCCCTTCTTCGTTCTGCTGTGTTTCAGACTGCACCTCCTCTGGCGTGTCAGAGATGCCTCTGCCAAAGCCAACAGGGTAGAATGAACCATTCCTTGTAGTTTTCTGTCATGTTGCCTTATTTATTTGTTTTGTAAAATTGTTTTCACAACAGCTTAGAGATTAGAAAGATTATTCCTGAATTTCTGTTACAGAGCCTAGTCTGTGTCACACAGCGCTTCGCAGTATTGAATCTCTCAGGCTAGCTCCCATTCTCACTTTCTCGGTGTACCTGTACCTTTATTTCAGTAGGTTTACCTTCCTTACTGCTACTCTTGTTCAATATGATCCGGCACAGAAGCCAGAGAAAAGGCTTTCCCCCAAAAAATGTTAGTGAATGAAATTTAATCAGTAGGTAAATAGGTCTTTCAGCAGCAGAAAGCAGTGCTTCCCTCCAGCAGAAACAAATCACAAAACAAGGTGCTTCTGCTTGTAACCCTTGGTACCCACAGCTTTCCATGGGAGAGAAATCTATCCTGGTGTGCCTGATAGCTGAAAAGTATTTAGAGTCCTTTGTTGCCCGAGTCAAGTCCTCAAACGAATGTGTTTGTGTGCTTGTTCCACTGGGATCGATTGCACAGAAACCACGCTGGGCATTGCCGCCTCCTTTGTTTAGGGTCTCGGTTTCTGCTCTGAACTCCTCAGGTAACTCATTTTGTTAAGTTTCTTCTTGAAAAAAGCAAGCAAATATTCAATATGCACAGTCTGCATTTCCAGGAACAGCAAAATCTCGTTCCTGGTATGTCAGTGGGACTTGCTTGAGGACCCTGTTTGCCTGATATTGTCTGAGGCATCATGAAACTCCACGTCTGCGTGTGGCAGCTTCATTTTGTTGATAAGAGGGGAAAGAGAGCCAGCATATTCTCTCTGTTGAGACTGTCCTGAGAGCTGGTGGGGACTCACCAGGCACTGGAGCAAATCTGACACTGATTCTTCTTCCTTTGCATGCAAGTAATGATCTGTTTTCATTTACTTAGATATAATTTTTGTATTTTATATATAATTTGTATATATAAAATTGTATTAAAAACAAACTATATATACACAAAATGTATATAAATACAAAAAGATTGATACATTATTATTCAAAGTCCCTCACAGACTGGAAAAATAGCACGTCCCTGCCTGGTATGCCCTCAGTCCCCGTCCCCTGTTGTTGCTCGCCGCCTCCTCTTAGGCTGCTGCAGCACAGGGGCGGGCAGGAGAGGGTGGTAACTGATGAAATGCCAGGGGATCCCATGATGTCCATAGCGACCCAGGAGCATAACGTGGCCCTTGATTACGACAACTCAAGCAGCTCTGCAAGGTGGAGTCATTTCTTCTCCGTAAGGAAGAGCTGTGCCAGCGGCCAGCCTGAGCCGAGGGGCTCCTCCGACACCCCCCGGCACTCTGGAGGGGCAGCACGGGGAAGTGGCCATGGTTGGCAAGCATCCCTCCTCCGCCCGGGTCAGCAGCACTCAGCTCCGCAGGGTGCTGGGGTAGCATCTCATGGACCTGTGCGTTGCAGTAGCGGGCCTTCGACTGTTCCGCTCTCCTCTGGGTGACTGTGGAGCTCCTCTGCTCACAGCAAGCTGCTCTTTAAGGCTTTAAATTCATGTTATTAAACCAAAGCTCTCTTGATGAAAAGATACAGGAAAACTTCCTCCTAGCTGTTTCTCCTACTTTTCATTCCTGTATTTCCCAGCTCCATGATTTCTCGGTGTCTTGCTGGGAAGAGCTCGTGTTTTCCAGGCAGTGCTATTCATTCGCTGGCAAATTCTGAGCTTGCACATCCCATGTTCGTGCTCTACCCCCTGTACTGCAGTCTCACTGTCTTATGCCTGGTGAAGATTTAATGTTTACGCAAAGGGTCGAACCTGTCTCCCATACTCCATGCAAGCACTGGGAGCTATCAAACGGGAGCCTTTGCCCAAAGGTCTCCTCCTCTTGTGCCGAATAATCAAAATCCTCTTTCCTTGCCTTACCAACAGGGTATGTCCAAGCATGTCGAGCACTGATGATCGCCGCCTCCGTCCTGGGTCTTCCCGCTATCTTCTTGCTGATAACGGTCTTGCCCTGCATCCGGATGGGCCACGAGCCTGGAGCTGCCAAGTACCGGCGGTCCCAGCTGGGAGGGATCCTCATCATCCTCCTGGGTAAGGTGCCTGCTGGCCCCGCGTGTGTGCAGGGCTGGAGGTCTTTTGCTCCAGGACAGCCTGGTGCAAGCTGGTTGAGCAGGTTCACCTGCAAGCACGGCTGTCCAGGCTGGTCTGACCCTGAAGCTCTCCAGCATCGCTGCAGTCTGTGGGGTGAACGAAAGGCATGGACAGGAGTGGGAGGACAAACGCAGGAGGCAGGGAGCGAAGCAGGGAGAGGAGAGGAGGGCTGTGAAACCCCGCTGTGCGTTGTCTGGCAGAGTCCTCGGGCACGGCCACCGCCTGTGTCTGCGGGAGGGCTACAGCAGCTGCCTGCGCGCACTGGTTTTGCTGGTTCGCTGTGGAAGCCATGCTATTTTTGGAAAAGCATCTTAATTTTCAAGCTGCTTGCAGGGGAAGAATAGCCTCTGAATTTCCCTGGGCGTAGCAGATGCAGCCTGGTCAAAGTAAGGTGTGCGAGGGGGGAAGCCCACGGCTGAGGGGATGTTGGTGCTGTGGAGGGAGCAAGGAGGTGGCATGGACCTGGGAAGAGGGGTGGCATGTGCCCTGTGCCTCCCAGCCCCCCTAGCCAGCCTTGCCCTTGGCCTCTGAGTTCCCCTGGGAATTTCTTCCCATCCTCAGTGCCCGTGGAGGAGATTGTTTTGAGCAGTGCAGACTGTGGAGCTCATTGTCCCCAGCGCAACACCTGCATGTTCTTGAAGCCTCGTCATCTCAGCAACAGGCTGGAGTGCCTTGTTTTCACCCGTCTGTGTGGCAGAGGAGGAGGGGTGAGGGAAAGTGGCCTCTTTGTGTGGCTCTGCTGGGCGCTGGCAGCCTGCACTGACATCATGCCCGTCTTCTTGCTGCTTCTTCTCCTTATTTATTTTTTTTTTTCAAGTAGGCACTGGATATAGCTGCACGCTTGGAGGGGCTGTCCTTTGGACGCTCCTTCCTTGCAAGAGGTCCCTCCTCCTGTGTCTTGGTGAGAAGCGGTTACTATGTGTCAATACATCCGAAATCTAAGGGACTGAGACCAAGGGGCCCTTTCAGCCTCTGTGGGGTTTAAGGGCAAGTTGCCACAGCTGGAAATCCTAAAATCAGCTTTGTAGGGCCTGTTTAGGACGTCCCGATCATGAACAACCAGTTTAGAGAGCTGTTGGAATGTGACCTTCATCCCTGTCCTGAAACCTTGAGTTACCTCTATGGGCTTGGCAAAGTAAAAGTGTTGTTTTCTGCCTGCGCATGAAATTTTAGTGCCAGCGGAGTCTGCTCCACCAGGCTTCCGCTGCCCAGGCCCAGCAGAGCTGCACTTTGTCAAAGACAAATGTGAGTTTTCGGTTCCAGTCGAGAACCGTGCTGTAGATTGGCCCTGTCTATGCAGCTGCAGACGTGGAGGAAAGAGTATTGCCCTTAAATCAGGTTTGCCGAAGGACAAGAGGATTACAGGACCGGCACAGGCGGCAAACAAAAGGCAGCGGCAGCGTTGGGTAGCGCTGCATTAGAACCAGTGAAATCCCGTATCTTGCAGTGTTGCACCAGGGGGTTGGGGTGCCGTGTGCCCCTCTCCCATCCTGGTCTTGCTGTGGTGGAACACCAGGGAGGAGAGCAGGCGCAGGAGGATGGAGGAGGGGGGTTGCGGTGCTCCACGAGCCAGGCTCCTCTCTGCCTCAGAGCACGGTGTTCCCACTGAGTAGATCCTGTGAGAAAAGGAAATGTGTATTTACATGGACATTGGCAGATAAATGCTCTCTGGGTTGAATTTGGACTTCTTACTGATTTTTTACCCCTGCGAGCTTTGAAACCTCTGCAGGTGAAGTGGTTTGCTCATGCCGCTGATGTCCTGAGTGATCTGGGCTGGGAACAGCAGCCTGGTCACAATGTTTAGTCACAATTACAGTAACGCTCCTTTTGTCAGATCACAGACGAAGAATAAATAAGCTCCTTTTGCTCATTAAGTTTTTTTTTTTTTTACAAAAAAAACAAACCAACTCTCATTTATTTTCACAAACCCGCAGTTTTTCCAGGCTGATCAGCAAGATGGTCCCTTTAGAAGGAGAATAATGTACAGAGCTTGGGACTTTGATGCTATTTAATCTGATTAATGATCTGTTATTTGCAAAATGAGGTGTTACCATGCCAGAGCATTTAATGAGCATGAACCAGGCCTCAAAAGTCATAATACTGACTTAAAATTAATTATAATCTAGAAGTAATATGCCCTGGGCTGCTGTTCTTTACCCTCTGGCCACTGAATGCTTGTTTGTGGTTTTCCCCAACCGTATAGGTTTCAGCCTTTTCCCTTAAGTGGATACCAACTCCCAGAGCTCTGATTAACAGAAAACAAACCCCCGAACTCTCACTAACAGAGCAGAAATCGAGAGCGGAGATGTGGTCAGGGGAGCTGGCCCCATGGCAAACTTCACTTGGTGCTCGGGGAAGGGGTGGCAATTTGTCACTGAAATTTATTGAAAAGGCAAAGAGGGGTTGAAACAGTGTGGGGGAAAAGAAAAAAAAAAACCCTAAAAAAAGTTGAAAACTTGCCAGGAAAACGATGGGCTCAGATATTCCACTGATTTTTCTGTCCGCTGATAACAGCAGGTTGCAGAGTGCAACCTGTGCGCACACCCTCCTGTCCCGCCTGCTGATGTATTTATGTCTCTGCTTGATCCTGTCTGTCCGAGAGAATTGATTTATTGCTGAAAACAACTGCCAGCAGAGGTTTGCTCTGAGCCAGTATGAAAACATTTCATACGTTGGCGTCGATGGAAAAAGCCAGGCCCGTCCTGTGTTGTTGACACTAATTCAGGGGACCCCCTGCTGGCAGCCAAGCGGGCACTTTCCTAGTGGAGGTGGGGACTCGAGAGGCTGGAAAACGCAGGTGAAATGTGTTAGTTATTGGGAATTGCTACTGCAAAATGACAGGATTAGTTATTGCATGCTAAATAAAGGATCTTAATATGTTTTTCTGGACACTTAGTGAGATTTAGTTGTACAATAGATATCAAGACAAAAAAATTGTGTTGAACAGAGAAAAAAAAAAACATGGATATCTGTAATTTCAACCAAATGCTTTGAAAGAGAAATGTGTGTGACTTTGAGTCAGCAACTCAGAATAATTAAATTTAGTTGTGAAAGAGAAGCATTCTTTTTTCTGCAGAAAGCTTTTAACTTACTGTTAAGGAATTTGGCAGGGACTCGCTGTCCCTTCACTTGGAGTAACCCTGCTCTATCTCCCCCACCTCCCCAAGACCTTCTGTGCTCCTGCTCTCTGTGTACTTCCACTGGATTAAATTATGCCTGTAACGTAGAATATGTAGAATGACGCAGAATTAAATTACGCCTGTAACGAGTTTCAGCTCAATGGGTTGAGCTACTGCAAGTCCGTAGTCAGAAAAGGCTTCGTAGTGCTGGGAGCCTGGGATGCATCCCTGAGGGTTTGCAGCAATGGGACGGAGCAAGGACAACCACGCCGAGGGGCAATGGGCACAAACTGAAGCAGAGAAAGTTCCGTCTGAACAGGAGGAAGAGCTTCTTCCCTCTGAGGGTGATGGAGCCCTGGAACAGGCTGCCCAGGGAGGTTGTGGAGTCTCCTTCTCTGGAGATATTCAAGACCCGCCTGGACGTGGTCCTGTGCAGCC